>WNFT01004492.1_pt1 | contig 16892 bp, 16 predicted proteins | sample 5400191 | NCBI WGS metagenome assembly WNFT01 (sample SAMN13153359, study PRJNA577476) | soil metagenome | isolation source: 80 cm saprolite under Madrone tree | place: USA:California | collected 2016-06-14 | reverse complement strand
GCAGCCTTGGCTTTGAGACTCCGCGCCATCTCGGGCCTCTTGTCGGCTTCCGATTTCACCACCGCCCGCGCATGCAGCCCCGCGCCCGAGATGCATAGCGCAAGATAGCCGTATCGCTTGTAGCCCTTGGGGGACGGTCCGAACGCCGCCCAGGTCTCCGGCGGCGGGTTCACGGTGCGCCGCGCATGCCTCGCGACGTGCGGGAAAAATTCCATGTGCAGTTTGCGCGCAAGTTCCGGAGCGAGTTCATCGCCGAGCCGTACGAGCTTGGGCCGCACATGCGCGTAAATCTGCTGCATCCGCTCGTTGAAGCCCTCGACCTTGAACACCTCGAAGTCCACCGGCTTGAATCCCAATGTCGTCACGGTTTTGATCTTCCTTGTGCGCGCTCCCAGTTACGCCCATCGAACGGAACCACCTGGAGCGTGGCCGGATCAACTCCCTCGACACAGCGCAGGTTCACGTCGATCTTATCCGGGTCGGAGCGCGGAATGTAGAACGACGCGATGCCGCACGTCTTGCAGAAATGATGCTGCGCGACGCCCGTGTTGAACCTGTAGGTCGCCAGCTCTTCCCAGGGTGTCAGCAGGCGGAAGCGCTCGCGGGCCACCATCCAATGGAGATAAGCCTTCTTCGTGCAAATCGAGCAGTTGCATTCGACCGCATGATCGACCTCGCCTTCGACCTCGTACCTGACGCGACCGCAATGGCATCCGCCCTTTTTCAAATGGCTCCTCCGTTCACTCAGGTTACTGTCGCGCCTCAATTAACTAGATAGCTGACCTGTCTCCGTTTCGGCAATCCAAACAAGTTGAGCTATGATCAGGCAGCCGTGAAGCTCGCACGAGGACTGACCGGTTTGGCGAACGGAGCTCGCACGGCGACCGGCAACGGAAGGGAGCCGCTTTAAAACATGGACCTTAGCGATACGCATGAAGAGGCGGCCTTTCGCAATCAAGCGCGCGAATGGCTTCGAGCGAACGCCCCCAAAGGCCTAGTCGACCGCGGCTTTTCGCTGCCGATCGACGATGAGTCCATCAAAATCCTCACTGATTGGCAGCGCCGCCTCCAGGAGGCCGGCTACCTCGGGCTCTCGTGGCCGGTCGAATACGGCGGCCAGGGCAAGACGATCGTCGAGGACGCGATCTTCAACGAGGAGTTGGCGCGGTCGCGCGCGCCAGGACCGCTCAACCTGCTCGGTCTCTCGATGGGCGGGCCAACCATCCTCGAGCACGGCGCCGAGGAGCAGAAAAAGCGCTTTCTCAAGAAGATCCTGACGTGCGAGGAAATCTGGTGCCAGGGGTTTTCGGAACCGGCCTCCGGCTCCGATCTCGCCGCGCTTCAGACCCGCGCCGTTATCAAGGGCGACGAGTTCATCGTTAACGGTCAGAAGGTATGGACTTCGCTGGGCCACATCGCCGACTGGTGCATGCTGCTGGTGCGCACCGATTCCGACGCGCCCAAGCATCGCGGGATTTCCTACCTGCTGGTCGACATGCACAGCAGCGGAATCACCGTACAGCCGCTCAAGCAGATGACTGGCGAGGCGGAATTCAACCAGATGTTTTTCGACGACGTCCACGTGCCGCGCGAGAACCTGCTCGGGCCGCTCAACGGCGGGTGGGGCGTCGCGATCACCACGCTGATGAACGAGCGCGCGACGCTGTCGCTGGCGACCGTGGCGCGCTTCAGAAACACGTTCGAAGATCTCGCAGAACTCGCGCGCAAGGTAACCCGCGAGGGTACGTGCACGCTCGATTCCCGCGTCATCCGGCAGACGCTCGCGCAGTTCTACGTCGAAGTCGAGTCGATGAAGTATCTCGCGTACCGCAACTTCTCGCGGCTCACGCGCGGCGGCACGCCCGGCCCGGAAGGCTCGATCTCGAAGGTGCTATGGAGCGAACTCAATCAGCGGATGAATGAGTTTGCACTCGTGCTGCAGGGGCCTCGCGCCGCACTGAACGAGGGTTCGACTCACGTCGTTGACGGCGGACGATGGCAGTACGCTTTGATGCGCTCGCGCGGGAATACGATCGAGGAGGGCACGTCTGAGATCCAGCGCAGCATCATCGCCGAACGCCTGCTGGGCCTGCCTAAGGGTTACTAGTTCTTATTTCGTTGCGGATTGCCACCTGCGAACGCGCGCGTGTTATCCGTTGATCGGATAGGCCCCGGGATCGCCGCGCCACGGCTGCGTCAGCATTCGATCGAGCCGCAATTCTCCCGCTTCCCGAAACTGCTCGATCCCGATCGTCATCGCATCATGTCCCGCCTCGGGCTGTGCGCGATAAGTGCCCAGCAGCCGATCCCACCACGGCAGATTGAAGCCAAAGTTGCTATTGGTCTCGCGCACGACGATCGAATGGTGCACGCGATGCATGTCGGGCGTAACGGCGAACATCCGCAAAATCGCGTCGCGGCCTTTCGGAATATCAATGTTCGAATGGTTGAACATCGAAGTCGCGTTGAGCAGCACCTCGAAAGCGAGCACCCCCGCCGCGGGCGTTCCCAATAACGCGACGGCCGCGAGCTTTATTCCCATCGAAATTACGATTTCGACCGGATGAAATCTGATTCCGGTCGTAACGTCAAAGTCGAGGTCCGCGTGATGCATCCGATGCACTCGCCACAGTATCGGCACCGCATGAAACATCACGTGCTGCAGGTAAATCACGAAATCGAGAATCACGACCGACGGCAAAATCGTCAACCAAATCGGCACGTGCATCGCATTGAAAAATCCCCATCCGTGCGCGCTGCAGGAGAAGGCGAAGCCAACTGCTCCTGCGGGAAGAATCAGCCAAAGCAGCGCAGTATTTACCATTACTACGCCGATGTTCGACGGCCATCGTGTCACTCGTCCAACTGTCAGCTTCCGGCGCGGCGCAAGCGTCTCCCATGCCGCCATCGCAAGCAGCACAGCGACGAACGCGCAAAGCCGTATCAGGGACTCGTGCGTCATTCGAATTCACCCGGAACATATGTCATGCCCCGTTGTTCTCCCAGATGATACAAAATCGAAAGGCATGATACTGTCAGGAAGATGAATCTCGACCCGGAAATACGGGAGCGCGTTCCCGGCACCGCGGCCACCCCCGATTTCGACGAGACGCTGCGGCGCAATCGGCTAGCGCCGCTTCGCCGCCTTGTGCCGCACACGCTCCAGGTCAACGTCGGCAAGCTCTGCAACCAGGCATGCCATCATTGCCACGTCGACGCCGGGCCGAAGCGAACCGAAATCATGACGCGCGCAACGGCCGAACGCGTCGCCGATTTGTTCGAAGCGAGCATGGGGATTCGCACGGTCGACGTAACCGGCGGCGCGCCGGAGCTGAACCCGAATTTCACCTATATCGTCGAGCGGGCGCGCGCCGCGGAGCGCGCCGTGATGGTGCGCTGTAATCTCACGGTGATCTTCGTGCCGAGGATGGAATGGCTTGCGGAATTCTATCGCGCCAATCGCGTGCACCTGGTCTGTTCATTGCCGTGTTACACTGCCGAGAACGTCCAGAAGCAGCGTGGGCGGGGCGTTTTCGAAAAAAGCATCGAGGCGTTGCGATTGCTCAACCGCATCGGTTACGCGCGCGGCGATCTCGTGCTCGACCTCGTCTACAATCCGGTCGGGCCAGTATTGCCGCCGCCGCAGCCGCAACTCGAGGCGGACTACCGCGAGCAGCTCGGAAAGAATTTCGGCATCAGCTTCAACCATCTCCTGACGATCACCAACATGCCGATCAGCCGCTTCGCGCAGCAGTTGCATCAGTGGGGCCGCTACACCGACTATATGGGATTGCTGGTCAACCACTTCAACCCGGCGACGGTCGCGGGCCTGATGTGCCGCACGCTGGTAAGCGTGGGATGGGACGGGCGCCTTTACGATTGCGACTTCAACCAGATGCTCGAAATTCCGCTAGGTGCGGGCGGCGAAAACAAGCGGGAAGACAAGTCGAAAGACAAGCCGCTTACGATCTGGGACGTTGCGGACGTAGGCCGTCTCGCCGAAGCGCCGATTGCGACCGGCGCGCATTGCTTCGGATGCACGGCAGGGGCAGGCTCGAGCTGCTCCGGCGCCCTGGTTTAGCGTCGCGTCTTCGAAGTAGGCTTTACCAAAATCCTCGAATCAGTTGCTCGATTTTGTAATCGTACCTCAGTCTCTGCGACACAAGTGTGCTGCCCATTAATAACCTTCAAATTGCCGGTCACTTCCGACGGCCCATAACTTCTTATTCTACGCGCGTTTCGCGCGTAGAATCCCGGGTTCTTCGGTCGTCAGGCAGCCGGGATTCTCCGCGAGGCACGCGGAGAATGACAGCTTGCCGGTGTAAAGGTATTTGCGGATCACAACACTAGAATTCAATCGCGGAAGACGTGGAAACTGCTTGTGACATTGCAATCGTGGGAGCGGGGGCGGCGGGACTCGCGGCAGCCATCTTCGCGGCTGAAGCGTTTCATTGCACATCCTCGGACCGGCGAGCTGCGCGGATCGTGCTTCTCGAATCGGCGCGGAGCGTCGGCGCGAAGATACTCATCTCGGGCGGCGGCCGCTGCAACGTCACCCATTATGAAGTCCATCCCGATGACTTCAACGGATCGCGCAATCCGATTCGCAACATCCTGGCCGCGTTCGACGTGGACGCGACGCGCCGCTGGTTCGAAGCAATGGGCGTGAAGCTGAAGCGGGAGGAGACCGGCAAGCTCTTCCCGGTCAGTGACAGCGCGCGCACGGTCGTCGACGCATTGGTCGGGCGCTGCGGCCAGCTTGGCGTGGAGACACGCACCGGATGCCGGGTGGACGACGTGACGAGGAAGTTGCCGACGGGCGATGCGAATGGCGGGCAGGCGAACTTCGCGGTCCATCACGGCAATGGGCAACTCGCCGCGCGGCGCGTGATCGTCGCGACCGGCGGAAGATCGCTTCCGCGCACCGGCAGTGACGGAACCGGATGGGAGATCGTGCGCCGCCTCGTGCATACGGTGACGGATACGCATGCCGCGCTGGCGCCGCTGAAGCTCGCGGCCGACATGTTTCACGCGAGTCTTTCCGGGTTGTCGGCGACGGTCGAGTTATCGGTCATCGCGGATCGCAAGATCATCGATCGGAGAACCGGTAGCATGCTCTGGACGCACTTCGGAATCAGCGGTCCGGTCGTGATGGATGCGAGCCGGCATTTTATCGCCGCGCGCGCCAAATCGGCGGGCGTTCGAATGCATTGCAACTTTATGCCCGGGGATGACTATGCGGCCGTCGAAGCGTGGCTGTTGCGTGCAGCCGCGGCGCATCCGCGCAAGACGCTGCGCAATCTGCTATCGGAGCGCATTTCGGAGCGGCTGGCGGCGGCGATCGCGCGGTATTGCGGTATCGATCCCGCACTCACGTCGGGTCAAGTGTCGCGCGAGCAACGGCGCAAGTTGATCCATGCATTTATCGCTTTTGAGTTGCCAGTCATCGGCGATCGCGGCTGGGACTTTGCCGAAGTCACGGCGGGCGGCGTGCCGCTGGATGAGATCGACTACAGGACAATGGAATCGCGACGCGTACCTGGGCTCTATCTGATAGGCGAGATGCTCGATTGCGACGGACGAATCGGCGGCTTCAACTTTCAATGGGCGTGGGCGACGGGCCACGTAGCTGGCCGCGCCGCCGCGCTCGCAGATAGGGTAGACGCCGGGAGCGCGATTCAGGGTTGAATCGCGCTTCCGGGTTAAGGCACAGCGCCATCCGGGTTAAGATGGCGAACTCATCACATCAGTGCAGATTGTAGAATTCGATCGCGCTCTCGGCCAAAACCTTATGCCTGGTCTTTTCGGGCAATTTCTCGGCGATCATCGCCGGGGCGCCGGGGAAAAAGCCGTCGGCATGGGGATAATCGGTGGCCCACAAAATATGGTTCGCGCCCAGGTAGTCGACCAGATGGGGCAAGCTGCCTTCGACGGGCTCGAAGGAGATCCAGCACTGCCGTTTGAAATATTCGCTCGGGCGCATACGCAAACCCGAATCATTCAGGAAGCCCTTGTCATCGAAGTGACGGTCCATGCGGTCGAGCCATGGCGCGATCCATCCACCGCCGGATTCGAGGAAGGCGAAACGCACCTTGGGATAGCGCTCGCATACGCCGCCCCAGATAAGGCTCAAGCTCGCCAGCATCATCTCGAGCGTGTGCGATACGATATGCTTTGAGCCGACGCCCAGCCCCGAAGATCCCATTTGCTGGACGCGATCCACGCCGACGGCCGGCATGCCACCGGTGCCTTCATGCACGCCGATCGCGAAGTCGAGTTCCTGCGCCTCGGTCCAGAGCGGATTGTAGGCGGGATCGTCGAGCGTGCGATTGTTGTATGGATTGGGCCGGATGAAGCCGCTGCGCATCCCCAACTGATTGCGGGCGAACCGCATCTCGCCGATCGCAAGTTCGACCGATTGCATCGGCAACATCGCGACTCCGAACAGGCGATCAGGATATGGCTTGCAATAATCCGCCAACCAACGGTTGTAAGCCCGGCACATCGCCGCGGCGTATGCCGGATCTTGCACACCACCGGAGAGCAGGCCGAGGGAAGGATACAGGAATGCGGCATCGATGCCGTCGAGGTCCATGTCCGGGATGCGGGCATGGGGATCGAAGCCTCCCTTCCTCCCTTCGGCATACTTGATGTTGGCCGACTCCTCCCCCGTGCGGGCGCGGGCCGCTCCGGCAAGGCCGAGCCCATAAGTGCCGCCATACACCTTGCCCTCAAGCCGCAGGCGCTCCTTCCCGTCGGTATCGACGAAGAGCTCCGGAGCTTGCGTGCGATATTTCGGATCCAGATAGTCGGCCCAGAAATTGGGCGGCTCCAACACATGGCCATCAGCATCGACAATATTGTATGTACGGCTCATGACATTCTCCCTTGGTTGGTTCCTTGGCGACCTTTGCAAACGTTTTGAGTCGGAGCCTCAGTCGAAATTCAGTTCCGCTCCCATCGGGAATCACTCGACCAGCTTCCTTATACCATCCGCAACAGACTCTAATGCTATACAGGCCCGGTCGTCAAAGTATCTGCGCTGGCGCGGATTTTACGATCCATCCGAATTGCGCTAATTAAGCTTGTTGGCTGACGCAACGCGCCGAGGTGGAAAATGATCGACACGAGTCCATTCGGAAACACGGGCCATCACAGTACGCGCGTAATCTTCGGGGCCGCCGCCTTGAGCAGGATGAGCCAGGAGGACGCCGATCGGGTGCTCGAGATCCTGCTTGAATACGGCATCAACCACATCGATACGGCCGCCGTCTACGGCGATTCAGAACTACGGATCGCGCCCTGGATGCGCGAGCATCGCAAACGCTTCTTTTTAGCGACCAAGACTCGCGAGCGCACTTACGACGGCGCGCGCGATGGCCTCCATCGCTCGCTCGAACGGCTGCGGGTGGAGCAAGTGGATTTGATCCAGTTGCACAATCTGGTCGAGGAAAACGAGTGGGAGACGGCGCTTGGACCACGCGGCGCACTCGAGGCGATGGTCGAGGCGCGTTCGCAGGGACTCGTTCGGTTCATCGGAGTGACCGGTCATGGCACGCGCGTCGCGGCGATGCATAGGAGAAGCCTCGAGCGGTTTGCCTTTGACTCCGTCCTGTTTCCGTACAACTTCACGATGATGGGCATCCCTCAATATGCCGCGGACGTCGAGGCACTGTTGAAGATGTGCCGCGAACGCAGCGTTGCGACCCAGACGATCAAATCGGCAGCCCGGCGACGATGGCAAAATGGCGACGAGCGCAAGGCAAGCTGGTACGAGCCGCTTCGCGAGCGGGACGCGCTCCGCAGGGCGGTCCACTTCGTGCTGAGCCGGCCGGGACTCTTCCTGAACTCATCGAGTGACGCGAGCATTCTGCGCGATACACTCGAGGCGGCGAGTGAAGCGGTACAGGCGCCCGATCGCGCCGAAATGGATGCCGACGTCGCGCGCTATGCGATGGAACCGCTATTCATACCGGGCGTGTCGGACACGATCTAAACACTATCGAACTGAGCATTGGCTAAATCGATGCAATGAGTCCGCTGCAGTGAGTATAGAATCCACCTCGGTCCCAATACTAATCGAGGAAGGCGAGTTCTTCGCTTAGCACCTCCGCGTTGACATACACGCGATGCCATCCGCGCAGCATCAGGGTGGAGTGGTCGGGATGACTAATCGCGCCCTTGACGTAGACTTCGGGGTCGCGCACGCGATGCTCCCAGCCGGAGACTTTGCGCTTGTTCTCGCTCAGCTTGTGATAGTCAGCCTCCGCGATGCCGTTCGGCGCGTATTGCACGTGAAACATCACATTCACGCCGCCACTCCGAACGAGGTATTGGCATATATGCGGCTTGGAGCGCCCGCGCCTGATTGGTTCATCGCGCAGCGCGAGGCGCTTGTCGATCACCCTGGCAGTTGGCACAAAGAACCATTCGCCTTGACGCTTATAGGCTCCGTTGGCGCGTGAGTAACGTTCGTCTCGCGGCAACGCCTCAGCCGCGCGACGGACAGGCTCGGGCTGAAGCTTTGCCATCGCATCGGTGACGCTGCGGGCATGCTCATCCACGCTGGCGGCAAAGTAATGACGCTCATCGTGGCCGCAAAGAAATTTGCGCGTCAGATCGCCGCTCTTGACCATCAGGAGAAGGTGCCTTCGATCCGGCTGCACGTCGAGGATTTCAATCTCAACCGGCCGCCGGCGTTCCAGGTGAAAATATTCGCGGCCTCTCTTATTGGTCAGTATGTCGATGCTGAACGGACGCGCCCGCATCCTCCTACCGGTCATGTTGACACGATCGCGGATGCGCAGGCGCGTTCCAATCTTGCGAAAATCGTTGTCGATTCGCTCCGTGTCCATGATTCCGCCTGCTCACACTACCGGTGACTTCGCGCCGTCGACGTTAATCGCGGTGCCGCTGATATACGATGCCGCCTCGGAGGCGAGAAAACAGGCCATATTGGCAAATTCCTCGGCGGTGCCGAGCCGGCCCATCGGCAGGGCCATTTTCTTCGCCGTGGCCGCGAGGAACTCCTCGAAAGGCTGGTCGGGCGCCTCGCGCTGGTGGCGCCGAGCCCACTGGTCGCTGACGATAAGACCGGTCATCAGCGCGTTGACGAGTACATTATAGGGCGCTCCTTCGCCGGCGAGCACCTTGGTTACTGCCATGCCGGCGGCGCGCATCACGGCGGTCGGCGCGGTGCCTGGGCCCGGCGCCTTGGCGGCGAGATTGAGCACATTGATAATTCGCCCCCAGCGGCGACTCTTCATTCCTGGAAGCGCGAGCCTGCAAAAACGAACCGCGGCAAACACCTTGAGATCGAAATCGGCCTGCCACATCTCGTCGGTGATCTGCTCGAAGGGCATGGCCCGCGATGTGCCCGCATTGTTTACGAGGATATCGACGCGGCCGAGGTCGCCGGTCACCGCAGCGAACAACCGGCTCACTTCGTCCGCCCGGCTGACATCGCCCGGATAGGCGCGGCAGCGCCCGCCAGCCGCAGTGATTTCGCGCGCCGCCTCGGCCAGTGGTTCGGGGCGTCGCGCGACGATAGCAACGTCGGCGCCCGCCGATGCGAACTTCTGCGCCATGGCTTTGCCCATCCCCATACTGCCGCCGGTAATCAGAGCGACCCTGCCCTTCAAGCTAATCTCCATACCTGTCCCTCCTGCATTATTTCTCGACGGTGGCGCGTTCGATAGCGAGCAGTTCGTCGAGGGCGATCGTTTGATGCAGCGACTCCTGCTCGGCGCGCGCGCCGCCGGGACCGAGAAGCCCGTCGCTCTCGCCACGCATGATCGCCTGGTAGCAATTCTTGAGCGTCTGATGCATCACGAGCAACGGCGTCACCGGGTCGGCAAGCAGCCGATAGCCGAGCTTGACGAGTTCCGCCTTCGTGATTCCGAGCGACTTGAGCCCGCCGTCGGTCGTGAGCGTCATCAGCGGCGCGCCGAGCCGCTCCCCGAGATGTCGAAAATCCTCGGGCTTGTGCGCGATCGGGAAGAGCATGTCGGCGCCGGCGGAGCGGTAAGCCTCGGACCGGCGCAGCGCGTCGTCCATGGTGCTCGAGCGGAGCGCATTGGTGCGTCCGATGATCACGAAATCCGGATTGCGCCGCGCTTTAACCGCCTCGCGAATCTTCGCGGCCATCAGCTCAGTGGGGATCAGGTGCTCGATACCGATATGATGGTGCGCGCGCTTGGGCATGAGCTGATCTTCGAGCTCGATTCCGGCGAAACCGGCCGCCTCGACCATGTTGATCGTTCGGCGCAGATGCATCGGATCACCCCATCCGCACGCGCCATCGAGAATCAGCGGCAGGCGCGAGACGGTGCGAATATCGACGCCGAGACGCACCATCTCGGTCAGCGTCAAATTGGCCTCGGTGTAACATTGGATATAACCGAAGGTTCCACCGCCCAGGTAGAGCGCGGGAAAGCCGGCGTCTTCGGCGAGTTTCGCGGATAACGGATTGAAGACGACGGGCGCCTCGACGAGGGTGTTGCCGCTGATCATGTCACGAAGACTGGCCATGACATTTCCTCCGAATCGAATCTCCTGTGCCTGGTGAAGGCAGTCGACTAGCCGCCGTCCTTCCTCACATCCCTATAGCATCATGCCGAGCAAAATAGTTGGTTACGCATCGGTCCATGCAAGCCGCTCTTCGCGCTGCGGGTCACGTTCGATCTTGCATTCGTTGTCGAAGATCATCGTCGCTCGCTCTTCGATCGAGTAGGCAGGCCATTTCGGCAGTCCACCGTGATTCGGTTTCCCACTGCGGGCGAATGCGAGCCACGCCTTGCTCATTCTGTCGGCGAGCGGAAAACGTTCGGGACCGTCGCCGGCGATAGCAGAGACAGCGAGGGTATCGAACACGAACGGGATCTCGAGCGCATGCGGTGCCTTCAGTCTTCCGCCCAGCACCGGCGTCTCCCACGCGAACATGTACATGTACACGGGCGCCGCATTTTGCGCGGCCTTGCGCTTAGCCAACTTGATCGAATCGATGCGCATCGTGCGGTCGGTCGCGATCGCGAGCAGTACATCCTTCGGCGCGGCGTTGGGACGGGAGCGGCGGTAGATCTCGATGAAACGCTCGGCCGAATCGCCCACGATGGATTTTACCATTTCGCGCATCCCGGCCTCGTCGAGAGTGTCCAGGTGACGATCCAAGCCGAAGAATAGGTTCATCTCATCCTTGTTGGTGCCGACGATAACCGGAACATTGGCTGAAAATTCAGGCGCGGCCGGCTCGAAGGGATTGGCAGGCAGGATGCGGCCGTCGACCACCGGATTGAATCCGACGCGCCGGCGGTTGGCCACCGCAGCCAGACTCATGCGCGACGAGACCGCAGACTGCGCTTCGATCAGACGAGCGGCGGGCAATGTGCGCAACTTATCGATCTCGCGCGTATCGAGACCGAGGTTGGCGAGCACGGCCTTTGCCGTCTCGGTCGCATTCTCGCGGGGGGTCATCTGCACACCGGCGCCGCTCTCGACAATCGCCTTATGGAACAACCCATGCGCGGCGGGCATAGCCATCAGAACGCTGACCTTCGCGCCTCCGCCGGATTCGCCGAAGATCGTGACGTTGGCGGGATCACCGCCGAATCCCGCGATGTTGTCGCGCACCCAGGTCAGCGCGGTGACGAGGTCGAGCATGCCGGCGTTGCCCGATGCGGCATAGGCGTCGCCGCCGAGGTCGCCGAGATGCAGATAGCCCAGGACGCCGAGCCGGTGGTTGACCGTGACGACGACGGCATCGCCCTTGCGGCTGAGATTGGCGCCGTCGTACCAGTCGGACGATCCTGAGCCCGCGGTGAATGCGCCGCCATGGCACCAAAACATGACAGGACGTTTGTAACCGTCGCCGGCGGCGGGCGGCTTGGCTGGTGGCATGAATCGCCCGGCGCCTTCGACCGGACCACCATAGGGGATGCCTTTGAAGATCCGGACGCCATTTTGCACGATGCCACGGAGTTTGCCGGATACGGTCTCGACTACGATGTGGTCTGCCATGATGATGCGCGCCTCTCAGTTCAATTTCTGAAATTTGTATTCCGTCGTCGCGAAGCACTCTAGCCAAGATCGGGGTTCCGCGCGAAGGGCGACTCGCGCCTTTGCCTTCGTAAACGTTATCTCGGGTGCCCCGCCGGGTCATTGCCCCGGGACATCACCGGTTCCGCCGCAACGACTACGAATCAGGCGTTTTTTCGAGGGTGACAGGCAGACTAATGGAGGTTGACGGGCGGGCAATTAAAGCGTTTGTGATTAAAGCTATATCGTGCTACGTTTAGCGACAGTCAATTTTAAGGCAGTTTTTTTGCTAACTAGTAGTGAACGGCTGCTAACTGAATGTGAGCGAGAATATTCCGGGTCTCCCGGTGGAACGAGGCTCGAATTCGGATGACCGACGGGAGGGGGCAATGGACAACGACTTGGTAGATGTCAGCTTTATTCGCGACGCCGCAACGATCGCCGCCATCTGCGCCGAGGTCAGTTCCGATGGCGGCTTTTTGGTTTGCAACGGTTGTGGCGATATAGAAGCGCTAATTGCGGGAGTGCTCGTAATCGACGAGGCTGAAGAGGCGTGGGCGCTGTGCGGATTGTGTATACGAAAGTTGCCGCTCGAAGGAACGGTCGCGTAGGCCGCACAGAGGTGTCAAGGAAGGTACCATCACGCAGGCGCGGTGGGTGGAGATAACTCAGAGTTAACAGGACAGACTCGATACAGCGGCTGGCACGAAGGCGAGTAGTCGGTCCTCCTCGGAGAGGAGACAAGAGAGAGTAGCCTGCGGAGAGCCTCCTTTATGCGGCCGCTAGCGGTCAAACGCTTAACACGTCTGACCGCATCCGCAAGGACGCGGCGTCCTACTCGCTCTTGAACGGGCGCCCCTTTTCGGCCTCAGACCTCCATTGGTCAATCGACTCGAGGTTGAAGCGCCAATCGCTGCCCATCTTGAACGCGGGAATTTGCCGCTTCTTGAGCAGGCGATAAACCGTCGACGGATGAACCCGGAGATAGCTGGCGACCTCTTCTAAGGTAAGTACGTTAGCCATAGCACCCCTTTAGATAAGCTGCGTTAAATCGGCCTACCTTGGAATGCTAACAATTTGTCGGCCAGTGTCAACTAGGGGTCAGCAAAAAGTTGCGTCAGTGTTAACCAGGAGTTAGCAGGAAACGTATCCCCGGATCTTTGGTGGCCGTAATCATAATCGATAAAGTCTGGCCGCGTTTTCCCACATAATCTTGCGCCGGTCGCCGGCCTCGAGATGCTTGAAGCGCTCTTCGTTGAGACGGCGCGCCTGCGGCCAATCCGAGGAAGCATCGGGAAAGTTCCAGGCCCACAGCACGCATTCAGCGCCGAAGCGTTTAACAATCGTGCGCAAATTTTTATCGTCGTACCATCCGATGAAGCGGCATTGCGAGCTCAGCAATTCGCGCGGTGGGACGGCGAACCTGACCTCGCCGGCGCCAAATTGCCGCACGTTATGTTCGATTGTTTCGATCACGAAGTTCGCCCATCCGAGCGCGCTCTCCGCGAACACGACGGTCAGGCCGCGATGTCGTTCGAGGATGTGAGACATCACCAGGTTCGAAAGGAAACCGATCGAACCGGCGGGACGCGCGATCTCGTGCAGCGCAGTTTTAATGACTGACGAGTAACCCTGGTAAGGCGCCAACTCCAGAATCGGCAGGCTTCCCGCGTGAAAGCAGATTGGAACCTCGAGCTCTTCGCAAGTCGTCCAGAGTTCTTCCCAAGCCGGGTCGTTGATGTGAGGCAGGCTGCGCAATTGGTCCGTCACCGGCGGAAAGATTACACCGCGATGGCCGGCGGTTACGGCACGCCTGATTTCAGCGACAGTCGCGGCCGGCGAGGATAGCGGCACCACGCATTGGGGAATAAAGCGCGGGCTCCCCCACTCCTCGAGCAGCCAGTCGTTGTAGGCGCGCACGCAATCGCGCTCGAGTTCGGCATCCTCGATGGCTGCGAACATTTCGCCCGCAACACCTGCCACCGACGGATACAGCACCGAGCGTTCGATGCCGTCGGCATCCATTGCCTTGAGGCGCTCGTCCGGCTGGTATGCCGCGGGCGGCACTTCGTCCCATGTGCGCGGCTCGTGCGTTCGCTCGTCCATCAGCGCAGCGGCCGAACCGGAGCCGAGTAGCGGCACTTTGCCCCCATCGATCAGCCAGCAATCCGCGCCGCCGGCGTCGCGCACGATATGCGGGATTCGATCGCCCCAGCGATTCTTCGACAGCCGCTCGGTCCACAGATGCGGAGGTTCGATGACGTGGTCGTCGGTGCTGATTATTCCCCAAGATCGAGTTGACGGCTCCATCTCGACCGCTCAGCTTTCTTCCACGCCGTACAGTTTCATCGCGTTTTTGTACAGGAGCAGCGGCAACTCGCTCTCCGGCACGCCGTCGATCGCGCGATTCAGAATCTTGCGCGAATTCGGATAAGTCGACGTGCCGTGCGGAAGATCCGATTGCCACATTACGTGGTCGACGCCGAGCCGGTACCTGACGTCGAGACCCTCGCCCGCGCGCTCGTACCAGAAATCGGCGTAAAGGTGCCCGGCGATCTGTTCGCTCGGGCGGATCTTGATGCCGTTGTTCCAGAGTTTGAGCCGCTCCCACGTGTGATCGCATGCGTCGAGCACGTAGTTGAACCACCCGAGCGTCGTTTCGGCGCATACCCAGTTGAGTTTCGGATAGCGTTCGAGAAGGCCGGAGAACACCAGGTTCGGGATGAACTGGGCCAGGGCGCCGTGGGCGGCAGGCGATGCGACTGCGAACAGTTCGTGGCTCGTGAATTTTTTCCAGATCGAGAGCGGCGGCTTGAGTCCGCCGTCGGCGTGCCAATGGACCGCGATAGCATTGTCCTGGCATGCGGCCCACAGCGGCTCCCAGTACGGGTCGCAGAAGTGCCTGAGATGGTGCCGCATAGCGGGATTGATGGGCGCATCCTTTTTGAAGAATTTGTCGTCCCCTACGCTGCTGGGTTCTGCGAGCATGATGAGGCCGCGGAAGCCCTTGCGCGCACAGCGTTCGACCTCGCGCACGGCGCCTTCGATACCGCCGAAATAGGGAAGAATTGCCAGTGGCACGTAGCGGTCGCTGGCCGCGCGCCATTCCCAGATAGAGTCGTTGTAGGCTTCCACGCACGCGAGTTCCAATTCGGGATCGCACTGAATGAATGCGGATCCGAATACGGGGTTATTGCAAAACAGAACTTCGCCGTCGATCCCGTCTTCGTCGAGCACCTTGAGGCGCGCGATCGGATCGTAAGCCGCGGGCGGCGTGTCCTCCCATCGCTGCGGCATGAAGCTGCGGTCGATGTGCCCCATGAGGGCCGGACAGTTCGCGACGCCACGCGTGTCGACCACCCGGCCGTCGACGAGCCATCGCTCGCACGGCCGATCGTCCCACTGGAATGCCTTCCACGACGGATCGGCGCTCTCCTCGACATGAGGGATACGGCCGCCGAACTTCGCCTTCGACATCCGCTTGGTAAACGCGTAGCGCTCCAACTGAGCGTGCGAGTCAGCGCTGATGAGACCGAACTTTATCTGCATCGTCGAATCTCCATGCGGTTGACCGAGGCCGGCTCCCGCTCGAGCGCAGCCATCGCCTGAACACCAGTATAACCTGACGCGAACATTACACCGCTTGCGCACGGATGTGGTAGCGGTATGAGCATGCGCGCTGTCTCCGTGTCCACCTCCGATCCCTCCCTGTCCAGGGAGAGGGGCAGGGTGAGGGCAGCAGCCACATCTGACAGTAAGCGAGCTTGCGAGCCGAGCTAACCAGCGGAGCGAGCAGACGAGTCCGCGAGGTGCGTTCAAAGTAAGGAGTCTGCGGCGTGCGCAGCCGAGCGCAAGCGAGGCAAATAAAAGTGTTACTGCCGTCTCATCGACGATAACCAAGGAACTAACGTGAATACCCTGTCAGCTCTCCATCTCGAATAGCTCGCTCGGCGTCGAGATGCCCTCCATATCGCTCTCAGTAGCGGGTCCTTGCGGAGTAATGTCTAATTTATTCCGCATTAGCCAGTACAACTGCTTCAGATGATGAGTGGCATGGCGGAGGGAAAAGTTCAGCAATTCGAGGATCGTAACGTTCCCCCCTTTATGTGCATTGACTACATGGCTGAAAGCCGCTGTGTCGCCGCTCTTCAGGAACTGCATAACGCTGATGCCAACGCCGTCGCAGTATCGAGCGAGGTCATCGATGGTGGCGAGGTGCTCGAGGCGGGCGTAATGCGCAACCATCTGTTCGAAACTCACGGTGGAACGTTCGCGGCTCACCCAGGCAAGCTCGACGTCGCCCGGTACGTGCGCGAGGAACCCCCGTACGGATTGCGGGCGCCATGGGAGATTCTGGGGGAGTAGCGCGTCGGGTAGCTGACGCGTCGCGCGCGCGAATGCGCCGAGAATACGGCCGTACTTGTCCGCGAGCCAGTCGACGTTCGCGGACAAATCCACCTTGATGCCCAACTTCAGCGCGGCGACGAGCTTTTTCGGGTCGTAACCCTTGATGACCTCGACCTCGTCAACAATCGTGACGGGGGCGGCCATGATGCCGCGGCTCTTCAAGTATTCGAACGCGGCCGCATCGGTCGCCAGATCATGGTGTTCGAACTGAACACCGTTGGACGATAGAAATTCCGCTACCGTCCGGCAGCTATGTCAACCAGGATTGGTATAGAGTTGTACTTTCATGTTGCCTCGCTCCGCTCTCAATTCCTCTCTCTGACCCGGGAGAGGGGAGGTGAAGGGCGCCTCTGATCTTCTCTTTTAATCGCTCGCTCCGCTCGCTTTTCCAGATCCCTCTCCCTGTCCAGGGAGAGGGCAAGCGCGCCTGGCGCGCGCGGGTGCGGGCAGTA
>WNFT01002141.1_pt1 | contig 16893 bp, 9 predicted proteins | sample 5400191 | NCBI WGS metagenome assembly WNFT01 (sample SAMN13153359, study PRJNA577476) | soil metagenome | isolation source: 80 cm saprolite under Madrone tree | place: USA:California | collected 2016-06-14 | reverse complement strand
CCTCGAGCAAGTCGTCGCCGGCCCCGCCTGTGAGCGACCGCCCCATCAAATGGTCGTTTCCGGCGCCGCCGAGGACCTCAAGGAACGTGTTGAGTTCGAGCCGTGTCGCATCGACTGTGAGTGTATTGCCCGCGCCGAGCGCTGAGCCGTCTATTCGAGAGGACGCAGCCTCGCTACTGCCGGTCCGCACGCCGGTGAACTCGGCTCCGATGGTGAAGTTGTAACTGTGACCGCCGGCAAGAAAGATATCGCTGATCCGTTTGGTATTGAGGGGAACACCGGCTGAGTAATCCCCATCCAGATAGAGGTAGTTGGTAGTGGTACTGGTGCCGCCCCCATCGAGGATATCCGCCCCCGTGAACGAGCTGCCGAAATAGAACACGTCGTGGAATGATCCTCCGAGAACCGTGTCGTCTCCGCCCGCTTCCATGTGGAGTGTTGCAGTCCGGTCCGCTCTCGTCATCGTGATCTTGTCGTTGCCGGCGCCTGCGGTGATGTTCGCGAAGCCAACGCCTACCAGCGTAAGGTGGTCAGCCGCCGTCAGTGCGGACGCGTCCACGCTCACTTGGGGGTAGCTATTCGTATATTCGAGATTGTAATCGTGACCGCCGGCCAACACAGTTTGGTCTGCTGAAACAGATGCGAGTGTCAGGTGCGCTGAGTAATCGCCGTCGAGATATAGTGTCGTTGCTCCGTAGATTGTGTCGCTGGCGTCCAACGAGCCGCCCATATAGATCGTTTGGCCGCGCACCCTCACGGTGCCGCTGTTCTGCAGATACAGAACCTCATTGTAAGGATACAAAACCTCGGCGCCGTAACTGCTATCGGCGATGACGCTGGCGGCGCCTTCCAGATGAAGGATGTCGTAGCCTGTGCCGCCGTCGACCGTGTAGTTGCCGCCGCCCTGCAGCCAAAACACATCGTCGCCCGCGTAACCCTTTAACGTGTGCGTGCCGGCGCCGGCCGTGAAAACGTCCGCGTAATCCGACCCCTCGATGTTCTGGATCGAGACGAGCGTATCGAGACCCGTACCCCCGCCAACGTCGTGCGGGCCCGACATCGTCAGATCGACCGTGACGCCGCTCGTGGCGCTGCGATAACTCACCGTGTTCGAGCCGGTACCGCCATCCAAGAGATCGTCGCCCACATCCGCTATCAGAATGTCGTCGCCCGCATTCCCGTACAGCGAATCGTTTCCGAGATAACCGAAGATCGTGTCGTTGACGGCTGTGCCGTTGATGGTGTCGTCGCCGGCCAGGAACGCGTCCAGAAAATGCGTTGTATCGCCGGCAAAAGCATCCAGGAACGATGCCACCGACATACTGAATCCGGAGATCGTGTAATGTTGCTGCGAGTCCCCGGTATCGATGCTGAAACTTGTCACCGTGCCGCCGGTGAACGAAACCACGCCCGTTTGAGGGTTGATGCTGTAGGTCAGCCCGCTGCCGTTTGCGGTGTAGCCCCACGCACCGGACGCGATGTTGAATTGCGTCGATGTGTAGGTGGTAAGATAGCCACCGTCAGTATAAAGCGGCCCCGGCCCCCAAATCGTCATGTTGAGAGGACTTGTCGCAGGGAGTTTACCGGTTACGGTGGGCATGACAGCTGTCCATGGCCGCGCTCGCACGAATCGAATTCGCGCAGAGATTGCCAACCTCACTGGGGTAGGTCCCCCGACCGAAGCCGCGCACCCCGTTCGAACAGTAATGTCCAGCCAAGTTCGCGGCAACCTGCAATTGCAGTGTGTGCAGAAGGAGCGTTGTATTGTGAGTTCACGCATAACCCAGCCAAAGAGGCCGCCCGCACGTTGATTCCGCCGCCGATATCGCCATATCCTTGCGGTCGCAATAATCTTACGCAGATTGGCAATCCGCCTCCGCCCGGGGTTTGAACCTTCGCGCTTTGCAGCATTGTCGCTTCTGAGGTTTTGGTTTTGTTCTGATGAGCACGTCTCTTTTTCACCCCGCGGTCGCCGATTGGTTCGACGCCCGATTCAGCGCGCCCACTCCCGCGCAAGCTCAAGCTTGGCCGGCGATCCAGTCCGGGCGCCATGTCCTGATCGCCGCACCTACCGGGTCGGGCAAGACGCTTGCCGCCTTTCTCGCTGCGATCGATTCTTTGGTTCGGCAGGGTCTCGAAGGAACCCTCAAGGACGAGACGCAAATCGTCTATGTCTCGCCGCTCAAGGCGCTCTCCAACGACATCAAGAAAAATCTCGAAGAGCCGCTCGCCGGAATCCGCGAAGCGCTGCGCGCGCAAGACTTGCCCGATGTGGACATCCAGACTTGGGTGCGCACGGGCGACACGCCGCAAGGCGAACGCGCGCGCATGCGCCGCCGGCCGCCGCACATCGTGGTGACGACGCCTGAGTCGCTCTACATCCTGCTCGGTTCCGAGTCCGGGCGCGCGATGCTCGAAACCACGCGCACCGTGATCGTGGATGAGATTCACGCGCTCGCGCCCAACAAGCGCGGTTCGCATTTGAGCCTTTCGCTCGAGCGCTTGGCGGCGCTTTCAAAGCATCCTTTGCTGCGCATCGGACTGTCAGCGACGCAGAAGCCGATCGAAGAGGTCGCGCGCTTTCTCGTCGGATCGAATGGTGCCGCTGACGCGAATGCGGAATGTACGATCATCGACACCGGTCATCACCGCGCGCGCGATCTCGCTCTCGAGCTTCCGCCCGCGCCGCTCGAAAGCGTGATGTCGAACGAAGTCTGGAAGCTGGTCTATGACCGCTTGGCCGAGTTGATCCAATCTCACCGCACAACGCTCATTTTCGTCAACACGCGCAGGATGGTGGAGCGCGTCAGCCGCCAGCTTTCCGAGCGGCTCGGCGAAGATCATGTCGCCGCCCATCATGGCAGCCTCGCCAAGGAACAGCGGCTCGACGCCGAACAGCGGCTCAAGCGCGGAGAGTTGAAAGCGCTCATTGCCACCGCATCGCTCGAGCTCGGCATCGACATCGGCGACGTCGATCTCGTTTGCCAGCTCGCTTCGCCGCGTTCGATCGCCGCTTTCCTGCAGCGCGTCGGCCGCTCCGGGCACGCGGTCGTGGGTACGCCCAAAGGCCGGTTGTTTCCGCTCTCGCGCGATGAGTTGGTCGAGTGCACGGCGCTAATCGACAGCGTTAATCGCGGCGAGCTCGATCGATTGGCGATGCCGGAAAATCCGCTCGATGTGCTGGCTCAACAGATCGTCGCGGAAGTCACGGGGCGCGAGTGGAGCGAGGACGATCTCTTCGCGCTTGTGCGCCGCGCCTGGCCGTATCGCAATTTGAGCCGCGAGGATTTTGCCGCGGTGGTAGGCATGCTGGGCGAGGGCTTCAGCACGCGCCGCGGCCGCCGTGGCGCGCTCGTCCATCACGACGCGGTCAATCGGGTCTTGCGTGCGCGCCGGGGCGCGCGCTTGACCGCGATCACTTCGGGCGGCGCCATTCCGGACAACGCGGATTACAAAGTGCTGCTGGAACCGGAAAACCTCTTCATCGGCACGGTGAACGAGGATTTCGCGGTCGAGAGTCTTGCCGGCGACATTTTCCAGCTCGGCAATCACTCCTACAGCATCATAAGAGTCGAGCGCGGCAACGTGCGTGTCGAAGACGCGCACGGCATGCCGCCCACGATTCCGTTCTGGCTTGGCGAAGCGCCGGGGCGCAGCAACGAGCTGTCCCAGGCGGTCTCGCGCTTGAGGACGGAAATGGCTTCGCGCTTGGAGCAGGACGCAAGCGGAGAAACTGCCTCGCGCTGGCTCAAGGATGACATCGGTTTGCCGGAAACGCCGGCGCGGGAGCTTCTCGATTATCTCCGCGCCGGTCATGCCGCGCTCGGTACCTTGCCCAGCCAGGAAAAAATCGTGCTCGAGCGCTTCTTCGACGAAGCCGGCGGCATGCAGCTCGTCATCCATTCGCCCTACGGCAGCCGCGTCAACCGCGCCTGGGGTTTGGCCTTGCGCAAGCGCTTCTGCCGGAAATTCAATTTCGAGCTGCAGGCGGCCGCGACCGAAGACAATGTCGTGTTGTCGCTGACGACGGCGCACAGCTTCGATCTCGCCGATGTCTCGCGCTATTTGCATTCCGCCAGCGTCAGAACGCTGCTCACTCAAGCCCTGCTCGATGCGCCGATGTTCATGACGCGCTGGCGCTGGGTTGCGGGCGTGTCGCTTGCTCTGCCGCGTTTCAAGGGCGGCAAGAAGGTGCCGCCGCAACTCGCGCGCATGGGCGCCGAAGATCTGATTGCATCGGTATTTCCCGACCAGCTCGCCTGCGCCGAAAACCTTACCGGCGAGCGGGAGATTCCCGATCATTCGCTGGTCAACCAGACGATCGCCGACTGCCTGAACGAAGCCATGGACATCGAGGGCCTGGAACGGCTGCTCTCGCGCATTGAGTCCGGCGAAGTCGACATCGTCTGCTGCGACTTGACCGAGCCGTCGCCGCTCGCCCTCGAAGTGCTGTCGGCGCGGCCCTATGCCTATCTCGACGATGCGCCGCTGGAGGAGCGCCGGACGCAGGCGGTGATGAGCCGCAGATATCTCGGTCCTGAAGCCGCCGCCGATATCGGCCGACTCGATCCCGAGGCGATCGAACGGGTTCGCGCCGAAGCTTGGCCCGAGCCTGCAAACGCCGACGAGCTGCATGACGCGCTGGTTTGGCTTAGCTACCTCAGCGCCGATGAAGTAAAGGCCGAGGATTGGAGCGAATGGCTCGACGATCTTGCGCGCCAAAAACGCGTGACACGATTGCACTTGTCGAACGCCACGCTCTGGGTGACCGCCGAGCGATTGCCCGAATTCCAGGCACTCTTCGCGGAAGCGCAAATCGAGCCGGCAATCGTAGCGCCGCCGCAATATGCGGACCGGGTTTGGTCGACCGAGGAAGCGCTGGTCGAAATTCTGCGTGGCCGCCTCGAAGGAAAGGGTCCGACCACCGAGGCCGCGCTCGCCGCGCCGTTGGGATTTGCGCCCCAGGGTATCGCCGCCGCCTTGGCGGCCCTGCAGAGCGAAGGCTTCGCCTTGCGCGGCCGCTTTTCTCCGCAAGCGGACGCCGACGAATGGTGCGAGCGCCGTTTGCTCGCGCGCATTCATCATTACACGGTCAAGCGCTTGCGGGCGGAAATCGAACCGGTTGCCGCACGCGACTTCATGCGCTTCCTGTTTGCCTGGCAGCGCGTGGCCGCCGATGCGCGGATGGAGGGACCCGATGCGCTTGATCTCGTCGCCGGACAGCTCGAAGGCTTCGAGGCTCCCGCGGCGGCTTGGGAAAGCGAAATCCTCCCCAGCCGCATCAAGGGTTATGAGCCCTATTGGCTCGACGATCGCTGCCTTGCGGGAAAGCTGACCTGGGCACGGTTGCGACCTTTGAATCCTCGGCCCAATGGCGGCGAGGGCAGGGTGGCTCCGGTGCGCACGACGCCCATCACCTTGCTCGCCCGCCGGCATGCAGCCCTTTGGGCGTCGCTTTCGCCAAAGTCGGATGGGATCGATCCGTCTTCGGCCGCGCAATCTATCGCCGACTACATCCGGCAGCACGGCGCCTCGTTCTTCGACGAGTTGGTTAGCGGTGCCGGATTGTTGCGAACCCAGGTCGAAGAGGCGCTTTCGGAGTTGGTGGCGCTTGGTCTCGTAAGCTCGGATAGTTTCGCAGGCTTGCGGGCGCTGCTCGTGCCGTCGAACGAACGAAAGCCGATCGCGCACGCACAGCGGCGGCGCCGCACCGCCAAGGTCGGCATGGCGGAAGCGGGACGCTGGGCGCTCGCTTATCGTGCGCGCCAGCAGGGACCCGCGGCCAACGACGAAGCGATCGAGCATGTCGCGCGGACCTTGTTGCAGCGCTACGGTGTCGTGTTCTGGCGCCTGTTGGAACGCGAAGCGCCGTGGCTGCCGCCGTGGCGCGAGCTCTTGCGCGTCTATCGCCGGCTCGAGGGCAGAGGCGAGATTCGCGGCGGCCGTTTTGTCGCGGGATTCTCCGGCGAGCAATTCGCTTTGCCCGAGGCCGTGGGCAAATTGCGCGAGATTCGCCGCCAGCAGGAATCGTCGGGCCTGATTTCCTTGTCCGGAGCCGACCCGCTCAATCTTGCCGGAATCCTTTTGCCCGGCCCCAAGCTCTCTGTGCTGACCGGCAATCGGGTGCTCTATCGCAATGGCGTGCCGCTCGCGCTGTTCGCCGGCGGTGAAGTCGCGTTCCTCGAACCGCTTCAAGGTGCCGATGAGTGGGAGGCGCGAAAAGCCTTGCTGCGATCTGCGGTTCCGGAGGCTGCGCCTCTCGAGAGCGATCGGGACGTCGTTGCGGCAACACAGCCGAACGTGGCGCAATTCAAGCCGCGCAAGAGGCGCGCTTAGTCGCACGCTTGCGCACAGCTACGCTCACGCAAGTCTTTTTTTGCGCGCGGAAAACAGCAGCCCGGCCGCGAGAGATGCGACCGGGCTGGCTGTCAATCTGCAATCTGCCAAACCGCGAGACGTGCGGCCCAGCTAAAGCTCGCTCCGCTTTCTATTCGTCCATACTGGATTTTTTGGACGGATCGCTTTGACCGCCCTGGCCACCGCCTTGACGGCGCTGCTGTTGGTCCTGACCCTGCTGTCCAGAGCGGCCTTGACCTTGGCCTTGACCGCTTTGACCCGACTGGCCCTGACCGCGCTGGCCCTGCTGACCGCCTTGTTGTCCACCCTGTTGCCCTTGTTGACCGCCTTGTTGACCTTGCTGGCCGGGACGATTCATTTCATTTCCCATAGGAAAATCTCCAGTTTCGTGGATCGTGGGGAGCCCCCGGGGAAAGAACCTTCGCCCGCTGGATTGGTTCCGCAATAAAGAGCCGATGAACTAGGATTATGTTGCAATTTTATTGCGGGAGACGGCGCAAACTGGCTGCAAAATCGTTGATAGAAACGTGCGCGAGAACCAAATGAGATCCGCTTTGATCCCCGATGACGAAAGGGTTCCTGAATGGCTGATTTGAGCGGCCGAAAGATCGCCTATTACGGCTACACCGGCGCGATCGATTCCTCTGGCGCGGGACGGATCGCGGCAGCTCTCAATACGGCGGTCAACGGCAGTGTCGATGAAGTGCAATTGTGCTTGAGTTCTTACGGCGGATACGTCTCCGACGGAATTTATCTTTACAACCATATTCGCGGCCTTCCCGTCAGGGTCGTGGCGCATAACACCGGCAGCGTGACCTCGATAGCCGTCGCGGTCTTTGTCGCGGCGAGCGAACGATATTGTTCGCCGCACGGCATGTTCATGATCCATCCCACGATCATGTCGTCGAAAGAGGGCATGTCGGCGCAACGCTTGCAGAGCTCGCTCGATTCAGCGCTCGCCGATGACCGCCGCACGGAAAATATCCTGCGCGAGCGGGCGGCGATTCCGGAGGAAATCCTGACCGCGCGTCGCTTCAAGGACGTTTACATCACCCCGAAGGAAGCGGTGATTTACGGCCTGGTGCATGGGGTGAAGGAATTCGAGCTGCCGAAAGGCAACCAGATCATTCAGATCTAGATTGCCCTTCGTGCTGAACCAAACAGAAAAATGCGGGTTTTTTTTGTTGTCATGGGACAGGGTCGCAAAGTTTACCAGGCACATCTCGGCTTCTACGACACCATTGTTGCCGCGCAATCGCAGCAGTCCGCGCTCGCCGCATGGGGATCGAGCCAAAACCTCTTCCGGATCGGTCTTGCCAAGACCACGACCGATCCCAAGGCGGTCAAGGCCGCGCTGGCCAAACCCGGAATCGTGTTGAAGCGGCCGGCCGGTTCCAAGATCGCGTTCAGCGAGCATCCGCCGCTGCCGCGTATCGCTGCGAAGTAAATTGCGGTCAGTGCGAGCTGAACTCCTTCAGTCCCGGACGTCCTGCAGAAACCATTCGGTTGGAATTTCGCGGCCCAATCCTTGTTCTCGCGCGCGCCGATAGACTGTCGCGGCGACGGCTTCGAATTGGGTGCCGATGGCGCCGACATTGAGGAACAGCGTCGTCTGGCGCGCGTCGCTCCGGCCCTTGTGGGTTCCGGCGACGACGTCGACAAGGCGCGGCATGCAGATGACGTCGTCGGACAGATTCACATGCGGTACGCTCGCGCGTTCCTTGGCGGTGCCCGCCACATAGCTCAAGAAGCCGGCGCGCGCGTAAAATGTCTGCTCGGAAAGCTCGGCAAGTCTCGGTGTTGCTTCGCCTGCCCGCACCGCGACGTCGACCGAGCGAATAAGGCCGGGCTCGATATCGGCGGAGGTCAGATTGGTGACATGCTGACCGGGCTCGAGCCAGGCGTTCATAAACACCGGCTCGTTGGACGAGGTGCAGATCGAGACGATGTCCGCGCCCTGGACGGCCTGACGCGCGGAAGCCGTGGGAACGACCTCGATAGCGTGCGTCTTAGCCATCTCGCGCGCATAAATTTGCAGGTTCTCGCGGTTCGGGCTGTAGACTTTGACCTTGCGGATCGAACGCACGCGGCAAAACGCGTCGAGATAGGTCCGCGCCATGCCGCCCGAACCGATCATGCCGACAACCGAAGAATCGGCGCGCGAAAGATATTTTGCTCCCAGCCCGGCGCTGCCTCCAACCCTCAGATGCTGGAGATGGCCGTCATTGATCATGGCGACCGGGGTTGCATCCTCTATGCTGAACAGGAACAGCAGCCCGCAGAAGGTGCCCGGCGCACCGGCATATTTGGTCTCGCGCACATGACCGTGCTGGCGCGGCCAATTGACCATGTCGGAAAGCATGCGCGCGCACACAAAGCCGTCCTTGCGGCTGCCGCCCGTCATCACCGCCCAGCGATAATACGGAGCAACCGGTTTATCCGAAGGAACGTAAACATCGATGCGCCCCATGCCGACGGCATCGCCGATCGTCATCTCCTGGTAGACGCCCTCGAGTGCTGCAAGCGTTGAGCCCATATCGAGCACTTTTTTCACATCGTCATTGCTGATGAGGAGCATGGCAGCCTCGGCTTGGTTCTCGTCGGCTGAGCTTAAGCGAGCTTGCCTTTGCGCACGAGCCACGCTCTGTGGCACTGCTAGCTTTGCGAAATTCGCCGTTGCACCGATTGCCTCATGAACGACCTCTTGCTCCAGAGCGCGCTGAGGGCGCACCAGGCAGGCAACCGCGCCGAAGCCGCGCGGCTCTGCCGGGAGCTTCTCCGCGCCGAGCCCAAGAATTTCAACGCGCTCAGTCTGCTCGCTTTCGTCCAATTCCAGAATGGGCAATTCGAGGAGGCCGAGCGCTTGATCGGCGAGGCCATCAGGATCAATCCGCGTTCGCTCGAAGCTTTGTATAGCCGTGGATGCGTGCTCCAGAATTTGCATCGCCAAGAAGAAGCGCTCGTTTGTTTCGACCAGGCGCTGGCGCTGAATCCCCAATTTCTTGAAGCGCTGCTTCTTCGGGGCGTGGTGCTGATGGGGTTGAAACGCCACGCGGAGGCTCTTGCGAGTTTCGATGCCGCACTCGCGCTCAAGTCCGGCGATGCCGAAACCTGGAACAACAGGGGCAATGCCCTGTTGGAGCTCAATCGCCTCAGCGAGGCGTTGGCGAGTTTCGACCAGGCCGTTGCTTTAAGACCAAATCATGCGGATGTGTGGAACAACCGCGGAGCCGCCCTGCAGCGGCTGCAACGCCATGGCGAGGCGCTCGATTCATTTTGCAAGTCCTTGGCCATCAAACCCGATAACGTCCAGGCGCTGAGCAATCGGGGCGGACTGCTCATTGTCCTTAAACGATTCGAAGATGCGATCCCCGATTACGAGAAGGTGCTGAAGCTCGAACCGGATTATCCCTATGCGCCGGGGAATCTTCTGCAATGCCGCTTGCATTGCTGCGATTGGCGCAACCTGGAGCTTGAAAAATCCGCGGTGGGCCACGGGCTCGAGGCCGGCAAGCCCGTCATAACCCCATTCCAATTCATCGCCTCGTGCCCGTCCGCGGCGGAACATCTTCGTTCCGCGCGCTTGTGGGTTGAGCACGAAAGTACCGTGCGTTCAGCTCTTTGGCGTGGAGAAAGATACGACCATCGGAAGATTCGTATCGCCTACCTTTCGGCGGATTTTAAAATGCATGCAACGGCGTTCCTCATGGCCGGCGTGTTCGAGAGCCACGACCGCAGCCGGTTTGAAACAATTGCCGTTTCCTTCGGCGCCGACGACAAGAGCGCGATGCGTGCGCGCCTCGAGGCGGCATTCGACCGCTTCATCGATGTCCGCAATTTAAGCGATACCGAAGTGGCCGAATTGCTGCGCAAGTTGGAGATCGATCTCGTCATCGATTTGAAAGGCTATACCGCGGAAGGGCGGCCGGGAATCTTGGCGCACCGCCCGGCGCCGGTTCAGGCTCACTATCTCGGTTATCCTGGGACCATGGCCGCGGATTATGTCGACTACATGATCGCCGATAAGATCGTCATTCCCGACGAGCACCGTCGCTACTACAGCGAGAAAATCGCCTATCTCCCCGACTCCTATCAATGCAATGATTCAAAGCGCCGGATCGCCTCGCGCGTACCGCGGCGGATGGAGATGGGGCTTTTAGAAGACGCTTTCGTCTTCTGCTGCTTCAACAACAGCTACAAATTTTCGCCGGACATATTCGACCTTTGGATGCGACTCTTGAAGAGCGTCGACAACAGCGTGCTTTGGCTGTTGCAGGACAATTCGACCGCGACGCGCCATCTCTGCCGGGAAGCGCACGCGCGCGGGGTTTCTCCCGAACGGCTGATTTTCGCCGCGCGCACAACTCCGGAGGAGCATTTGGCGCGGCAAAGTCTCGCCGATCTTTTCCTGGATACGTTGCCGTGCGGCGCGCACACCACCTGTAGCGATGCGCTGTGGGCCGGCGTCCCGGTGGCAACCGTGTCGGGGGCAACATTCGCGGGACGAGTCGCTGCAAGTCTATTGAACACGATTGGATTGCCTGAGATGGTCTCGGGCTCCCTCGAAGCTTACGAGAAGCTTGTTTTGAAGCTGGCGCGCGACCCGTCGGCGCTTGCAACGATAAGAGCCAGGCTCGCACAAAATCGCGAAACCCATCCCCTCTTCGATACCAAGCGTTCTACCCGCCATCTCGAAGCCGCCTTTCAGGAGATGTGGACACGCTATCAGCGCGGCGAAAAGCCTGGGGACTTCTACGTTCCCCGAGCTTCCTCTTAAGACTCGCCCCGACCTGGCCTTGCGAAACGAGCCATGTTGCACGGCTCCGTCCTAGCCATCTATCATGGGGACAGCCACGATGTTCGCTAGAGCGCTCAAATTCCTGGAAACCCTGCCGCGGGCAACCCTGCTGCTGCTGCTCACTCTGTTGACCTGCCTGATCGGCCTTGCGGATTACCTGACCGGAACCGACACGACATTTTCGGGACTGTATCTCTTTCCGATCTGGATCGCGGCTTGGTTCCTGGGCCGGCGGGTCGCCTATGGTTTCGCCATTCTCAGTTCTGTCTTCTGGGTTGGCGGCGATGTCCTTGCTGGCGCCTATTATTCCAGCATTTTGATCCCGGTGTGGAATGTCACGAGCCGTTTTGTCGTTTTTATCGTTGTCGCGCATTTGGTCGTCGCACTGCGCAAGCTCAACTACGATCTGGAAACCCGGGCAGAGGAGCGTGCGGCAAAGCTTACGACCGAGATCGCGGCGCGCGAACGCGTGGAGCGCGAACTGCTGCACATCAGCGAACGCGAGCAGCGCCGGCTGGGGCACGATATCCACGACAGCCTGTGCCAACATCTCACCGGCACCGCTTTGGCCGGACAGGTTCTTGCCCAGAATTTGAAAGCGCAAAATTCATCGCAAGCGAGCAACGCGGCAAGGGTCGTCGAATTGATCGAGGACGGGATCTCACTCTCGCGAAACCTCGCGAAGGGCCTGAACTCGGTCAGGTCATCCGCCGATGGACTGATGGAAGCTCTTGAAGATTTTGCCTCCGGCACCAGCGAGCTGTTCAAGATATCCTGCCGTTTTGAATGTCCCTTGCCTGTCCTCATCAATGACAACGATGCGGCGGAGCATCTCTATCGCATTGCGCAGGAAGCCGTCGGCAATGCCATCAAGCACGGCCACGCCAGGAACATCGTCGTTCGGCTCGACCTCTCGAAGGCCGGAAAAATGTTGCGCGTGATCGACGACGGAAGCGGCTTGCCGTCGACACAGGTGAACGGCAAGGGAATGGGACTGAGCATCATGTCTTACCGCGCGGGTCTCATAGGCGCGAAGTTCAATATTCGGCGGCGAGATGCGACGGGAACCGTCGTAACCTGCTTGCTGCCCTTGGAGCGGGAAGTCTCCTTATGACCGCGCCGAAAGCGAAAATTTTCATTGTCGACGACCATCCCCTGGTCCGCGAGTGGCTTGCCAATCTCATACATCAAACCCACGATCTTGTTGTTTGCGGCGAAGCTGAGGATGCGAAAACCGCCCTGCAGGCGATCGCGCGTTCGGGGCCCGATCTTGCGATCATCGATCTTTCTTTGGGAAACGGCTCCGGCATCGATCTTATCCGTTCGGTCCGTTCGCTGTTCCCGAATGTCGCGGTGATCGTGCTCTCGATGCATGACGAGCGCGTTTACGCGGAGCGCTCCATCCGCGCCGGCGCGCGCGGCTACATCATGAAGCGTGAATCGACGAAAAAAATCGTCGACGCCATACACCACGTGCTGCAAGGCGACATGTATTTGAGCAAGGAATTGACCGAACTGTTCGCGGAAAAGTTCGTTTCGGGACCGTTGCCGGTGAATGGGCTTCCGGTCTCGCAACTCAGCGACCGTGAGCTCGAGGTTTTCCAGCTCATCGGCCAAGGCTACGAGACGCGCAAAATCGCCGAGACGCTCAACGTCAACATCAAAACCGTGCAAACCTATTGCACGCGCATCAAGGACAAACTGAAATTCACGACCGGATCGGAGCTTCTTCGCGAAGCCATACGCTGGAACGAATCCGGCGCGGCGCGCTAGACTAGAGCGCGCTCGAATGCGTTTCCGCCGACGCTTCGTTATGTTCGGGGCGATCGCCGCGCCGCCGGCCGCGCTGCAATGCCTTCAATCCGTCCACATCCAGGATTTCCAATGTCCGGGACGTGACGCGCCGAACAAGGCCGTCGCGCTCCAGTCTCGCGAAGGAGCGGGCCGCCGATTCCGGCGCCGTGCCGAGATAATCCGCAAGATCGAAACGGTTCACCGGAAGCTTCAGGCGAGAGCTTCGTTGATCGAAGAATTCGGGAACCTGAAGCAGCTCGAGAATGAACGACGCCAGCCGTTGATAGGTATTTTGCTGGCCGAGGACCATGATGCGTCGCTCCGCCAAGCCGTAATCATAGGCGACCTTCTTGAGAAAGATCAGTTGAAGCTGCGGCTCAGCCGATAGCGTCTGGAACATGCGCTGCCATGGAATACGGTAGATTCGCGCCGGGCCTACCGTCTCGGCCGTGCTGACATATTGTCCGCCATCGGGAAGCCCGAAAAGATCTCCCGGCACCTTGAGAGCCAGGATTTGACGGTGGCCATTTTCCGCGTAGCGGCTGATGCGCACGATGCCGTCGTCGATGAAGTACACGAAATGCGCATCTTCACCCTCTGAAAAGACGGTATTCCCGCCACGCCGGTACTCGATCAACGTGGCAATGCGCTGCAGTTGCTCCTGCTCGTCGCGCGAAAGCAGATTTTCGACTTGCGCTGGATGCTCGATCGATCCGTCGAATGACCGCGCGCGAATCTCCGGCCAGCGCGTTCGCGGACGCTCGCCGACTGCCGACGCCGATTTCTGCACCTCAACGGGATGTTCTGGAATCGTCGCACAAGATTTGGCCGCAATGAGATTCATCGACATCAGTCCCCCCGTGCGCGTTGCCGCGCTCCCCTGAAAATCGAATGTTTTTTTCAACCGTCCTTTTCTTCGAACGTTTGGGCAAAGCCAGCCAAGCCAAGCGCGTAAGAAAATACCCTACAAACAATCTATAGAAATCTTACACATCGGATGAATTTGATACAGTTTAGACATATCTTGATATAAATTCAAGGACGATTGGCCCCCTAAAAACCTAGTAGTTGCAAGATTACACTCTGGTTAAATAAACGACAATAATCTAACAACTGTTAGAGATTAGTCTGATGCTTCGTGTCTAGCATGGAGCCGGTCGGGGTGCGGGCGTTTAGTGATCCACTGCCTTTCAGGGTCTCCCCCGGGGAGGCAGGTCCACTGACTTCCTGGCCGGAAACATAGCACACGCGCCCCGACCACTGGTTCGCGCAACTGGTCGTGCGTCGAAACGCTCGGCCAACCTAAGCTCTTAGGGCGCGAATCCGTGCGGGGGAGGCGGTCCGGAGGGGGAAAGTCAATGCAGTGACGTGAGTTTGGAATCACCGCGGGAGGCGGAGGATTTCCGACAGTTTGCCGATTTGGCAACAACCGGGGGAGAACGTCCATGAATTTTGTTGCATCACGCGAAAACGCGCTTAGCGCCAGGCTCGCAGCCCTTTTGGGATCGGCTTCGCTGTTGACGATGGCGAACGCGCTTCCCGCCTATGCGCAGGGGGCCGTAGCCCAAAACGAAGAAATCCCCGAGACGGTGCTGATTACCGGATCGCTCATCCGCGGCACTGCGGCTGTCGGCGTCCCGGTGACGAATCTCAGCCCGATGGATTTCAAGACGACGGGCGCGCTAACGACCTCGGATCTCTTCCGCACAGTCCCGCAATTCAACGTCATTCCCGGCCCGGTGGCGACCCAGGCCGCCAACGTGGAGCGCGGAACGCGCGTCAACCTCCGTCAGCTCGATACCGGCTCGGCGCCGCGCTCGCTGATGATGGTCGACGGCGTGCGTTATCCGCCGCAAGGCAACGGCCTCTGCCAGATCGATCCCTCGATTTTTCCCTCGATCGCGATCGATCGCGTCGACCTCCTCTTGGACGGCGCTTCGGCGACCTACGGTTCGGACGCCATCGGCGGCGTGATCAACATTATCTTGAAGCGCAATTACGACGGCGCCATGACCGAGGTCGGCTTCAAGTCCGGCAACGGCGGCGGCAATCAGTTCCTCGCCTCGCAATTGTGGGGCCGGACCTGGGATGGCGGGCAGGTCACGCTCTCCTACTCCTGGTACGACATCCATAATACGCCCGGGAATTTCAACTCGAAACTCACCTTCGACCACACGCCCTGGGGTTTGGATAACCGCAACCCGCTCGGTTCCTCCGTGCCGGGCACGATCTCCATCGGCGCGCCGGCATCGCCGGATGTGACCAATTATCCGGCAACCAACGGCCAGAACTGCACGAACTGCTACGCCATCCCGCACGGGACGGGAGGCGCTTTCAGTCCGATCAACAGCGGTCTTGGTCCACTGTCGCCGTTCAGCGCCTCGACCCTGAATTGGGCAACGTTCGGTTCTAACACCAGCGTCCACAGCGCCAGCGACCCCAGGGTCGGCACCCAAACGAATTCAACCCCTACACGATCTCCGATTACAGCGCCGGCATTCAATATAACGGCGCCGCGATAACGGTCGATCAGCGGCTGACGAAGGACATCTCGTTCTACGGCGAAGGCTTCTACGGCAATCGCCGCTCGGAGTTCCATAATCAAGCCAACGGCAACCAGCTCGTCGTGGGCGTACCGACGTACAACCCGTATTATCCGACGGGCGGAGCGCCGACCAATCTGCGCGTCGCTTACCACATAGGCTTCGAGTCGCCCTCCATCACCAATGCCTACGCGAGCGGCCAGCGCTATCTGCTCGGTCTGAACATCGCCCTGCCTTACGGCTGGGGGGCCCAGGTCTATTACTCCGAAACGCGGGACGCCGAGTTCAACCACGTCAACGGCACAGTGAACAAAGCCGCGGTTTCCGCCGCTCTGGGCTGGACGATTCCCGTGACTCCCGCCAGCGGCACGACGCCCGCAATCGCCACCTGGACTAAGCCCGCCAGCGTGCCCTATCTGAACCTCTTCTGCGACGCCTCCGAGTTTAAGTGCAACTCCGACACCACGTTGGCCTACATTAACGGCTTCAGCACGACCAGCGAGGCGATGTGGATCAACGAAAAAGGCATCAAGGCCGACGGTCCGTTGTTCAATCTGCCGGGCGGTGCAGTGAAGGCAGCCATTGGCGCCAATTTCACCAGCTACCACTTTCTGATCCAGAACCAGGTTCAGAACACGAGCAATCCCACGATCTCATTCCTGAGCGATCCGGAGTCGCGGCAGGTTTGGGCCACCTTCGCGCAGTTGAACGTTCCCGTCTTCAGCGACATGAATGGCCTTCCCGGCTTGCGGCGCTTGGAATTCGAAGCCTCGTGGCGTCACGACCAGTACAGCGACCATGGCGGCACCAGCAATCCGAAGATTGCGTTCAACTGGGCGCCGATCGAGGCCCTCACCATCAGGGGCGCGTGGGGTACGTCGTTCCGTGCGCCAAACTTCGGCGAGTTCTCGCCGATCTCCAATGTGGCCTGGAACGGCTGGGCGCTTGATACTGTCTTCCAAAACAACGCCACCATAAATATCGACTGCGGCACCGGGACTCAGGCTCCGGCTGGTTCGGGCGCGGCAAAACTGAGAGCCGCCGGCTTCGCGTGCGGTTCCAAGCCCGCGGGTCTTTCGCTCAATGGCGGCGGCAGAGCTGCGGTGGATGCGCACTGGCGGAACTGGTTCAATACCACCGAGCAGACACTGGAGCCGGAGCTCTCCACCAACTGGGGCCTCGGGTTCGATTTTGCGCCGACGAACTTCCTCAAGGGGCTCGATATCCAGGCCACTTGGTACAGCGTCAAGATCAACGGCGTGCTGCGCAATTTCGGCAATCCGACGACCAACCGCTTCAACGACAGCACTGTCGGCTTCGTCTATGTCGTGCCGAGCGACTTGAGAGATCCCGTCACCAACGCTCAACTTTGTCCGGGCATGGATCTGACGCCCGCTTCCT
>WNFT01002137.1_pt1 | contig 16897 bp, 13 predicted proteins | sample 5400191 | NCBI WGS metagenome assembly WNFT01 (sample SAMN13153359, study PRJNA577476) | soil metagenome | isolation source: 80 cm saprolite under Madrone tree | place: USA:California | collected 2016-06-14 | reverse complement strand
GCAGCGCCAAGGCCGAAGGAGTGGCAGCTACGGACTGAAGGACGGTCCCCGGCTCGAAAAACATTATGGCGATCAGCGTGGTAATGCCTGCGCTCGAAATGGCGCAAGAAACCGGGAAGCTGCTGGCGTGGCGAAAAAAAGAAGGCGAGCGCGTCACCAAAGGCGAACCGTTGCTGGAAATCGAGACGGACAAAGCGGTTGTTGAAGTGGAAGCGCCCGGAGATGGAATTCTTGCAGGGATGACTGCCGATGTGGGCGCGGTGGTTCCAGTAGGACAAACGATTGCGTGGCTCGTTGGTCCGGGGGAGAAGCCTCCCGCGAAATCAGCAGCGCCGGCTGCGCCTGCGGCGCGCGCGTCAAGTAGTCAGGAGCGAACAACTGCTGGTGTGGGACTGATCGCGGCGCAGCGAGGCGGAGCCGCTCCGCAGATTTCGCCAAAGGCGCGGCGGCTGGCGAAAGAGCTAGGCGTGGACACTGCGCAGATTCGCGGGACGGGGCCTGACGGGACGATTACCAGCGAAGATGTGCAGCGCGCGGCTGATTCCCAGGGCGCAAGTGCTGCAGTTGCGTCGGCACCGGCCGGAATGGCAGCGCTGAGCCAAGTGGCGCGGCTGATGGCGGAGCGCACGGCCCAGAGCTGGACGAACGTGCCGCACTTTTTTCTGGTGCGAGAAGTAGATTGCAGCGAGTTGGTAGCGGCGCAGAAAAAATGGAGCGCCGAAGCGGAGAAGGAGCAGATCGTCGCGCCGACGATTACCGATTTGTTGGTTGGAATTTTGGCGCGAGTGTTGGCGAAGCATCCGCGAATGAATGCGAGCTGGACGGGGGAGGGAATTCGTTCGAATGCCGAGGTCAACATCAGCGTGGCGATGGCAGTAAAGGATGGCGTGGTTGGCGCGGTGATTCACAAGGCGAATGTTATGCAGCTCAGCGAAATATCGGCGCTGCGGGAGGAATTGACGGAACGCGCGCGAGCGGGACGGCTGAGGCCAGCAGACATTATCGGCGGAACTTTTACGTTGAGCAATTTGGGGATGTACAAGGTCGATGCGTTCACTGCGATCATCACGCCGCCGCAAGCGGCGATATTGGCGGTGGGAAGTATTTCCGATCGCGTCATAGCTGTGGATGGAAAGCCGGGAGTGCGGCCAATGATGACGATGACGCTTTCGAGCGATCACCGCGTAGTGGACGGCGCCCGAGCGGCGGAGTTCTTGAGCGATTTGGCGAACGCCATTCGCGAGCCCGAGAGATCGCTGGGGTAACGCTGCGGGAGCTATATACGAAGATTCAGGCGTATTCACGAGAAGCTCAGCGGAAGTGTTAGTCCGGGTGGTGTTGGAAGAGCGAGATGCCTGAGCCTTTCGATATCGTCGTAGCAGGCGCCGGACACAATAGTCTGATCGCGGCTGCGTATCTCGCGAAGGCGGGCTACCGCTGCGTCGTACTGGAAGGGCGGCCGATTGTGGGCGGCGGCGTGAAGTCCGCGCAACTGACACTGCGCGGTTTCACACACGACATTTGCTCTTCAGCGCACAACGGAATTCACGGAAATCCGATTCTGCGCGACGATGAACTGAAACTCGGAGAGTACGGCCTCGAATACATCTATCCCGATCCTGTCTATCACATGCCGTTTCCCGACGGCAGCTATCTGACGCAGTGGCGCGATCTGGACCGCACCTGCGAGGAATTCTCCAAGTTTTCAAAAAAAGATGGGCTCGCTTACCGGCGAATGATCACCGAATACGAAACAGTCAAGCCTATATTAAATGCAGTTGCATTCACGCCGATTGGCTTCGGGAAAACCATCAACGACCGTTTGGCGGAACACCCGCACGGCAAGCTATGGCAGCGTCGGCTGGCGATGTCGGCCTGGGAAATTGTTCGCGACACATTCGAGGACGACCATTGCAGGGCCTTCATGTTGGGCTGCCCCTATCCGTTGCAGCCCGTTCAGGACCCCATGACGGGCCGGGCGGCGTACATTCCGCTGCACCAGCAGCGAGAGAGCCGGCCATTGCCGAAGGGCGGTTCGGGAGCTTTGACGGTGGCATTGGCGCGGTTCATCGAAGCACATGGCGGGGTGATCTTCACCAACAAATGGATTAAAGCGCTGATCGTCGAGAGCGGAAAATGCGCCGGCGTGGAATGTGAAGATGGCAGCTCGTATCGCGCCGACAAAGCGGTGTTGTCCACAATTCACATCAAGCACCTGATCGACATGGCCCCGCGCGAACTGTGGGGCCAGGATTTCATCGATGGCGTAGACACGTGGAAAGCCGGCCTGACGCTGTTCGAAACAAATTATGCGACGACGGAGCCTCCGAAATATGCGGTTGCAGGCGGGACGCTTTCGCCCGTGCACTCCGGGGTGATGGTCAGCGCGGATCGCGTCTTACGCATGAGCTATGACTACGCGCGAGGAGCGGTGAATCTTGAAAACCCCTCGATCCATGTAATTTGCTGCAGCATTGCTGATCCCACCCGTGCGCCGGCTGGCATGCACACTCTCAAGATCGTGGCCTACCACCCGTACGAATTGAAAGAGGGCCCGCAGCATTGGGACGAAATCAAGGATCAAGTTTCGGACGCGAATTTGAATTTTCTGCGGCGGTTCTCACCGAATCTGACGGATGACAAGATTCTCGCGCGAATCGTGAAGAGCCCGCTTGATCTGGAGCGCATGAATCCGCACAACTGGCACGGCAGTTGCCATGCGGGTGGGTCCGGGCCAGCACAGACGGGCGCGATGCGTCCCGTGCCAGGCTGGGCGCAGCATCGCATGCCGATTCCCGGCTTGTATCAAACCGGCGCGACCACGCATCCGGGCGGGTCGGTGAACGGAGGGCCGGGCAGAAACGCGGCGACGGTAATGCTGAAAGATTTTGGGACGAGCATCGAAGAAGTCGTGAAGAAGAATGCGTAGGAAATTGTCCAAGGGGGCGCGCTCATGAGCAAAATCAGCCGGCGCGGGTTCGTGAAGACAGCGGCGCTCGCGCCACTGGCGGTCACGCCGTTTTCCATCGGCCAGCAAGCGTCCAAGGAGGATCGCTTCGACATCGTGGTGGCGGGCGCGGGGCACAACAGCATGATTGCAGCCGCCTATCTGGCAAAGGCCGGTTACCGCTGCCTGCTCCTGGAAGGACGGCCAATTGTTGGAGGCGGCGTGAAGACGGCGCAGCTCACGCTGAAAGGGTTCAAGGACGATGTCTGTTCAACGGCGCATACGTTCTTGCTCGACAACCCCATGATCAAAAACGATGAGCTGAAGCTCGGCGACTACGGGCTTGAATACGTTGATCCCGACCCAATCTTTCATATTCCCTTTGCCGACGGCACATACCTGACGCAATGGCGGGACGTTGACCGCACCTGCGCGGAGTTTGCCAAGTTCTCGACGAAGGATGCAGCTTCGTACCGAAAAATGCTGGCGGAGTTTGACGCGATCAAACCGATCCTGATGGGAACTAGCTTCACGCCCATTGGGTTTGGGAAGCCGTTGAACGATCAACTGGCGCAGCAACCGCGCGGAAAACTGTGGCAGCGGCGGCTGGCGATGTCCGCATGGGAAATCATTCGCGACACCTTTGAGGAAGAGCACTGCCGCACGTTCATGCTTTATATGTCCCACCTGGCAGCGGAGCCGCCAGACGCGCCGATGACCGGACGTTTGGCCTATGGCACGGCGCGCCAGCAACATTCCGGACGGCCGTTCCCCAAAGGAGGATCGGGAGTATTGACGCAGGCGCTGGCGCGGTTCATCGAGACGCGCAACGGCGTGCTGCTGACGAACAAATGGGTGAGCCGGCTGATGGTAGAGAGCGGAAAATGCGTGGGCGTGGAATGCAGCGATGGAAGTTCTTATCGTGCGGAGAAGGCGGTGGTCTCGACGATTCACATCAAGCATTTGGTGGACATGGCGCCGCGCGAGTTGTGGGGGCAGGATTTCATCGAGGGTGTGGATACCTGGCAGGCGGAACACGCGATGTTCGTGACGCATTACGCAACTTCGGAGGCGCCGAAATTTGCCGGGGATGGCGGCACGCTCTCGCCAGTAGAAGCAGGCATTCTGATTTCGCCGGAGCGGGCGCTGCGCTTTGCGTACGACGATGCAAGAGGCGCGGTCAATCTGGAGGATCCGCCGATGCAGATTATCTGCTGCAGCGCGGCTGATCCGACGCGCGCTCCGGCGGGAATGCACACGCTTAAAGTCATCGGCTGGCAGCCCTACGAGCTGAAGGAAGGGCCGGAGCACTGGGACAAGATCAAGAAAGATGTTTCCGACGCCTATCTCAAATACTTGCGGCGATATGCCCCCAATTTGACGGAGGACAAGATTCTGGCGCGATTCATTGAAAGTCCGCTGGACATGGAGCGCATGAATCCGCACTTCTGGCATGGAAGCGCGCACGCAGGTGCGCAGAGTGCGTCGCAAACCGGACCCATGCGGCCGATGCCAGGGTGGGCGCAGCATCGCATGCCGATTCCCGGCTTATATCAAACCGGCGCGACGACGTTTCCGGGAGGGTCGGTGACCGGGGCGCCCGGCAGGAATGCCGCGACGGTGATGCTCAAGGATTTCGGAACCAGCATCGAGGAAGTCGTTAGCAAAAAAACTTAGCGGGAAAGACAGCGGATGCAATATTGCGAGGTCTGTCAATGGCGAAAAGAATTATATGGATTGCGCCTGCCCTAATGGGTGCGACTATGGCGGCATTTCTCTTCTTCGTCATAAGCGTCACCGCGCAACAAGCCGCGCCACCGCAGGCGGCGAGGCAGATGGTTCCGGACAATCCGTCTGAGCATACGGCGCCAGTGCAGCCAATCGCCTACAGTCACAAAAAGCATTTAGCGTTTGGGCTGGAGTGCAAGAAGTGCCACACGAATCCGGAGCCTGGGAAACTCATGACGTTTCCGGCGACAAGTACTTGCATGGAATGCCATGCGACCATCGCGAAGGATAAGCCTTCGATTCAGAAACTCACAGCGTACGACAAGAATAAGCAAACAGTTCCCTGGGTGCAGGTCTATAGCGTGCTGCCCGGCGTGGCGTGGAATCACCGTGCCCATCTCGAAGCCGGCGTAAAATGCGAGACGTGCCACGGGCAGGTTCGGCAAATGGAGGCGATGTCGGAAGTCACGAGCGTGACGACCATGTATAGCTGTCTGAACTGCCACGAAATGAATCACGCGAAGACGGCTTGCGACACTTGCCACAAGCATTGATTCGAGGCAAAATTTTTCCGAGGGGGAGCCATGGCGAAGCTGACCGAACTGGAAGTCAACGGCAAGCGCTATCCGGCCAACTACCCTGCGGATACGCCCCTTTTGTATGTCCTGCGCGATGAACTCGGCTTGACCGGCAGCAAATACGGCTGCGGGGAAGGGCAATGCGGCGCCTGCACCGTGCTAATTGGCGGGGCGCCGCGGCGCTCGTGCCAGATTCCCGTTAGCGCGGCGTTGGGGAAACCCGTTGTGACGATCGAAGGCCTGGAAAAAGAGGGGCGATTGCATCCTGTGCAGCAGGCATTTCTCGATGCGGGTGCATTCCAGTGCGCTTACTGCACTTCGGGAATGATCGTGAGCAGCGTCGGCCTGCTGCAAACAAATCCGAATCCCAGCCAGGCGGAAATCGTTCAATTTCTGCAAGGCAATGTGTGCCGCTGCGGCACGCACCCGCGCATCATCGAGGCCGTCCGCCAGGCGGCCAAGATGATGCAGGAGCACGGGCGATGAATAACCTAGAGGGAAAAGTTCTCATCGAGCCGGAACGGTACGAATTCAGCGCCGCTCCCATCCATCAATTCGAATTGGCGCGCCGCGAATTTTTCAAGATTCTTGGCGCGGGGATCGCGGTCCTCGCGATTACGAAAGATGCTTTGGCCGCGCAGGAGACTGCTCCAGGTCACCGGAGTTTCCACAATGAAGACCTGCCCAAAGACATTAGCGCATGGCTGCACGTAGGCGATAACGGCACCGTTACGGGATTCACTGGCAAGGCCGAAATCGGGCAGAACATTCGCACGGCTCTGGCGCAGACCATCGCCGATGAACTGCGTGTGCCGTTCGAGAGCGTTCGAATGGTGACGGCGGACACCGCGCTCACTCCGTTTGATGCGGGGACGTTTGGCAGCCGGACGACGCCGACGATCACACCACAGTTGCGGCGTGTGTCTGCGGCTGCGCGCGATCTCCTAATCGAAGCGGCGGCGAAAGAGTGGAATGTCGCCCCGGCGGGATTGATTGCTGCGGATGCGAAAGTGACAGATCCCGCGTCGGGCCGCTCGCTGAAGTATGCGGAACTCGCACGCGGCAAGACGCTGGCTCAAAATCTTCCGGCGGAAGATCCCATCACTCCGGCAACAGAATGGACAATTGCAGGGAAAGCGATTCCGAAAGTGGACGGCCGCGCGTTCGTCACTGGCAAGCATCAGTACACGACGGATCTGCGGCCTGCGGGCATGCTTTACGGCAAAGTGCTGCGCCCACCGTCGTTCGGTGCGACGCTCAGTTCCTTCCGCCAGGACGAAACGAAGCCGATGCCGGGAGTTTTTGTGGTGCGTGATGGAAATTTCGTTGGAGCGGCAGCGGCTTCGGAGCGCGAGGCGCAGGCAGCGCTCGACGCCGTGAAGGCGGAATGGAAAGAGGTTCCACAGATTTCCAATAAAGAACTTTTCGCGTACCTCAAGCAGAACGGGGCGGCGAAAACCGAAGATCGCTTTCGCAAGCAGAAAGGCTCCATTGAGGAAGGACTATCGAGCGCGGCGCACCGGCTCGACGCAACGTACACCGTAGCGTACATCGCGCACGCTCCGCTTGAGCCGCGGGCTGCCGTTGCTCAATGGGCAGATGGCAAACTCACGGTGTGGACTGGCACGCAACGCCCGTTCGCCAATCGCGACGAGCTTGCGGATGTTTTCCATTTGCCCGAAAGCAACGTGCGTGTGATTGTGCCGGACACGGGCTCTGCTTATGGAGGGAAACATACCAGCGATGCTGCGATTGAAGCCGCTCGTCTGGCACGCGCTGCAGGGCGTCCCGTGAAAGTGGTTTGGACGCGCGAGGAAGAATTTACGTGGGCCTATTTCCGCCCCGCGGGCGTCATCGAAGTCAAGAGTGGCATCGCCAGCGACGGGACATTGTCTGCTTGGGAATTTCACAATTACCATTCCGGAGCGTCGGGGATCGAAACGCCGTACACCGTTGCGAATCTGCGCACGGAATATCACGCCGTGCCGCTGATTCTGCGAAGCGGTTCCTACCGCGGGCTTGCGGCGACGGCGAATCACTTCGCGCGCGAAACACAAATGGATGCGCTGGCGGGGGTCGCGAAGATGGATTCGCTCGAATTCCGAATGAAGAATCTCACGAATCCGCGCATGCGCGCTGTGCTGGAGTCGGCCGCGAAGTCCTTTGGCTGGCCGCACAAGAAAACGCAAGAGGGGCAAGGATTCGGAGTCGCCTGCGGTGACGAAAAGGGCAGTTACGTCGCGACGTTTGCAGAAGTAGCAGTAGAGAAGGCTTCAGGCGCGGTGCGCGTCGTGCGACTGGTCGAAGCGTTCGAATGCGGCGCTATCGTCAATCCCGATGGTTTGCGCAATCAGGTCGTCGGCGCGATGATCCAAGGCCTGGGTGGCGCGCTTTTCGAGGCGATCGAATTCGAAAACGGCCGCATCAAGAATCCGCATTTCGCGAACTATCGCGTGCCCCGCTTCCGCGACGTGCCGAAAATCGAAGCGATCCTGCTGGATCGAAAGGATATTCCATCGGCGGGTGCGGGCGAGACGCCGATCATGGCCGTAGCTCCGGCCATCGGCAATGCCATTTTCGACGCTACTGGCGTTCGTCTCAACAACTTGCCTATGGTTCCCAACGGACTACGCTCCGCGTAACAGGGACGAATGAATCGCTGGCCCGCCATTCCGAAACCGCACTCGTTCGTCTAGTCTAATTAAGACTAGTCCCATCTAGTCTAATTAAGACTAGTGCCGCCTAGTCTAATTGAGACTAGTTCCTCAGACCGTTTTATCTCTCGCGTAGCACAGCGATTCCACGTTGCACTCGGCGCATTTCGGTTTCCGGGCGTGGCAGACTCGGCGTCCGTGCCAGATCAGTTGGTGGGAAAACTTGATCCATTTGTCCCGCGGAATGATCTGCATCAAATCTTGCTCGACCTTCTTCGGATCTTCATTGCGCGACAAATCCAGGCGGTTCGAAAGACGCAGCACGTGCGTATCCACTACCACTCCGCTGGAGATTCCATACGCGGTGCCGAGCACGACGTTTCCCGTTTTTCGCGCAACACCGGGCAGCGTGAGTATCTCTTCCATCGTGCGCGGCACCTGCCCGCCGAACTTTTCAATGATGGCTTTGCTGGCTCCCATTACGGACTTGGTTTTGTTCCTGAAAAATCCCGTCGGACGAATGTCCTGTTCCAATTCGCTTGGGGTCGCAAAAGCGAACGCCTTCGCATCCGGATACTTCTTATAGAGCGTTTCAGCAACCTGATTCACGCGCACGTCCGTGCACTGCGCGGAAAGAATCGTGGAGATCAGCAGTTGAAATGCATTCTCATGCTTCAGCTCGCACGTCGCATTCCCGTAAGCCTCGTCCAGTCTCGCAAGGATTGCAGTTACTCGCTTTGGATCAGTCCCCGCAGCGTGCGCTGATTTGGAAACCCTGGGAGTCTTCGCCCGCATCACTCGTTTTGATCTTGGCGAACTCGGTTCGTCCCTCGCAGGCCGCTTTTTTTTCGATTTCTTTGTCATAGGAGCAAAAACTATAGCATGGTGGAAAGAGCCACGAGCAATTTGCGGAACGCTTTCCCCCGATGGCTGTACTGATTTTTTTCTTCCGCAGGCAGCGCCGCAAATGTCTTCTCTAGGGCAGGGAAGTAGAACAGCGGATCGTAGCCGAATCCGCCCAAACCGCGCGGCGACTCTAGAATTTCTCCGTCGACGCGATCCGTAACAATGGCCAGGGCTCGTCCACGCTGCGCTACCGCGATTGCGCAAATAAAATGCGCCGCACGTTCTAACTCTGTCTTGTCGCGCATCTCGCGCAGCAGCTTTTCGATCCTTTCCGAATTCGTCGCTTGCGGCCCTGCATACCTCGCGGAGTGAACGCCTGGTGCGCCGCCAAGAGCAGGCACAACCAACCCGGAATCATCGGCGAAGATCAGCCCGTCCTGGAGCCGCGAGCAATGCAACGCTTTGCCCGCTGCATTTTCACCGAATGTTGGAGCGTTTTCTTCGAACGCGGGAAGCGCATCGAAATCCGGCAGTAATCCCAATTCAACAACAAGGGTCGATGCGGACGCCGTCGCGAGGGCGCGATACTCGGCAAGTTTCCCCGGGTTGGATGAGGCAAGAAAAAGCTTAGCGTGCGCGCGCACTGAATTTTAGAGGCAGCAGGGCGCGTTGTTCTTCCGTCAAGCGGCGAATCCCGGCGGCGGCAAGCGCCAGCAGGTCCTGCATCTCGCTCCCGGAAAACGCGCGGCCTTCCGCCGTCGCCTGGATTTCGACAAAATGTCCGTCACCGGTCATGACCACGTTCATATCCACTTCGGCGCGCGAATCTTCTTCATAAGCGAGATCCAACAGCGCGCGGTCGTCCACAATCCCGACGCTCGTCGCGGCCACGCTGTCGATCAGCGGCGAACTTTTCAATATTCCCGCCGCCACCAGCCGTTCGAACGCCAGTGCCAGCGCCACGAACGCCCCGGTTATGGAAGCCGTGCGTGTTCCGCCGTCCGCCTGGATCACGTCGCAATCGAGCCACACGGTTCTCTCGCCGAGCGCTTCCTGATCCGTCACTGCCCGCAGCGAACGGCCAATCAATCTTTGAATCTCCAGAGTCCGCCCCGATTGTTTCCCCCGCGCCGCCTCGCGCGGAGTGCGCTCCTCGGTGGCGCGCGGCAGCATCCCGTATTCGCTGGTGACCCAGCCTTTGCCGCTGCCCTTCAGAAAGCCGGGCACGCCGTCATCCACTGTCGCCGTGCAGATCACCCGCGTGTTTCCCAACTCGATCAGCACACTGCCTTCGGCCGTGGAGATAAAGTCCGGCGTAATTTTCAAGGGACGCATCTGGTCCGGCGTGCGGCCATCAGCTCTCACACTTCCTCCCGCGGTCACCACTTCTGTCTCCAGGAATTCTACGGCCTGCGCTCACGTTGCGCCAGTTTGCCGATGCCATTGTGCAGTGTCAACATCGCGCGGAACAATGTTGGCGGCTTATCGGGTCCCCGGCGTGGGCGCGGGCTTCTGAGGCGTTTCTGCCAGGTTCGTGTTGACCACGAATGTCCCCGTCAGATCCAGATGTCCCGCCAATGTTTCCACTTCCTGTCCATGAATCAGGATTTTCATGCGCCGCACTTGTGGCACATTGGCTTCCAGCGTGCGCGTGATGGAATTCACCGCCAATTGTTCGCTCACAATCCCCGAAGGAAGGGAAGTCGCCATTGCTTCAGAGAAATCCGCGATCGCCGTTCCGTCCGGCAATAGATAAAATGCGAGCAGCACGGCCTCCGGCGGTAGGGTCCGCAACTCCGCATCCACGGGGCCTGCCAGGAGTGTGTTCAAAACCTGTTTCGCTCGTAGCACCGGGTCATTCGAAAGCGGCAAGTCCACGGTCACCGGCGCTAGCGTAGAGTCGTTGGAATCCGAAGCCCAGAAGAGTTTGGTCTTTACGCGAGGATCGCCCGGATTGATCGCAATCGGCTGGGTCAATTCGCGCCGCGCCTGCTCTTCGCTCTGCTGCTGGAGCTTCGCGGCGCGCTTCATCCGGCTCCGGAGAATCGGAAAAACGATCGCCGCGGCAAGCACCATGAAGACCATCCCTCCGATCAACAGGAATTTCCAGCGCGGCGTCATGGCAGCGCTCCCCGCGTGTTTGGAATGACGTAAGAAGGTTTGAACGCCGCCGCCCCACGCGCAATGGCATCGGCCACGCCGGGTGCCATGCGGTCCAAATCGGCGCGGTCGCCGACCGTCACGCTGGAAATCTCCACGGCGATTGCCGGCGCTGCCGTGGTTCGGAGCTGGCGCACGGTAGCCATCTGTGCGCTTTCGGGAGAGCCCTTGAAATGTTGCGCGAGGAATCCCTGTACGAGGTCGCCCAGTTTCCGGCTCAGATCAAGAAAAGGCGCCTGCGCGCGGTCCCAGGGTATCATGCCGTTCGAATCCGTGGCTGGAGGCAAATCTGAGTTTACGTAAACACGCGCGGAGCCCGGCACTCCCGTCGATGAAACGTGCAGCGTTACGAACACTGCTCCGCGCTGCGCATTCGCAGTTGCGGAGCGATCGTCAAAGGAAGGATCCTCATTCCCTTGCCGCGTCTGTACCACTTGAAACCCTTGCGCCTCCAACGCGTGCCGAACTTGAATCGCAAAATCCAGGACGATCTCGCTCTCGCGAATTCCGCCTGTGCCGCGTGCGCCCGCGTCCGTCCCACCATGCGCTGGGTCCAGCACGACAATATTTAGCCCGGCTTGCTGTGCTTGTGCGCCAAACGGTGAAGGCACCACTCCCGCCACCGCTCCCTGCGGAGAAGACGCTGACGGAGTTGACGCCTGAGGGGGAGCCTGAGAAGGGGAGACCATCACGGCAAGCAATAGGGCCGCGGAGAGCAACACAATCAGAAAGAGAGACCTGATTCGAAGAATGTTTCGCACTTCGAGCAGCATACCAAATCCGCGCCTCAATGCGCGCCGCTCAAAGAGTGTAATATTTAGTGACCTCCCGGCGTTCCCTCGGGAGGTGAAATGACCAGCGCCTTCAGTTTGGCTTTTTCGAGAGCGGCGTTGACGTTCGCCAAATCCTCTCTTTGAAACGCGGTCCAGCCCGCGAGCGACTCTACGGCAGCCTCCTCCCACCTCTCGCTGGCCATCGCGGCGTCCGTTGTCGGTGCTACATCCGCGCTCTCCACGGTCATCATAAGACCGGTAATCGCCGCCGCTACTTTCGGAAGAGGTTCGTGCTCTTTGCCGGGAACGGCCAGTCCAAACATCATGAAGTCATCGTCGCTGTCAGGTTGCGCTGCCGCCTCCATTTTTTCCTGTAGCTCCTGCAGTGTTTTTGACAGATCGGCATTTCCACTCGATTCTTTCTTCCGTTCCTCGATTTGCTTCCGCAGGTCAGCGGCCTGTTGCAGCGCCGTCGAGACTTCTCCCAACCGTCCCGCAAGTTTCGATGCCAGGTCAAATTGCCGTACCAGAGCGTCCTGCGGCGTTCTTACTCGCGGGTCCAGCTTGATAGTCAACGGTTGCGTGCTGCTCTTGCCGCCCACCGTGAGCTTTACGGTGTAATTCCCAGGCACGGCCCAGGGTCCGGATGGTCCAAAGAAAGAGCTGCGCACTCCTTTCGGAAGCGGGTAGTGTAAGTCCCACACGAAGCGGTGCATTCCCGCGTCCGCCGGAAGAGGTTGCGGGTTGCTCACCCAATCGTATTGAAAGGGAACATCGTCAGGATTCGTTCTACTCAATTTGTCGTCGCTGGCAAATCGCCGCACCAATTTTCCTTCGGAATCCAGAATCTCCAGTTGAACGGGTGAAGCGGGCTTTTCTCTGATGTAGTAGTCGAGCACGGCGCCATCCGGTGGATTCATAGCTAGCGCCTCATCCATCGGTACCGGCGTGCCCTGATCGTTGCCGGGCCGCACTCGATAGGTGACTTGCGGGCGGAATAGCCAGGAGTCGGCGGCTGCCATGCGCGAGTCGAGCTGCCGCAGCGGAGTCACATTATCCAGAACCCAGAACGATCGCCCAAACGTAGCAACCACCAGATCGTCGTCGTGCACGACCAGGTCGCGCACCGAGGTAACCGGCAAATTCAGTTGGAGCGGCTGCCAGTTGTCTCCGTCATCAAAGGAAACATAAACTCCTTTTTCCGTGCAGCCGTAGAGCAAGCCTTTTCGAACGGGATCTTCCCGGACGCAATTCAAAAAGCTTCCCTCGGGAATCCCGGTTGTAACGCGCTGCCACGTTTTCCCGAAATCCCGCGTGCGATAGAGATACGCCGCATAATCTTCCAGCCGGTGCCGATCAACGGCCGCGTAGGCCGTCCCAGCGTCAGAATGTGACGCCTCGATGTGCGTCACTTTGCTCCACGGTGTCAGCTCCGGAGGGGTGACGTTTTCCCACGACTTTCCTTCGTCCTGCGTCAGTTGGATCTGCCCATCGTCCGTGCCGATCCAGATTTCTCCCGCGCGCAAGTACGACGGCCCAATCGTGTAAATCACTCCGTGCCGTTTGCCCTTTGGAATATCCGCGGCAGTCGTGGGGTCCAGATTCGGCGGCACTCCCGGATCTTCCCGCGTGAGATCAGGGCTGATCACTTGCCAGGAACTCCCGCCGTCCGCCGTTCGAAACAAAACTTGCGAGCTGAAGTACAGCACGTGCGCATCAATCGGTGAAAACACCAATGGCAACGTCCAGGTGCGCCGGTATTCTCCCGGATGAGCCAGCGTTGGAGGCATTGCCTGGATTTGCTCGTTTCCGAAATCCTGCCGCGTAACGGACCCGCCAAACGATATTCCCGGATTCAACGGGTCGGGCGCAATGTAGTCGCTTTCCCCGCCCACTACCGTCGGTCGCCAGTCGTGAAAGTTTAGCGAGCGGAACTTGCCGCGGCTCGGCACCGCCGTCGAATCGCTGTCCTGCTGCGCTCCGTACACCCAGTAAGGAAATTGATTATCCGTCGCCACGTGATAAAACTGTCCCGTGGGCTGATTAAACCAGGAACTCCACGTCTCGCCGCGATTCCGCGTCACGATTGCTCCCTGGTCGCAGCCCATAATCATCCGGCGCGGTTCGTCTGGATCGATCCACAACTCATGATAGTCATCGCCACCGGGTGCCCCTTTAAACGCCGCGAACGTTTTCCCTCCATCATGCGACTGGTAGCTCCCCGTGTTCGGCACGTAGACCGTGTCAGGGTCTTTGGGGTCCACGCTGAGTTCCCCGAAGTACCACCCGCGCTGCCAGATGCGCCGGTCTTTCGAAACGCGCTGCCAGCTTTGCGCGCCGTCGTCGGATCGATACAGACCGCCTTCCTTCGCGTCCACAATTAGGTAAATCCGCCGTGGATTGCTGGGCGCAATCGCGATTCCAATCCGCCCGAGCTTTTCCGCTGGCAGTCCCTGCCCGGACAATTGTGTCCAATGATCGCCCCCATCCGTCGAACGATAGAATCCGCTCCCAGGCCCGTTTGAAGGCGGGTAAACGCTCCACGGTGGCCGTCGCGTCTGCCACAGCGCGGCGTAAATTGTTTTCGGATTGCCTGGCTCGAAAGCCAGATCGATCGCACCGGTGTTTTCGTCGTGAAACAGAATCTTTTGCCAGCTCTTTCCTCCATCTTTCGAACGAAACACTCCGCGATCCTGATTCGGCCCGTATGCATGTCCCAGCGCCGCAACAAAAACTTTGTTCGCGTCGCGCGGATCCACCAGGATTCGCCCAATCTGCCTCGTGTTCTCCAGCCCGATCCTCGTCCACGACTTCCCGGCGTCAGCCGATTTATACATTCCATCTCCGTAGGAGATGGACGCGCGCATGTCCGCCTCTCCGGAGCCCACGTAAATCACATTCGAATCCGAGGGCGCCACAGCAATCGCACCGATTGACGCAATCGTCTGCGAATCGAAAATGGGCTTCCAGGTTCGTCCCGCATCATTTGTCTTCCACACGCCACCGCCAACGCTTCCGAAATAATAGATTTCCGGCTGACCGCGCACGCCGGTCACTGCCAGCACGCGTCCCGCGCGGAACGGTCCAATCGAGCGCCACCGCAGCTCCTGGAAAAGTTTTTGATCGTACTGCTTCGGCGCCTGCGGTTCGGCCAACAGCTCAACAGCGGCAAAGAGGGCGAACAGCACAAATAGAGTTGCGAAAGCAAAACGGAGAGATTTCACGTCTAAAGTCTCCCGGCATGAGTCAGAGTTCTCGAAAGAGTGCTGAGTATATCTCACCCACATAACAAAACCGCCCAGCTCTTTCGAACCGGGCGGCAAAGTATCGTTCGGATTGAGGATTCTCTAGGCGGTTTCCAACTCTTCGATCTCGCCAATCACTACCGGCTTCGTGTGGCGAATCTTCAACTTGCCGGTGACGAAGTAGATCAGGAAGCCCGAGATGATGATGAGCGCACCAAAGAGCAGGCCGTTCATGCCCAGCACGGTTTCGTGGTTGCTTTCCATCATCGCCAGGCTCAGTAGTAGCAGCGGGAATATTCCGCAACTGATCGCGCCCGTCAGCCCGCCTGGGACGCGAAACCCGCGCTTCAACTCCGGCTCGCGGATTCGCAGCGCCACCAGCGTCACGAATTCCAGCATCAAGCTGATCCCGTAAAGCATGATGTCCAGCGTCACGAGCCGCTTGAAACCCAGCCCCAGGCACAGCCCCCAGCAAGTCGCGCAGAAGATAATGGCCACCCACGGCGCTCGAGTCCTGGCGTTAGTTTTGGCAAAAAACTTTGGCAGCATGCCATCCCGCGCCATGGCCAGCGGCAACCGTGAATAGCTGAGCACCAGCGCATTGAACATGCCGAAGGCGCTCATCATTCCCCCGAGCACGATCAGGAACCTGAGCCATTCGAATCCCATGAACTTCCCGCCAATCGCTCCCGCCACTGTAGCCCACGATCCGTCTTCCCCGAAAATCGAAGAAGGGATGCCCGTCAAATACACCGCCAGGAACGGCAGGATGTAAGTCAGCGCAACGAGGACAACCGCCGCGATCATAGCCTTTGGATAAGTCCGCTGCGGCCGCTCGACCTCTTGCGCAATCGTCGAAGCATTGTCCCAGCCCATGTAGTTCCACATGGCCACCAGCACTCCGCCGAGCAAGCCCAGCCCGGTAGCGGCCGGCGCGGTATGAACTTCCGCCAGGGCTCCCGGTTTGAAGGGCGCCATCACTACAATCAGCGCGAACGGCGCGGACAGCAGAAAGAAAAGCCACAGCGAAGTGATGCCCACGACGCGAATTCCCGCAAGATTCAGGATCGCGCAAGTCACCACCACCAAAAGGCCCGCGTAGATTCCATGATTTCCGGCGCCAAACCACGGCGACACCTGCTTCAGGTAAAAGACAAACAGCGTGGGGTAGATGGCCATGTCAAAGATGCTTGCGGCCAGCGAAAGCCACGCTTCCTGGAAGCCCCAAAAGTTACCCAAACCGCGCCGCACCCACGCGTAGTAGCCACCCTCCTGTGGCAGCGCGCTGGAGAGCTCGCCGATCATGAACGCTGTCGGTAGGCACCATAGCACCGGCAGGAACAGCAAAATCAAAATCCCATGGCCGTAGCCCGCGCCGTGAATGATCTCTTCCGTCCCGTACGTGCCGCCAGACACCATGAAGAAGGTGGCGGCCACAAGCGGCCAGAGCGTAAGTTTGGCGGCTCTTTTCTTTGCTGTTGGGATCGCGCGGGAAGGTAGCTGGGCAGGAAGCGATATAGAACTCAATTTTTACTCTCGTCCTCCTAAGGGAAACTCGCTCTCGCCGCTGCGGTAAAGCGAGTTCGCATTCGCAGAATACAAGAGTCGCTACTGCATGCAAGAAAAAAATGCACCCAGCGCAAAATATTTTCGGTCTCGCGAACGCGCTTTCGCACTGTCGGCACGCCCGCCACACGAATTCCTCGCGGCTGCTCGCCGATCCTCGCCTTCCGCCGCCTGTGAGCAGGGCGTGTGTTACACTCGCCGTTTGTTTTTTTTCGCACTCATAGCCGATCAAGGGGTCATCGTCGAATGAAGTGTTCTCTCCGTCTCACAGTTCTTTCTACCGTTCTGGTACTCGCGCCGCTCGTTTTCGCTCAACAACCTGCTCCTCGCGCCATCACCATCGACGACTATTTCCAGATCCGCGCGGTCCATGACCCCCAACTCAGCCCTGATGCGAAGT
>WNFT01002836.1_pt1 | contig 16900 bp, 12 predicted proteins | sample 5400191 | NCBI WGS metagenome assembly WNFT01 (sample SAMN13153359, study PRJNA577476) | soil metagenome | isolation source: 80 cm saprolite under Madrone tree | place: USA:California | collected 2016-06-14 | reverse complement strand
GGCGGCTTCCTCGGCGGATTTCTCGCGCTTGTGATCATGGCGCGCCGCCTGAAGATTCCTCTTCTGCTCTTTCTGGATATTTGCTCGCCGGCGGCGTGTGTGGGCTACGCCATCGGCCGCATCGGCTGTTTGCTTTCCGGCGACGGCGATTACGGCGTGCCGACATCGCTGCCTTGGGGCATGAGCTTCCCCAACGGCGTCGTGCCCACCACGCAGCGCGTGCATCCCACGCCGCTCTACGAATTTTTCATCTGGCTTGCCATCGCCGCATTCCTTTGGCACATGGGAACAAAATCGCTGCGTGGCCCGAAAGCCCTCGGTGAGATTTTTTGCAATTATCTGATTCTGACCGGCGTTGCGCGCTTTCTCATCGAGTTCATCCGCATCAACCCGCGCTCGTTTTTCGGTTTGTCGAATGCGCAGGCGGCGAGCTTGCTGTCCATCTTGGTTGGCGCGGTGTTACTTTGGCGTATCAAAAGCCAATTTCATGGGCTCAAAAAAGAACACCGCATCGTAGACCATATCGCCGCGCGTGGCGACGTGCTGCAACGCGAATATCACAAACCCACGCCGGAATGTCCGCACCCGGAGCGCTGGCACATGTATGACTCCATGACCGCCGAAGTCGAAGTCCTCGATTTCTTGAAAGCCATCGTCACCACCATCAAGCCCGAGTTGGTGGTCGAGACTGGGACGTTTTCCGGCTTGAGCACACTACGCATCGCGGAAGGTCTGAAATCCAACGGCTTCGGCCGCGTAATCACCTGTGAGTACGACGCAAGAGTCTTTGCCGCGGCGAAAGAACGCTTCGCCGCATCCGGGCTGGCGGATTGGATCGACGCGCGAAATGAGTCCAGCCTGGAAATGAAGGTTGACGGATGCATCGACTTGCTATTTTGCGACAGCGATGTGCCGATTCGCGGACAGGAAGTACGCCATTTTCTGCCCCAAATGAATCCGTACGGCTTGATCTTGATGCACGACGCCAGCTCTGCCATGCGGACCGTCCGCGAAGCGGCCCTGCGACTGGAGCAAGAAGGCTTAATTTCGGTTGTGTTGCTGCCCACCCCGCGAGGCTTGGTAGTAGCCCAAAAGCGCGAAGGCCGCGTGTAGCGGCCGGGTTTCAACCCGGCCCGCACCCAGGGCGGAAGGAAAAAACAAATTCCACGACGCGAGTGGATAGCCAGCGCAGAGAAGAAACGGTGTGCTACAGCATTTGGCGGAGGACGTATTGCAGGATTCCGCCGTGGTGGTAGTAGGAGACTTCTTCGGGAGTATCGACGCGGGCGACGACTGAAAACTTTTTGACTTTGCCTTCTTCGGATTTGGCGCGCACACTGATGGATTTTCCGGGAGCCAACGCGGCGATGCCTTCGATGTAGAAAATTTCGTGGCCGGTGAGACCGAGCGATTCGCGATTCTCGCCAGCCTTGAATTCGAGCGGCATCACGCCCATGCCGATCAGGTTGCTGCGATGGATGCGTTCGTAGCTTTCCGCGATCACCGCACGCACGCCAAGGAGGCGCGTGCCTTTGGCGGCCCAATCGCGCGAGGAGCCGGAGCCGTATTCTTTTCCGGCGATGACCACGAGTGGGACGCCGGCTTCGCGATATTTTACCGCGGCGTCGTAGATGGACATTTTTTCGCTGCCGGGAAGATACAAAGTCCAGCCGCCTTCGGTGCCGGGCGCGAGCTGATTGCGCAAACGAATGTTGGCGAAGGTGCCGCGCACCATGACTTCGTGATTCCCGCGGCGCGCGCCGTAGGAATTGAATTCGTGAGGCTTCACGCCGTTAGCGATCAAATATTTTCCGGCGGGTGAATCGATGGGAATCGAGCCGGCCGGAGAAATGTGATCAGTAGTGACGCTGTCTCCGAGAACAGCGAGAACGCGCGCGGTGTGAACATCCGCGAGCGGCGGCGGAGTCTTGGGCATGTTTTCGAAGTAGGGCGGGAGTTTGATGTAGGTCGATTTCGGATCCCACTGATAAAGGTCGCCCTGAGGAACCGCGCACGGTGGTTTCGATTTCTTGCGGCGTGGGCCAAATGTCGCTGAGAAACACGGGCTTGCCGGATTTGTCGTTGCCGAGTGGCTCGGTAGTGAGATCCAGATCCATGCGGCCAGCGAGCGCGTAGGCGACCACGAGCGGCGGAGAGGCGAGATAATTAGCGCGCACGAGAGGATGAATGCGTCCTTCGAAATTGCGATTGCCGCTTAGGACAGCGACGGCGACGAGATTATTTTCCTTGATGGCCGCGCTGATCGGGTCGGATAGCGGGCCGCTGTTGCCGATGCAGGTGGTGCAACCGTAGCCGACGAGATGGAATTTCAGTTTTTCGAGGAACGGTGTAAGTCCGGCGGCGGCGAGGTAGTCGGTGACAACTTTGGAACCGGGCGCGAGACTGGTTTTCACCCAGGGCTTCACTTGCAGGCCGCGCTCGACGGCCTTTTTCGCAAGCAGACCTGCGCCGAGCATCAACGAAGGATTCGAGGTGTTGGTGCAACTAGTGATCGCGGCGATAACCACAGCGCCGCTGGAAAAGTCGAAGGAATCGCCGTTGTTGCGAACTTGGATGTGTTTTTGCGGCGTGCCTTCGACTACCTTAATAAAGGACGACTTCGCGTTGCGCAGCGCGACGCGATCTTGCGGGCGCTTGGGTCCGGCGACGGTGGGCTCGACGGTGCCGAGGTCGAGCTCGAGCTTGTCGCTGAAAATCGGATCACGCGTGGAGTCAGTGCGGAACAGCGATTGTTCCTTGCAATAGGCTTCGACAAGCGCGATCTGTTCGTGCGCACGGCCGGTGAATTGGAGATAGGCAAGTGTTTCGGAATCGACGGGGAAGAAGCCCATAGTCGCACCGTATTCGGGGGCCATGTTGGCGATGGTGGCGCGATCGGGAACGCTGAGGGTGGAGAGGCCGGTGCCAAAGAACTCGACGAATTTTCCGACCACACCTTTTTTGCGCAAGATTTCCGTGACGGTCAGGACAAGGTCGGTGGCGGTGGCGCCTTCGCGAAGCTTGCCGTGAAGGCGGAAGCCGACGACTTCAGGAATGAGCATAGAGGACGGCTGTCCGAGCATCGCCGCTTCTGCTTCGATGCCCCCAACGCCCCAGCCAAAAACGCCGAGGGAATTCACCATGGTGGTGTGTGAGTCGGTGCCAACGACAGAATCGGGATAGGCTTCGAAGCGGTTACCGCACGGCATAGCGCAGACGACGCGCGCGAGATATTCAAGATTTACCTGGTGGCAGATGCCGGTGTCCGGAGGAACGACTTTGAAATTCTTGAATGCGGTCTGTCCCCAGCGGAGAAAGGCGTAGCGCTCGACGTTGCGCTGAAATTCCAGCTCAGCGTTGAGGCCAAAAGCATTGGCGTCGCCGAATTTGTCGACTTGCACGGAATGGTCGATGACCAGTTCGGCGGGGAAGAGCGGATTGATGCGCGCGGGATTACCGCCCATGCGCTGGACCGCTTCGCGCATGGTGGCGAGATCGACGACGGCTGGGACGCCGGTGAAATCCTGCAGCAGGACGCGCGCGGGCATGAAAGCGATTTCTTTTTGCGCGGCGTTGGGAGTCCAGCCGGCGAGGGCGCGAATGTCATTGGGGCGAACGAAGTGGCCATCTTCACAGCGCAGGAGATTTTCGAGGAGGATGCGGAGGGAAAACGGCAGCTTGGCGACGGCGTGCATGCCGTGCTTTTCCAGCCTTTCGAGGCGATGAATATCAAAAGATTGCGCGCCGACGCTGAGCTTGTCGCGCGTGCCGAAAGAATTGCCTGCGGGGATGGCCATCCTGGCTTCCTTTCAGAGGGTAGCGCAGCTGTATATCATAGCTGAAAACGAAACCGAGCGCGGGCGACTATACTGGTAATACTGGTAGACGATGAAGATTGTTTTGATTTCGACGTATGAGTTGGGGCGGCAGCCGTTTGGGTTGGTGTCGCCGGCGGCTTGGCTGCGGAAGCGCGGGCATGAGGTGGCTTGTTTCGATCTTACGCGACAAGCGCTGGATGCGGTGACAGTGCGCTCGGCGGAGTTGATTGCGATTTATTTGCCAATGCATACAGCTACGCGGCTGGCTTGCAAATTGATTCCCGCGCTGCGGGAGCAGAATGCTGGGGCGCATATTTGTTGTTATGGGTTGTATGCGCCGATGAATGCGGAGTATTTTCGGTCGCTGGGCGTGGGGACGATTCTTGGCGGGGAGTTTGAGGGTGGGTTGGTGAGGCTGGCGGAGAGGCTGACGGCGACGCGAACCGGAAACGACGAAACGACGAGCGTGGATGGCGGCAAGAGGCCGCAGGGCTGCGAAGACTTCGCCCAGGGTTACAGGTACTCAGCCGTGCGGCACAAGGATGAAGGGATGGAACAAACGGAGCCGATGGTGTCGCTGGAGCGGCTCAAGTTTGAGGTGCCGGATCGGGCGGGGTTGGCGCCGATTGCGAAATACGCGCACTTGATTGTGCCTGGTGATGCGTATCGCGTGGTGGGATCGACGGAGGCTAGCCGGGGGTGCAAGCATCTTTGCCGGCATTGCCCGATTGTGCCGGTTTACAACGGGGTGTTTCGGATTGTGGAGCGCGACGTCGTATTGGCGGATGTGCGGCAGCAGGTGGCGGCGGGGGCACAGCACATTTCGTTTGGCGATCCGGATTTTTTCAATGGGATACGGCATGCGATGGAGTTGGTTGAGGCGTTTCATCGCGAGTTTCCTAACGTCACTTACGACGTGACCATCAAGATTGAGCATTTGCGGAAGCAGGAGAAGCACCTGGGGCGGCTGCGCGAGACCGGATGCTTGTTTGTGATTAGTGCGGTGGAGTCGGTGGACGATGGAATTTTGGAGAAGCTCGACAAGGGTCATACGCGGGAAGATTTTCTGTATGTGTCGCGAAAATTTCGAGAGTTGGGGATGACGTTGCATCCGACGTTTGTGCCGTTTACGCCGTGGACCACGCTGGAGGGGTATCTGGATTTGCTGCACGCTTTGTCGACGGAGGAATTGATTGAGAACGTGGCGCCGATTCAGTTAGGGATTCGGTTGCTGATTCCGGAGGGTTCGCGGCTGCTGGAATTGGAGGACGTGCGGCGGATGGTGGGGGCGTTTGATGCGGAGTCGCTGGTGTACCCGTGGTGGAATACGGATGCCCGGTTGGATGCGTTGAGTGACACCGTGCAATCGATTGCGGCGGAGGCGGATAGGAAGAAGGAGTCGCGGGTGGCGGCGTTTGCGCGGATTTGGGAGGCGGCGCATGCGCAGGCGGGGATGATGGCGCCGGGGTTGCGTGTGCATGAAGTGCGGGGCGTGCCGTTTTTGAGCGAGCCGTGGTATTGCTGCGCGGAGCCGACGCGGGATCAGTTGGTGGCGATTGGCGGAGCGGCGGCGGCGCGAGCACCGGAAAAAGTTGTCGCGGCAGATGGATTTGTTTAGTGCGCAAGAAGAAAAAGTTCAACACTGAGGGTGCGGAGGAGTCGCAGAGAGCACGGAGAGTTGGTAGCGAATTGTGCGGCGTGCGGCTATTCCACAGGTGCCCTTATCGGACGCACCCGTGACACTTTTGGTTGAGATCCTTCGGGTAGCCTCAGGATGACACGTTCTACTAATGTGACGGGGATGCAAGCGAAACGGGTGTTGGTATTTGCCGGGAAGTTGGGGTATCAGACGCGGAGCTTTGATGCGGCGGCGCGGAAGCTCGGGATCGAGCTGGGGTTTGTTACGGACCGGTGCCATCAGTTGGATGATCCGTGGGGGGACCGGGCGATTGCAGTGCATTTCGAGTCGCCGGAGGTTGCTGCTTATACGGTGTTGGAAGCGGTGCGTGCCGGCGAACGCATTGACGGGATTTTAGCGCTGGGCGACAGACCTGCGGTTGCGGCCGCTTATGTCGCGCGCGGTTTAGGACTGGCTTACAACCATCCGTTGGCGGTGGAAGCTTGCCGGAGCAAATTGCGGATGCGGGAAGTTTTTCGAGATGCGGGGCTGCGCGTGCCGTGGTTTCGCGCGGTGGCGTTGCAGCCTGCGCCGGAGCCGGCGCTGCTGGGGATTTCGTATCCTTGCGTGCTGAAGCCGCTTTCGCTCTCGGCGAGTACAGGAGTGATTCGCGCGAATAATCGCGAGGAGTTTTTGCGGGCCGCGGCGCGCGTGCGGGGCGTACTGGAGTCGCCGGAGATTATGGCGAGCCGGGAAGCGAATCTGGATCAGATGATTGTCGAGGGCTACATTCCGGGAAGGGAAATGGCGGTGGAAGGGTTGCTGACGGACGGAGAGCTTCGCGTGCTGGCGATCTTTGATAAAGCGGACCCGTTGGAGGGACCGTTTTTTGAGGAGACGATTTACGTAACGCCTTCACGATTGGGCGAAGTGCAACTGGGGAAGATCGCGCGGTGCGCGGTGGACGCGGTGCGCGCTCTGGGATTGTCGCATGGGCCGGTGCACGCGGAGTTTCGCATCAATGAGGAGGGAGTGTGGCCGCTGGAGGTGGCGCCGCGGCCGATTGGGGGACTGTGCGCGCGGGCGCTGCGGTTTGTGAGCGTGGAGTGCGAAGAGACGATGGGATTGGAGGAATTGTTGTTGCGGCACGCGGTGGAAATGCCGGTCGGAAATTGGAGGCGGGAGGAGGTGGCTTCGGGAGCGATGATGATTCCGGTGCCGGTCAGCGGGGTGTTGGAGAGCGTGGAGGGCGAGGAATCGGCGCGGGCGATACATCATATTGTTGGGCTGGAGATTACGGCGCGGTTGCATGATTACATTGCGGCTTGGCCGGAAGGGTCGAGTTATTTGGGATTTCTGTTTGCGCGGGCGAAGACGGCAGACGAGGTGGAAGGGGCGCTGCGGGCGGCGCATGGGAAGTTGGGGTTTACGATTCGGGAGAGGTTGGCGGTGGAACATCCGGCGACGGGGCGGGTGGTGGAGTAAGTCGAAAGCGGCGGCAAGACCGCCCCACTCCAATAAAGCGAATCGTGCCGAGAAGGGGCGCGCAGCAGTGCTGCGCCCCTACGAAGATGAGGATTAGCTCTTGGCTTTGGGGGCGATGTAGCCTTCAGGGAGCTTGGCGCCTTCGCCGAAGAAGAATTGCTCCATTTGTTCTTCCATGATTTTTTGGGAGTTGGGATCGAGGGGATTGAGGCGGTATTCGTTCATGACCATTTTGGAATGCTCGATCCAAAGCTTCCAGGCGTCTTTCGAAACATTTTCGAAGACGCGCTTACCGAGCTCGCCTTTCCAGGGCGGGCGGTCGAGGCCGGGCATGTCGCGTCCGAATTTGACACAGTGCACCATGCGTGTGCCGGGCTTGACCGGCTCATTTGCGCCCGGTGCGGGTCCGCAGGAATCGTTGGCCATTTACAAGGCTCCTCGTCGATTACGTTTTTGACGATACCGCAATGGAGGGGAAATTCCTAGTGCGCGACGGGCGGCGACGATAGCGAATCAGGTTGCGGGATAGTAGAATCGCGGCGCACTCGAGCGATTTGAGAAAACCTGCGCGAGGTTCGCCGCTGCACGAGCGAAAATACGCGCCTAACTTACAATCGCAAGAAAGCATCTGATGATAGCCGGGCACGGAGGTGCCGGGGCCTTGTCTGAAATCACTACGCTGTTTTGGGACATTGGCGGGGTCATACTGACCAACGGGTGGGATACCTCGTCGCGGCGGTCGGCGGCGGAAACGTTTCATTTGGACTGGGATGAGTTTCAAGACCGGCACGACCTGTCGTTTCCGGCGTTTGATTCGGGAAATATTTCGCTGAACGAATATCTCAACCGTACGTTGTTTTACCGGCCGCGGGCGTTCACGCGCGAAGAGTTTACGGCATTCATGTTTGCGCAATCGAGGGAGTATCCGGAGACGCGGGCGGTGCTAGATAGAGTGGCGAGAGTGGGAAAGTATTTTATCGGGTCGATCAACAACGAGCCGCTGGAGCTGAACGAATACCGGATTGCGGCTTTTCATTTGCGGCGGGATTTCCAGGTGTTCTTCAGCTCGTGTTATTTGCACACGCGGAAGCCGGAAGAGATGATATTTCGCATCGCGCTGGAAGTGACGCAGCGGTCTCCGGAGGAATGCGTGTTCATCGACGACCGGCCGCTGAACCTGGAGAATCCGAAGAAGCTGGGGATGAAAACGATTCATTGCCAGAATGCGGAACAGCTGCGCGCGGAACTGAAAAATTGCGGCGTTGAGGTATAGTGTCGTGCACCGGTGAGGGGATGAATAAGACGGCAACATTGGAAGATATCGAGGTCGACGCGAGTCCAGCGGGTAGCGTGGGCTCCAGCGTGAGCGAGCCGTGCACCGTGGTGCTGTTTGGAGCCTCGGGCGACCTGGCGAAACGCAAAGTGATTCCGGCGATGTATGACCTGGCGATCAACAATTCGCTGGGGCCGCGCTACGCGATTGTGGGATTCGCACGAACGACGATGAGCGACGAAAGTTTTCGCGGCACGGCAGGGGAAGCGGCCAAGAGCATCTCCGAGGTGGGGCCGATTGATCCAAAGAAGTGGAGCGAGTTCGCGTCGAACCTTTATTACCAGGGTGGCGAATACGGGAATGCGGAAGACTTCAAGAAGCTGGCCAAGCGACTGGATGATTTGAGCGCGGAGAAAGAGCTGGGCGGGAACCGGCTGTTTTATCTTTCTACCCCGCCGGAGGTTTACCCGCACATTGTGGAGCAGTTGGGGCGCGCGGGATTGGCGAAGGCGTCTTCGCCGGACGCGTGGGTCCGCATCATTATTGAGAAGCCGTTTGGGCGCGACCTGGCTTCGGCGAAAGAGCTGAATAAGATCGTGCTCAGCGTATTCAACGAGCGGCAGGTCTACCGAATCGATCATTACCTGGGCAAGGATACGGTGCAGAACCTTTTGGTGCTGCGCTTCAGCAACGGGATATTCGAGCCGCTGTGGAACCGCAACTACGTGGACCACGTGGAGATCACGGCGGCGGAAACGCTGGGAGTGGAGCGGCGCGGCGGATTTTACGAGACGGCGGGCGCGCTGCGCGACATGATCCAGAGCCACGTCTTGCAGTTGACGTCGCTGGTGGCGGTGGAGCCTCCAGCGCGATTCGATGCGACGGCGGTGCGCAACGAGAAATTGAAGATATTGCAATCGATTCGTCCGTTTGATTTGGGCATGGTGGCGCAGTCGGTGGTACGCGGGCAATATGGGCCTGGTGCGATCGATGGCAAAGCTGTACCCGGATACCGGCAGGAGCCGGGCGTGAATCCGCATTCGCGGACGGAAACGTTCGTCGCGATGGAACTGCAGATCGACAACTGGCGGTGGGCGGGTGTGCCGTTTTATTTGCGCACCGGGAAGCGGCTGGCGAAACGCAGCACGGAGATTATGATTCAGTTCAAGCGCGCGCCGCACATTGTGTTTCGTGAGCGCGAAGTGGAAGACAACCGGCTGGTGCTGAATATTCAGCCGGACGAAGGGATTTCCGTTTCGTTTGGAGCGAAGAGGCCGGGAACGGAAATGGGGATCGGGCACGTGGCGATGAATTTCAGTTACCGCGAGGCGTTCGGCGACGGGAAGACGCGAAGCGCGTACGCCACGCTGCTGGGGGATTGCGTGCGCGGGGACGCGACGCTCTTTGACCGCGGGGACAGCGTGGAGGCGGCGTGGGCATTGGTCGAACCGATTTTGGATGTGTGGAGCGCGGCGAAGACGGCGAGCGTGCCGGTATATCCGGCGGGGAGCTGGGGGCCGCGGGAATCGGATCTTTTGCTCGAACGCGGCGGAAGACGTTGGTGCAATCCGTAAATCGGCGACGCTGGCGCTGCGGCGGGCAATCGAAATTAGGGAGAGGGGGAAACGGTGATTCTTGCCGGTGACGTCGGCGGAACGAAATGTAATCTTGCGCTGTTCGCGGAGAAGAACGGCTCGCTGACGCCGGTATTCCGTAAGCGATTTGCGAGCAAGGAATTCGCGCAATTCGATTTGATCGTGAAGGAATTCTCGCGGCTGGCGGCGCCGCACCTTGCGTCGGATCCCGTGGTGGCCGCGGGTTTCGGCGTTGCAGGGCCGGTGATCGACAATCATGTGCGCGCGACGAATCTGCCGTGGACGGTGGATGCGCGAACGCTGTCGTCGGAATTGGATGTCGCTAAAATTGTGCTGATGAACGACCTGGGCGCCACGGGGCACAGCATCGAGCATTTGCCGCCGGAGGAATTTTGCGTGCTGAATCCCGGGAAGCCGGAGCCTGGTGGGACGCGGGCGCTGCTGGCCGCGGGGACGGGATTGGGGCAATCGATATTGGTGTGGGACGGCGTGCGCTATCGCATTGTCCCGTCAGAGGGCGGGCATTCAGATTTTGCGCCGCACACGGAGCAGCAAATCGAGCTGTTGCGGTTTATGCGGCGGAGGTATCCTCAGGTGAGCTGGGAACTGATTTTGTCTGGGCGCGGTTTTCGCACGCTGCACGAGTTTCTCGCACCGGAAGTGAAGCATGCGTCGTTCGAAGATCCGGATGCAGATCCCGCGCCAGAGATCACGCAGAAGGGCCTGGCGAAGACTTGTCCAGTTTGCGTGGAGACGCTGGATTTGTGGACCTCTATTTATGGCGCGGAAGCCGGGAACCTGGCGCTGAAGGTGCTGGCGCTGGGCGGAGTGTACGTGGCGGGCGGGATCGCCGTGAAAATCATCGAGAAGATCAAGGACGGGACTTTTTTCCGGGCGTTCAAGGATAAATGGCATTTTGAGAATTTGCTGGCGAACATTCCGGTTTCGGTGGTGCTCAATGAGTCTGCGCCGCTGCTGGGCGCGGCTTATGAGGCGCTGGCGGTGGTCCAAAAGCAGCAAGCGTCGAACGCCTGCTGAACTGTTTCGGCACGTCTCTTCGAATCTCGCATTTCCGCGCGGCCCTGCCTGTTACGCTTGCCTGAGTGGACTTCCTGGAAAAATATTTTGGAGAGTGGAAGCCGATTTCGCGGTATGCGGGAATCGGCTGGCTATGCTTCTATTTTTTGTTTCTGACGTACGCTGGGGCGGACCGCTCGGGTTTCCTGTTTCTTGACTACGCAAATTTGATGATTCACGAATGCGGGCACCCTCTCTTCTGCCCATTTGGCTACACGATCATGATTATGGGCGGAACACTGGCGGAGCTGATTGTTCCGCTGCTTTGCGGCGCTTATTTCTTTTGGAAGCGCGAGATTGCAGGGACGGTGTTTTGCGGGTTTTGGTTCTTCGAGAATTTTCCATATATCGGCACGTATATGGCGGATGCGCGGGCGCAGGAATTGCCGCTGGTCGGGTCGGGGGACCACGACTGGGCCATATTGTTCGGGCAGTGGGGATTGTTGATGAAGGACCAGAAAATAGGCGGAGCGATGCGCGCGATTGGGTGGATGGGAATGGTCGCGGTCGTTGGGTGGCTGGCGTGGCGGACCTACCAGAGCGCGCGAGCAGAGGAAAATGCGCGTGCGGAGGCGTCGGCGCGCTGAGAGGCTTTCTTCGCCGCGTCACGCTGCGTATTCAACCTTACATATTTTTGGTAATCTAAAATGCCTTTGATAATTCGCGGCGGCTGGTACGCGCGCGAAATTCGATCTTCAGGCAAGCAGTCCAGGGAGCACTTCATGAGCAGTGCCACCACGATGCAGGAGCCGAAGCTCCAGAACTACGTCAACGGAGCGTGGCGTCCATCGACGGCTTCGGAATTTGTGGAAGTGATCAATCCAGCGACGGCGGAAGTGCTTACGCGCACGCCGCTTTCCACGCGCGCCGACGTCGATGCGGCGGTGCAGACGGCGGCAGAGGCATTTCCCGCGTGGCGGCGAACTCCTCCCGGCGAGCGCATCCAGTATTTGTTCAAGCTGAAGAATTTGCTCGAGGAGCACATCGACGAGCTGGCGCGGTTGATTACGCTGGAGAATGGAAAGACATTAGGCGAAGCGAAAGCGGAATTGCGGCGCGGGATTGAGAACGTGGAAGTGGCCTGCGGCATTCCGATGATGATGCAGGGCTACAACCTCGAGGATGTGACGCCTGGCGTGGATGAGACGATGATCCGGCAGCCGCTGGGCGTGGTGGCGGCGATTACGCCGTTCAATTTTCCGGCGATGATTCCGTTTTGGTTTTTGCCGTATGCGATTGCGTGCGGGAACACGCTGGTGCTGAAGCCTTCGGAGCGTGTGCCGCTGACGATGCGGCGAGCGATCGAGTTGATCGAGAAAACCGGGGTTCCCAAAGGCGTGGTAAACCTGGTGAACGGCGGGCGCGAAGTGGTCGATGCGCTGTGCGACCATCCGAAAGTTCGGGCGATCAGCTTTGTGGGCTCGACACCGGTGGCGAAGCATGTCTATGCGCGGGCGGCGGCGAGCGGGAAGCGCATGCAGTGCCAGGGCGGCGCGAAGAATCACGTGATTGTGCTGCCGGACGCGGACATGGAGTTGGCCACGCAGATTATCAGCGACAGCGCATTCGGCTGCGCGGGCCAGCGGTGCCTCGCGGTTTCCGTCGCCGTGACCATCGGCGAGGCGCAGAAGACGTTTCGTGATGCAATAGGGCAGGCGGCTTCGGCGATCCGCGTGGGTTTTGGACTGGACAGCGGAGTGCAAATGGGGCCGGTAATCACGCGAGAGAGCAAGCAGCGCATTGAATCGCTGATTAACAAAGGCGTTGGTGAAGGCGCGAAGCCGGTAGTGGATGGACGCAACACGCAAATTCCGAATCATGAGCACGGTAATTTCTTGAAGCCCACGGTTTTGGATGGCCTGCCTGCGTCGAGCCAACTCGCGCACACAGAAATTTTTGGCCCGGTGCTGAGCCTCGTGCACGCAAACTCCATGGATGAAGCGATGGAATTCCTTTCGCGAAGCCCTTACGGCAACCAGGCGTCTCTATTTACGACGAGCGGCGCAGCGGCGCGACGATTCCGCTATGAGGCGCCGGCAGGGAACATCGGGATCAATATTGGCGTGGCGGCGCCCATGGCGTATTTTCCGTTCAGCGGCTGGAAAGAAAGTTTCTTCGGAATCCTGCACGGGCAGGGACGCGACGCCGTGGAGTTCTACACGGAGTCGAAAGTGGTGATCGAGCGCTGGTCGCGGCAGGAAACGCGCAAATTCTAGAAACGTGAGACATGTCGGCTAACCCAATCGCGGACAAAAAATCTCTACAACTCGACGTGAACGAGCAGATCGAGTGCGCGCAAACACTGGCATCGCGCTTTTACACCGATCCGTCGATTTTGGAGATTGAGAAAGAGAAGATTTTCCGCCGTACGTGGCAACTGGTGGGAACGCTGCAGCAAGCTTGCGGGGAAATGAACGGAGTGAAGCAGACGATTGTCGATCCCGAAACTTTTTTTACAACGGACTTGGCGGGCGAACCGATTGTCGTGGTAAGGGACAAGGAAAGAACACTGCGCGCGTTCAGCAACGTGTGCCGTCACCGCGCGGGACCGATTGCGCAGGGGAGCGGCTGCAAGCATGTCCTGCGCTGCGGGTATCACGGGTGGACTTACACGCTAGACGGGCGGCTGATCGGCACTCCCGACGTGGAAGGTGTGGAGTTTTTCGATCGCAGCACGATGGGCATGGTGCCGCTGCGGTTGGAAACCTGGGAGCAGTTCATTTTTGTGAATTTCGACGCGCAGGCGGAGCCGCTCGCCGCGTTCCTGGGGGAGATACCGAGGCAATCGCGAGGATTCCAGTTTGCGGGATTGCAATTGGCGGAGCGCCGCGACTACGTGATCGACTGCAACTGGAAGGTGTACGTCGACAACTATCTGGAGGGCTACCACATTCCGATCGCGCATCCCGGCTTGATGCGCGAGATCGACTACGCGCAATACCGCACGGAGACGTTTCGCTACTACTCGCAGCAGTTTGCGCCAATCCGCGCGATGAAGAGCGAGGATTCGGGCGAGCGGTTTTATCCGCCAGGGACGGGATTGCAAGAGGCGCTTTATTTTTGGATATTCCCGAATTTGATGCTGAACATTTATCCGGATAACGTCTCGACGAATCTAATCCTGCCTATCTCGCAGGAAAAGACGCAGACGGTCTTCGAGTGGTTTTTCCATGATGCGGGCTCCTCCAAAATACAGGAGCGCGTGAAAAAGGCTGTACAGTTCAGCGACGAGGTACAGCAGGAAGATATTGGACTGTGCGAGAGCGTGCAGCGAGGGTTGCGCTCGGCGACGTATGATCGCGGGCGGTATTCGGTGCGGCGCGAAAACGGAGTGCACCATTTCCATATGCTGCTAAGCGAATTCCTTGAGCGCCCCTGAGGGCTGAGAACGCAAGGCGTAGCCTCGCGACGAATCAGGCGGGCTCTGGCACCGGCTCCATTGATCCCAAGAGGAAAACGTAGCCGGCGATCCCGATCAGCAGGAATATGCCCGCGGCCGCAAAGGCCCAAAAAAAAGAGTGCGTGGCCTGCACCACGTAACCGGTCACGATCGGAGCCGCTATCCCGGAGACTTGATTGCAGAAATTCAGGATTCCTCCGACTGTCCCGACGCTTTCTTTCGGAGCAATCAGCGAGGGGATTGACCATCCAACCGGGGATGCCGCAGACAAGCCTCCTAACGCAACGCTGATCCAGAACAGCGCGCTTCCGGCGCCGTTTGCATTTGCCGCGCCGAGAACGCCCAGCCCGAGCGCGGTCCCTCCGATAAGCACGACCTGGCGAACGCGAACGGGGTTCCAGCCGCGCTGGATGAGCGCATCGACAAGCCATCCTCCAATGATCAAATCCATAAGTGTGGCGATGAGCCAAGGAACACTGGTGTAGAGAGCCGAATGAAGCAGATCCACGTGATGAACGGTAGACAGATAGCTCGGCAGCCAGGTAAGCAGCAGGTAGAAGCTGTAGTTGTACGACGCGAAGCCGAGAGCAAGTCCCCACACTCGGCGCTGCTGCAGCAAATAAGCGAGAGGCGCGCCCTTGGCGGCGCGCGCGCGATCTTCCGGTTGCGCTCCACCACGAGCGATGTACTCGCACTCGGTGCTGGAGAGGAGTTTGTCTTCGCTCGGATTGCGATAATAAGCGTAGAACAGCGCGAAAAAGAGAACGCTGATCACGCCGGTGGCCGCAAAATTCCAGCGCCAGCCGAAATGCAGGAGCACGAGACCCAACACCGGTATCCCGATAGCCGAAGAGAATTTCGCCGCGGCGTCGAACATTGCGGTTGCCAGGCTGCGCTCGTCCTTGGGAAACCAGTAGCCGGTGGCTTTCGCATAGGCGGGAAACGTCGGGGCCTCGCCGATCCCCAAGAGCAGCCGCGAGGCAAACAACCCGCCTATCCCGCCGGAAAGGGCAGCGGCGAACGAGGCCACGCTCCAAATAATTGTGCTGACGATTCCGACGCGTCGGACACCAAAACGGTCAAGCAAGAGCCCCGAAGGAAGCTGGAGCAACGCGTAGGTCCAATTGTAAGCGCTGGACAAATAGCCGAACATTACCACTGAGATTCCGAATGCGTCCTGCAGCGCATCGCGCGAGACGGAAAGGTTTACGCGGTCGAAATAGTTCACCAGAACGCCGAACCCGAGGAGCAGGGCGACACCCCATCGGCGGCGGGGCACCTTCAGGATTTGCGGGGCTGGTTGTGCTTGTGCTGACGTCATCTTGGAGCTAGGCGAGCAGCGCGAGTATCCCACAAGATGTCGCAAGACGCATCGCACTGCGCCGGACTGCTGTGAATCTAGTTGTTGAAAGCAGCGGCGGGCAACCGCAACTCAAGATTGCCGGCTATGCGGAAGCGCTTAGGCCCAGGAATAGCCCTGCTTCGCGAGGGGAAGCGTTCGGATGCGCTTGCCGGTCATCGTGAAAAGCGCGTTGCACACGGCAGGGAGTACCGGTGGCAATGCCGGCTCGCCCAGTCCCGTGGGCGAATTGTCCGTCTTGAGGAAATGGACCTCGATTTCCGGCGGGGCTTGCGTCAAGCGCACCGGCGGGTACTCGTGGAAGTTGCTCTGGACGGCGCGGCCGCGGTCGATCGTGATCTCGTAACCCATCAGGTGGCTGAGCCCTTCGATCACCGCGCCTTGCACTTCGTTGAGCGCGCCGCTGGGGTTGATGATCTGGCTGCCAACGTCGCCGGCGACCCAGACTTTGTTGACGCGAATTTTGTTGCCCGGCGCGAGACGGACTTCGACGACTTCCGCAAAATGTCCACGGTGGCTGAAATGAAAGGCCACGCCCAGGGCGGTATCTTTCGGCAGCTTGTGCGAACCCCAGTCGGATTTTTCCGCGACGAGCTCAAGCACGCCGCGCATTCGCTTGGCGTCAAACAAGGGAGGCGGTGGCGCGCCGGCCGGGGCGCCTTCGGGCGGTGTGAACGCGAGAGGAGCGTTGCTGAGCATCGCCAACCGGAATTGTACGGGATCTTTGCCCGCGGCGTGCGCGAGTTCGTCGATGAACGATTGCATCACGAAAGCGATGCCGTTGCTGCCGGGAGCGCGCATCGCGCCAGTCGGCACGCCGGTGGGCATCAGGGAGTTGTGCAACGCGTAGTTGGGAACGAAGCGCCCGGGAAATTCGTCGGGAGAAATGCCGGCGGCGGAGGCGAATTTCTCACCTTCGCCAAACGAGATGAAATGATTGCGCCAGGCGACCAGGTTCCCGGAGGCATCGACCGCGGCCTTCAGCGAATGATAACCCGCGGGCCGGTAAAAATCGTGGCGCATGTCGTCTTCACGCGTCCAGAGCAGCTTTACAGGCGCGCCGACGACTTTGGAAATGTAAGCGCCTTCAATCATGTAGTCGTTGGTGAGGCGCCGACCGAACCCTCCTCCCATGCGCGTGAGGTGAATAGTGATGTCCTTTTCACTGATGCCTAGCGTTTTAGCAACTTGGCCAAGGCCGCGCTGCGGCGTCTGGCTCGGCACCCACATTTCGAGCTTGCCGTCCTGATAATGCGCGGTGCAGTTTTGCGGCT
>WNFT01002616.1_pt1 | contig 16902 bp, 11 predicted proteins | sample 5400191 | NCBI WGS metagenome assembly WNFT01 (sample SAMN13153359, study PRJNA577476) | soil metagenome | isolation source: 80 cm saprolite under Madrone tree | place: USA:California | collected 2016-06-14 | reverse complement strand
TCGGCGGCGACGCGCGCGGTGGTCTCGTTGAGGGCGGAGAGCGCGGCGTAGGCGTAGGCGAGCTCGACGGCGCCGACGAAGACGAGGAGGAGGACCGTCCCCTCGGTACGCAAGCTGCGGAACCAGCGCGTGCTCATGGGCGGCGCGGCGAGAGGACCCAATCGATCTCGGTCCTGGCCTCCGCTGTCACCTCGATGTCCTTGGTGATCTCGCGCTCGCGAGGCCTCCAGAGCACGAGACGGCGGCGCCCGGCGGGCAGCTGGATGGAGAAGCGCCCGTCCTCGTCGACGCTGGTGAAGAACGGGTTCCGCAGCACCAGCACCCACGCAACCATCTCCAGGTGTACGTTGCAAAGGATCACGTGTGCGCCCGGCACGCGAAAGAGGAACGATCGGGCGCCATCGCCGAAGGTGCCGAGATCGAACGCCGGCGGCGAAGGCGAGAAGACGTTGTGGGCGGTCGCGTCCTGGTTGACGAAGTCGACCGTCGTCCCCTGCAGCACCGGCAGGACTTGCGGTGAGAAATGCAGATGGAGCTGCTTCATCGTGGCGCGCGCCTGCGGCGGCGCCGTCTCGTCGGGCAGATCGTCCGCGTACACCACCGCCGGAACGGCCCGTTCACCCACGATTCGTCCACGCGCTTCTGCCTGTGCCCGGGCGGCTCCGGTGGCGAGCAGCAAGGCGACGGCTGTTGCGCGGGTCATCCTAGAACGCCACGAACAGGGACCCGACCGTTTCGGTGCGGTCCGCATGGGGCATCTCGACGATCAGGTCCGCGGTCACGGCCACGTTCTGCTGCAGCGCCGCCCGCAGCGTCGCGACGAGTCTACGCTCGGCCGCGCTCTCCGCGGTCCAACTCGCCTCGTAGCGACCGATGACCATCAGCCAGGGAAAGGGGCGGACGCTCGCGCCCGCCAGGTACGCCCACGATGAGTCCTCGGGCGCGCCATCGGCCGCCCGGTCTCCGCCAGCCCAGGCGCTCCCGAAGGCCTCCAATCGGCCGGCGCGGAGGTTGGCATCCGCTCCGGCCCGCCAGCCGGAGGGGCGGGACTCCGGTCCAGAGAGGGTCGCGCGGTAGAGGAACCCGCCGATGCGGAGCGAGGTCTCGTCGAGCGGAGCGATGGCGGGTGCGAGCCGCCCCGGCTCTCCGCTCTGATCGCCGGCGGCGGCGATTCCGCCGAACTTGTACGAGACTCGAGCGTACCCGTCTGCAGCCAGTCCGCCTGTCGCAGGGCGCGCGGCGAGTCCCAGCGTGTATTGGAGGCCGCGCAGCGATCCTGGATCCGACCCCGCTCCGAAGACCTCGACCGCCGTCCGGGACGCGCTCAGGGCGAGGCCCGCGGGCCCGGCGGCCTCGAATGGAAGATATCCCTCGTAGCTGAGCTTGTGCGTGTAGCGGGAGAACGGCACGACCGCGGCCTCGAGGTACCCGCCGCGCACGTTCAGCCACGGGCCCGCGAGCCGAGCGTCGTCTCTTCGGTCCTGACCTTGCCGTGCTCCGCTCCGACGGAGGCGTACACGAGACCAGCGAGCGGCGCGGTGTCCGGGAGCGTTCCGGGGAGGAATGCGTTGGGGAAGAGCCCCTCCCACTCAGGAGCGCCGAGCTGGACGTCTGCATCCTGCCGGCTCCCTTCTCCCGAAGGCATGCGGAAGCCGTTGGCCCGGAAGGCCTGTCCCTGCGAATTGAGCTGAGGAGGGAGGACGTGGCACGTCGTGCACGCGGTCTGGTATCTCCGCGCGAACGTCGGGATGGCCAGCGCGCGGCCGCCGGTCGTGCAGATCACGATCGCGAGCGCGATCGCGCGCTTCGACACGTGCCCCCCCTTTGCTCCCCTGTCGGTTCTAGACCGGCGCAACCTCGCGGCAAAAAAAACTGCCGCCAGTCGCGCATGGCCGGTTCCGGCCTTGTGCAAACAGGGTTACCCGGGGCCGGACTTGAACCGGCACGAGCTTTCGCCCAGAGCGTTTTAAGCGCTCCGCGTCTACCGTTCCGCCACCCGGGCACTCTTTCGTCCGCGCAGTTTCCTGCCTCTGTGAGTCGGTTTCAAGCTGTGGCAGTTCAGGCACGCTCTTCGTGCAGGTCTTGCGACCGGTTTTTCCGTGGTCCTGGTGCGTCGCGTCCGCTATTTTTCCCGGTCCCATGGACTTCGATCGCGATTTCGGCATCAACCAGGTCTTCGTCGAGGACCAGTACGAGCGGTGGCGCAACAACCCCGCCGCCGTTTCCCCCGAGTGGCAGCAATACTTCGCCCGCCTGCATGGGTTGCCTTCCCCCACCCCCGCGCCGTTCCAGTCGAGCGCCTGGTCCCAGCCGGTCGCCCCCGAGGCGGGGGGTGACGGCAACGGCCATGCGGCCCTGGCTCTGGTCGAGCCGGAGCGTCTCCGGGCGGAGGAGCTGCAGGAAAAGGTCGGCGAGCTGATCAACGGCTACCGCATCCGCGGCCATCTGTTCGCGAACCTGGATCCCTTGGGCATGCTGCGGCCGCCGCCGGCCGAGCTCGATCTGCAGCATTTCGGGCTCTCGGAGGAGGATCTGGACAAGCCGTTCGCCGCCGGAGACTTCGCGGCGGCCGCGGGCGGCGGCGAGCTCACGCTCCGGGACATCCTGGCGCGACTCAAGCGCACCTACTGCCGCACCATCGGCGTCGAGTTCATGCACGGCGAGGACCCCGCCATCAAGCGCTGGCTGCAGGAGCGCATGGAGCGGGCGGGAAACGAGGCCAACCTCTCGCGCGAGGAGAAGCTGCGCATCCTGGGGCGCCTCACCGACGCCGAGACGCTGGAGACCTTCCTCCACCGCAAGTACATCGGCAAGAAGCGGTTCTCGCTGGAAGGCGCCGAGAGCCTGATCCCGCTGCTCGACTGGTTGATCGAGGAATTCGCGCGGCAGGGCGGCGAGGAGATCGTCGTGGGCATGGCCCACCGCGGCCGCCTCAACGTCCTCGTCAACGTCCTCGGCAAGCGCCCCGACGAGCTCTTCGCCGAGTTCGAGGACACCGAGATCGAGACGATGATGGGCCGGGGGGACGTGAAGTACCACCTCGGTTACTCCAGCGATCGCAAGCTGCCCGACGGACGGCACCTGCACCTATCGATGGCCTTCAACCCCAGCCACCTGGAGATCGTCGATCCGGTGGTGGAAGGCCGCGTCCGCGCGAAGCAGGATCGCACCCTGAACTGGGAGGGCGCGCCGGAGCAGCGCGATCCGGACCGGCGCAAGGTGCTGCCTGTCCTGATCCACGGCGACGCCGCTTTCGCCGGGCAAGGCATCGTCGCCGAAGTGCTGAACCTCGCGAACCTCGAGGGCTACACCAGCGGCGGCACCATCCACGTCATCATCAACAACCAGGTCGGGTTCACCACCAATCCGGAGGACGCCCGCTCGACGCCGTACGCGACGGACATCGCCCGCGTGCTGCGCGCGCCCGTGTTCCACGTCAACGGCGAGGATCCGGAGGCGGTGGTCTGGGCGGTCCAGCTCGCCGTCGATTACCGGCAGCAGTTCCAGCAGGACGTGCTCATCGACCTGTACTCCTACCGGAAGTACGGCCACAACGAAGGCGACGAGCCGGCTTTCACGCAGCCGCGCATGTACGAGGTGATCCGGCAGAAGAGCCCGCCGCGGGAGGTCTACGCGCGCCGCCTGGCCGAGGAGGGCGTGGCGAGCGGTGGCGAGGCCGACGCGCTGATGCGCGAGCGGATGGAGCGCCTGGACAAGGAGCTGGACCGCACGCGCAAGCAAGGCGCGAAGCGCTCCTCGTCGGCGATGGCCGGCCTGTGGTCGAAGTATCGGGGCGGACCGGAGTCGGCTGCGCCGGACGTCCCGACCGCGGTGCCGGAAGCGAAGCTGCGCGAGCTCTTGCTCAAGCTCTCGCAGCTGCCGGAGGGCTTCACCCCGAACGAGAAGGTGGCGAAGCTGCTGGAGGCAAGGCGCAAGCTGGCCGAGGGCGACGCCACCGAGCCGTTCGACTGGGGCATCGGAGAGCACCTCGCCTTCGCTACGCTGCTCGACCAGGGCGCTCCCATCCGCTTCTCCGGCCAGGACTCGCGCCGCGGCACCTTCAGCCACAGGCACGCGGTGCTGGCGGACGCGAAGACCGGACAGCGCTACACGCCGCTCGCACACCTGCGCGAAGGGCAGGGCCGCTTCGACATCTTCGACTCGCCGCTCAGCGAGGCCGGGGTGATGGGCTTCGACTACGGCTGGTCGCTGGACATGCCGGAGGCGCTCTGCTGCTGGGAAGCGCAGTTCGGCGACTTCGTCAACGGGGCGCAGATCGTCATCGACCAGTTCATCTCCTCGGCAGAGGACAAGTGGAACCGCCTCTCCGGCATCACGCTCCTCTTGCCGCACGGCTTCGAGGGCCAGGGGCCGGAGCACAGCTCGGCGCGCATCGAGCGTTTCCTGCAGCTCTGCGCCGAGGACAACATGCAGGTGTGCTACCCGACCACGCCGGCGCAGATCTTCCACCTCTTCCGGCGCCAGGTGGTGCGGCCCTGGCGCAAGCCCCTGGTGGTGATGACGCCGAAGAGCCTGCTCCGGCACAAGCAGGCGGTCTCGACGCTGCGCGAGCTGGCGGAGGGCTCCTTCCAGCGGATCATCGTGGATGCGCCGGCGAAGAAGGCGAAGCGGGTCCTGCTCTGCAGCGGGAAGATCCATTACGATCTGCTCGCGGCCCGCGAGGCGAAGAAGCGCGACGACGTGGCGCTGGTCCGGTTCGAGCAGCTCTATCCGCTCTCGGACGCAGCGCTCGCGGACACGGTCAAGCCTTTCAAGGGCGCCGAGCTGGTCTGGGTCCAGGAGGAGCCGTTCAACATGGGCGCCTGGTGGCACGTCCAGGCCCGCTGGCCGAAGGTGATCGGGAAGATCGCCGCGGTGGCGCGGCCCGAGAGCGCCAGCCCCGCCACCGGGAGCGAGAAGAGCCACAAGCACGAGCAGCAGCTCCTGGTCGATCGCGCCCTCGGGGACGCCCCGATCAAGAAGGCCTAGCTCCACGGCGCAGGAGCGCCTCGACCTGCTCCAGACGGAACGGCTTGTCCAGGCGCTGGTCGGGCACCTGCTCGAGGAACTTCCGCGCGCGCTCCGTCACCGCGCCGCCGGTCATGAAGACGAAGCGCCCGCGCAGCGCCGGGCGCTCGCGGCCCACCTGCTCGAACACGTCCATTCCCGTCAAGTCCGGCATCATCAGGTCGCAGAGGATGAGGTCGAAGCCATCGTCCGCGAGCAGGATCCGGACCGCCTCGCTCCCGCTGTGCACGGAGGCCACGTCGGCTTCTTGCCGCAAGCCGACCGAGAGCGTCACTCCCAGGTGGGCTTCGTCGTCGATCAAGAGGACGCGGGGACGCCGGCCCGGCTCCGAGGCTGCCAGGGGAGGCCGCGGCGCGTCCTTCACCTCCGGCGCGCCCTGGACCGGAAGCGTGACGCGAAAGGTGGTTCCGCGTCCGGGGTTGCTCTGCACCTCGATGTCTCCACCGAGCGAGGAGACGATGCCGTGAACGATGGAGAGGCCCAGTCCGGTTCCCACGCCCACCGGCTTGTCGGTCCAGAAGGGCTCGAAGATCCGGTCCATCTTCCAGGGCTCGATCCCTGTGCCGGTGTCCTCCACTTCGACGATCGCCTCCCCCGAAGGACCCTGCCGGGTGCGCACGACGATGCGGTTGGCCGACGCCGCGCCCTCGGGGATCGCCTGCGCGGCATTCACGAGGAGGTTCAGGAACACCTGCCCCAGCCGGCTGTCGTCCGCGTACACCGGAGGGAGTGGCTGGTAATCGCGCACGAGCTGCGCCCGGGGACGGATGTGGCTCATGGCCACGTTGATGGTGGAGTCGAGCACCTTCTCCACGTCCACGGCGCGGGTCCGCTCCTCGTCCGCGCGGGAAAACGTGCGCAAGTCGCGCACGATGGACCGGACCCGACCCGCTCCATCCAGGGCGTCGGTGCACCAGGTGCGCACGCGCTCCCACTCCTCCGCCGAGGGTGCCTGCCCGCGCGAGCGGAGGTGCTGCAGCTCGCGCTCGATCAGCTCCAGGCCCAGCGTCACGTACACCAGCGGGTTGTTGATCTCGTGGGCCACGCCAGCCGCCAGCGTGCCGATGGAAGCCATCCGGTCCGCCCGCGCCAGCCCCGCCGCGATCCGCTTGCGATCGGTGACGTCCTCGACGATGCCGATGCCCCCCTGGATCCCGGCGGGCCCGTGGATGGGAGCGAGCAGCGCCTGGATCTGCGTGGTCTTGCGGCCGGTCTGCGACTTGTACGCCCCTTCGTAGCGGGCCGGCTTTCCGTCCAACGTGCTCCGCGTCAGGTTGGCGATGGCCTCCCGGCTCGGGTCGCCTCGCAGCGTGAGCATGTTCAGGCCGATCACCACCTCCTGCGGAGCGCCCAGGATCTCGAGCATCGCGTGATTGCAGTCGGTCACCACGCCATCGGCGTCCCAGTGCAGCAGGCCGACCGGCGCATTGTCGAACACCAGGCGATACCGCTCGTCCGCCGGCAGCCGCGGGTCCTCCCGCAGGTGCCGGATGGAGATCACCAACAGCTCGCCCGCGCTGCCCAGCGACACCTCGACGTCGATTTCCAGGCCGTCCTTGCGCGCGGCGTGCACGCGCCGGGGTCCGCGCGACTCCTCGATCAGGTTGCGGAAGAAGCCGGGGTGCTGCCCGCGCAGGCGTTCCGCCAGCAACACGTCCAGGAGCTGGCCGCGGAGCTCGCCCGCCGGCCACGCGAAGAGCCGCTCGGCGGCAGCGTTCACGTAGACGATGCGGTCGGAGGCGTCCGCGCCGACCACCGGGTCGGCGACGGCGTCGAGCAACGCGAGCGCGTCGAGCTGCTCCATGGCCGGTTTCAAAGGAGGGCCGCCCAGCGCGCGAACACGCCGCGCGCGATCTCGCGCAGACGAGGCAGCTCCCGCTTCCCCTCCGCGCGCAGGTGGGCGGGATCCACTCCTGCCTCGAGCAGCTCCGTCTCGCCGGAGATCATCGAGCCGAGCACCTCCTCGTCCACCTCCAGATGGAATTGCAGTCCCCAGGCGCGGGAGCCGCAGCGAAACGCCTGCAGCGGGGTGAGCGTGCTGGAAGCGAGGGCGATCGCGCCGCGCGGAAGCGTAAAGGCGTCGCCGTGCCAATGGAAGGCGACGAAGTTCCCAGGAGCCCCGGAGAACAGCTCGTCCTCGCGCGCCTGCGCCGTCAGCCGGACGCGGTAGAACCCGATCTCTTTCCTCTCCGCCTTCGCCACCTCCGCGCCCGCGGCGGCCGCGAGGAGCTGGCTGCCCAGGCAGATCCCCAGCACCGGCCGGTCCTTCTCCAGGCAGCGCCGCAAGAGCCGGATCTCGTCCGCCAGGTGCGGCAGCCGGTCCTGTTCGTACACGCCCATGCCGCCGCCCAGCACCACCAAGGCATCCGCCTCTTCCGGGATGGGATCGCCGGCGAAGGTGCGGACCAGGCGTGCGTCGCGCAGGAAGGAGGCGAACGTGCCCGGCCCTTCGCCGGGCTCATGCTGGATGACGATCATGCGTCTTCATATATATCGCCTCCTTTCCAAGTGACGGACGCGCTCGCCTTGGGTAGAAGGTCCCGCTTCCCGATGGAGGTCTTCACGTGGCCCTCGGCAAGAATTTCCGCCTCCCGACCGACTGCAAGCCCGTTCGCTATAGCGCGCACCTGGCGCCCGACCTCGAGAAGAGCGCCTTCGAGGGGAGGATGGAGTTGGAGGTGCGCCTCGACGCCCCGCGCCGCGAGATCCATCTGCACGCGGTCGGCCTCGAGGTGTCTCGCGCCCGCGCCCGCATCCAGGATCGCAATCTCAAGGCGATCCTGAGCGCGGACGCCGAGAGCGAGACGCTCACTCTCCGCTTCGGCGAGGAGCTTCCGCGCGGCAACGCCATCCTCGACCTGGCCTGGAGCGGGAAGTTCAGTCCCGGACTGCGCGGGCTCTACCGCGCCGGCCCGCTCGCCGTGACGCAGTTCGAGGCCGCCGACGCGCGCAGGGTTTTCCCTTGTTTCGACGAGCCCGCCTTCAAGGCCCGCTGGAACCTGCAGCTGGTGGGGCTTCCCGACAAGGTGACCGCCCTCTCCAACGGGCATGTCGTCAAGGACCAGAAGGAGCCGGACGGCGGTCGCACGGTGCAGTTCTCGGAGACCCCCCCGCTGAGCAGCTACCTGATCGCGGTCTGCTTCGGCGATCTCGCCTCCAGTCCGGAGCAGAAGGCGCGAGCATACCCGGTCCGCACCTGGGCGGTGCCGCCCAAGCAGGCGCTGACGGCGTTCGGACAGGAAGTGGCGCTCGCGGTGCTCCCCATGCTCGAGGACTATTTCGGCCAGCCGTACGCCTACCGCAAGGTGGACCAGATCGGCGTGCCCGACTTCGAGGCCGGCGCGATGGAGAACGCAGCCTGCATCACCTACCGCGAGGTGGCGCTGCTGCTCGATCCGAAGACGGCTCCGTTGAACCTCCAGAAGCGCGTGGCCGAGGTGATCACGCACGAGCTGTCGCACCAGTGGTTCGGCAACCTGGTCACCATGGTCTGGTGGGACGACCTCTGGCTCAACGAGGCGTTCGCCACCTGGATGGCCTACAAGATCGTCGATCAGTGGCGGCCCCAGTGGCGCGTCTGGATGGACTTCGAGGTGGGCAAAGGCGCCGCGCTGCACCTGGACGCGCTCAAGTCCAGCCATCCGATCCGGGCGGAGATCCACAACGCCGAGGAGGCGGGCGAAAGCTTCGACGCCATCACCTACGAGAAGGGCGGAGCGATCCTCCGCATGATCGAGGGCTACCTGGGAGAGGAGAAGTTCCGGGAAGGCATCCGGCTCTACATGCGTCGGCACCGCGAAGCCAATGCAACGGCCGACGATCTCTGGGGAGCGCTGGCGGAGGCGTCGGGACAGCCCATCATCGAGTTGGCGGACGGCTGGATCCGGCAGACCGGCTATCCGCTGGTCACTCTCTCCGAGCAAGGCGGCAAGATCCGCCTGACGCAGCGGCGCTTTTTCTCCGATCCGGAGGCGGCCCCCGAGCCCACCCGCTGGTTGGTCCCGGTGGTCTTGCGCATCGACGGCCGCGAGCGGCGGGTGCTGCTTCGGGGGGCCGAGGAAACCTTCGATCCCGGGGCGGCGTTCGGCTGGGTCCTCGGCAACGCCGGGGCGCGCGGCTTCTACCGCGCCGCCTACGATCCGGAGCTCTTGCACCGGCTCACCCGGGCGCTTCCCGAGCTGCGGCCGGAAGAGAGGATGGCGCTGGTCTCCGACCAATGGGCACTGGTGCGCGCGAGCGCCACCAGCCTGGACGGCTTCCTCCAGCTCCTCGAAGCTCTCGAGAGCGAGGGAGACCACGCCGTGCTGGACGAGGTGGTCGGCCGCCTCGCCTGGCTCGAGCACCGCGCGGTCGCCGAACCGGATCGGCCGGCGTTCCAATCCTGGGTCCGCCGCCTGTTTGCCGCCGCGGCCGCGGAGCTCGGCTGGGATGCCGGCACCGGCGAGGACGACGAGAAGCGGCTGCGGCGGTCGGCGGTGCTGCGGGCGCTGGCGCTGGTCGCCCGCGACCCGGCGGCGGTCGCCGGCGCGATGGAGCGGTACCAGCGGCATGTGGAGAAGCAGCCGCACGCGGTCGATCCCAACCTCCTCGACATCGTGGTGGCGGCAGCGGCCCGCGCCGCGGACGCGCAGCGGTTCGAGGAGTTGCAGGAGCTCGCGCGCAACGAGCTGGATCCGGCCGCCAAGCGCCGCTTCCTGCATGCGCTCGCGATGGTCGAGAACCCCGCCCTGGTGCAGCGCGCCCTGGACCTCGCCCTGGACCCCTTCGTGCCGATGCAGGACTTCGCCAGCTACCTGGGAACGCTGCTCGCCAACCGGGCCACGCGTGAGGCGGCATGGCGCCTGATCAAGACGAGGTGGGACGAGGTGCGCAGGAAAGGCGACTCGCCGATGATCCTGCGGCGCCTGGTGGAGGCGCTCGGGAGCCTGCCGGAGCGAAGGCACCTCGAGGAGGTGGAGAGGTTCCTGGCGGAGCACGAGCTGGCCCCGGCCAGGCAGGCGGTAGCGCAGACCCTGGAGCGGATGCGCGCGGACGTGGCGCTGCGCGAGCGGCTGCAGCCGGAGCTCTCGGGATACCTGAAGGCTAGAAGTTGAAGGTGACCACCACCGTGTCGGCGTAGCTGCCCGCCGCGACGTCCTGCTGGGCGAAGACCCGTCCGTAGAAATCCACGGTGATGCCGTTTCCGGCCGGGACGCCCATGGGAGTGGAAGACCAGACCACCATCCGCGCCGCGTCCACGAAGATGTCGTAGGAAAGCCAGTCGCCTCCCGCGCCGCGCGTCATCCGCCGATGCCCGCCGGCGAAAGCGAGGCCGGTGTCGATCGTCACCGTGGGCGTCGTCGGAGGTGGACAGGTGTATGAAATGGTCCCGACGGAGTCGACGGGGGCGGCGTTGTAGACGTCGTAATTCCCGAACGCGAGCGCGGTCACGCTCAGGTTCTTGCAGCTGGGCGCTGCCTGCGCCGGGAATGCGGCCGCCGCGATGGCGGCAGCCGCGAAGATGCGCTTCACGCCTGCGATCTTGCTCCACCTGGCATTCCGACTCCACAAAAAAATTGCAATTGCGTAAGTATCGCAGGAGCAATGTGTGCAAAATGTCCACCGGCCCTTGCAAGGCGTCACTTATCTCTACGTTATCCCTGTAATTTTCGATAGTCTGGTGGTTGACTCCCGGCGGGCGGGGCCAGTAATCTGGCTATCGAAGCCAATCGGAGAGCCCCTTGAGCACCCGCCGAAAAATATTCGAACGCTGGACCTGCGCCTCGGGCCTGGCGATGGTGCTCACGCTCGCCGCCCGGCCCCTCGATGCGCTCGCGGCCACCGCTAGCAGCTCCTTCACGGTGACCGGGAACGTGGTCGCGAACTGCAGCATCACCACCGTGGGGCCGACCATCGCTTACGACCCTGTGGTCGCGAACACGAGCGCCAACGCCACAGGCACCGGCACGGTGACCATCGCGTGCACCAAGGGCTCGGCTCCGAACATCGGGCTCAACGCCGGCAACAACTCCGCCGCTGCGGCTGGTCTGACGCCGGTGGCGCCGCGCGCGATGCGCCTCGCCGCCACCGCCAACTATCTCGGTTACGACATCTACTGGCCGGGCACCGCCACCTCGTGGACGACCGCCAACCCGTACATCCCCTCTGCTCCGGCGAGCAAGGTGGCCCGCACCTTCAACATGGACACGGTCGTCTACGGCGGTCAGGACGTGACCGTCGGCACCTATACCGACACCGTCACCGCGACGGTGAACTTCTAATGCACTTCACCCGAAGGGAGAACTCCGATGTCCCGTAAGCTCCTCGCTGCACTCACCCTTGCCGTCTTCGGCCTGGTGGCCAATCGTCAGGCGCTCGCTGGGAGCGCCTCGGTGAACTTCCAGGCCAAGGCGCAGGTCAACCCGAACTGCTCCATCACGGTCGCTGGCGACCTCGACTTCGGCTCCTACGATCCGGTGGGCGCGAACGCGGCCGCCGCCAAGACCGGGAGCACGTCGCTGGGCGTGGCCTGCACGCGGGGAGCCAACTCGACGATCTCCCTGAACGCGGGCCCGAACTTCGGCACCGGCCTCGCGGGCCTCCGCGCCATGACCACCGGCGCAGGCGGCGCCGGAAACACGCTGTCCTATGCGCTGTTCCAGCCCACCGTGATCGGCGGCTCGGCCAGCAGCAGCGGGACGCCCTGGGGCGACGGCACCCTCGGCGGCAACGCCTTTACGGTTCCGGTGTCCACAGGCGTTGCTGCCCGGACCGTCCTGGTGTTCGGCTCCATCCCGGGCGGCCAGGACGTCTCGACGGGCGCCTACGTGGACAACGTGACCGCGACGGTCAACTTCTAGTGAACCGCGCTCTTCTCCTGCTCGCGCCCGGTCTGTTGTGGCTAGCGGCCGCGCGCGCGCAGGGGGCGGGACTGAATGTCTCGCCCGTCCAGCTCTACCTCAAGGCCGACGAGAGCAAGGCCCTCTTGACGCTCCGGAACGAGGGAGAAGAGACCGTCCGCTTCCAGCTCCAGGTGAACGCCTGGGCCGAGGACTCGAAGGAAGGCATGACGCTCGGCAGCACAGGGGACATCGTCTTCTACCCCACGTTGATCACGCTCAAGCCTGGAGAGACGCACAAAGTTCGCATCGGCACCACCGTGCCCTTCGGACTGCTGGAGCGAACGTACCGCCTGTTCGTCGAGGAGCTCCCGGCGGCGGAAAAGCCGGCGCAATTGCGCTCCGCCGTGCGCGTTCTCACCCGGATCGGGATCCCGATCTTCGTGGAGCCCACCAAGGTGCTCGAGTCCCAGGCGCTCTCGGCCGTGGCGCTCGCCTCGGGAGCGGCCGCGTTCGATCTGCAGAACGACGGCAACGTACATCTCAGGGTGGACACGGTCCGGCTGGAAGGATTCGCCCCGGACGGGGCGCGGCTCTTCGAGCGTGAGTCGCCAGGCTGGTATGTCCTGGCGGGCGGACGCAAGCACTTCAAGGTCGACGTCCCTCGTGACGCGTGCCCTCGGGTCCGCAAGCTGGTCGCCACGGTGAAGACGGACCGCGACCAGACGTTGCAGCAGGCGCTGGAGACGCCCGCAGGGGCGTGCGGGTCCTGAGGTGCGCAGGCCGGCGCCAGCAGCACGCAGGTGGGCGCCGGCGCTCGCCCTGGTGCTCTCGCTCGGGGCCCTGGCGCAGCCCGCCGAAGACCAGCGGGCGTTCCTCGAGCTGATCGTCAACGACGCGCCGCAGGACGCGACGCTGGTCCGCCTGCGCGGGACGGATGGCATCGCCGATGCGCTGGTCGCGGTCGAGGACCTAGAGCGCGCCGGCCTCCGCGGGCTGCGCGGCGCGCGGGAGCAGCACGAGGGACGCGAATACGTCTCGCTCCAGTCGCTTTCGCCCGACGTGCAGTTCAAGGTCGATCCCCAGGCGCTGGTGTTGCGTGTCACCGCGCGGCCGGAGCTGCTGCAGGCCACGCAGCTCGACCTGCGGGCCCTGCAACGGCCGGCCGACATGGTCTTTCGCACCGACACGAGCGCTTTCTTCAACTATTCGGCTACAGCTGCCGCTCAGGGCCAGTACAGCGGCGCTCTGGAGCTGGGCGGCAGCTACCGCGGAGACCTGCTCTACACCGGGGCGAACGTGACGCCCGACGGCCGCGTGGTGCGCGGACTCACGAACCTCACCCTCGATTCCCCGCAGGATCTGCGCAGGATCGTGGTGGGCGACTCCTTCGCCGCGACCACCGGGCTGGGAGGATCGGCGATCCTGGGCGGAGTCAGCGTGACGCGCGAGTTCGCGCTCGATCCGTACTTCGTGCGGCAGCCGCTCCCACGGCTCTCCGGCGCCATCCTCTCCCCCTCGGTGCTGGACGTGTACGTCAACGGGGCGCTGGTGCGGCAGGAGGCGCTCGCGCCCGGGCGGTTCGAGGTGCGCAACCTGCCAGTCACAACCGGAACGGGGCAGGTGAGCTACGTCGTTCGCGACAGCTTCGGGCGCACGCAGGAGTACACGTCCGCGTACTACGGCTCGCCGGGCCTGCTCGCGCCCGGGCTGAGCGACTATGCAGTTCACCTCGGGCTCCGCCGTCTCGACTTCGGCATCGCCGGTTTCAGCTACGGCCCGCCGGCGCTGCTCGCGCGGCATCGCGTCGGCATCACCGAGCAGCTGACGGCCGGGTTCAGGGTGGAAGCGGCCCTCCAGCATGTGCGCGGCTGGGACGAGCCCTCCTGCGCCACCTGCGCCTCGCTGCTCACGAGCGCCGGTCCGAGCGCGTCGATCGCGTTGCCCGTCGGCGAGCTCGACCTGGAGGCCGCGGTCAGCTCGGACGGGAGCGAGGTCGGCGGGGCCGCCACCGCCGGCTACTCGCTGCTGACGCGGCGACTGATCGTCAACGTTGCCGTCCGGGCCCTCACCCGTCGGTTCGCCAACCTGTCGATGGGCGCCGCTTCCGACCGTCCCGAGCTTGGCCTGCGCGGGACCGTGGGGGTCCCGCTCACGAGCCGCCTCAGCCTGGCGCTGGACGGCTCGCTGGATTCGATGCGAGACGCGGGCCTGGCCTCCGCGCTCTCGCTGCGGGGAGAGGCGCGGATCGGCGCCGATCTGATGCTCCTGGCGACGGTGAGTCGCATGCGCAATGCGCCCAATGCGCCGGAGTGGGGCGCCGCGATCTCGCTCCTCTACAACTTCGGCGCCGGGGTGAGCGGCGACACCAGCGGGCACGCCTCCACGCAGACGAGCGGCGGCAGCGCCGGCGTGCAGAAGTCGCTCCCGCTCGGCGAAGGATTTGGATACCAGCTCCGCTCCACTCTCGATCGGTCCCTTCCGGTCACCGGCTTCGGCCAGGTCGCGTATCAGGGACCCTACGGGACCTACACGGGGGCGTACATGCGCAACGGCGCCGTCGACTCCGGCTCGCTCACCGCCGCAGGGGCGCTGGTGCTCGTTGACGGGGCGCTGATGGCGAGCCGCCCCGTCCAGGACGGCTACGCGGTCCTCTCCGTGCCCGGCCTGGAAGGGGTACGGGGCTTCCTCAACAACCAGGAGGTCGGCAGGACGGACTGGCGCGGCTATCTCATGGTGCCCAGGCTGCAGGCGTACTACGGCAACCGGGTCAGCATCAGCGACGGAGACGTGCCGCTCGACTACGAGATCGGGCAGACCGAGCAGGTGATCGCGACGCCGCTCCGGGGAGGCGCGATGGTGCGGTTCGACGTGCACCAGGTGGGAAGCGTGACCGGCGCGCTGCGGGTGGAGGCGGGAGGCCGGGCGACGGTGCCCGCCTTCGGTGAGCTGGTGGCGATCGCGGGGGCACGCCGGATCGCGTCGCCGGTGGGCGCCAAAGGCGAGTTCTGGTTGACGGACCTGCCGGCCGGGCGGCACCCGGCGCAGATCGAGTTCCGCGAAGGGACCTGCAGCTTCGACCTGGTCGTGCCGGAGGACGCCGGGCGGATCGTGAACCTGGGGACGGTCTCCTGCACCCGGCTGCAGGCGGTTTCGCAGCTGGAGAGGTGACGGCTCCAGGGCCGGCGCGATGCCGGCCTCAGGCCGCCGCTGGCCGCGGCTCTTCGAGCAGATCCAGCAGCGCCCGCAGCGCGGCCAGCGCCCAGTCCTGGCGTCGATCCAGATCGGCTCCCAGCTGCTCCAGCGCCTTTTCGATCACGTGCGTGTGGAGCAGCATGTTCAGCTCTGCGCGGGTCTGGGGCAGGAACGGCGACCCCTTGGCCGCCTCCAGGTAGGCGGAGAGGAATTCCGCCGGCACCCAGGTGGCCCAGAGCTTTGCCCAGGGTTCCGCCGCCCCGCGCTCGCTTTCGCGCACGGTGGCCGGATCGCGCAGCGCCATGTTGGCCGCGATGTCGAAGGACCGGAGCATGGAAGCGATGTCGCGCAAGCCGCTGCGCTTGCGGCGGCGCTCGGCAAGCGGCTTGTCCGGGTGCTGCCCGAAGTCGACCACGGCGAAGTCCTTGCCGGTCCAGAGCACGTTTCCGAGGTGGTAGTCGCCGTGGATCCGCGCGCGCTGCGCCGTGAGGCGGCCGCGCAAGAGGGGCTCGAAGCGGGCGTACAGGTCCTTCTCGCGCGCGAGAAGCTGCTTGGCCAGCTCCGCGGGACGCCCCTCGAGGCGGGCGACGCGAAGCTGCCGCAGCACCTTGCCCGTGAGATTGCGCTTGGTCTGGTAGACCGACCTCTGATCGTGGGCGCTGTAGGGTTCAGGGGCGAAGGCGGGGTCCTCGGGGCTGAGCAGCGCGCCGTGCAGCTCGGCGGTGCGCTTGCCCAGGAGCCGCGCGGCCGCCAGCGAACTGCCCAGCATCTCGCGGGCCGCGGAGGGCACCTCGGCCTCGGCGAAGTCGAGGACCGAGCTGGGCGGGCGCGCAGAAGGTTTCAGGTCATTGCTGGTGGCCAGCGCGCGCTCGTAGTAGCGCCGCAGCTCTTCGCGGAAGAAATGCCAGGCGGAGCCCTGGTTCGGCACGTACCCGAGGAGCGTCGCCAGCGTGATCGGCTCGCCGCGCCGCGGACACAGCTCGAGCGAGCCCCAGAGCGGCGGAACCGGCGCCGAGGGCGCGCGCTCGCCCAGCGCGCGGCCGATCTCGAGCTCGGGGCTCAGGCCTTCGCCCAGGCGGCGGTAGAACTTGAGCAGCAGCGCGTCTCCGTACTGCACGGAAGCGGCGTGGTGCTCCTGCTTGTAGGGCCGCGGGTCGCCTTGGGGAAGCCCGGGCCGTGCCGTCCCGGCGATGGTCCCGGCCGCCCCTTTGCTGCGCGTGCCGGTCCGGATCGCTTCGAGCAGCGCGGCGGAGGCAGCTGGATCGCTGAGCGCGTCCACCAGCGCCGCCAGGGACCCGCCGGCGCGGCGCACCGTCGCGATCACCGACTGCGGCGGGGCCGGCTTGTCGCCGGACTCCAGCCCGAGGGGAAGGACGTACTGCTCGGGCTCGCCCTGGCTGAATTCCACGTCCAGCACCGCCAGGCGGATGGAGTCGAATGGAATGACGTCGAGGATGCGCGCCTGCGAGATCTCGCGGCCGTGCGCGCGCAACCACCGGCGCCCTTCGAGCCAGGCAGGCAGCACCGACTCGAGCGCGGAGCGCTCGGCGGCGGTGAACCCCTCTTCCCAGCCGCTGCCGGTGTCCAGCGCCGGCGGCTGGTAGGAGGCCTCTTTCGCGTCGACTGCGGCGGTGCGCGGCTCGTCGAGCGAGAACCAGTAGAAGGCGTGCTCGCCCAGGGTGAGCAGGTAAGGCAGCTCGCCGATCGGCGGGAATTTCGTCCGGCCGATCAGCTCGACGGGGACGCGGCCCTTGAACTGCCGCAGGTCCAGCTCGACGAACTGGGTGAAGCGGGAGAGGTTCGCCACCACCAGCACCGTCTGATCCTCGAGCTGGCGGATGAAGGCGAGCACCTTGGGGTT
>WNFT01002812.1_pt1 | contig 16913 bp, 12 predicted proteins | sample 5400191 | NCBI WGS metagenome assembly WNFT01 (sample SAMN13153359, study PRJNA577476) | soil metagenome | isolation source: 80 cm saprolite under Madrone tree | place: USA:California | collected 2016-06-14 | reverse complement strand
ACATCCCTCACCGCCCAGAACGGTTCGTGGAATCGGCGTCTCCCCAGGAAGAGAAGCTCTTTCAGGTGATCCGACGGATGCCGGTAGATCCTGAAACACTTTGCGATCTTCTCGGCCCGAATGATGGACATGGCAGCCATGTTAACAGCGTTGCGCGAAAACCGAATACTGCCCGCCCAGCGGTATGCGGGCAAGCCGCTCTTCGAGAGTGGCCGCGAATTTGTGAATCCGCTCCGGAAAGAGCAGGAAGTACTGCGTGCTGATAAGTTTACTTCCGGCCGACAAGAGCATCCGCCGCGTCTGTCGTGCGCTCAGCAGCTGTGCGTCAGCATCAACCGGCGTGCGGGACACGATGAGTCTGGTTACCGGATTGAGGGGGTTATGTTCGATCACGCAAAAAATTCCACCGGGCTTCAGCAAACGCAGTGCCTCCGCCGTTAATAGAGATCTCTGCGAGATGGAAACGTGGTGGAAAACGCAGACCGCCGTGATGAAATCGAAACGCCCATCATCGAAGGGAAGGCTGACCATTGTTCGTTGAGGTCTCACTTCAAGATCTGAACAGGATTCCAGCATACCTTCTGAAGGATCGCATCCAACCGCCGATTTGAAGTATGTGCGGCCTAAACGAAGCAGGTCTCCCTGGCCACAGCCCACATCGAGCCAGGACAGCTCGCGCGTTTCGACCCCGATGGTCTGATAGAACCTGCGAATGATCTGGAGCTTTCGTTCGACGAAAAATCGGTTTGATGCAGCGAATGTTTCGCGGATCGGGTCACGAATGAGATCGGAGTAATTACCGGCGTAGGCGTTAAAGTCGGTTGGTTTTTCGTGCTGCTCGTTCATACGTAGGTTCCGGTTTGCCCACCGGTGGTGGAAGAATCACGGCCTTGGCAACATATGGTTCCATGATCTGAATATTGGCGGTGTCCGTGATGACGTACAAAGGCCGCCCCTTCGCCTCCTCGTAAATCCGGGCGACGTATTCGCCAACCAGACCGATGGCGATCAACGTTGCTCCTGAAAAAATAATGTTCAGAACTACAATAGACGTCCACCCAGGCACTGTTGCTTTAAGCACTAGCGCTGCGAAAACGCTGTATGCGGCAAATCCGAAGCCGCAAGCTGCAACAAACAAGCCGGCGAAGACGCTCAACCGCAACGGCAACGCAGAAAACGACGATATAGCGGTCCAGGCGAACCGGAGCATCTTCCACATTGGGTACTTTGTCGTTCCGGCAAGGCGCGGATTCCGGTCATACGGAAGGATGGCCTCCTTCAACCCAAGCCACGCCACCATCCCGCGCATGAATCGGTGTTGTTCGCGAAGTTGCCGTAGCGCTGTGACGGCACGGCGGCTGAACATCCGGAAATCTCCGACTTCGGGTTGAATGCGCTTGTCCACCAGCTTGCGAATGATCCAATAAAACAATTTGGCGGTGTATCGCTTTAGCCGGCCATCGCCGATGCGGGTCATGCGTTGAGCCGACACGACGTCGTACCCCTGTTCCAGCAGCGTCATCATCTCCGGAAGCAATTCCGGCGGATCCTGGAGATCGGCATCGATCACAGCAACTGCATCTCCTGAAGCAAAGTCCAAACCGGCGGTGATTGCCGCCTGGTGGCCGAAATTCCGGCTGAAGAGCAGCACCCGGACATGGGAATCCCTTGCTGCGGCTTCTTTCAAAGCTTCCGTAGTTCCATCGACACTGCCGTCATCCACCAGAATAATTTCGTAGCTATGCCGCGTTCCTGCCATGACACGCCGGACCGCCGTCAGCAGAGATGGCAGCACTTCCAGTTCGTTGTAGACCGGAACCACTATCGATAGCAGCATATTTGCACGCGATTCTAACACATGGATTAGAAACCGGATGAATGCAGGCCGCACCCTTCTATCTTGGCAACATCGACAGCTGAAGGGGAGAACCACTGGGACCGAAGAATCGGATTTGGCGGATTTGGCCTAAAGCAGTTGTTTCATCCCGGTGAAGGATGACAAAGGTGCTATCGAATCCGCCTCCGGAAGCGAAATTAGGAAAGAACAGTCCGATTGGCAGATTCGCCGGATAAGAGCTGAGCAGGCGAGGCGTGTTGAGTGTACAACCTGGTTCTGCGTCTTCTTTTCAAACCCGTTATCGTGACATCAGCACCGGACTTCGGCTAATGAACTGACGGTAACCTGGGCATCTATATTCGCGGTAGAATGGCTATTTTCGGGCGCAGGCCAGAGTCGGCGCCCCCACTTGTCAATTGGACTCATTCAACTTAAACGTGATGAATCAGGGGCAAATCGGGCCTACTACAGAGACCCACCCCGCACCGCCCAGATTGCCCTCAACACGGCTGGCAGTGGCAATGTTTGCCTTGATGACGCTTGCCACCTACTATCCGGTGCTTCTCGGTGAAATCCCGTTTCCGGGCGATTTGGTTATTCAATTTCCGGCCTGGCATGACTTTCCTCGATCAGAGCGTCAGCAGGTCGCCAATATCGGAGACCTGGTCACGGAGTTCTATCCGTTCCGAAGCTTTGCGCGTGAAGCGTTGCATCGTGGAACTCTTCCGTTATGGAATCCATACTCCCTCGCAGGCACTCCTTTCCTGGCAAACTCCACGTCGGCAGTGTTTTTTCCGCTGAATGTGCTGTATTACCTCCTTCCCGTACATGTGGCATGGACACTCGGCTTCCTGATTCGCATGTTCTTGGCTGCGTTCTTTATGTGGTTATTCGCCAGATCGATCGGCCTCAACCAGGCTGGAGCGATCCTGGCGGGGATGATTTTCTCGTGCAGCAGCTTTATGACGGCGTGGCAAGGGCAGACTTTGGCGGATGCAGCGATGTGGCTGCCGTTGATCTTTTACGCTGTCCATCGGCTGCGAAACGATCTCTCCAAAGCTTCAGTGGCCCTAGTGGCGTTCTCGTTCGCAATGCCGGTCTTGGCGGGACACCCTGAAACGGCAGCACACGTAACGCTTGCTGGTACAAGCTGGGCGCTTCTGCTCTGGGCGCTTCCAAATGGTGCGGGGCTGTCTGGTTTCGCGGGCAAGTTTTTGATGCGATTTACCATCGCCGGTCTTCTGGCCCTGGGATTGGCTTCCGTCCAGATACTCCCGACGCTGGAGTGGTTCGGACAATTTGGAAATCGATTGGAATTAGTATGGCCGGCCCGTGCGCTTTTTCAGGGGTTGTCACTAGTCTCGCGCGATATCCTGAGAGACCCAAACTCCGCTGGACTTAATGTACCTGAAGGAGTGGCCTATGTGGGCATGATCAGCCTGCTGCTGTGTCCGTTGGCTGTGTTAAACAGCGGCCGGCGCTACGTGGCGTTTTTTGCAGGCATGATGATCGTCTCTTTCGGGGTTGTATACGGTATACCACCGTTTTATTGGCTCTTCTCTCACGCACCCGTCTTTAGTTTCATCAAGAATTACAGATTGATTCTGCTCGGGACCTTCGGAATTGCCACGCTAGCCGGCCTTGGGCTCTCTGCAATCGAACCGGATTCAGGATCGCTGCACGGACGGAAGCGCGTGCTGGCGATTGGGTTGGTGATTGCCGGTCTGGCTTTGAGCTTCCTGCTGGTCTACCAACTTCAACAGGCAACCCACCTCAAAGTCGAACTGATGAGGCGGCCTTCTTTTTCGCGGGCACTTCTATTCCTGGGCGTCCTTCCAATCCTGTGGCGATTGTTGGTTGGATTTCGAGGAAACGCATTCCCGCTGCTGATCTGTGGGCTTGCCGCCTTCGACCTCGTTACGTTTAGCCACGGTTTCACCGGTTTCACACCTCTCAGAGAGGTCTTTCCGAGAGCGCATGTTCTCGAGTTTCTTAAGCAGCGACACAATCCTTTCTCCTATCGAGTCGCGCGAATCACGGATCCGTACGTGGCTAACGGCGGAATGATTTACGGTTTGGCCTCGGCCGAAGGATACGAGGTGCCTCTCGAACGACCGACGAGGTTCGTTGCAGGTTACACCGTAAATTCCGCTGGAATTTTTTTCAACGGAGAAAACTTCTTCGAGCCAGACGACCGACGGCTCGACATGTTGAATGTGAAGTACTTCATCACATATGTGCACAATCGCGTATTTCAGCTATTCGCCGAACGGTCCGATCGATACGCGCTGATTTTTAATGATGGTCAGGTGGCAGTCTACGAAAACAGACGCGTTCTCCCGAGGGTGTTTTCTGTTCCGGTTTCGGGTATAGAAGTGATTGAGGGGGCTGACAAACAGATCAATCGGATAAAAGAGCCATCTTTTGATCCGGAGCGCACGGTCGTTCTCTCACGCAATCCGCTCGCTGAGGATGGCCGGCCTCACGAACAACAAGTAACCGGACCTTTTGAGAGCCGGGTCGAAACAGTCAGTGCGGACATCAATGGCTATCAATTCCTCAGCCGAACTTCGGGTGAGGCTGTTTTGATCGTGAGTCAGACTTATTATCCTGGCTGGAAAGCCTTTGTGGATAACAAGGAGGTAACGGTTATTGACGTTGACTACGCGCTTACCGGGTTCGTTGTTCCCGATGGAATACACCAGATACGATTCGAATTCCGGCCCTGGACCTTCACACTTGGCCTGACACTCACGGGGATCTCGGCGGTGATCCTGGCCACAATGGCCGTGCACAAGCGCAAACCTCTATCAAAGGCACAACACCTAGATTAGTGTGTTGCCATCGACAGCTTGAGCGGAGAGCCGCCGGGGCCAAAGAATCGGAGTAGGCCAAAGGAGGTTGTTTGATCCCGGTGGAAAAGAACAAAAGTACTATCGAATCCGAGTCCGGAGGCGAAGTGAGGAAAGAACCGTCCGTCCGGCAGACCCGCCGGATAAGACGTGATCAGACGTTGAGAATCGGGCGCGATCAGTCTTCGCAAAGCCATTACGGCTACCGGAGACTCCGCTGAGAGATTTACGATTCCAGGTATTGGTGCTGCAACGACGACTATCCCATGTGCCGGGACGGACAACTCCGATCCGGCTTTCACGCGGACCGTTTCCGATGAAGGATTAGCTATTGCAATCTGTGTATTTCTAAGCTCCGAACCGGCCACGTACACGGATGTGTCAAGTCCGGCTTTGACACCCGATATCGACAACAAACTCGATTGATTTTCCTCGCCTAGGAACAGCAATATCGCAGCTGTTTCCGGGCTGGGTTCACCTGCCTCCGGCACCACTTCGATCCGGCCGCTACGACTCCCTGACCTCGGACTGGTGCCTTTGAAGACGACGCTGCTTTCGGGCGGGATCGAGTAGGTACGGTCCTCGCTTAGTTCCCCCGTGGCGGTATACCAGCGGTGACGTCCCGTCAAAGGCGTCGACGTCGGGTTGAGGAGAACGAGTTCCACGGACCATCCCGCCCCAGTGATGACATATGGAACCTGGACAGGTGCGCTGTGAGTGCTTCCCGGAATCGCCATCGGGATGCGCGCCATCAAGAATGGATCCTGAAAAGTCAGCAATGCCAGCATAGCCACCGGGGCCGAAGTTTGAAATTTGAATGTTCCGCTCTGCTCAAGAATGTTGAAGGGCGGCTCGTCGAGGAACGCGGTAATCTGTCCGTTCGCCGGTATGCCGAAGCCGGATTGCTTGTTTCCGGATGTTGTCGAGAACGCCACATCCACCAGAAAGTTGTTTGGATTCGAGATCGCTACGGCTGTTTTGTACTTGTCGTCCCGCCGGAACGGAAATAGCCCGCTGGTTACGGGCGACATTGAAGGAATCACGACTTCGCCGACCTCGCTATCCGTTTTGCGATATGTGAGGAACATCATGCCGGATACTTGCGCGGATTTGTCGGGTTCCAGCCTCGCGTGCCCCGTAAGCATATTCTTACTGGCAATGATTTGGATAGAAGGAGGCCTGTCTCCAACTTCGAATGGAAGACGATCGCCGGTAAAACGGTATCTGTTCTCTTCCGCACTGGAGTACGGAGGAGGGTCGAGATTGCCCGACAACGCAATGGCCGAGATGATTATGGTGGCAAAACCGGCAACCATAGCGGCGGATCTCAGCCGGCGCTCGTAGCCGGGATTGGAAACCAATCCTCGAGCGAAGAGCCCGGCAATGATTACTGTGGAGAAAATCGTCAACACCGCGCCAATCCTGAAACTCACAGAGCGTAATACGAAATGGACCTCGTGTTCTCCGGCCGGGAGAGCAAGTCCAGTGAGCGCCATATCGGCGGCAAAGACGGGAACTTCGTTGTTGTCGACCGTGGCCTTCCAGCCCGGATAGTACGTTTGACTCAATACCAGCACGGCAGGCTCGGATGTCTGCGCGCGAAGCGCAAGTTCATTGACGCCACTCTTGAGCAGTTCAACCCGGCTCTGAAAGGGTAAGTGCGGCAGCTCGCCAGAGACCAGAGACAGCGTGTGTGGAGACAGAATAACTGAGCGTTTTGGATCGAAAGACATGTCTCGGAGGCGTTCGAGTTGCGTATCGACGTCCGGAAGAACTTCAATGCCGGATGCTGGAACGGCAAAGGCCCGCGGCAAGACCGATTTGTTCTCCAGGATCGCCACGTCTCCGTCGTTATATATTTGGACAAAGCGCTCCCGATGCTCAAACAGCTTGAGTTCGGGCGAAGATGCGCTGAACACAAGGTATTTGATGTTCAGCATATCCAACCTTCGATCCGTGAGTCCAAGAATGCCGGTAGATGTGAAAGTGATGCTGTCCAGTCGATCCTCGGTCAGATCGCGCGTGAAAATTCGCTGGGTCGGAATTATGCGGACTTCATATCCGTCGGCCGCACTGAGGCCATACATCATTTGTGCGTTGTCGGGATACGGTGTTCCGATCTGCGCAATACGAAAACCGGCAGGATTGCCCTGTTTGGAAAGAAACTCAAACGCTGGCGCCCGTGGAAAAATTTCAGCGGGTCGTGCGAAGCCCGTATACCCATGGCTGAAAGTAAGCAGATCAACGAAGGCCAGACCGAATGCAAGAATCAAAAACCAGCGGCCGCTGAGGATTCCAAACAGTCTCAACACAATGGGAACCATCCCCGCGAGCAGAAGGGCTCTGGAAAATGAAGGGCGCCGCATCAACTCGACTTTCAGATCGGTCGAGAGTTGAAGATTGTAGACCAATAAAAAAGTCAGCAGAAACCCAACGCTCACAAGAGAGAATGAGATCACACGATTTCGCGCCCGAAACTGCCCCTTCCCCTGGAGGACGGAAACGCCAAAACCTGCAAGGGCGGCCAAGCCGAAATTGGCGGCCAACAACATGCGGCCATTCTTCAGACCGGAAATGATCGGCGTATGACCTGTCAACCATTGCATTGGCTCGACACCATATGCGATGCCGAGGGCTGCAAGTGTCAACACCGCCAGAAAGACAATGTATTTCCTAGCGTGGTGGAGAGCCGCCTGCGACGCGGCGAGAACCGTGATCATCCCGGCATAGCCGGCGGCCTCAGGAACCCAAACGCCAGCGGAGTTCGTGGCGCGCAAAATGTCTCGTGAGACCAGACCCAGCACCTGGCTGCGCGGTAAAACCGGCCAACGAACGCTCAGAGGATCATCGAGTTGGTGAAGCCATTCCAAAGTGGGAATCATCTGAATCGAAGCAAGACCTAATGCCAAAGTCCCGGCAATCGCAAAGCGGAGTAAAAATGGCATATCGAAGCGCGACCCGTGTGCCTGCGCTGAACACGGCCACAGCATCAGTGCCATGGCAACGCCGATCAATATGACGTGGGCGGCAGTTTCCGGATGGCCGGCCAGCACCGGCATGGCAAATGCAACGGCCGCGATCGCGATTGAGAAACTGGAGCTATTATTGTGAAGTCGATGGACGGCGTAACAGATTAACGGCAGCCAGATTGCCGCATCGCCCATCGGATACCCCTGCCAGGCCGTGATGAATCCGCATGAACTGAAGATGATTCCCGAAAACACGGCGCCCGCTCTTGACGCTCCTACTGATCGGACAAACAGCGTCATAAGAATTCCGGCCAGGAACATTCTCGCCAAAATGCATGCCGTCCAGGCAACTGGCATTGGAAGAAGGTAATAGAAAAAATTCAAGGGGTAGAAGAGAGCCGACTGCGGGCTTGCTAGCAGCGGAGCGCCCGACAAGAAACGAGAATTCCAGATCGGAAGAGTTCCCTGGTGTATCGATTCAGCTGCTACAGAGCGAAACGGGTACATCTGTGTGGCAAGATCTCCAATGTTGGCATAATGCTGCACCGCTTCGGTCCGTGCCACACGCGCCCAAATCGGAAAATGCGCACCAAAATCTCGGGGAAAAGGAACCTTTCCAAGCAGAACCGGAAAATAGTTCAAACCTGCCACTAAGACGAAAAGGACTGCGGTCCATCGCCAGAATGAGCGCTCTGATTCAACGCTGAGTCGTATTTTCACGCCACAAATTGTAGTTACCAACGTCGGCACTGTCGACAACCGATTCGCCGGCGCGCCGAACTTACAAGTTCAACGGCCCTTCGATCTCCTCCTCTTTATTTGGCCTGGCGCGATGTAGTGACATACGTAAGAACGCCGTGTCAGTGCGGGATTCGTTATTGCATCTCCTCTCTGGATCATCATCCCGTGCCATAGAAATACCTCTCCCTTCCTGGCGAGGAAGGTCTTGCGTTCATGTCGGCTCGAAACCTGTTCCAGATATTTCTAGTACTCGTCTATGATTCTCAGCTCGCACGTCTTGAGATTCGTTTGCGGATAGTTTCGAATGCCGGGAGTTCTTCTTTGTGCGAGCCAGGATAAAAACAAGCAGTCCCTATCCGTGTAGGGCAAAAACCGAGTACTGCCCACCCAGCGGCATGGCTGCCAACCCATCTTCAAGGAAAGCTGCGTACTTGTGAATGCGCTCGGGAAAGAGCAGGAAGTACCAGGTCACTAGAGGTCTGCTTCCCGCAGATGACAGCATCCGTCGAGTCTGTCCGGCCGTTGAGCAGCCGCGCATCGACATGCCGCTGAGTGTCATGCGTTGAGCCGAGCGATGTCGTAACCTTGTTCCAGCAGCGCCGCCATTTCCGGAAGCAATTCCGGCGGATCCTGAAGATCGGCATCGATCAACGGCAGCAGCATCTCCAGAAGCAAAGTCCAAACCTGCTGTGATTGCCGCCTGGTGGCCGGAATTCCGGCTGAAGAACAGCACCTTGACATGGAAGTCATTTGCCGCGGCCTGTTTCAAAGCTTGTGCAGTCCCATCGACTTGGATTAGAACTTCGGCCTGTGCGACGGGCCGACCGAACTTTTGTCGGATTACACAATCGCTGGATATCCTGGGTTACACTGCGGCGCGCCAATGAAAATTTTGATCACGGGTGGCGCCGGATTTGTCGGGTCAAGTCTGGCAAAGCAATTCTTGAAGCATCGACCGAAGACCGGGGTAACGGTGTTGGATAACCTGAAGCGCCGCGGCACGGAACTCAATCTGAAGAGCTTGAAGGAACTCGGTATTCGGTTTGTGCACGGCGACGTTCGAAATCCCGGCGACCTGACAGCAGCCGGCACCGATTTCGATTTGCTCATTGAGGCATCAGGCGAGGCCAGCGTTCACGCCGGCGCGGACGATGCGCCGGATTACGTTGTACACTCCAACCTTCTCGGCACATTCAACTGTCTGAATTTTGCCCGTCGGCACGCTCAGGAATTTCTTTTCCTATCGACCTCGCGCGTCTACTCCGTTTCGACGCTGCGGGCCATCGCGCTCGAAGACACGCCCACTCGATTTGCCATAAAGGAAAGACAGATCTTGAAGGGAGTCGGCAGGGCCGGCGTTTCCGAGGATTTTGATACAAGCTTGCCGAGAACGTTTTACGGCGCGACAAAGCTTGCTTCCGAGTATCTCGTACAGGAGTTCACGGAAGCCTATGGATTGAAATCGATCATTTACCGTTGCGGCGTGCTGGCGGGCCCCGGGCAATTCGGGCGGATCGATCAGGGGGTTTTCACGTTCTGGGTGGCCCATCATTACTTCGGAAAGCCGCTCGCATACATCGGCTTTGGCGGGCACGGCAAGCAGGTCAGAGACTTGTTGCATCCTTCAGATCTCTTCGATTTAGTGGAGAAACATCTTCAACTTGTCGATCGGCAGCCGGGCTGTGTGTACAATGTCGGCGGCGGCGTAGACAATTCCGTCTCTCTTGCTGAACTGACTGCTCTTTGTCAGAAAATTGTCGGGAGAACCGTTCCAGTCATGCAGCGGCCTGATACCGCAGGTTACGACGTGCCGCTCTATATTTCCGACTGCAGCCGGATCTCATCGGCCGTCAAATGGCGGCCAGTTCGTGGCATTGAAGCCATTGTTTCCGAAATCGCCGATTGGATTCGCGAGAACGAATCCGAACTGCGAACCATCTTTCTTTGAGGACTTGTGTCCACCGCAATTATCACAGGTTCGGCAGGACTGATAGGCAGCGAAGCCGCAGCATTTCTACACGAAAAGGGAATGAGCATTGTCGGCATCGACAATGACCTTCGAAGTTATTTCTTCGGAATCGAGGCATCCACCGCATGGAAGGCGGAGGAACTGAAAGGCAAGCTTCGCCACTACAAGCATCATTCGATAGACATACGTAACAACGAAAAGGTCTTCGAATTGTTCGGTGACCTGGGGCGCGATATTTCTTTGGTCGTTCATGCGGCGGCGCAACCCAGTCACGACTGGGCTGCCAAAGAGCCATTCACGGACTTCACCGTGAATGCGAATGGAACTCTAGTAATGCTGGAGGCAACTCGCCGGTACTGTCCGGAAGCGGTTTTCATTCTTGCCTCCACAAATAAGGTCTACGGTGACAGGCCCAACACCCTGCCCCTGGTCGAAGCGGATATGCGGCCGAAGTGTAATCAGGATATGCAGATTTAAACGCACCATATTCTCCCATTATCAGAGGCCCATAAATCAGCGACCACTCAGTGCTGGCTAAATCCGCATTCATGGAATAAGACGGGCCCATAGGATAAAGGTGCAAATCAACGAAGTCCACGTTGGAATAGAGGGTCAAGACTGCCGGCCTTCCGGGAAAACAGGTCGTTGGGCATGGGTCACCTTGCCAGTTTTCGTATGCTGGCAGAAGGTTGCTGGGTCCACTAGGCTTGCCAACAGAGCTGTACGTAAAAAAGCCGACCGTCGTCATCGCACCTGAATCTACGGGCTTGATCGCATTCGTCAACGTATTGGCCCAGTTCACTAGGTTTGAGTCGGCAGCCTCCTGTCGCTTGCTTGGAATACTCATGTCGTAGCTCATTCCATCGGCAGTAACAGGGGCGAAGCCGCTGTCAGTACGAACAAAGGGCAAATTACTCGATGTGAAGGTTTGTTCGTTGGACAACTGGTACGCCAGGATTGCGTTGAGCTGTGAAGCAGTCAAGTGGCTCTGGAGGTACGTGACAAAGTCCGTTACGTATTGTCTTTCCGCATTGACGTGCCCTGCACACATGACTTGCGCGTTGGGCCAGTCGATTTGGTCCATGCAGTTTTGGGGCGTGACCAAGCCATCGTAATAGACGTCATGAGGATAGCCGTCCAAGCTGGGTATTACATAAATGCCATGGGCTTCTGCCTTCTGCACGAAGTCCACAACGTCATTCAGATAGTTAACATCTAACCCCGAGACGTTGTAATCCCCAGCTATTCCGTTGTGGGCTGCTGAGTCCCTTGTCCAACTGCCTGGATCGATGAAAACCCGAACTGTGTTGTAGCCATACGCCTGCATTGCACTCAAGACAGAATCAATCGAGCCCGAGTTGTAGGTCCCGGGTTCAAATACCGAATGGTACCCGGTGGACGATAGGTGGATATAGTTATTCCCTCGGGGCGTAAACGGACTCCCGTCTACCTTGCAACAAAAATAACCTTGTCCTTGCTGACCAGTACGTACCCCGGTAAACTCGAGGAAGCGCCATCGCCGTTGAATAACCAAAAAGTAGTAGAAGAAATGAGAGGATCGCCCTTTTGAACATATTCTTTCTCCTTTTAAAAGCTTGCGCCTGCCGGAGTGAAGTCTTGACTTCGACAGAGCGATACAATATCGAGAACAGTCGTGCGAACTCTTCGAAACCACAGTCGCAGATTTCACCGTCGTAACTCCTTTCGTGCGGGCTTCGGTGTAATGTCGTGATCATCGGGGTCTGCACTTTCGCGAACCAAAGCACTATGTAGGACGGTAGTCTGCACGCCTCTGCGGCTCAATTGGCAGGACTTCACACAAGGTGTCGTTTTGGGAATGTTTCGGGAGGTGGCCGCAGTTCCAGACAATTCCGCGGGTGAAATAGTCACTCCCGTAGTTCAGGAGAGATTTCGCGTGTCGTTTATCGGGCGACGAACCTGTTGTGCACGCGACTCGTGAGTTGAGTAAGCGTCGGGTGAATCTTTGAACTACCCACCAGTCGCGTGGGCGCTGCTTCCTCTGGCACTTGTCGATTTGTTTCTGAAGCCTCCGAAGCTGCACCGGTCTAGTAAGAGACCAAGTGACGCTGCTTTCGGTCCGCGAGCCGTACGAAGTTCTGAACGAACTGAGTGCGGAGATCCGGAGATCCCTTCACCACTTCCGCCACGATCACACAACACACGACTTGTGGCTAATTTGAAAGGTATACCGGCCGGCTAGTGAGTGGAAGCAGCTTGGATTTGTGATCAGTGGCTAGTAAGCATCGCTGCTGAGTATGATGAAGGCACTAGATCGCGTCAATCAGATGGCTTCCTGCTCTCAGTTGCTAGAGAGTAACGTCGCTGGAAAACCAAAATCTCAAGATTTGTCACCCACAGATAATCAAACTTCAGGATATCGTCGTTGAATTTAATTCCTGCGAATTCCGCTTGGTTCTTGAACACGTGGCTGATTCCATAAGTTTTCTGCTGCAGCAAATCTTGGGCCAGACTGAGGGTTTCCGGCGTTGGGGCTGTCACTGGCCACCAGTCAAAGTCGGAGTAAGAATATCCCCGCTCTTGAAGCTCCAGGCATTGTTTCAGGGATTCCAAGAATACTCTCGGAACTATGATCGCATTGGGCTCTCTCGATAGGTCGTATGATTCTCCGTTAAAGCGGTCTATAGCTGTATATTTGACAATGCCAATTGAGTTCGTAGTCAGATTGTGCGCGAGCATGGCAACTCCGGCACGATCTGGGTTGGTACTCTGTATCCATCGCTCAACCGACCATCGCACATCCTTTTTAACCGTGAACGCGTTTACAAAGGCGAAGCTGTATAGAAGCGAATACGCGAGTACTGCGATAAGAATGAGGCGGCCAGTAACGATCACGTGTTGTTTGGGTGAACTGAGCAGGCGCTCAATCACAATCGCAGCGAAAAGACATAACAGTGGCAACAAACAGACGCTGAATCGGATGGGCCTGTAATGCAGGGTCTCCAATACAATCCAGCAAGGTAAGATAGCGATCAGAAGAAACAGTGCGTGCTTCTGGCGAGACAATACGGAGAGTGCAATACCGCCTAGTGCCAAAACATACAGAGGAAGGCCCATTGCGACAGGAAGAATATCCATTGTGTAGTGTGGTCGCACGACCGGTTTCGGAAAAGCGCCGTACAAGCCATTACTGCTGCTAAGGTAGCCGCTCGTGTAATTCGATGAGGATACAAAACTCTCCCTGTTATAGATGATATAAGGAACCAAAAGAATCAAAACGAGAACGGCAATGGTCGCGTAGGATGCAGCCAGTTTGTACAATTGGTTACGACGGCCCGCAGGGTTATTAAAACAAGCTTCACTAATGACGAGAAAAGGGAGATGAAGAAAGAAGATGCCATTGTATTTCGAACATATGGCGAAGCCTATACTCACCGAGAGAAGGAACAGAGAGCGCGTCGAGTGTTTTGTGCGTGCGGTATACAGGCACAGAACGGCCAAGGCGATGAGAAAGGCCGACAGTGATTCTGGATTAGCCCAATGAGCTTCACGAGCCGACGTCATCGCTACAGCCAGAAAAGCAGCTGCGACCAAACCGGTGCGTTCGTTCCAAAAACGGCCGATGAGGTATACGCAGAGGATGGTCAGAATGCTGGCTGCGATCGATATCGATCTTGCGACAAGAAAAAGACTTGAAGTCTTGGTTAACCCAAGTGGCCAAGCTACCAATGCTCCGATCTGTGCATGGAGTGGAGGATATATGAATGGCGCATTGTTCAAGGGATCAGAGAGGATTCCTCGTATCTGCTGCACCAAATTCGGTTCGTCCGGGTAGAGGTACCCCATATACCGACCCATGAATCGATGAAGTTCCGGGACACCCCAAGACAGGTTCGCCATTCTGGGAAGGAAACCAAGCAGAAGGATGCCGGCAAGGAGTAAGTAAGAGGGTTTTACGCGCGGAGCGGCTTCGGTGTCCAAAACCATGAGTTACTTCTTTTCATCCTGGCGATGTCACAGATACAATGAATAACTAGCTTCACCCATCATCAACGCGACTAGCGGATCGGATCTGAGAAACGCCTTTTTTCATGCGTTGACTGTAGGAGTGAGGTCCCTGCCTTGATCTATTGCCCGGAATAGCGTGTTGCAGTTCTTTCTCAATCGCCTTTACGATCTCCGCGTACAGTTGCGTGGCGTTCACATGCTGACCGTTTGACAAACAAAGTAGGCGTCCCAGTGACACCCGCCTTCGCCTTCATTGTTATCATAGTTCCATATTTATCCGAGTCAAGACAGGTATTAAACGCGGCGTATCGAACATCGAGGCCGAAGCCCTTTTTTGCGTCGGGCACCGTTGAGATAAATATTCTTGTCGTCCTTAGGCAGATTGTGTGAGGGAGCGAGACAGCGCGCACGAGAATATGGGCATGTTTTAATCATTGTGCTTTTCCAGCCCCTTTTAGTGCGAAGTGATCTGTTTCTAGTCAATCGCTCCCAAATTGCTCGCTCAAGACACCGAACATTGCACAGTTGATCTCTGATTCAGGCGAGCTGTTCCTCATTCGGGATGAACAGAGTACTAAAGCAGATCAATTGTCTTCCCCCCGCCGTCCTAATTGTCCTCACGAAACCTTTCTCGATCCAGTGGTACATAGTTTTCCTGCTAACGCCAACGGATGCGCATGCGCTATTAATGCTGACAAGATTGATAGTCTTTTGGCACTCCGGGCACTTGGCACACGGTTTTGGGAATCCTACTGCGTGGATTCCAGGATCTGTTCCACGATTGCTTGATTGACAACACCACAAACAATAGTTACTGATACTTTTCCTTGTATGCTCCATTGCGATGGTTCCAACTATGTTTGAGAAGGGTCTTCAAAGGAAGGCGCAGTTATTAGATCCCTAGCTCGTTGTCCATTAGCGGGAGAGAGATCAGACAAGCATTCTGCTTGTCGAACAGTCTAACTCCTTTTGAAAGATCGCTATCTCTGGTTTCGCATGCCGAATTACAACAGTTACGAGCCATATTCATCCCAAAACATTCCAATCGTTTTGGGCTGTGCCATAAAGTGTAGGCGCGGGTCCTACATTGGATCAATTACCAAAAGGTCACGTCGTGTGACATTTTCAGACATTATTTTGGTCGCAGTTTTTGAAACAGAGAACTAAGACAAACGAGTTGACGACCTCCAGCCGTGCGCATCGAACTAATAAGCCTCTTATCAATCCACTGATAAATGGTTTTTCTGGTGACACCCACTGTTTCGGCGGCTGCATTTATCGTAATCAGGGTAATATCGCGCTCGCATTGTGTGGGCATTTTGGAGATCGCGGACTTCTTCCTGTTCCAATTCTGGTTTGCATCACTACGTCACCTGATTGATGGCACCAGTTGCAATAGTTATTCATAAAGTCTTCGGTTATTTTGTTGTTTCTCACGCAGGTGCAAATCTAGGGCGGGTCAACCCAAAACAGCAAAACCTGGGCGGGACCTGCGTCGTATACAAGTTAGCGCGGCTGGCACAATCGAAGAGAATGCCCTAAATAGCTTTTTCGCTTGTTAAGGACCATTCTTTTTTGGTGATCGAACGAAGTGGGTGAGTGTTTTGTTTGGCCGCACAATCACATTTAGTTTCCAATGAGAACTCGACCATACTTTCTTGACGTGAATTTGTCCGTCTTTCCGGAATCCGATCCAGCTAAAGACGTGAATGTTTTTACTTAATTCTTGCCGGCATACTCGTAGGACAGGTGCTCTGCAAGTAGCAGCGGCGGGGGATTCACATCGATTCCAATCTAGTGACACTCACGCATTTTGCCAGAGGCGAAGAGCGCAAGCCGAAGTGTCTCGCCCCGATCTAACCTCCGGCTAATTTTCTTTACCCTTTCATGGTCTGCCGGTCTGACCGGTCCCAAAACACGCGAAGCTTTCCCACAACAGCGACATCACGGGGAGATCCGTCGGCAACTTGAATATTAATAGCCGTCGGCCGCCCTCAGGCCATACATCATTTGCACGTTGTCAGGGCACGGGTCTCCAATCTGCACGATGCGGAAAAGGGGCGGGATCGCCCTGCCTGGCAAGAAACTCAAACGCAGGCGTCGGCGGGAAGATTTCATGCGGTTTTGTGAATCCTGTATAGCCATGACTGAAAGTAAGGAGATCAAAGGCAGCCAGGCCACAAGCAAGAACAGGAAACCAGGCGCCGCGAAGGATGCCAAACAGTCTCAATACGATCGGAACCAGTCCCGCGAATAAGAGGTTTCCGGAAAATAACGGGCTCCTCATAAAAGCGGCCTTTAGCCCGGTCGAAAGTTGAAGATTGTAGACTAACAGGAAGCTGACCAACGAGCCGGCGCCCAAAAGACACAGTGCCACCACACGAGTCCGGGCAGGAAACCGGCTCTCACGCTGCAGCGCGGAAAGGCCCAAACCCGCCAGGGCAGCCAAACCAAAGTTGGCGATGAGAAGCATGCGGCTGTTCTTCAGGCCAGACAAGATCGGTGTATGAGATGTCAACCATTTCATCGGCTCGACGCCGTAGACAACGCCTAAGGCC
>WNFT01002129.1_pt1 | contig 16913 bp, 12 predicted proteins | sample 5400191 | NCBI WGS metagenome assembly WNFT01 (sample SAMN13153359, study PRJNA577476) | soil metagenome | isolation source: 80 cm saprolite under Madrone tree | place: USA:California | collected 2016-06-14 | reverse complement strand
TGCAAGACCCGGTCGATAAATTGGATTATCTGTTTTATCGGCACGATGTGGCTTCCGCCGAATCTGGGCCGGGTTACTCGAATGGTCAGGCCGAGGCCGATATTTCCCTGCTGCAATCCTTGATCAAGCTGGACGCGAGTTACGATCCGGAGGCCAGTCTCTATGCCGGATTTGCATCGCTGGCGATGATCGGCGATCTTGCCATCCACAACGACCTCGATCTCATCTCGCCGAAGCTGCTGCTGGCGGGGCTCAAGGATGCAGCCGGAGACATCCAGTACGGACTGCAACATCTATCGGCACAGGAACTCACTGCCGCGGTGTCCGCCGGCGTTCTCGATCCGACCGGCGATCCGGATGTATTCGCTTTCAATTTTTCAATCACCACGACGACGGTAGCCCAGGAGTCCGTCGAGTTTATCGTGATGAATGCGTTGAACGCTGAGTTGGATTTAGGCGAGAGCGACTATGCGCCCTTGAACACCGGCTTTCCGTTTCCGGGCACCACCGACTATCAGTTCACATATGATGTAGTGACTCACGACTTGGACCTTCACACGATCTAGCTTGGTTGAGCCGCGGGCGGAAGCGCCTCACTGTTGAATGTGCTGCACGACCGATGCTCCCCTCTTGTTCGACAAGGAGGAGGCAGCGCAGCTGGCGCAGACTGGGTAGCCGGTCCGACCGATTACTCACTCACGGTACTTAGCAAAAATCTATGAGAGTGGAAACGGTTTGAATGGAAAGGTTGTCACGTTTGGCACTAGGTTGCTTCACTGAAATCAATCCGGTTAAAAGGGTCGATAGGTTAAAAGGGTCGATAGGTATTGCCGATCGTCGACATCCATCCGCATGCGATTTCCAGCGACAAGCGGCTTTTTCCGCGCGCGCCGTTGGGCGGGCATCGCGTGTTCCGCCATTTCTGGTGCGCGCCTCCTTGCGGTAGACATGTTGGCGCCTCGAGAGTGACGATCGGGTTGAAAGGAGAAAGACATATCTAACGTGCCGTCGATCGGTCTTCTCGCTGGTCTCATTTGCGCCTGCGCCGCGACAGCGCAGGGTTTCGCTGCCGGCCAGGTTGCTCAAGCCCCGGTTCCGAACTTCTCCTCGATCGACTTTCCCTGGGTCAGCGGCAATTCGGACTTTCTTCCGCCCACATCCGGTCTTGGACCCGTAACCTACGACAAGGCGCATCCGGTGATGGCGCGTAACCCCAACAACAGGGGCGATGTCGTGGAAGCGCCGATGCGCCTGGCCGATTTGAGCAACCCGAATTTGAAACCCTGGGTCGTCGACCGCCTGAAGAAAGCCAACGAGGAGCTGCTCGCTAAAGGGCTCAGAACGGCGTCGCGGGCAAACTGCTCGCCGCCCGGCGTTCCGGAGTTCCTGACCTTTGCCGGCGGCTTCGAGCCGATTTACTTCATCCAGACGCCCAAGGAAGTTCTGATGATCCACCAGGCCAACAACGAGGTCAGGCACATCTACATGAATGTTCCACATTCCGCGCATTTAGCGCCGTCATGGTTTGGCGAATCGGTCGGCCATTATGACGGCGATGAATTGGTGGTCGACACCATCGGGTTCAACGACAAGACCTTCGTCGACGACAATTACAATCTGCCGCACACGACCGAGCTGCACGTGATCGAACGGTTCAAGCTGATCAATGAAGGCAAGACGCTTGAAGTGAACCTGACGGTAGCGGACCCGGGAACATTCAACGCTCCCTGGTCGGCCATCGTGCGCTATCGGCACTTGGCTTCGGCACAGCTTCTCATGGAAGAGCCCTGCGCGGAAAACAATGTCGAGCACTTAAGCAATTTCTTTCACATCCCGACCGCTGCGAAAGCGGATTTTTGATCGACATTATCGATCAGGATCGCAAAGGAGAATGTGATGTCCAAGCTGTCGTCGATAAGATTTGCCGTTGGATTCGCCACGAGCGCCGCGCTCCTGCCTGCCTTTGCCGCCGATCAGGCGAACCCGGTCGCCATTCCCAATTTTTCCACGTTTGATTTTGGCTGGGTGAAGGCGGGCACCGGTTTTCTTCCTCCGGTTTCGGGCCCTGGACCGATGACCTTCGACAAATCCAATCCCGTCATCCGGACCGCTCCGAATGCACGCGGCGAGGCCGTAACCGCTCCGCTGCATGTGGCAGACCTCACAAATCCTCTTCTGAAGCCATGGGTCGTGGAGCGGATGAAAAAAGACAATGACGAGGTGATCGCCGGCAAGATTCGGTACACCGCCCGCTCGAACTGCCGCCCCGGCGGTGTTCCGCAATTCCTGATCTATGGCGGTAATGAGCCGCTTTATTTTGCGCAAACCGCGAAAGAGGTCTTGGTCATCAACCAAGCCAACACGCAGGTCCGGCATGTCTACATGAATGTGCCGCACTCGCTGCAGCCTAAGCTTTCTTGGTATGGCGAATCCGTGGGCCATTACGAAAGCGACGAGCTGGTCGTCGATACGATCGGACTCACCGACAAGTCAGCCCTCGACGATTACGGGACGCCGCACTCGACACAGCTGCACGTCGTCGAGCGCTTCAAGATGATCGAAGGCGGCAAAACGCTTCAGGTGAGCTTTACGATCGACGATCCTGGCGCCTTCAATGCGGCGTGGTCGGCGATCACGATCTACCACCGCTCGCCTTCGGTGTTGCCGTTGACCGAGGAGCCTTGTGCCGAAAACAATATCGACCATCCGGGCAATTCGTTCGATATCCCCATCGCCGAGAAACCGGATTTTTGATCGACATTGTTGCGGCTAACAGGCTGGCTGAAATAGAGACTCAATCGCGTCCAGGTCGTCCCCTCCTCCGTTCGAGCGTTCGGGCATAGGCCAGGGTCTGGACCCAATTCGGATATTTCGGCTTCGCGGCACGCGCTGCCCGCTGGAATTGCCCGCTGGAATTGGACGAACGGGCCTGCCATTCTGACGGCATGACTCAAGCCGTCAACCAACGTTTCCGCGGGCGCCGATGAAAATCGGCATCACTTACGATCTTAAGGAGGACTACCTCCGCGAAGGCTACAGCGAGGAGGATGCCGCCGAGTTTGACGGCGCCGAGACGATCTGGGCCATCGAGTCGTCGTTACGGTCGCTTGGCCACTCGACGGACCGCATCGGTCACGTTCGATCCCTTGCCGGCCGGCTGGTACAGGGCGATCGCTGGGACCTCGTTTTCAACATCGCGGAAGGGCTGCGGGGCTTCGGCCGCGAAGCGCAGGTGCCGGCGCTCCTGGATGCCTTCGGGATTCCCTATACGTTTTCCGACCCGCTCGTTCTGTCGGTCGCTTTGCACAAGGGCGTAGCGAAGCGAATCCTCCGGGACCTTGGAATTCCCACACCCTATTTCGTCGTGGTCGAGAGCCTGTCCGACGCCGCCGCCATCGATCATCCGTTTCCCTTGTTCATGAAACCGGTTGCCGAGGGAACGAGCAAAGGCATCTCCAAGACGTCGAAAGTTTGGAATCGAACCGAGCTTCTCTCCGGATGTGCGAAGTTGCTCGAGCGATTCCGTCAACCCGTGCTTGTCGAGGCGTTTCTCCCGGGTCGCGAGTTTACCGTGGGAATCCTCGGCACCGGAAGCGATGCGACAGCGCTGGGCACGGCGGAAATCGTTCTCCAGCAAGAGGCAGAGCCCGAGATTTACTCCTTCGCCAACAAGAAGAGCTACCAGACCCGGGTTTGCTACCGGTTGGCCGATGATGTGGTGGCCGCGACGGCGACCAAGATGGCGCTGGCCGTCTGGAAGGGACTCGGCTGTCGCGACGGCGGAAGGGTCGACTTTCGCTGTGACGGCGAGGGGCGAGTGAACTTCCTCGAAGTCAACCCTCTGGCGGGGCTGCATCCCGAGGATTCGGACCTTGTCATCATGTCCAGGATGAAGGGCATCCCCTACACCACGCTGATCGAGGGCATCGTCGCATCCGCGATCAAACGGTCCAGCGCCCCAGACGCTGCTTGCAGAGGGCAAGTCCATAGCGCGTCCTGAATCCTCGGCGCGCGGAAGCGCGTCCGATCCGTCTCTCCTTCATTCTGTTGTCGATGCTCGCACTCGCGAATCCGCTTTGCATCGTCGACCTGCGTGTCCTGTTTTTCCGATTCGTTCTCTGTGAACAGGACCGTTCCTGCTTTGCCGCATCATTGACGCCCTCACGACAGCTTTGCATGCTGCATCACCTGAGTCGGGCGCCGCGATTCGCGGGACCAGAATCGGGGGGATACATCCCGCCAAATATCCAAGGCGGCGGATGCTCCGCTCCATCTATGAGGTGTCATGCGGATCGCCATCGTTCGTAACCAACTCGAACAGACGCTTGCGACAGAGGACTGGTTCACACGGTCAAACGGTAACGGTAACGGCGAGCACGTCGTTCTTCACAAGACGGCAGAGCTCGATGTCATCGGCGAAGTCGAATTCATTCGGCGGAGCCTCGCCAAGGCGGGCCATGAGCCGGTCATCTTCTCCGCCCCCGACGGGGCTGCCCTCAGCAAGTTTCTCGCGAAGCACCGCCCCGAGCTGGTCTTCAATTGTTGCGAGGGTTTCGTCGGCAAGGCCGCGCTGGAGATGAACGTGGCCGGCCTGTACGAGCTGCTTCAGGTCCCTTACACCGGGTCCCCTCCTCTGACCCTCGGCCTGATGCTGAATAAGCCGCTCGCCAAGGCTGTCCTCGACGCGCGCGGGATCAAGACCCCTGCCTACGTCGTCGTCGATCGCGGCAAGGATTTGGTCGCCGCCAATCGCTTGGCCTTTCCGCTGATCGTCAAGCCCGCGGCGGAAGACGCGAGCATCGGCATCGACGACGGTGCGGTCGTGCACGACGCCGCCGCGCTTGCGGAGCGCGTGCGCTTCGTGTGGCGTGAGTTTTCCCAGCCCGCGCTCGTCGAGGAGTTCATCGCCGGCCGCGAATTCAGCGCCTCGGTTCTTGCCGTCGCACCCACCGAATTCGCCGTACTCGCGATCGGCGAGATCGCCTATGACCGGCTCCAGCCCGGTCGTCCGCAAATTCTCGGCTACGACGCCAAATGGGATCCCTCAGCACCTTTCACGCAAGCCATGGCGGCTCGCTGCCCCGCCGCGCTCGATAAAAAGACCGCGGAGCGAATTCGGCGGCTTGTGCTCGATGTCGCCAGAATGGTCGGACTGAGAGACTATGGCCGCGTCGATCTCAGACTCCGTGAGAGCGACCAAACCCTGTTTGTCCTCGAAGTGAACCCCAATCCCGACTTGAACAACGAATGCGTGTTCATGCAGGCGGCGCGCGCCAGCGGTCGAACCAATGAAAGCACAATCTGCGAAATCGCCGCTCGGGCGATCGAGCGCTATCAAGAGCGCGCCAATATCGTTGAGCTGCCAGGTGGAGTGAACCATGAGCGACGCCCGAATCCTTCGCAAGCACCCTCTCGCGCACATTCCCGAGCTGAAGGTCGACGACGAGCTTCTGCGCTTTCGCTACGAGAAGAATTGCTCGATGTCCAATTGTCGGGGCAAGTGCTGTCTCTACGGCGCTGACGTAGACCTCGCCGAACAGGACAAGATCCTGAAGAATGCCGATGTCATCCGGCGTCTGATGGACGAGACCCAGGACCGTGATACTGCAAACTGGTTCGATACCCCGTTCCAGGATGCGGACTTCCCTTCCGGCACAGCCATCACGACGCGCCTGCACAATGGCGGCTGCGTCTTCCTCAACAAGGAGGGCCGCTGCGTCCTGCAGACTGCGGAGTCTGAGGTCGGAGATCTGAAGCCCTTTTTCTGCCGGGCCTATCCCCTATGCATCCACACCGGCACGCTCAGAATCGACGATGAGAATTGCCCGGAAGAGTTCTCGTGCTGCGGCGTCAAAGGAAATGGTTCTTTGACGATCTTCGACATCTGTGCCTTCGAGCTGGAATACATGCTGGGCAAGGATGGCGTAAGCGAGCTGCGCAAGCTCGTGAGCGAAGAGGAGGCCCGTTCGGCAAATCCGGCCATCGCCGCCTCGCCCGCCATTCTCGAGCAATCCGAGGGTTGAAGGAACGGGCGCGAAACGCCGCCAGCTCCTCACGGCATAATAACGGCCCGCTTTCGGGTGAGATGGTCCGGGGCTAACCCCTTTCGGACTCTTCGACGAGCATCTATGAAACTGGGCCAGCGTGGAGAGCACAGGCGCAAAATAGAACCGTGAGGCGATTATGAACCTGCAGCCGCGGGGCTTCCTTTTCCTGCTGGCATTGTCGGCAGCAATGGCGGTGCCTGCCTTCGGTCAAATACGGTCGCCTGCATCCGCTCCTGATTTTTCCGGCATGTGGGTCCATCCCTACTTTCCCGGCATCGAGCCGCCGGCATCGGGGCCGGGGCCTGTCTACAACTTATCGCGCCGCGCGAATGGGGCCGGAAACAACCAGCGATTTGTCGGCGATTACACCAATCCTATTCTGAAGCCCGAGGCGGCGGCCATCGTGAAACGGCATGGCGACATCTCGTTGTCGGGCGTGACCTATCCGACGCCGAGCAACCGGTGCTGGCCCTCGGGGGTGCCCTACATTTTTTTCCAGCCCGGCATGGAGATGTTGCAACTGCCGCACCAGATCGTTTTCCTCTATCTGCGCAATCATGAATTCCGCCATGTGCGCTTGAATGAGCCTCATCCGGCGCACATTGCGCCGTCCTGGTATGGGGATTCGGTCGGGCATTACGAAGGCGACACGCTGGTGATCGATACGGTCGGGGTCAAAGCCGACAGGCCGTTTGCCATGGTCGATATGTACGGCACCCCCTTCAGCTCGGCGCTGCACGTCGTGGAGCGCTATCGGATGGTCGATTACGATGAGGCGGAGGCCGCAGTGGCGCGCAATTTGAAACAGAATGCCCGCGTTCCCGACACCGCGTCCGATCGCACGTACAGGGGCAAGCGCCTGCAAGTGGTTTTTACGGTTGAGGATGAAGGCGTCTTTACGATGCCCTGGTCCGGGGCGATCACCTATGAGCGCCCGGCAATGGCATGGGAGGAAAACGTCTGCGCCGAAAACCCCTTCGATTTCTTCGCCGGGAAAAACGACGCGTTCGTCCCGACCGCGGACAAGGCGGATTTCTGACGTGGGTTTGCGGCGTTGATCAACGGTGGCCGGCTCGCAGGCCAGCCATGGTGGTGCGCGTGATTCCGTTCAAGTCAAAACCGCGCTACGGGCGTTCCGGAGCCGAGGCCCTGGGAAGGTTATACTTCCGCGAGCGCGCGTTCAGTTCTTCGACGTGCTCGACCTTGTCCGACGTCTCCCGGCTCAGAGTGCCCTTTTGCGCTTCCGTCATTCGTCCTGTGGTTTTCAATTCGGCCAACGCCTTGTCGACAGCGCCCAAGGCTATATTCACCACAGGCCCGGTCTGGCCGACGGTGATCCGGGCTGCCTTCATGGCGGCTGCGGTTGCCGGCAGATTTGCGCCACCGATCACGCCAAAGAGCGGCTTCTTGATCATGTCGGCCGCCTTTACGTAGTCCTGCGCCGTCGGCAATCCTATCCACACGAGGTCAGCACCGGCTTCGGCGTAGGCCGCAGCCCGATCGAGCATCTCGGTGTAGGATTTGTTCGGAGTCGGAGCAAGGCAGCGCGCGACAAGAACCATATCCGTACGCGCATCGGCCGCGGCATGAATATTGTCGATCATCCGGGCCTTAGGCATAACACCCGGAACGGAATAGGCGGTGGCGCGATTGATCGGCATGCGGTCGTCGAAGGCCGCGCAGGCGATGCCGCCTCTCTCGGCCTGCTTCGCAAAGCGGTAAATATTCAGCGGCGTGGCGCCAAAATCGTCCACATCCGCGACAATCGGAATGTCCACGTTCGCGGCGATGACACTGTCATACTCGATGAGCTCCGACACCGTGACGACCGCCTGGTCCGGCAGCGCGAGCAATTCCTGGTTGGTGGCGCTGCTGCCGACAAACACGCCTTTGAATCCGTGAACTTCGATCAGACGCGCCGTCAGGACATCGTAAGCGTTGGCGCATATCAGCGGCTCCGGCCCATTCATCAGTGCGCGAAAGCGTGCGCCCATCGATGTCGGCGCCGGGCGCGCCGGCGGCTGAGGCGCCGCAGACGCCGGTCCGGCCGCGGCCAGCGGAGCGGCAGCCGCCATCAATCCCGTTGCCGCCCATCCGGCGACTTGGACAAACTCGCGTCTGCTCGTTGTTCTAGCCATGATCGCTCCTCAAAATTTGTGGGTATTGGCCTGACGGATTTTTTGTACCCGCGGGAATGAGAGACTATTGCATCGGCGCGGCCTGATCCAGGGGTGAGGGGACGGGCCGATCTGCGCCGTTGACCCAATGGTCGACTGTTCATGGATCAGGCTTGGCCCAACCCTCTTTCGTTACCCTTCAGAAGTCCGGCTTCTGGGCTTTCGGGACGTCCGAGTCCTTGTTGTTGTAGTACTCGTGCGGATTTTCCGAACAGACGCCTTCCGGTATTTCCGCCGCCGGCACATAGGTCAGAGTCGCGGTCCAGGGCGTGGTGAAGACGCCTTCATCTTCGATGGTCACATGCAGCTGCAGGAATTTGCCGCGGTGCTGGCTGAAGACATCGCCGTTGAAGAGCCAATTCTCTTTCTTGTTCCGCTCGAGCGCGTCCTTCACGTCGTCATAATCGCGCAGCCGGTAGCGTTCCACGATGTGCAGCTTGTCGGTATAGGGCGTGCCGAAGAGGTCGATCATCGCATAGGGGCGGTCGGTCTTCACCCCGACCGTGTCGATCACCAGCGTGTCACCCTCATAATGGCCGACGGAATCTCCATACCAGGACGGAGCAAGCTGTGACGGATGGGGCTGGTTCATGCGCACGCGGCGCACTTCATGATCGCCGCTGTAGAGCATCGTGATCCTGTCCGGCTGCTGGATCATCTGGACCATGAACTGCTTGAAAATGAACGGCACCGGTTGGGGCCAACACTGGTTCGAAGGATTGGGAAACGTGATGCCGGCAAGCGACATTTCGCCCAAGCGCTTCACCATCGCGGCCGCCCAGGGCTGCAGGATCGGGCTGTTGTAATCGCCGACGAGCTGGTCGTAGTCGCTGATACCGACGGTGCCGGCGGGCAAACCCGCCGAACCGGCCGCACCGGCGGGCCGCTGCTCTGGCCAGCGGGACAAATTGGTGATCGGGCCGGGGCCGGATGCAGGCGGCTCGAACCAGGGAAAGGCGGGATGATTCCACACGCCGGACAAGTCCGGAATCGCCGCAGCGCCGTGTGTTTCGCCGGCGGCGGGGCCGGCCGCGACGGGCGTTTGCGCCATAGCGGGAAGTGCGGCCGCCATCGCCAATGCCGCAAAAAGAAAGACGCTCCGCTGCCTATGCATGGGTCGTTTCCCGTTCATGCCTGCTGCCGGTCCGGATCCGGCCGGGCATGTCGGCGAATTTAAGCGAAAGTCGCGAGCGGCGCGAGTGCGAGACTCAAACGACAAGTCACCCGGCAAAATCCCGAAGTTGGGTGTAAACTGACGGCCTTGTCGTGGGGGAGACTTGACCATGAAACACAATCCTGACCGCCGCAGCGCGCTCTTGGGACTTGGTGTAGCCGCCGGCGCCGCCGCTCTCGGGAGCACCTCCGCCGAGGCCGAGAAAGCTTCGGGCGCATGGATGGCCCAGGGCGCGGCGACATTGAAGGCGCTCCACAGCAAGCTCAACGCCGCAACGCGCCGCCGCGACTTCAAGACCGTGCCGATGATCCTCGAGAACGAGGATACCTGGGATCATGAGGCGCTGGCGCAACTCCTGGCCTACCGCGGCGGTCCAAAGCAGATCTGGGACAACAAAGACCTCGCCAGCCCCTGGCTGAACCTGATGCGCAATAACCTCAACGTGCAGATCTACTCGTTCAAGCGTCCCGATTTTCTGATCGTCTCCGCCACGCATGCATCGGCGCATCTGGCCATGTACGACCAGGCCGCGTGGGACAAATACGAGCTCGCAAAGCTCGCCGGCCGCCCATCCGCCACCAACAGTTTCATCGTCGAGCAGAAGGCGGCATCCGCTGATCCGAAGAATTACCAGGACCCGGACGGCGCCTTTTCGCCGGGCGACAATTCCATTCCCGCATTGCAGCGCCGCGGCGCGGTGTTCCTTGCCTGCCACAACTCGATTTGGGAACAATCTGACGCTTTGATCAAGAACGGCTCGAACCCCGACAAGCTCTCGCACGAGGCGCTCGCCGCGGAGCTCACCAACCATCTCATTGCCGATGCGGTCCTCACGCCCGGCGCGGTGGCGACGCTCCTGAAATTCCAGGAGGCCGGATACCATTATGCGACGTAGCGTGCAGCGCCGGCTCCTCTACGGATAATGAGCGAGGTCGAAACTCCTGAAGACGACGGTTGTAACGGCGGCGGCGACTCCGGCAGCCGTTTCCAGCGCCGTGAGATGCTGCGCGCATTCGGTGCGCTGGGTGCCGGCCTTGCAATAGGCCCCGTCGTCGCCTTGGCTGCATCGAGCGACAGGCGCGACGAACTGGTGAAAAGCAGGGCCGTACTGAGCGGCAGAGCCGGTAAGTTCACCATCCTGCATACCGCCGACATCCACGCGCAACTGCATACCCACGACGAGTTCTTCTATGAGAACCGGCGGGCCGTCTACAGGAAGCGCGGCGGATTTGGCGTGCTCAAGACCATGATCGACACGCTGCGGGCGGAAGACCCCGACAATACGATCGTGATCGATGGCGGCGACTGCTTCCAGGGTGGCGGCGTGGCCGCGTTGAGCCAGGGCCGTGCTCTTGTGCCGCTCATGGACCGGGTCGGCTATGACCTCGTGCTGCCCGGCAATTGGGAGGTGATCTACGGCAAAGACATGATGCTGACGAACCTCGGCGGCTATCGCGCGCAAAAAATCTGCGCAAACATGTTTCATGCCGCGTATCCGGCAGGCGCCCGGATCGCTCCCGATCCGAACGCCGGTCTGAGGGGCGAACTCATCTTTCCGCCTTATTGGACCAAGCAAGTGGCCGGGGCGAAGATCGGTTTTATCGGATACAACGACCCGCTGACATCGAGACGTCAGTCGCCGGCTTACAGCTACGGCATCGCTTTCACGAAACCGGAAACGAATGTCGCGAAGTACATCCGCCTACTGCGCGATGACGAACGCTGCGCAATGGTATTCCTGGTGACGCATCTGGGACTCGCGCAACAGGTGGACCTGGCCAACAAACCGGACGTCAGAGGCGCGGATTTCATTCTCGGCGCCGATACCCACGAACGCGTGCGCAAGCCGATTGCGGGCAAATATGCCAGCGTGACGGAACCCGGAGCGTTCGGATCTTTCGTGGCACGGCTCGACGTGGTCTTGGAAGACGGCAAGGTCAAGGATACGCACTACGAACTTCTCGAAGTGGACCCGGAAAAATACCCGGCGGACAAAGCTACGCTCGACTTGGTGGGACAAGTAAGCGCGCCTTATCGAGATCGGCTTCGTACCGTCGTTGGCAGCACGAACACAACCCTCGTCCGTTACTATGTCATCGAGAACCCGTTGGACAATCTGATCACCGACGCGATCATGTGGAAATTGAAACCCGATGTTGCGCTGAGCAACGGCTTTCGCTTCTGCCCGCCGATCGTCGCAGATGGAAAAACTCCGACGCCGATCACCAATGACGACCTCTGGAGCATGATCCCTGAAGACAGCGAAGCCAAATACGGCGAAGCGACGGGGCGGCAACTTTGGGACTGGCTCGAGAAGGAATTGGATAATGTATTTGCCAAAGATCCCGCCTCGCGCTTCGGCGGCTGGGTCGTACGCTTCAAGGGCATGACGGTCAATTTCATGATGCGCAACGACTTTGGTAAACGGGTGAACGGGATCAAAATTGCGGACCGGCCCATCGACTTCAAGAAGAGCTATCTTGTCGCGGCGTGTGAGCGCTCGGGCGATCCCGTCGACACGCTGTGCCGGCTGGAAAAAGTCACCAATCCACGCCGTGCCAGCATCACCATGCACAATATATTGCGCGAATATTTGGGCGCCTTTTCGCCGGTGTCTCCGCGGGTCGAAGGTCGTATCACCGCCACGGATGCCCCGTCGGACCTATTGAGCCAGCTGGAAGGCTACGACTACAGCTTTCGCTGAGCTCTCCGCGAGAATGGCAGCGGCAGTCGAGCCGCCGACGCGCCGGCATTGCGGGAAAGTTACAGTCGCGTCACGTGGCGTGGACGATCGCCAAGTAATTTTCCCGGTTCAATCGTGCTAGGAAATGCAGGCCGTTTACCGCCGGGCCGTAGGAACGCAAATGAACGTCCCGCCTTCCAGGGAAATCGCACAAAGCATTCCTCAGCCGACCCGGAAGTCGAAGACGCGCAATTGGCTTGTCGGCGGCGTCGGACTGATTCTGATCCTTGGCGCGTTCTCGTACTTTACCCGCACGGACAATGCGCCCACGGGCGGTCAGCCGCGCCCCGCCGCCGGCGCGCCCGTCCGGGTCGCGGAGGTCACGCGCCGCGACATGCCGGTGATCAGGCGCACGCCCGGCACGGCGATCGCCAATACGACGGTCCAAATCACGGCTCGCGTTCAGGGCGTCCTCGAAGCCGCCAATTTCAAGGAAGGCCAGTTCGTCAAGAAGGACGATCTTCTGTTTCAGATCGACGCGAGACCCTTCGAGGCCGCGCTCGCCCAGGCGCGTGCGGTGCTGCTCCGCGATCAGGCCCAGTTGAAAAACGCCGATCGCGACATGCAGCTCTATACGAACCTGAACAAACTGGGCGCCGCATCGACCCAGCAGCGCGACGCATCCGCCACCAACGTTGAAGTCCTCGCCGCCACGATTGCCGCCGACGAAGCGGCCGTCAACATCGCGCAATTGAATTTGGGTTACACGCAGATTCGCTCGCCGGTGGACGGCAAGACCGGGCCGCTGCTGATCCAGCCCGGTAACATGGTCGTGGCCGCGGGCTCGCCGCCGCCGCTGGTGACCATCGCGCAGATTCAACCGATCAAAATTTCGTTCAACCTGCCGCAGTCCGATTTGCAGCTCATTCTGGCGCGCCAGAAGACGAAAGGCTTGACCGCGACGGTGGATTCGAACGACGCGGGCGGAAAGCCCCTTTCGGCCCCTGTCGATTTCACCAGCAACGCGGTGAACAATCAGAGCGGCACCATCGAGCTGCGCGCCACTTTCGACAACAGGGATTTTTCGTTCCTGCCCGGCCAGCTCGTCAATGTCACGGTGGAACTGGACACCATCCCGAACACGCTGGCGGTGCCGCGCGACGCGGTCAATGAGGGCCCCAACGGTTCTTATGTCTATGTCGTCGCCGACGGCAAGGCCGTGCAGCACAACGTCAGGATCTTGTTCGACGACGCCAAGAACGTCGCGATTGAAGGCGACGTCAAACCCGGCGATCGGGTGATCGTTGAAGGGCAATTGCGGGTTCAACCCAACGGCGCGGTCAGCGTATTGGGGCCGGCGGGCGGCCCACAATGAATATTTCCCGCCAGTTCATCGAACGCCCCATCATGACCACGCTTCTCATGGCGGCGTTGGTGATTTTCGGAATATTCGGATACGTGACGCTTCCGGTCAGCGAGCTGCCGAACGTCGATTTTCCGACCATCAGCGTCAACGCCGTCCTGCCGGGCGCGGATCCCGAAACCATGGCGTCCGCCGTGGCGACGCCGCTTGAGAATGTTTTCGCGACGATCCCTGGTCTCGATACGATGACCTCGTCGAGCGAGCAGAGCCGCACCAGGATTACCCTTCAGTTCCGTCTCGAGCGCAATATCGACCTCGCCGGCCAGGACGTTCAGGCGGCTATCGCGGGCGCCGCACGCCGGCTGCCCAAGGCGATGCCAAATCCGCCGAATTTCTTCAAGGTTGACCCCTCGGCTCAGCCGATCTTTTTCGTCTCGCTGTATTCGAAAAGCCTGCCCATCTATAAGGTCGACCAGTACGCCAGAAGCGTGCTTGCTCCCCAAATATCGACTTTGGACGGCGTCGCCCAGGTCAATATCATCGGCGGAGCAAAATACGCGGTCCGCATTCAGGCCGATCCCAATGCGCTGGCGGCCCGCCAGATGGGCATCAACGATCTTGCGAGCGCCGCGACCGCAACCAATACCGATCAGGCGACGGGCACGCTCAACGGAGCCTCGAAAACGGCCGTCATCCACACCGAAGGCCAGCTTACCAACGCCGACGCGTTCCGCCGCCAGATCATCGGTTTTCGCAACGGCGCACCGGTCACTTTCGGGGACGTGGCCAATGTCGTCGACAGCGTCGAGGATGTCCGTCGTTCGGATTGGTTGAATGACCAGCGCGCGATCACCGTCGCGGTCCAGCGTCAGCCCGGATCGAACACAATGGCGGTCGTCGACAACATCAAGCGTGTGCTGCCGCAATTCGAAGCCCAGCTTCCTGCATCGATCCAAATGGAAATCTTCTACGATCGCAGCCAGACCATCAGGGCCGCCGTCAACGATGTGCAGATCACCCTCCTCATAGCCGGCGCGCTCGTCATCGGCGTGATTTTCATTTTTCTGCGCCGGGTCAGCGCGACGTTCATTCCGGCGGTGGCCTTGCCCATCGCCGTCATCGGCACCTTCGCCGGCATGTCCTTTCTTGGCTTCAACCTCGACAATCTTTCGCTGATGGCGCTCACGCTGTCGGTCGGCTTCGTGGTCGACGATGCGATCGTCATGCTGGAAAATATCGTCCGGCATGTCGAAGCCGGCGAGCAACCCTTCGAGGCCGCGCTCAAGGGATCGGGCGAAATCGGCTTCACCATCCTGTCCATGACGACGTCGCTGGCCGCCGTCTTCATTCCCGTCGTCTTCATGGGCGGCATCATCGGACGCCTGCTGCATGAATTCGCGGTGACGATCATCGTCGCCATCCTGATCTCGGGCCTCATCTCGGTGACGCTGACCCCGATGCTCTGCGCCCGGATTCTGCGCGACGAACGCGGCAGAAAGCACAATGTCTTCTACCGCGCGAGCGAATCCGGCTTCAAAATTCTGCACCGCGCCTATGATCGCAGCCTGCGCTGGAGCCTGGCGCACCGTCCGATCATTTTCGCCATATTCCTGGGCAGTTTTTTGGGCAGTTACGGCCTGTTCCAGATCATGCAGCAGGACTTCCTGCCGAGCGACGATGTCGGCCAGCTTCACGGCAGCGTTCAGACGGCGGTTGGAACCTCGTTCGACCAATACATAATCTACGTAAGGCAAGTCGCGGACATCGTCGAAAAAGATCCCAACGTTTCCGGCGTTCAGTCCGATGAGTCCGGCGAGTTGAACATCACGCTGAAGCCTCTATCTCAGCGCGAGCTTTCCGCCGATCAGATAGCAACCGAATTGCGCGCCAAGCTTCGCGGCATCCCGGGCACCAGCGTCACCATCGTCAATCAGCCGATCCTTCGCGTCGGCGCCAGGGGTTCCCGTTCGAACTATCAATACACGCTGAAAGGCTTGGACCTCAAAGAGCTCGAGGATGTCGCATCCCGTTTGTTGCGTACATTGCAAGACGACCCGACCTTCGTCGGCGTGAACAGCGATCACGACAATGCCTCGCAGTCGGTGCAGGTCGAAATCGATCGGAGCCGCGCAGCCTCATTGGGTATTACGCCCGACCAGATCGAAACCGCGCTTGGCGCGGCGTTCGGCGGCCAACAGATTTCGCAGATTTATACGTCGATAGATCAGTACCAGGTGGTTCTCGAATTGCTGCCGCAGTACCAGGAAGACGCGTCCGCGCTTTCCCGCCTTTATCTCAGCGGTGCGGGGGGAGCCATGGTGCCGCTCAGCGCCGTTACCAAGATCGGGCGTGGTCTGATGAATCTGAACATCAATCATTCCGGGCAGATTCCTTCGATCACGATTTCCTTCGACCTCGCGCCCGGAAAGGCCTTGAGCGACGCGGTAACGGGCGTGACAAGGGCCATTGGAGAAATTGGACTGCCTGCCGACGTACAGGGCAATTTCGCAGGCACGGCTGCCGCCTTCCAAAGCTCGAACGCCAATATGGGGCTATTGCTCCTGTTCGCAACTCTCACGGTCTATATTATCCTCGGCATTCTCTATGAAAGCTTCGTCCACCCGCTGACGATTCTGTCGGGCCTGCCCTCGGCGGCGGTGGGTGCGCTCCTGACGCTGTATGTCTTCGGCATACCGCTTACGGTCTACGCCTTCGTCGGCATGATGATGCTCGTGGGCATCGTCAAGAAGAACGCGATCATGATGATCGACTTCGCGCTGCAACGGCAGCGACGCGATCAGAACGTGCCTCCCGAGCAGGCCATCTACGAAGCCGCGATGATCCGCTTCCGCCCCATCATGATGACAACCATGTCGGCGATGATGGGTACTCTGCCGATCGCGCTCGGCACGGGGATGGGTGCCGCGTCGCGCCGGCCGCTGGGGCTCTGCGTGGCGGGCGGCCTGCTTCTTTCGCAGCTGCTGACACTCTACATCACGCCGGTTCTATATACCTATCTCGACCGCTTCGGCAGGCGATTGGACTTCGGCACGCGCAGGCGGGCGATCGCTGCTCCAAGCGAATAGCGGATGGATCCGTTAGTCTAGACGGTGGCCCGCCGAAACGGTACGGGCAATTTTGCGCGACGCGCCTTTTCTCAGACGATGTGCAAGTCCGTGACTTGCAGCGCGCCCAGGCCGACAAGCTTCACAAAGGCCACCGCGTCGGACCCGCTGCCGCCGGTCGGATCCCAGTAAAGCGTGCCGCTGTCCGGCCCCGAATTGTCGAAGATGAAGTAGCCGCTCGCGCCCGTGTGCGATGCCGAGGCGGCATCGGCCGCCGTCACCAGGATCGCGGCTTCGCCGGCCACCAGGCCGCCGCCGAATCCGATGGATGAGATCTCGAGCCCATCGGTGCCGGAGACGAAGTCCATCACCTGATCGACGCCATGCGCGGGCAAGGCAAAGAC
>WNFT01002128.1_pt1 | contig 16914 bp, 16 predicted proteins | sample 5400191 | NCBI WGS metagenome assembly WNFT01 (sample SAMN13153359, study PRJNA577476) | soil metagenome | isolation source: 80 cm saprolite under Madrone tree | place: USA:California | collected 2016-06-14 | reverse complement strand
GCATCTTTCCTCGCCGACGAAATTCTGGCGCGGCCTGACCGAAGCGGCCGGTCATCCCGAATGGCAGGACGATCCGCGCTTCAAGACCAAGCGCGACCGCCAGCAGAATTACGCGCTGCTGTACGAGCTTCTCGCGGCGATCTTCAAGACCAGGGAGCGCGATGCCTGGCTCAAGACGCTGGAGAGCCACGACGTTCCGAGCGCGCCTATTTACACGCTGGATGAAGTCTTCGCCGATCCCCAAGTCAAGCATCTCGGGCTGATACGCGAAGTGCCGCACAAGAAGCTCGGCCATGTCTCGCTGGTGAGCGGCGGGGTAAACTTGAGCGAAACGCCCGCCGCCATCGAAACCTGCGCCCCGGATTACGGTCAGCACACGGATGAAATCCTCGCGCGCATAGGCCGCTTGAAGGCAGCCGCCACGTGATCGAGGCGTCGCCCTCCCTGCGCAACCGATGTGCCATTGTCGGCGCCGGCAACAGCAGACTCGGGCAAGTGGCGGGCGTTTCCAGCCTCGATCTTCTCGTCGAGGCGATTGCCGATGCGCTCGACGACGCGGGGCTGAAAGCTTCGGACGTCGACGGCATCGTCTGCCGCGGGCCGGACGAATCCTATTCGCATCATCAGCTGGTCGGCGAGCGGCTGGGCGTGAACGCGCGCTTCTCGACCTCGCTCGACAATGGCGGAGCGAGCCAGATTCTCTCGGTGATGCTCGCGGTCATGGCGATCGAGGCGGGGCTCGCCACCACGGTCGTCTGCGGCTATGGCCGGGATGCCTGGTCGCGCACCCATCGTTCGGAAGAAGCGCGGCAGAGTCAGCGCACCAGGCCGGAGAGCCAACACGCGCAGGAGTTCGGGCCCGAATACGGATATTTCGGCGCGGTCGCCGCGCACGCGTTCGGTGCCCAGCGGCACATGCACGAATTCGGCACCACGCGCGAGCAATTCGCCGAAGTGGCGGTCGCCTGCCGCGAGCACGCGCTGAAGAATCCGGACGCTCAGATGAAGAAGCCGCTGACGGTCGAGGACTATTTCAAGGCGCGCCTCATCGTCTCGCCGTTCGCACTGTACGATTGCTCGCTCAGGAGCGACGGCGCGGGAGCGGTCATCGTCACCTCGGCCGCGCGCGCCCGCGATTTGAAGGCGCCGCCCGTGCTGATCCGCGGCTTCGGCAGCTTCAACAATCTCACCGGCTGGTTCGCGGACGACAACATGATCCGCACCGCGGCCAAGCAAAGCGGCGACACCGCCTATCGCATGGCCGGGCTTGGACCGGCGGAGGTGAGCACCGCGCAGCTCTATGATTGTTTTACTTATATGGTCGTCGTGCAACTCGAGGATTACGGCTTCTGCAAGAAGGGCGAGGGCGGGGCGTTTGTGCAGTCGGGTGCGTTGCGCTTGGGCGGCCGTCTGCCCACGAACACGTCGGGCGGCCAGCTTTCGGAGGCCCATGTCGAAGGCATGCTCCAGATCGTCGAAGGCGTGCGTCAGCTCCGCCGCACCTATCCACGCGAACGCCAGGTCCCGAACGCCGAGATCGCGCTCATCTCGGGGCATGGCGGCAACCAGGTCTGTCATTCGACGCTCCTTCTGGGGAGAGCTTGATTGAGCGAGCGCGTCGATCGCAAAGCCTCAAAACCGCGGCCGCGTCCGGCGCCGGAATCGCTGCCGTTCTGGGAGGGCGCGCGCGCGCATAAATTGCTGCTGCCGCGCTGCAATGCCTGCGGCAAGTTCTGGTTTCCGCCCTCGCGGCGCTGCCCGCATTGCCTGTCATCCGATTTTGTCTGGGCTGAAACATCGGGACGCGGCCGCATCTACAGCTTTGTCGTCTTCCACCGCGTCTATCATCCGGCCTTCGAAGGCGACGTGCCCTATGTCGTTGCCATCGTCGAGCTCGACGAGGGTCCGCGGCTCTTGAGCAATATCGTCGGCACTCCGCCCGACGACGTGCGCTGCGATATGCGCGTGCGGGTGATGTTCGAGGACCTCGATGACGTCACGATTCCGAAATTCGCCGTCGCCGCATGAGCGTCGTTTCGCCCGCTTCGCGCCGGATGCGATTTTCGCCCCTCGTGCTCGGGCTGATTTCCGCGCTGCTTCTCGTCATCGTCCCGCCGGTCATCTTTCTTATCCAGTCGAGCCTGCACGAGACGAATTTCGACGGCTCGTTCGGTGACCTGACCCTTCGGTATTATCGAGAACTCGTCGATAACGACCGCTTTCTCGCTCTCGTCGCCAATACCGCCGCGTATGCCTTCGGCTCGGCGTTGCTCGCGCTGACGCTGGGCGGCATCCAGGCTTGGATCGTCGAGCGCACGGACACACCCTTACGCCGCTCCATGGTGGTTGTGTCCATCGTCTCGCTCGGCATCCCAAGCGTGCTCTACACAATTTCGTTTCTGCTGCTCTTGGGGCGAACCGGACCGCTCAATCAGCTGCTGATGTGGCTCCTGGGCACCAGCGAGCCGGTGTTCAACGTCTACACGCTCGGCGGCATGATCCTGGTGCAGGGCATCGAATACACGCCGCTCTGTTTCCTGCTGCTCTCCGCGGTGTTCCGCTCCAACGACGCCGCCTTCGAGGAGGCCTCCATGATGTCGGGCGCGGGGCTCGGCACGACCTTCCGGCGGATCACCTTCAAGCTGGTGATGCCCGCGGTCGCAGCTCTTCTGATCCTGATCTTCATCCGCGCCTTCGAAGCCTTCGAGACGCCCGCTCTGGTTGGGCTTCCGGGCCGCGTGCGCGTGCTCACCAGCGACATCTATCAGACCATGCTCGAGATCCCGCCCAATTACGGCGAGGCTTCGGCGTTCTCGGTGATCATGCTGATCATCATGGCGTTCCTGCTCTATCTCTATGGAAATTTCTCGCGCAACGCTGAAAAATATCAGACCATCAGCGGCAAAGGCTTCCGGCCGCGCGTGATCGGCATAGGGCGCTGGAAGATCGCCACCTCGATGATCCTCGCCGCGCTGTTCATGGTGCTGATCGGCTTTCCCATCGGCATCACGCTGTGGGTTTCGTTCGTGCCCTATTACGACGGCATCAATCTGGCCGCGCTCCAGCGCTTCAGCCTGAACAATTTCAGCACGGTGATTTTCCAGACCGCGTTCGCCTCCTCCATCGGCAACACGTTCATTCTTGCGATCGCCACCGCGAGCCTGATCGCCTGCTTCACCACGCTGGCCGCTTGGCTTGCCGTCAGGCGTTATCCCGGTGCGTGGCTCTTAGATCAGCTCGCCAGCGCGCCGCTGGTGTTCCCCGCGATCGTGCTCGCGGTCGCCTTCCTGCAATTCGTGCTCAACGTGCCGCTCGCGCTCTACGGCACGCTGCTCTCCATCATCATCGCCTCGATGGTGCAGTTCATGCCCTTCGGCATGCGTTATTCCTATGCGGGCGTGCTGCAGGTCCATCGCGAGCTGGAAGAGGCCTCCGCGCTATCGGGCGCGCGCGCGCTCGTCACCTTCGTGCGGATCGTCGTGCCGCTTGTGGCGCCCGCCGTGGTCACCTGTTGGCTGTTCGTGTTCCTGATCGCCTCCAAGGCCGTATCGGTCCCGATCCTGTTGTCAGGCCCGCAGTCCCAGGTCGTCGCGGTCACCATGTTCGACATGTGGCAGAACGGGGTTGCGCCCGAGCTTGCCGCGCTCGGCATCATCTGGACCGCGATCATGACCTGCGTCAGCACGCTCTTCTTCACGGTCTCGCGCCGCTACGGCCTCGTCGCGCGGTGATGGCAACCTATTCCGCAGGAGCGCGTTCTGATAACTTTGAACCGAACATCGGAGGTGGGTATGCGCACAGGCGTACTTGCGACGATTTTCCTTAGCGTCTTCTTTGCAGGCTCGACAGTTTCAAATGTCGACGCCCAGACCGCGGGACCGGCTGATCAGGCCGCAGCGGGGCAAGCCATCGATGCGGCGAATCCGCCTGAAGGTTTCGTGCGGCCACAGTTGGACGCGTCGAGTGCATCGAAAGGGTTTAGTTACCCACAGATCGCCTTCATCGAAGCAAGCGAGGGGCTTGTCACCCTCAAGCTGCTCGTGCACGTGGACGGAACGGTAGGCGATGTGCAATTTGCGAAGTCGAGCGGCGAGATGGAGTTGGACGACAAAGCCGTCGAGCTCGCGAAAGGACGGCACTATCGCCCGGCAACATTACATGGCGAACCGGTCGCGGCGTGGGTGAATGTGAATTTCGATTTTAAATTGTCCGTTTCGGAGAGAGTGATCACGCCGACCAGCTACACGACCTTGGTCGTTCCTAGGGACGCGAATGCCTACAAGTATGTCAAGACAAAGGATTATCCGCCTGAATCCGAGAGACTCGGGGAACAAGGAACCGTTCGCTTGAGATTTCAAGTTCTCGAAGACGGAACATATGGCGATGCCGAGATATTAAAGTCTAGTGGTTTTCCTCGCCTTGACGATGCAGCAATTACGATCGCGAGAGCCCGACACGTCGGATCTGGATCGGTACCTGAAAAAAACGCGATTCCATTGGGACCCGCAAGTCGATTGGGACCCGGAAGGGGGCTAAGCGCACCTAAAGAAATAAACGGCCGTGTCCTTCATCCTCGGAGCCGCGAAGATATTTCGTTCAAGTTGAAGTAACAACGCTTCCGAGTTTCAAAGTGTCTCTCGCTGAATGGTCCGCCGCTCGGCATAATGAAGTCCATCTTAGCGCTTTGCAGGATTCGGCGGCGCAGACGCGCCGCGACTGGGTGGCCACCTCAAGGGCGGCCATGGTGAGACAGGGGGCGGCCATGGTGATAGAGGTTGAATGTCATCGCCGCTACAATGCCGCCCATGCGCCCAGCACTAAGACTTCATCCCGACTCGCGTTGCTCGGCGGTGACACGGATCGAAGTGGAGGTCGCGCGTCAACGCCCCGGCAATTTGCTGTTGCGCTATTTCGTGACCGGCAAGATCGGGGATCTGCGCCTGCCGGCCGTCACGACTCCCGCACGCACCGATGAGCTTTGGAAGCACACCTGTTTCGAGGCCTTCGTCCGTGCGCCGCCGGAGCGGCCTGCGTACTACGAGTTCAACTTTGCGCCTTCGACGCAGTGGGCAGCATACCGCTTCAGCAGCTACCGCAGCGGGATGAGTGTCGCGAACGAGATAGCCGCCCCCCGCATCGACGTGCAATCGGGCGCGGAGTGCTACACATTGCAAGCCGCGTTGGAGCTGGATCGGTTGTCGGACCTGCCGAGCGATGCGGTCTGGCGGCTTAATCTCGCGGCGGTGATCGAGGAGACGAGCGGCCGTAAATCCTATTGGGCGTTGGCGCATCCGCCCGGCAAGGCGGACTTTCATCATTCCGATTGCTTTGCGTATGAGCTTGCCGCAGCGTAGCAGGCATGAAATTCGGCATCGATCGACTCCTCGCCGAGCCCGCATTGCGCGCGCCGCTTCACGGCAGGCGTGTGGCATTGCTCGCGCATCCCGCCTCGGTCACGGAAGACCTCACCCATTCGCTCGATGCCTTAGCCGCATGCGGTGACGTAAAGCTCGCCGCCGCTTTCGGTCCGCAGCATGGCCTGCGCGGCGACAAGCAAGACAACATGATCGAGTCGCCGAATTTCAACGATCCGGTGCATGGCGTCCCGGTATTCAGTCTGTACGGAGACGTGCGCAAGCCGACGGATGCGATGATGGACACGTTCGACGTCGTCCTCGTCGATCTGCAAGATTTGGGCTGCCGTATCTATACGTTCATCACGACGCTCCGTTACGTCCTGGAAGCGGCGTCGAACCATAAGAAAGCGGTGTGGGTGCTGGATCGCCCCAATCCCGTCGGCCGGCCCGTCGAAGGTTTGACGCTCAGAACCGGGTGGCAAAGCTTTGTCGGCGCAGGACCGTTGCCGATGCGTCACGGGCTGACGCTCGGCGAGCTGGGTTTCTGGTTCATCAAAACGCTCAAGCTCGATGTCGAGTATCGCCTCATCGAAATGCAAAATTGGCAGCCCGATGCAGCGCCTGGATTCGGCTGGCCGCTAGGCGAGCGCAGTTGGATCAATCCCAGTCCGAATGCGTCGAATTTATGGATGGCGCGCGCCTATGCGGGCACGGTGATGCTCGAGGGTACGACGCTCTCCGAAGGGCGCGGCACCACTCGGCCGCTCGAATTGTTCGGCGCTCCCGACATCGATGCACGGCGCCTCATGAAGGAAATGCACGCACTCGCGCCACACTGGCTAGCCGGTTGCCGCCTGCGCGATTGCTGGTTCGAGCCCACGTTCCACAAACATGTTGGCAGACTTTGCAACGGCGTGCAGATTCATACGGACCATCCCGGCTACGATCACGAGGCGTTCAAGCCTTGGCGCACCCAGGCGCTCGGCCTCAAAGCGATTCGCCGTTTGTATCCGGACTATCCGCTGTGGCGCGATTTTGCTTACGAATACGAGCAGGGCAAGCCGGCAATCGATGTCATCAATGGCGGTCCGTTGCTGCGCGGATGGGTGGACGATGCGGCGGCGACGCCGCAAGATTTGGATGCGCTGGCGACAGCGGACGAGCAGGCTTGGCTGAGCGAGCGCCAAGAACATCTGCGCTACTGAAGGCGCCGATAGGGGGGCGGCACTGGAGACACAAGGCGGACCGATGCGTGTTGCGCGTCGCCCGCGGTAGGCGGATAATGTGCTGAATTCTGGACCATCTTGGCTGAGAGGAGCTGAAAAATGCGCTTGATCGCTCTCGTGATGGCGGCGTTTGTCGTCAGCGGCCCCGCCGCCGCGCAGGACTGGCAGGAATACACGTCCCCCGACAAATCCTTCACGGTCATGTTTCCCGTGGCGCCGCAGGTCCAAACGACGACCTACCAGGTCGCCGCCGGCCGCTCAGTCCCGGCGCGTATCTATTCGGCTCGCCAGAACAGCGGCATCTTCAAGGTGACGGTCGCCGAGCTCGCCAATACCGGCCTTCAGGAAAATGCCGTGATCGACTATGCGGTCAAGACGGTGTCGGAAGGCGGCGAGGTGAAGGTCAACTTCCCGCACCGCATCTACCAGGTCTACGGCCGTCAGCTCAGCATCCTTGCGAAGGACGGCAGCCGCTCGACGGTCGCAATGTTCGATCATGGTGGGCGGCTCTACCAGATCGAGGCCAAAGTGCTTGCCGGCGGAAACGACACCGATCTCATTCGCTTCCAGCAATCGCTCGTGTTCGACCGCGCCGCCTCGAACCGCTCTCAGGATACGATCAACGCGATTAAAGAGGCCTGTCGGGGCGCGGCGACCCAGCCCAACAATCCCGCGGGCCTGGACGACCCACGCTGCGTGCGGAAGTAAAAATCGCGTCGCCACGAAACTGGACATTCAGCTCAATAGGGAGGAATCCGTGAAGACAAATATGTTCGTCGCTTTACTATTCGCTTTGACGCTCACCGCAGGCACGGCGGCCGCGCAACCGGCTCCGTTCAATGCGACCGGAGTGACCATGGGTCACTGGCACCTCGCTTCGAAGGATTTGGAAGCGAACAAGAAAATCTTTCTCGCCATGGGCGGCAAGTTGTACATGCCCGGCGGAAACCCGCTGATCATGTTCCCCGGGCTCTATATCAATTTGAACCTCGGGACCGAGAAAGGCGAAGGCGGCAGCCAGGGTTCGGTGGTGAACCATGTCGGCTTCATCGTCAACAATGTCCAGCAGCGGGTTGCCCAGTGGAAGGCGGCGGGCGTGAAGGTGCTTCCGGGCGGCAACGGCAGGCTCGACCAAGCCTATGTCGAGACGCCGGACGGTTTGCGCATCGAAATCCTGGAAGACAAGACGCAGTCGGTGCCGATCCGCAACGAGCATATCCACTTATCGCTGACGGAAGCCGAAATTCCCAAAGCTCAGGCTTGGTATGCCAAGACCTTCGGCGGGAAGGCAGGCACGCGCAACAACGCGCCGGTCGTCGACATCCCGGGCGTGCAAATCCGGTTCGCCAAGGCCGACACGAAGCAGGTGCCGACCAAAGGGCGTGTGCTCGACCACATCGGTTTCGACGTGAAGGACCACGCAGCCTTCGTGCAGAAGATCACGGCGGAAGGCATCAAGCTCGACGAGCCGGTTCGCAAGGTTCCCAACGGCAGCAGCATCACCTACATCACCGACCCTTGGGGGACGCGCATCGAGATTATCCAACGGGCGCCATTGGGGCCGGAAGTGAAATCATAGTCGGCTGCTGAGCGCGGCTCCCGCCAGTCCTACTTATCTGCTGTCTGGTCAGATGCCGCCTATTTAATAATGGGGCCGCCGTTTGGCGGCCCTAATTTTTTGCTTGAACCGGACCTTGGGTCCGGCCTCATTGTAAAGCCGCAAGGAGTGTTGCCGTGGCTCCAGCATCAGATGTCGGGTACACCGCAGCGGAAGCCGCCCGTCGGCTCGGAGTGAGCGTGCGCGCGCTCCGCGTCTACGAACGTCATGGGCTCGTCCGACCGACCCGGACTGCGGCGGGCTGGCGGGTCTACGGCCCCAAGGACCTCTCACGACTGCATCAGGTGCTCGCACTCAAGGGCGTCGGACTGAAACTCGCGCAGATCGCAAGACTGGTCCGGGGCAACACGGTCCCGCTCGATCAATTGCTTGCCTTGCAGGAAGAGGAGCTCGTGCATCACAAGCGACAGGCGGACCGCGCGCTGGCGCTGGTGCGGAAAGCACGGAAGCACATCGCGGAAGGCAAGACACTTCCGCTCGACGATTTCGTCGCGCTGATCAACGAGACCCGTATGACGAATTTTGAACTCAGCCCCGAATTCAACGCGCTGTGGGCGAAGCATATGAACAAAGACAAGTTGAAGGCCCTACATCCCGACTGGTCCACCGGCTCCGGGGTCCGCTTCGGAGAACGATGGATCGAACTCATCAAAGAGGCCGAAGAACTGAAGGACACCGATCCGGGATCGCCGCAGGCCCTCGATCTTGCTCGCCGCGCGCTCTCCTTCGTTGGTGAATTCACGCGGTTCGATCCCGAGCTGACGGCGTCGCTCAAGGCGATCATGCAGGAGGGCTACTCCAATTCGGACATTGCGCCTCGCATGCCCCCTCAGTCACAAGGCATGCGTCAGTTTATGGATGCCGCCATCGAGCGCCTGCACGCAGCGGAGCGGTGACGAGTGCAAGCTGGTTCGTAAGCGCTAATACCGCGCGTTGCCGGGCGTGCGCGGGAACGGGATCGCGTCGCGCACGTTGGAGAGCCCCGTGACGTAGGCCATCGTGCGCTCGAAGCCGAGGCCGAAGCCCGCGTGCGGCACCGAGCCATAGCGGCGGAGATCGCGGTACCAGGCGTAGCGCTCCTTGTCGATGCCGCGTTCGTCCATGCGCGCGTCCAGCACGTCGAGCCGCTCCTCGCGCTGGCTGCCGCCGATGATCTCGCCGATCCCCGGCGCCAGCACGTCCATCGCCGCGACGGTCCTGCCATCGTCGTTCACGCGCATGTAGAACGCTTTGATCTCCCTCGGGTAGTTCATCACGATGACCGGCTTCTTGGCGTGCTTTTCGGTGAGATAGCGCTCGTGCTCCGATTGTAAGTCGACGCCCCATTTCACCGGGAACTCGAACTTCTCCTTCGCCTGCTCGAGCACTTGGATCGCCTCGGCGTAATCCATGCGCACGAACTCGGAAGCAACAATACCCTCGAGCTTCGCCACCAGTCCCTTCTCGATGCGCTCGTCGAAGAAGGCGAGATCTTCTTGCCTTTCCTTCAGCAGTGTCTCGAGGGTGAACTTCAGCAACCGTTCCGCCAACGTCGCGAGGTCCGAGAGATCGGCGAAAGCGATCTCCGGCTCGATCATCCAGAACTCGGCGAGGTGGCGGCTGGTGTTGGAGTTCTCGGCGCGGAAGGTCGGGCCGAAGGTGTAGACCTTGGTGAGCGCGAGGCAGTAGGCCTCGATGTTGAGCTGCCCCGACACGGTCAGGAACGCTTCGCGCGCGAAGAAATCCTGCGTGAAATCGACCTTGCCCTCCGGGGTGCGCGGCAGATTGGCAAAATCCAGCGTGGAGACGCGGAACAGCGCGCCGGCGCCTTCCGCATCGGACGCGGTGATGATCGGCGTGTTGACCCAGAAAAAACCGTTCTCGTCGAAGAAGCGATGAATCGCCTGCGCGAGCGTGTGGCGCACGCGCGTGGCGGCGCCGATCACGTTGGTACGCGGCCGCAAGTGCGCCACTTCGCGCAGGAATTCGAGGCTGTGCGCCTTCGGCTGGATCGGATAAGTATCGGGGTCGTCAACCCAGCCGATCACCTTGATCGCGCTCGCCTGCATCTCGAAGGGCTGTCCCTTGGCCGGCGACGGCACGACCGTCCCCGTCGCCTCGACCGCGCAACCGGCCGTGAGCTTCAGGACCTCCTCGATATAATTGGGCAAGGTATTCGGAGCGACCACTTGCACGGGATGGAAGGAGGATCCGTCCGAGATGTGGACGAACGAGATGCCGGCCTTGGAGTCCCGGCGGGTGCGGATCCAGCCTTTGACCGTGACGGCCGTATCCTTCGGGGCCTGGCCCGCGAGAATCTCGCGCACGCTGAAATTTGTCTCCATTGATCGAGATTTACTCAGGCGCGCCGCCTTGTCCACTGATCGAGCATGCCCCCGGACAGGATCCCTGAAAAAGTGCTATCAGGGCAGTGGGAAAGGCGATTTGCGGCACTTAAACCGCTCAAAAGCAAACGCCGGAGGAGGCCCGATTATCATGCGTATTGCTAAGCTCTGCTCGCTCGCGCTTTCCGTCGCTGTACTGCCGGTCGTTGCGTCGGCGCAAGCGCTGCCGCCGCTCTCGGTTTGCAACACCGAGCCCAAGGCGCCAGCCTGCAGCGCGGTACGCGGCGACCGGTCGGAGGGCTGGAAGGTCCAGAGTCGAGCCGAGGTCATGGCGCAGCACGGCATGGTGACGACGAGCCAGCCGCTCGCGGCGCAGGCCGGTTTGCGGGTCCTGATGGACGGCGGCAATGCCGTCGATGCCGCGGTTGCCACGGCAGCCGTGCTCAGCGTTACCGAGCCGAGCAGCGTAGGGATCGCCAGCGATCTCTTCGCCATCATCTATGTGGCCAAAGAGAACAAGATCTACGTCCTCAACGCGAGCGGCATGGCGCCCACCGGTGCCACGGTCGAGCATTTCAATTCGCTCGGCTACAAATGGGATGCCAAAAATTGGGGTCCGGGCTCGGGCATGCCGTCCTACGGCATCCTGGCGGTCACCGTCCCCGGGACCGTGTGGGGCTGGGACGCGGTGCTGACCCGCTTCGGCAAGAAGACCTTCAAGGAAGTGCTCCAGCCGGCCATCGACTATGCCGAGAACGGCTACCCTGTATCCCAGCGGATCGCCAACGACTGGCACCTGCCCAGGGCGCTGCCGCTTCGGAACTGCTGCACTGAGCTCGATCCCGACTCGGTCAAGACCTGGTACATCGACGGCAAACCGCCGGTCGCCGGCCAGATTTACCGCAATCCCGATCTCGCAAAGACGTTCAGGCTGATCCAGAAGAATGGCAAGGACGCCTTCTATAAGGGCGAGGTTGCACGCGCGCTCGTGGCAAAATCCAGCGCGCTCGGCGGCACCATGACGCTAGCCGACCTCGAGAGCTACAAAGGCGAATGGGTCGAGCCGGCCTCCAGCACCTACCGCGGTTACACGCTGCTTGAGCTGCCGCCGCCCTCCCAGGATTGGGCGGCCAACGAGATGCTCAACGTGCTCGAGGCTTGCGTGCCGAAATGGGCGCCGGGCCAGACGCTCGCGAGTCTCGGCCCCACCAGTCCCAAATATTGGCATTTCCTAGTCGAGGCCAAGAAGCTCGCCTATGCGGATCTCTTCGCTTACAACGCCGACCCCAATATCGCGAAAGTGCCGCTCGAGAAGCTGCTGTCGAAATCCTACGCGCAGAGTCTATGCGCCAAGGTCGATCCTGCCAGGGCTTCTCCCACCGGACCGGTCACCATCGCGGACAATGGGCTCGGCGACACCATTGTGCTTTCCGCTGCCGACAGCGAGGGCAACATGGTCTCGTGGGTCAACAGCAATTTCTCGGGCTTCGGATCCGGCGTGACCGTGCCGGGCTACGGCTTCATCCTGCACAACCGCGGTGCGCTGTTTACCTTAAATCCCAAGAGCCCGAACGCGATCGCGCCCCACAAGCGGCCCTTCAACACCTTGTCTGCCGGCTTCGTCATGCGCGGCCAGCAACCGATGATGGCGTTCCAGCTGATGGGCGGCGATATGCAGGCGCAAGGGCACGCGCAGGTGCTGGTCAACATGCTCGATCTCGGCTCGAACCTTCAGGCGGCGACCGACATGGCGCGCTTCCACCACAGTCAAGTGGCAAACACGCTCGCGCTGGAATCTCAGCTTTACGGCTTGGTCGGCAAAGAGCTCGGCGCCATGGGACACAAAGTGAATTCGGTCAATGGCGGTGCGATGGGCGGCTTCCAGGCGATTCTCGTCACGCCCGGTCCTGATCCGTCAAAGCCCAATGTTGGCCGCTATTACCGCGCCGGCTCCGACCATCGCAAAGACGGACAAGCGGTGGGCTGGTAATTATCGCTGCGGCTTGGGGGGAAAGTTTGCGGCGAGGTAGTTCGTTATCACCGCGACCTGCTCGGGGCTGATGGTCGCGCCCATGTCGATCATGCTTTTGACGACCGTTTCCCAGTCCTGACGGCTGAAACCGGCATCGGTGATCGGCGAAAGGTCGTGACAGCCGGAGCAGATCTTTTCCGTAACCTCCTTGCCATTGCCGTTGGGAAGGTTCTGCGCGAGCGCGGGGGCGACGATGGCTGCTACCGCCGCTGCACCCGACATCGCAAATATGGCGGAAACGATCTGAGGAAAATCTCGCTTGGTCATGCGCAGGCTCTTCATGGCTCGTAACGTTCCACTACAGTCAGGGACAGATTTGGCCGAGCCAACCCGAGCCGCCGCAATAGCTCACGTCCTGAATTTGGACGGGAATGTTGTCAGGGTCGGTGAAATAAAGCTCCGCGGTTCCCAAGGGACTGGTGGGGCCGCCGCCATTGTTGGCCCGTTGACGCAATCGCACGCGGCACGTCAAAGGCTTGATCAGTGCAGGAATTCCGTTCTCGATCGGCTGAAGCCCGTTGGCGATCAGGATTCCCATGACCCGGTTGGGATCGAAATTTTCGATGGTGAAACATGCGTGATTGATGCCGGGAATCGCATTGGGATTGTTGACGGTCGGATTGAAAACCACGCCATCCGTTCCCTCGCCGATGGCAAGAGTAACGCCCGTTCCCTGCAAGGCGCGAATCGGAAGCGCAAAGACGGTGTCGTAGAACTCCTTCTCGCGCGCTCCGTTGGCGATGGTGAGCGTGACATGGTTGATCGTCTTCAGCTGGAAGGGAGGCGCCACGAGTGGGAGCGGCTGCCGCGGGAGGATGTCGCCCCTCGGTCCCGAGCCGTAGCCATAGGCCGTGTGCTGAAGTTGAATCTTGATCCCGTTGCCATCCGGGACGAAGAGCTCGGGCGTGTCGCCGCGCCGGGTGATTTGGGCGCCGCGGACACCGAGGTCCGACAGCGCTCGCGTGGTTCTCTCGGCGTCGAAATCCGCGACCGTCATGCCGTAGGAGAGGTAGTCGGGCTTTGCGCCGTTCCTCGCCGGCGTCAAGGCAAAGAAATGAGGACCAGCGCCGACGCGAAAGACGACGGTTTCGCCTTGGCGAACCGGCGGACCAAACAGCTTTTCGTAGAAGGCCGCGGAACGGTTCACATCCGAAACCGCGATCATCACATTGTTCAGGCGCCGGGTTTGAATTACAGGTCTTGTCTGCTGAGCCATCAAACCTTCAGACAGCATCGTGGCGGAAAGCGCGAGCAGCGCACTCCTGCGCGTCATCGCCGAAGCACCGCGTTCTGCAATCGGACGCTCCATACCTCGCTCTCGCCTCTATTTGGTAATCGTGATCGCCGTATAGGTGCCGTTCGGCACCATGTCGATATTGTGCGCTTTTATGATGAGTTTGGTAGCGGGGTTGGCCTCCTGTTTCGTCACAACCTCGCCGAATTCGGGGTCGTCATGCGCCGCGTTGAGGCGCTTGTCCCGCTCCTCCTTCGAGGGATAGCCGCGAATATAAATGAACGTGTTCTCGGCGCTGATGCCCAGCTCGGGGTCGCTTTGCACGGGGATCCAATAGCCTACATTGGTGATCCCGTGCCTCGCATAGATGGCCGCCGTGCGGCTCGCGAAACGGGCGGCGAGCGCATCCCGCTTTCCCGGTTGCGCGGTGTAGATGCGCAGCTCATAGAACCCTACGGCTTTCTGCTGCTGGGCGTAGCCCCAGCCCATTCCTGCGACGCCGAACGCCATCCCCAAAACCGCGAGAACTTTCCATTTCAACATTGGCGTCTCCTTTAGCGAGAATGTGTTGTGAACCGGACCCGAGTATACACGACATCCCGGGTTGGCCGATTGATCGAGCCCTATTCCGCTCAAAAATCCGGCTTGTCTGCTCTCGGGAGAGGCAGCGCCTCTTTGCCGAAATAAGAGATGGGGTTTTCGGCGCAGATATATTCGATCAGCGGGCCCGCGACCCCCCGTCCCGATGTTCCGTCGTTTTCCACCACGAGATTGTGCTCGGCCACCCCCGGCTCCAGGCGGCGATAGCGCTGGATGGCGTCCCAGGGCATGGTGAACGCGCCGGGGTCCTCGACGTGGAGGTTTACTTCCAGGCCCTTGCCGCCATCGGTCAGGCGAAAGCGTTCCACGATGTGGAGCTTGTCCGTGTGCGGCGTCAAATAGTCGTCGACGAATGTCCTGTCGTTGAGGCCGATCGTGTCGACGACCAATGTATCGCCCTCGTAATGGCCGATCGAGTCTCCAAACCATGACGGTTTGACGTTCGCCGAATGCGGCACATTAAGATAGATGTGCCGGACCTGATGGTCCGACTCCGCGATGAAGACGACTTCTCTCACGCTCTGGACGATGAAAACCGGCTGGAAAACGCCCTCGAGCAGGAAGCCGGGAACGCCTCGCGGCCAGCAGCTTTGCCGCGGACCGAAACCGGGCTTACCGGCGAGGACGTCCTGGTTGTGCTTGCGCAATGCATCGCGCACCCAGGGCTGAAGGATGGGATTGGTGAGGTCGGCAACCGGAAAGGTCGGCTGCTTCCCGCTGATGCGAAAATCGTCATTCGTGACGGTGGGGTGGGCGGGATCGTCTTTGAGGGGACCGGCACCGTTCCCCGGCGGCTTGAACCCGGCACTGACGGCGAGCCAGCTGACGCTGGCATTGGAAGAAAAGTTGGGCGGTGACGCGGTTGGCGCTGCGAGCGCGGCGCCGGCGCAGAGGACGCCCGCCAAGACACCAACGCAGCCGGATATCCGTTTCGCAGCCGATTTGGACATCTCGATCTTTCCCTCTGCCGTAAAAGAATTGGGATCAGCCGTCGATTTTATTGTGTTTCAGAACGATTTGCCATCGGCGGAGGACGATTTGATGGGACGACGCAAGTACCTACGACGAAGCGGCGCGATCGGCACTGCGCGGCTTTGAAGGCGAGTGCGAACGGAATAGACTAGCGCGGACAAATTATCAGCGGCTAGAGCCGCTTCAATCGGGAGAGGAAGGAACACCAGGCGATGAGAATCACGAGAATCCCGTCAGCGCTGCTGGCGCTTGCCGCCGCGCTTGTGCTCACCGGCTCCGCGCTCGCTCAGGATCTGGGCCCGCGGGTGAAGAAGCTCGCCGACGGCGTCTATGTCCACACCGGCAACGGCTACGACTCCAACAGCGGCATCATCCTCACGGACGACGGCGTCATCGTCATCGACACGGGACAGAACCCGATCGAGTCGCGTGACATCATGGCAACGGTAAGGAAGTTGACGCCGCTGCCGGTGCGTATCGTCATCGATACCGAACCGCATGGCGACCACACGACAGGCCACTTCGTGTTTCCTCAGGCCATCGTCATTGCCGCTGCGGGAGGCGGCGAGTCCATGCGCGGCGCCGACCGCGCGGCGCCCAACCGCATCCAGACCATGGCGGCCGCCTCGCCGGACATGAAGTCGGCGCTCGAAGGCTATCGCTTCGTTCCGCCGCACATCGAGTACCACGACAGGATGACGATCACACTGGGGGGAAAGACGCTCGAGCTCATCTACATGAAAGGCGTCCACAGCGAGTCCGATAGCGCGGTCTGGCTGCCCAAAGAGCGGGTCGTGTTTTCGGCGTCGGCTTTTGTCGTCATCCAGATCAACATTCTCCGTCCCTTCGTCACCATTCCCGACATCCTCGCCGCCGGCAAAATGATGAGAGCGCTGAACCCCGAACACGTCGTTCCCGGTCACGGCACGCCCGGCACGGTGAAGATATTCGACGACGGCGAGAAATATTACGCGCTCTTGATGAACCGCGTCGGCGCACTGATGCGCCAAGGCAAATCGCTCAACGACATCAAGAAAGAAGTGAAGATGCCCGAGTATGCCAGCTGGGGCAGTCAGGATCGTATGCCGACCAATGTGGAAGCGGCCTACAAGGCATTGGGGGGAAAGATATAGAGCGGAGTAATTTTAAAACGCGACGCGCAAACTTGAAGGAGATGAACGATGGCCAGATTTTCTTCACGACAGGCGGTGCTCGCGGGCGGCGCATTCGCGCTCGTCTTGAGCCTTAACGGCCAGGTCACGGCGCAACCCGGCTACGTGCCCAATTTCCAAACCGGCCCGAATGGCTGGCAGCACCCCTTCGGCGGGGAATTCTCCGCCCTGCAGGGCTCGGCAAGTCCCGTCATGGACGATCCTGCCCATCCCCACTTCAGCAACGAGATGGCCCGTATCAACCGCGTCCAGCCGACGTATCGCATCGGCGATCTCTCCAATGCGAATCTCAAGCAGTGGGCAAAGGACGTCATGAAGAAGGACAATGACGAGGTCCTTAAGGGGAAGATCGCCTATACGCCGGGCCAAGCCTGCCAAC
>WNFT01002127.1_pt1 | contig 16917 bp, 13 predicted proteins | sample 5400191 | NCBI WGS metagenome assembly WNFT01 (sample SAMN13153359, study PRJNA577476) | soil metagenome | isolation source: 80 cm saprolite under Madrone tree | place: USA:California | collected 2016-06-14 | reverse complement strand
TCGCGTTTTTGCTCCACGCTTCCTTCAGACCCCGCCTCGCAGCGACGCCCTAGCGCTTCGCTATCACTTCACCTCTATCAGGTTGTGAAGAGGACTTACACCTCCAAGCTGTCGAACATGCGCGGCGTACCAAGAAAAAGAGGCGGCCGGAACCGGCCGCCTCTGCATGGGAGTTATCTAGATCGGGCTAGTAGTCGGATGATCCGCCGAAGAGGCGAAGGACGATACCGGCAGATGCCCAATAGTTGTTCTGGTGAACATTGGTGCCGAACGAGGTCCGGTAGTAGTCCACGTCAAACAAACGGATTTCCCAGTGACGCGAGGGATGGAGATCCACTCCGCCGCCTACTTTGTAGGAAATACAGTTGGCTGAAGTGGTGTAGCCGCCGACGCCGGAAATGGTGGTGTCTGCGCGCGAGCCCCCCACTAGACCTTCGACAAACGGCGTGACGCCCCAGCGATTCCGGTTGTGGTAGAAGTAACGCGGACCGAAATGATTTCCGTAGAGGACGTTCTTGGTGCCGCTGATGGTGACGGTGCTGTAGCTGCTGTCCGCAACGAGCTGCAACCATGGCTTGAAATTCCAGCCGACTGAGCCCATGCCGCCGATGTTCATGTTGGTCCAATAGCCCCCGCCGCCGTCAAGGCGGGCAAAGGCGTAACCGCCAAAGACTTCAATCAAAGGCGTGTGTCGAATACCACCCGGGTTACGTCTCTCCCAAGTGGACCTGGTTTCCACTGGACGGATGGCAGGCGCTGCAGGTTGAGCGGGCGCGGGCTCAGGCTGTGCTACTGCAGGCGGTTCAGGCTGCGCGGCAGGCGCGGCTGGTTCGGAAATAGGTGCGGACGCGGCGGACGGGGGCGCGGCTGGTTCGGATACTACTGCTGAAGCAGGTTGAGCCGTCGCTGGCTGAGGCGGTGCGGGCGTTGGCAGAGTGGCCTGCGCGCCAGAGGCGCTCGCTTCCGCCGTAATTGGTGCAGGAGCTTGAGGCGCGGCTACCGACGCCGGTGCTAGGGCTGACTGAGTTGAAGCGGGCTGAGGTTGTGCTTGCGCGGGCGGAGCCTGCTGAGCAGCGGGCGCAGATTTGATGGCAGCTTTATCGGAAGCGGTGACCATTCGCTGTGACGAAGTCTGCTGCACCGAAGCGCCAGAACGATCCACGGCGATCACGCTGGAATAGACGAATCCTACCTTGCCATCGCTGGTCTGAATTCGAGAGAACACAAATCCGTATACCAAGATGGTGAAGCGCTCGCCGCAAGGCAGAGCAGCCACAACGTCCGGAGATCTCCGGGGCTTGGCGAAAACTTGTGCGCCATCTGCGTTTTTGGAGCAATCAATGAAGCCGACATCGTCGGCTAAAGCGGCTGACGCCGCAAGAAAACATACCCCCAGGAGAATAAGAATCCGATTGCGCAACATTGCCCCCTCCTCGGCCCGGAGACACACCGAGCCACTAGAACCTTTATGAGCCCTGGAAATACCTTCGTAAATTGGCCCAACGGACAGGTGGTTCCAAAACGCTACTGACTGATAAGACGGGGCGAAGTACTACGCCAAATCTGATGGGCTTATGGGCAACACTAGAATCGGCGAGTTCGATCATGGCCAAGGCTGACCTGGCTGGGTGTTCGCCCTTAAGAGTATTAGAATGAGTGACTTGAAATGATGGGCGAATTTGACGAACGAAAGGCGCCTTAGTTGGCGTCGTCGTCAGCGGATTCCATGCCACCTTGGGCGATGAGGCTGCGAAGGGCTTCCTCGCCGGCCGCACCGCGCTGGGTTCCAGCAATGTTGCCGTCGCGATCGATCACCACATAGATGGGGTAGACGTTGGCCTGGTACATGGCGGCAAGATTGGTGTCTTCCATCATGACGATCTTGCAGTTGCGGGGATGTTGCTCGAGGTATTTTTTTACGGTCTTTTTGGATTCGCCGACGTCGATGGCGAGAAGGATCAGACCTTTGTTGGCAAGCTCGTGGCCGATCTTGTCGACGAAAGCAGCTTCGTCGGCGCAGAAACCGCACCAGGTAGTCCAGAACTCGAGGAGAACGACTTTTCCTTTGATGGTTTCGTTGTTGAATCTCTCGCCAGTGGTGGTGATGGCGTTGAAACGGGGTGCGGGCTCTTTGTCCTTGGGGCCGGCGAGAGCGCACACGGAGGCGAGGATCCATACACAGGGAATCGTTACACGATGGCTGATTCTCGCCGCCATGGGGGAAATGTAAGAAAGTCGACCGTCGATGTCAATTGTTTGTTGGTACGTTCCAGGGTTATCCGGAGACAATGAAGAGCCAAGAGTGAAAACACTAGAACGCGTGTTGGCAGGAAAGAGATTTGGAGGCCGGGAACACGGGCCGCGTAGTGGAGGGTCGGGGGCGAAACTGCTGTGGATCACACCGAAGACGCGAGAAAAATGGAGTCACAAGGACGCTCCTTGAAGTGAAATTCCAACTGTGGATCCAGTCATGCGCGGACCCCATCCTTTCAAGCACACCCACAACGAACACGAATGCCGAGGGCTGGCCAGAGTAGTATTCGCGGCGGGGGTGTGCTAAAGAGGGCCGGCAAGGACAGGAGGGATTATGCGCGGAAAGATGAAATTCGGGCTCATCCTACTGTTAGCGGTGCTTGTGGTTCCGGCATTTGGGCAGGGGCAACCGCCGGACAAGACGATCACGGTGTTTGGACAATCGATCCATTATTTTGATATGGGCTCGGGGCCGGTGGTAGTGCTGCTGCACGGATTGGGGAGCCGCAAAGACGACTGGATGCCGGTGCTGGAGCCGATGGCGCAGAAATACCGGTTGCTGGTGCCGGACCAGATCGGGTTTGGGAAATCGGACAAGCCACTGCTGGATTACAGCGTGCAAACGTATGTCGATTTTCTGAATGAGTTCTTGCGGCAACTGAAAGTGGAAAAGGCGAGCCTGGTGGGCGAGTCGCTGGGCGGATGGATCGCAGCGCTTTACGTGGCTGAAATCGGCGGCGGCGCGCACCTGCTTCCGGTGGATAAGCTAGTGCTTGTGGATGCTGCGGGGCTGAAACAGGACACGCCGATTCCGGATTTGAATCCGAGTTCGCTGGCGGCGATGCGCGGAGTAATGGAGGCGGTCTTCTACGATACGAGCTGGGTGACTGAGGACGCCCTGCGGAAGATTTTCACGGACAAACTGTCAGTACACGATGGCTACACGGTGCGTAGCTTTCTAGGAAATCCTACGCGCGAGAAGGAAAGGCTGGACGACCGGCTGGCGAGCATCAAAGTGCCAACGCTGGTGACGTGGGGAAAACAGGACAAATTGCTGCCGATTACATCCGGCGAACGCTACGCCGCGGGAATTGCGGGAGCCAAGCTGGTCAGCTTTGATAAGTGCGGACACGTGCCGCCGATTGAAAAGACGGAAGAGTTTCTTGCGGCCGTGACGGCGTTTCTCGGGGGCACGACTACCACGCACTGAGGCCAGAAGCGCTCGCCCGCTACTTCGGTGCTGATGCGGGCTGCGGCAGACTTTGATTAGCGCGAAAGACAACGTAGGCGCGGATGGCCGCGGCGTCATCAGGGGAGAGATCCTTGTCAAACGAAACCATGCCCGCTTGCTTGCGCTGGCCCTTCAGCACGATTTCGAACCATTGATCGTTGTCCAGTGTGCCGGAATAGCGCAGATCGGGGAGAACGCCACCGCTGACAGCGACGTCGCCATGGCACGGCGAACAGAGTGGCTGGAAGAGCGCTTCACCTTTGTGGATGGTGGCGGCAGTGGCAGTGGATTTCGGCGGCTTCAGCTGCGGCGAGGTGAATGGCGGAAGCGGGGGCAGACTTGCCTTGCTGCTTAGTTTGAAGGCGAGCAAGCGGCTGATATTTTGCGTTCTTCCGGAAGAGAGCGCGGCTTCGCCGGCGGCGAGTGGAAAAACACCGCCCCAGCCGGCGAGGACGGCAACGTATTGTTCGGCGCCCGCAGTGTACGTCATGGGAGAAGCGACCACGCCGCTTTGGGCGTCGGCGGACCAGAGCTTTTGACCGGTGTCGGCACGATAGGCTTCGAGATTCCCCTGCGCCGTGCCTTCAAAGACCAGATTTCCCGCAGTGGACAGAGCGCCGCCATTGACCGGACTCTGGCGATCGACGCGCCATATCTCCTTCTGTTGAATGGGATCCCATGCAGAGAGATGGCCCTTAATGGTGCTGAGGATGGCTTTCTTGACTTCCGGTTGTTGCGGCATGCCAGCAGCCACGAAGTCAATGCCGACGTTGAAGCCGATTGCTTTCTTCTGGAAATGTTCGTCAGATTTGTAAAGAAACCCTGTCTCTTGAACGGGCAGATAGACGAGTCTTGTGAGCGGGCTGAAGGACATGGAATGCCAACTGTGGCCTCCGGGGGGACCGGGAGCAACCGGGGCGGCCTTCCCTCCTTGGTAACGGGCTTGCGGATTTTCGATGGGACGGCCGGTTTTCAAATCGATACCGGTTGCCCAGGAGACGGCCGTGTAGGGCTTCGCGGAAATGAGTTCGCCGGTGGCGCGATCGAGAACGTAGAAAAAACCATTCTTGGGAGCGTGAAGAAGAACTTTGCGCGGAGAACCATTCATAGGTAAGTCGGCGAGGATAAGGGACTCGGCGGAATCAAAGTCCCACGCGTCCCCTGGAGTTTCCTGGTAATGCCAGACGTATTCGCCGGTGTCGGCTTTCAGAGCAACGACGGAAGACAGGAAGAGATTGTCACCGCCATTGGCGCTGCGGACGCGGCGGTCCCAAGGAGTGCCGTTGCCAACGCCAAAGTAGATGAGATCGAGGTCGGGGTCGTAGGAGATGGAGTCCCAAACGGTGCCGCCTCCGCCTAAATTGCCCCGCCGACCGTTCCAAGTTTTAGCAGCTTTTTGAAGGATGGGAGATTCGTAGGGCCGCGAGGGATCGCCGGGGATGGTGTAGAAGCGCCAAATGAGTTTTCCTGTGTCAGCGTCATATGCGGAGATGTAGCCGCGCACGCCGTACTCAGCGCCGCCATTGCCGATTAACACTTTGCCCTTCACGATTCGAGGAGCCCCAGTGATGGTGTAAGGGAAGTGCGGATCGATGGTTAGGATTTCCCAGACAGGTTTTCCGGAGGCGGCGTCGAGCGCGACAAGACGGCCATCCAGGGTGCCGACGAAAACCTTGCCCTGCCAGACGGCGACGCCACGATTGACGACGTCACAGCACGCATTGACGGCCCACTCCGGAGGCACTTTGGGATCGTAGGACCAGAGTTTCTCTCCGGTTGCCGCTTTTACCGCGAAGACTTTGCTCCACGCCGTGGTGAAGTACATCACGCCGTCGACCACGATGGGCGTCGCTTCCTGACCGCGGTGCGTGTCCAAGTCAACGTACCAGGCCAGCGCGAGTTGGCCGACGTTTTGATCGTTGATTTGCTTCAGGGGGCTGAAGCGCTGTTCACTGTAAGTGCGCCCATAGCTCATCCAGTTGCCGGGTTGCTGATCGGCGTTGATCAAGCGCGAGGCGTCGACGTTGGCGGGGGTGGCAGATTCCTTACCGCTCGAGGGAGAATTCGGACGGCAGCCGGCCGCACTTAGAAGCACGAGAGTTATCGCAAGGATCGAAATTGATTTCCGTCCCATGAATTCTCCCGTGTCGAGCAGGAGTAAAGAGTTTTTGCCACCCGGGCCAGAGCGCGCAGGAATCTTGGTCAAGATGACGGTGGCTCACGCCAACTGTCTGGATGCCGAACGATCGATAGAGAGAGCTCCGGAGCCCCTGATCATGATGGCCAGGCAGATGGCAATGGCCAGGATGTGGTATTCGTAGCCCTCGCCCTGCTGCGTGCCGGACCAGTTTGCAAAAAGACCGAAGTGCCGGTGGATGAGGATAACGGCGACCACCATGTTGGTGGCAATGCCAAAAGCAGCTACGCGCCCGAGAAAACCGACCAGGAGACCGATGCCGCCGAGGAATTCGGCGGCAATGGCCAGAACGGCTAGCACCGCGGGAATGTGCATCTGCTGGGTGAAGAAGCCCAGCGTGGCCCGGAAACCGAATCCGCCGAACCAGCCCAGGACCTTTTGCGCGCCGTGCCCAAAGAATACGATTCCAAGCGCGAGCCGAAGAAGGGTCACTACGAAGTCGTCGGTAGTGTTCATGAGCTTTTGAAACATGGCTGTCTCCTTCTCTTTGAAATTTGAGGGATAGGCAACTGGCTGCCAGAGAATAACATTTTATTCGCTGACTGCGGAGCAATTGGAAAAGAATGCGATGCGGCTCGCGGAATTGCCGCCAAAAAGATGTGAACTAGTTGCCTGAAGAAAATACTTAGGTTAGGAAGCGGTAGAGCGCACGGAAACGGCGGACGGCTGCTTCTGCAGGATCTTGGAGATCGAGAAAATCTTCGAAAGAAAGTTCTTCGAGACCTGTGGCCGTGAAAGATGACAGTTCGGCACGAGTAAGAGGCCAGGGCATCTGGCCTTCGGGGTCGGATGGTTCGCGGGCGCGGGCGACGACGAGCAGAAGACCGCCAGGGCAAAGGAATCTCGCAATTTTTTGGATCGCCCGGAGGCGAAGAGCGGCCGGCAGAACCTGGAGAGTGTTGGCCTCAAATACAAAATGGAAGGTGCGATGCCAATCGGAAGGCGGGTCGAGAAGGTTGGCAGCGAAGTATTGCACTTTGGTATCAGGAAAGCGTTTGCGGGAAATGCGAATTGCAGTTTCAGAGATGTCGAAGGCCGTCGTCCGGAAGCCCCAGGAGGCGAGCTGCTAGGCATCGTCGCCCAAGCCACTGCCAATCGTCAGCGCAGCTTTTCCCGCGGTCGGCTGCGGATGAGACTTCCAAAAATCAACCAAGTGAGGATTGGGGCAGAGATTGCCCCACGGAATAGTGCTTTTCCCTGCTTCGCCTTCTTGGTACAGCTGATCGAACCAGCCGGTAGGGTCGCCCTTGTGATTGAATTCGGCGGCTAGTTCACGAGCCCTCGCGCGATCTTTCATTTCGGAGGATTTTAGCTTGCACCGTCACTGGCCGCAAATTGAATGAGAGCATCGCACTAAGATTGAAGCGGCGCGTTGCCATTAGGAGCTTGGGGTGCGGTTCGTGGCCGCAGGCTTCAGAGGTGGGGCGGTTTTTACGGTGAACTCTGCAGTACGGATGACAGTTTCATTCGTGAGCAGATCGATGGCCGTGACTTCGACGGTGTAGCGGCCGGACAGCAATGTATCAATGGGAATGAGGCGTTCGATAGTGACCTGCTCGCCTCCTTCATGAAGATGATCTGCGGTTTCGACAGCACGCCAGATTTCTTGCTGATCTTTAGTAATTCGGTAAGCGACGGAGACGCTGGTCTTGTGCGAGATCTCGTCCAATTTCAGATTGTAGAGCTGAAGAAAGATGCCAAGCCTTTCCGTGCTGGAAAACTCCTGATTCAGGCGGGGACGGACTTTGTAAGAATTCAGCACGAACTGGCCGATACCAGTTTGGGAAGGGGCGACTTTCTCGATTTGGTCAGCGAGGATCAAGGAGCTGGCATCGAGCTTGTCGTCTTCAAAATGGGGGACGCGAAGCGCGGCGTTGAAGATCCCAAGATTGCCGCTGACAGTGTCCTTGACGATGAGGTCAAGACGATAGAGGCCAGAGCGGAGGGGGACAGATTTTTGGTAGATGGAAGAGAGGTTTAAGGACGACGGAAAGAGTGAATCGGGAAAATCGCGGGAGATCACGTCCTCGAAGGTTTGGACGACGATTCCGCCGGGCGTGGTAATGCGGCCATAGAGATCGAGAACGGCGGAATGTAGACCTTGCTTGCTCTGGAAGCTCAGGTCGCGGTTGGGAACTTGGACGGTGATGGGAACGAGGACCGTGTTCGTGGTGACGCGAAGGAAATCCGCGCGGTAGTCCAGGTGAATCTGACTGTGAACGACCCGAGTCGTGACGAGCGGTTCGAGATCCTTGAAGCGCGCGGGAGCATGCTGAACGCGAAAGTAAAGGTCCATGGCGTCGAATTCATTCATGTATGCGGTGGCGCCGCCCAATGGCATAGGACAAGTCGTTCCATTGGAATTGGAGAAGCGTTCCGCTTTAGAAGAACGACCGAGAAGTTCGCTCAAACTGGATCCGGCGCCGGGAATGTGAGCCAAGGCGTCCTTCTCGCAGGGGTCAAGCGCAAGGCGGTATTCGCCCGAACCCGTGGAATCGACAAATTCAATTTCAATATTCTCGCCGATACCTTCCAAATGGCGGAAGCGCCACAGCTCCCAAGGATACGTTGAGGTCGAACCGCCGCCCTGTTCGATGGGGCGGTTATAGGTGCCCCCGGTGGGATGAGAATCGATCTCATCGGGCGGGCCCCAGATGATGTAGATGTGACCGCGGTCGGTCTTGCGGCCAGGGACGCCGGAGGCAAAGTGCTCATCGGCGTAGGCGAGGCGCCGGTAATGCTCTTCCCTAACGGGATTGAGCAGTGATTCTGGATCAGGATTGCGATCGCGCCAGAAGATTTCCCGGAACTGTTCGCGTTCCTCCTCAGTACCGAGTTCCAGGAAGGCGCGGCGCTCTGCTTCGGTGATGATGTCCGGGATTTCGTTCAAGAGCCAATTCGAGTCATTGAGACTCAGCTCTTTCGCAAATTTTTTGTCGCGCTTCTTGCTCTCTTTGGCGCTCATGGGCCTCGCCGAGTTGTCTTGCGGCACGGGCTGTTCTTGAGCAGCAGAGAAGGTTGGCCAAAAGAGGCAAGCGCAGAGGAGTAAACGGAGGACCCAGCAATTCCCACTTTGCATGAGGACACCTTACTGGCGAAACGTTGTCAGGAGAAGCTTTGCAACCGACTCTCAGTTCCTCCAGTGCAGAGCCCGAATGAGGCTCGTTACCCAACTCTGAATCATCGAATTCAATAGGGGTTGCCTGCGCGGGGAAGGACTTCGTTCTTACTGTCCATATTCCGGGTTCCGCGCTGAAGATCTAGAAGCACTATCAAATGGAGGCTCCAGGAAGAGAGGTTGTAAGTTGGATAAATCCCGTTTGAGAACTTTTGGGGTTGGCCGGGTTGGGCGTCGTATCATGTTGGCGAAGGTTTGCGTTCGGAGGCAGCCATCGAATATCAAGAGAAACGCCGTTCGCCCAGATACTCGTTCATAGCGAGCGCTGAGCTGATCGAACAGAAGGCCGACGTGCGCATCGCGTCGCGGGTGAGCGAATTGAGCCTGCACGGGTGCTATTTGGACATGATGAACCCCTTTCCCAAGGGCACGCTGGTTCTGGTGAAAATCGCTGCGGGAGACGCGTTCTTCGAGGCCAAGGCGAAGGTTATCTATGAGCAGCCGAATATGGGCGCGGGCGTGGGCTTTCTTGAAGTGGGACCGGAGTCTCAGGCAGTGCTGGAGCGCTGGCTGGATGAAGCAGAGAAGGAAAAACAGAAGCAGTCGGGATAATTCCGTTTGCGCATGGAGAGCAGTGCGCGTTGATTGAAACTACATCCGAGCAGCGCCGCAACCGCGGCAAGCAATCCTTGAGAATCTGAGTCAGCGCAAGAAATCGCCTGCTGCGAAAGCGGGCGAGATCAAAGTGTGTCCGCTGCCAAAGTTTGCGGGCAGCCGCTAATTTCAGATGGCGTCGCGCTTCAATTCGGACATGAGGTAATCGCACGAGCGGACGCAGAGGGCCATGATGGTTAGCGTGGGGTTCTGGCAGGGGTTCGAAGTGAAGCCGGAAGCGTCCATTACGAAGAGATTTTTGATGTCGTGCGTCTGCTGGAATTGATTGAGGACGGATTTTTTGGGGTCGGCGCCCATGCGGGCAATGCCGGCTTCGTGGAGCGCCCAGCGCGGAGCGGAAGGATGCGCGTAGGTGCGAATGTTCTTTGCGCCGGCGGCTTCGAGCATTTCGCCGGCAGAGTCGCCCATGTCCTGGATCATGGCGCGCTCGTTTTCGCCGTCGGACATGTGGATTTTGAGAACGGGAATTCCGTAGATGTCTTTGACGCCAGGATCGAGTTCGACGAAATTGTCCCAGCGCGGGAGGACTTCGCCGAAACCGGTGATCTCGATGCTGGTGCGGGGTTCGAGGATGGCTTTTTTGTAGGCTTCGCCGAAGCCGGGCGCTCCCCAGTTGAATCCGATGGATGATTCGCCCTCGTAGCCAAAACCACGGAGGAATTTTTTGTACGGTGGCGTGTTCGGCAGATTGCGAAAACGCGCGACATAGATGCCGAGCGGTTTTTTGGGACCGCCCAAAGAAGGCTTTGCGCCGAACGCAGGAAATTCGCCGCTGCCTCCGCCGCTGCGGACATGCGCGGTAAGGTAGTGGCCAAGGACGCCGCTGGAATTGGCGAGACCATTGGAATACTTTGCCGTCCCGGAATTGAGCAGGATGCGGACGGATTCCTGCGATTGCGCACACAGGATCACGACACGGGCAAAAATCTCGCGGGCCTGGCGCGTGTTGCGGTCGATGTAGAGAACGCCGCGGGCGCGATTGCGCTCCGCATCCATCAAAACCTTGTAGGCCATGGCGTTCGAAAGAAGCGTGCAATTGCCGGTGGCGAGGGCGTCGGCCACCGTGGTGAACGCGGAGTTAAAGTAAGAGTGCGTCATGCAACCACGCTCGCAGGGACCGCAGAAGTGGCAAGGCCCGCGGCCGTTGATAGGCTTGGTTAGATTCGCGGAACGCGCGGGCATGATGGTGCGGCCAAGCTTTTCCTTGACGCGATTGCGAAAGAGAGTTTCCTGGCAGGTGAGCGGAACTGGCGGCTGAAACTGGCCGTCGGGAAGATGCTCGAGACCTTCGGCTGAGCCCGTGATGCCGACATATTTTTCGACCAGATCGTAGTAAGGCTCGATGTCTTTGTAACCGAGCGGCCAGTTCTCACCAAAACCGTCGAGAGAAGCTGACTTGAAATCCCAATCGCTGAAGCGCAGGCTGACGCGGCCCCAAACGTTGGTGCGGCCGCCGGTCATTCGAACGCGCCCCATCCAGTCGAAAGGCTTGTCCGCGGGCGTCGTATAGGGCTCTTCGAGATCGTTGGCAAACCATTTGTAGGTATATTCGTTGCAAACGCCGAATTTGACTTGGACGGGCCGCGTTTTGCGGACGATTTCAGGCGCACGGTTGCGGTATTTGAGTTCGAACGCCGGCTTGTGCTCGGTGAAATTTTTATCGAACTGCGGGCGGCCGGCTTCGAGGAGCACGACCTTCAAGCCGGCTTCCGCGAGACGCTTGCACGCCCAGCCGCCCGAAGCGCCAGAACCAACAACGATAACGTCAAAGGAATAACTTCTATTTTGGGGCATAGGATAGAAATCCGAAGCGGATGCTAGCAATTGCGCTTCAGCGGGTCAATCGAGGAAAAGAAAAGAATTTGTGTTGTTCTTGTGAACGATTGTTGGTGAATGATACCATCGGCGCGAAATCCGAAGGATGGCAAAACGGCGATGGAAACAACGAGCGCACTGGTAGTGATCAACGAGACGGCTGCGGCAGGCGGGCCGCTTACGCGGCGGGAAATGGTGCAGCGGCTGGCGGCAGGAGCGGCGTGGCCGCTGGTGGCGGGTTCGCATCCAATCCACGAACTTTTGAGAAATGATGCGGTCCTCGACGAAGCTGAGAAACTGGCGGCTGCAGATTTGAAGCCGCTTTTCCTGAACGCACAACAGAATGAGAGTTTGATCGCGATCGCGGAGAGCATCGTGCCGGGATCAACCGTGGCGCAGGTGAACCGCTTCATTGACTTACTCCTGAGCGTGGACACACCGGAGCACAAGAAGAGTTTCTTGGATGCACTTGCGGCATTCGAAGCTGAATCCCAGAAGCGATTCACGAAAGACTTCCCTGCCCTGGATGATAGCCGGAAAAATCAATTGCTAACGGACGGGTCGTCAACTGCTGCGAGAGAGAGTTCTGACGGCGCTGGCGCGAAACAGAATCCGGTGGGGCTCCACAAGCACTTTGAGAACTTGAAGGGCTGGGTCAGCGTAGCGTATTACTCGTCGGAAATGGGAATGAAAGAGCTGGGATGGACACCGGACCGCGTGTTTTCCAGTTTTCCGTGTTGCGAGCACCCAGATGGACATCAGTGAGGGCAATGGCATGAATGCAATTTCCAATCGCAGGGAATTTCTCCGCGCCGCGACACTGACGGGCGCGAGCCTGGCATTTTCAAGCCGCCTGGTCGCTACCTCCGAAAAGTCGGTGTTGGTGTTCACAAAATCGTCAGGATTCGAGCATGCCGTGGTGAAAAGAGTGGACGGGAAGCCGAGCATCATGGATGACACGGTGACCGAACTTGGGAACAAACATAGATTCAAAGTCGGCGTGACCAAAGACGGGCGCATTTTCGATTCGAAGGAGCTCCACTCCTACGCCGCGGTCATATTTTTCACGACGGGCGATCTGACGACGCTGGGCACGGACGGCAAACCGCCGATGTCGCCGAAAGGCAAACAAGCGCTGTTGGATGCCGTGCAAAATGGAATGGGCTTTGTTGGCGTGCATGCGGCGGCCGACACGTTTCATACGCCACCGGACACGCCTGACCTCGCGAATCGCTACATCGCACACGGTGAGCAACAAGATCCTTATCTGAAAATGCTCGGCGCGGAATTCATTGTTCACGGGCGGGAACCGCGGCTGCAGGACGCCAACCTGGTCGTGAACGACCCTAAGTTTCCAGGGCTCGAAGCGGTAACGTCGCCCGTCAGCTTCAACGAAGAGTGGTACTCGCTAAAAGATTTCACACCAGATCTTCATGTGATTCTTACGCTCGACACGCATGGCATGAAGGGCGAATGCTACCAGCGCGCCCCGTACCCGGCGACGTGGGCACGGCAGCAGGGGAAAGGCCGCGTTTTCTACACCGCGATGGGCGACCGGCCGGAGAATTGGAAGAACGAGTTTTTCCTGAATTTGCTTGCTGGTGGGATCCGCTGGTCCATCGGGGACGCCGGCGCTGAAGTGAATGTGAATCTCAAAGAAGCCACGCCGGGGTACGCTGAGATTCCTCCGAAATTTCCCGCGGCAAAGTAACCACTCTCCATCCTGCGGACAATTCGACGGAAATTTCTGAAATGGAATCGATCACATGGGGATCGGCCGATTGATCCTCGGCTTGACGTACCAGCAGGGCGAATAACCGGAATGCGGGAAAAGAGAGTGGACGCAGGTCGTGGTCTGCTCCGGATTCTGGGCGTCTACTTCATATTCCACCTTTCCATTGTTTTCCGGAATGGCGAGGATGCGCAGGCTCTTGATGGATTCGAAAGGGTCTGCAGGTTTTGGGTGCTTCGCGCGAATATGAACAGATAGATAGTCGCCGACGTACAGAACCGCAAAGGCTGCCGCTACGCCCATCAGGACGCGTTTGAGCAGGGTGTAAGGTGAGATCACGTCAAGTTTGATGGAGCCGATGGGATTGTCTCTGGCTCCGTGTAGAAAACCTAAGAAAAACCGCTAAATATCAGAAACCATTGCCACTTGCTGATTCTTGCATCGTCCCTCGGTGGCCTTCGAAGGCCCTTGGGACACCCACATAATGCCCGAATGTGGCAACAGTTGGCAACAGTGTGATTTGTGTTGCAGTAACGTTCAAACTTCTCCGCAGAGGCCATATGCTTCTAGCGCGCTTTTCACCTCAGCTGCGAGGCGAGAGGGCGTCAAAGTGTCCTTTGCGACCCAATTGCGGATACCCATGTCCCGGGCAGCTATCAGCTGATCTCTCTCCTCGCCATCAACAAGGGCAATGACCGGGAACTTCCGCGCAATCGCCCCGACGCGTGACAGGCCATCCGGGCCCTGCAAATCGGCCACCCCAAAATCCACCACCATCGCGTCGAAGGATTCGTCTTTGAGTTTGTCAAGAGCCTGCGACAAGCTCTGCTTGCATTGAAGACTGAGGCTATCCGACCAATGGCGCTTCAGAGCCGCCCCGATGAATTTCTCGGCTTGCTTGTTATCCGCGACCAGAAGAATTCTCATCAGTCACCACTTCACCTGTGACCGTCCTTGTAGTTTCTCCTCCATCCCACCCAACTTTTCATGGCAAACCACAATGCCATCAGACCCAGTGAAAGCAATGCTGCCCCAGCGATGATCGTTGCGGTTTGGGTCACATCGGAGTTGGAAGCCCCATCGTGGAGAAGCACTATGCCAATCAGGAGACAGATAGAGGCGAAACAGAGTGCTAAGTTGTCTAGCGGATTTGCCTTTGGTCTCGCGTCCAACGGCACTCTGGGCGCCCTCACGCACCTACCCTCGTGCCAAACAAGGGAGCTAGGACTTCGCGATCCGCGTCGCGGTTAGTTAGAACGGGCTGACTGTAAGGCTTTTTCATCTCCGAACCGCAGCAACATCTAACGTTGAATTCACCCTCGATGGAACCTTTCGTCACCTCGATTTCAGCCGAACACTTGCGATTTTGGCAGCGATATCGCTGCCCCTTCTGCAAGATCATGCTCAGTTACCCCCCCCGCAGGACTGATCCGAGCAAATGCTATCTGCCCACACGAATTACGAATTATTTCTGACTCCCTGCTCGCTTTCCCGACCAGATGAACTCCAAGAAGGCAAATCAAGAGATAGCTCCGTCTCGGTCGGGCCACCGTCGTGGAAGGCGGAAGATTTCTTATTCAATGCATGTGCCGGAAGTCGGCAGGGACACAGGGCTCTTCAAGTCATTGCTCTGCCACAGGTTAAACGTTTTGTTTTGAGGGTAACGAGACAGCCCGATCGAGCTAGCGAAGGCAAAACGGGTGGCGAGTCATTGGCTGGCGGTACCGCCCTCCTGCTTGTTGGATGCTCCTTGATTTGTTCCTCCCTCCCCTGTTGGAGGTCGCAAATTCGAAGCGTGGTCGGAGAACCGACCATCATGGACCGACTATCACAAGACCTCCGGCACATTTCGTAACCTACGCCGCGGGTCCCCGCTCACCGGGGGTCTAAATCTCATTTCAGGAGAAACAGAATGCTTTCCAAAAAGGGAATGTGTTTCTTTATGTTTGTAATTGCTGTACTTCTGCTTGCAACCGCTCCAGGTCGGTGTGAGCGGGAGAATTTGGATAGGCTTGGAGCCGATGGAGGAGCTCCGCCACCACCGATTCCGTGGTCCACAAGCGGAGGAGTAATCGATTCGCTGTATCTCAATGCTGACGGAGGTGCTCCGCCCCCACCGATTCCGTGGTCCACAAGCGGAGGAGTAATCGATTCACAGGATCTCAATGCAGACGGAGGTGCTCCCCTCCCGCCGCCTATACCCTGGCAAAGCGGCATCAACGAACAGCCAACGCTGAGGGCCGATGGAGGCGCTCCGCCCCCTCCATTCCCATGGTCAAGCGGCAACACAATGGTATGCGTGTCCTGAGAATGCCAATTGAAACCATGCGGCAGCGCCGATACGCTGCTCGAAGCATGATCCGTGGGCATGCTTCGTGGATGGGAGCCACAAAGGCTGGGTCTACTTGGCGCTTCGGATTGGTCATTTCGGCGCTGCAGAGCTAGATCGAATCCAAAGGGGGAGAAAGGTGCTAACAACCGCTCCCCCTTTGTGTTATGATTCACGCACTCTCCAGGGGGCTGAAGGTGGCTTCCACGGTCATCTGGCTCATGGCAATCGTGCTCGAGGCCGTGCCACTCGCGCGAGCCGCAGAAGCAAAATTCATACGACATTACAAGCTTTTCTACTCGTATCTGGGCTTTATACTCCTGCGGGACCTGTGGCTCCTCGGTGTTTACTTTCGCTGGCCAAAGTTCTACACATACGCTTACTGGTCCAGCGAGCCTGTCGGCGTCTTGGTGGGATGCGGGCTGGTTTGGGAGGTTTACAAGGTAGCTCTGGCCCGATACCCCGGAACGGCCCGCATGGCACGCAACGCGCTCGCCTTCCTGTTCATCTTCACAACCACAAGAATTTTCGTGAAAGCCTGGAACAGACCAACTTGGATTCCGCACAGGACGGGATACGAAATCGAACGTGACTTGCGTGTTGTACAACTGGCATTGCTAGCAGGCTTGGTTGTTCTCTTTGTATGTTACGCAATTCGTTTGGGCCGAAACCTCAAGGGTATTATTTTCGGCTACGGCCTGTTTCTCGTCACGAGCGTGGTTAACCTTACACTCAGGTATGATCTCGGGGACAGCTTCCAGCGCTCTTGGGCGTACATACAGCCCTTCTGCTACCTTCTTGTTTTGCTTGTGTGGAGTGGAGCCCTATGGTCCTATGCGCCAATTCCCGAGCCCGCAAGCGAGCCGCGACTCGAAGCCGACTATGAGTCTTTGGTTGCCGCAGCCAAGAGAAAACTGTATTCAGCGCGCAGCCAGGTGCTCAAGGCAATGCGACCATGAGTGTGCTTGCATACCTTCTACTAGCCGCCGTGACGATTTTGAACATTTGCTTATTCCTTTCAAGGCGTGGCGGACGACGAGATTCCGATCGGGAAGGCTTTGGAACCGGGCAAGAGACTTCCCTTCCTGGTGGATGGGGTTCCCTCGCCTCGGAACTGGGCGCCAGGATTTTCGATCCGGAAGACTTGAATTTTGTTGCGAGTGAAACATCCCGCCAACTTACGCGGCAGTTTCGACAAGAACGGACTGCGCTCGCGCTTGACTGGCTGCGGGCAGTACGCAGCGAAGTCAATCAATTGATTCGGGCTCATCTCAGAGTCGCACGCGGAAACGCCGACCTCCAGCCGGCGGACGAAATAAAGCTGGGATTCGAGTTTCTTGTTTTTCAACTAACAAGCGGGATCCTCTACTTAGTGATCTGGGCCTTCGGCCCTCCGCGTGCCGCAAAGCTTGTCGGATATTCACTGGCGTTGGCCGGGCAATTGCGAAAGGTGACAAAAGATGTCCTCCCGGCCGGGCACCAAGTGGCCGTGGAGATAATGGACAGCAAACAGGAAGCGCAGAGCTGAATGGCAATTCGATAGCACGCGTATGCACGGGGGACTCAA
>WNFT01004883.1_pt1 | contig 16919 bp, 16 predicted proteins | sample 5400191 | NCBI WGS metagenome assembly WNFT01 (sample SAMN13153359, study PRJNA577476) | soil metagenome | isolation source: 80 cm saprolite under Madrone tree | place: USA:California | collected 2016-06-14 | reverse complement strand
AGGTCACTGCCGCGCCCAGCACGCGAAGCAACGACGAGATCGGCGATCTGGCCCGTTCGTTCGACGAGATGGCCCACGGCCTGAAGGAGCGCGAGCGCCTGCGCGGCACCCTGGGCCGCTACGTCTCCGGCGACGTCGCCGAGCGCATCCTCTCCGAGGAGGACGACCTGTCGCTGCGCGGGGAGGTCCGCCACGTCGCGGTGCTGTTCCTCGACGTGCGCGGGTTCACCACCATCTCCGAAAAGCTGATGCCCGCCGAAGTGGTGGCGCTGCTCAACGAGTACTTCGACGTAGTGGTCGACCGGGTGGCCGCCCACGGCGGCTCGGTCAACAAGTTCATCGGCGATGCCGCCATGTGCATCTGGGGCGCCCCCAAGCACGTCGAGCAGGCCGAGCGATCCGCGGTGCTCTGCGCCCTCGAGATCCAGGCCCGCGCGGCGCAGCTGTCCACCGAGCGCAAGCGGCGGGGCTTCACCACCGTGGGCTTCGGGATCGGCATCAACGCCGGCGAAGCGGTGGCGGGAAACCTCGGCGCCGCGAAGCGGCTGGAGTACACCGTCATCGGAGATGCGGTGAACCTGGCCCAGCGTCTCGAGTCCCAGGCCCGCGCGGGCGAGGTGCTGGTCTCCCAGCGCGTCTACGAGAAGGTCGCCTCGGAAGTGGAGGCCCTTCCGCGCGATCCGGTGAAGCTGAAGGGCAAGTCCAAGCCGGTGCCCCTCTGGGAGATCCGCCGGGTCAAGGTGGCGGCCACGGAGGCCGCGTGAAGCGGCTGCTCGGCACAGCCCTCTTGCTCGCGATCGCCGCCTGCGACGAGGACAAGGGCGCCGCCCCCGACGAGCTGACCATCGTGGTGCAGGGCGACCGGCGCGAGGTGGAGCAGCTGGAGAAGTCGGTCCGCGAGCGCGAGGAATCGCTCAAGCGCGACAAGGAGCAGCTCGACCAGCGCATCGCCGACCTGGCGCGAGGCCTGAAGGCGGCCGCGGACGCCGAGCAGCGGCGCAGGCTGGAGGAAGAGCTGCGCCAGTCGCAGGCCCAGGAAGGGCAGCTGGGCCTGCGGGTGAGCGCGCTGCAGGCGCAAAAGGTCGAGGTGGAGGCGAAGAAGCGCGTGGTCGACGCGGACATGCAGCGGGCGGCGCAGGCCGCGCTGGACGCGCGCGCGGCGGCGGTGGCGGCGCGGGAGGCCAGGGCCGCGGAGCGGGAGGCGCAGATCGCCTCCGTCGAGCGCGACCTGGCGCAGAGGTCCAAGGACGTGGCGCTGCGGGAGAAAGCGGTGGCCGCCTTCGAGCGGCAGGGTCCGCCTCCGGAGTACCGGGACCGCAAGGTGGTGCCCAAGGCCGCGCTGGTGGAGGACAAGCACAAGAAGCTGCTCGCCGACCTGGACGCGCGCGGGGTCCTGATCAGCGATCTGCCGCCGGAGGACCAGCCGCTCAACGCGGAGATCTTCGTCGCCCGGCGGCAGCGGGACTTCGCCCGCGCCATGGACCTGCTCAACGACCTGAGCAAGGCGGTGACGAAGCTGCGCGTCGACCAGCGCTTCGTGGAGGCGAAGATCACCCGGTTGCAGGGAGCTCGGGGGGCTGCCAAGCTCTCCGACCGGCAGCGGGGAGAGGTCGAGAAGCTGCTCAAGGACGTCACCTCCGCGTTTTCCGACGGCCGCTATGAGCAGGCCAACAAGGGCCTGAACCGCATCGCGGTCATCCTGGACGCGGGGACCGCCTCGGGGTAAACGACGCGGCGTGAGCGAGCGCGCCGCCGATCCACATCATCTCCGCGTCCGCTCCGGCCTGGCCTTCGTGCAGGTGCTGCGGCCGGCGCTCTACGTGCTCCTGGTGCTCTCGGCGCTCTTCACCTTCTGGTCGGGCGCGCCGGTGGCGGGCCGGTCGCTCCCGCCCTGGACCCGGAGCGTGGCGCCCACGCTCTTCGCCACCTTTCTCGCCATCTTCGCCGTCTACCGCTTCGCGCTGATGCGGGCGAAGAAGTACCCGGTGGCCACGGGCCTCTTCCAGATCGGGCTCGGGGCGCTGATCTGGGTGCTCCTCCTCCCTTCGACGCGGCAGAAGATCGCGCCGCCCTCGGCGGTGGTGGACGAGGTGCCGGTGCTGCTGGCGTCCCCGGACCCGCGCGTGCGGGCCGTCGCGGTGGAGGTGGCGGGGTACCGGCGGGACGTGCGGTACGCGCCGGAATTGATCGACCGCCTGAACGACGCCGATCCCACCGTGCGCGAGCGGGCGCACGCGGCGCTGGTGCGCATCTTCAGGACCGACGCCGGCCGCGATCCGGAAGCCTGGCGGGAGCTGGCGCGCCAGCGCGGGGCCCTGCGCTGAAGCGACGCAGGGCGCTCCGGCGCGCTTGACGGTGCGGAGGACGGCCGGTACAGTGGCTCTTCGAGATTGAGAATCAATTTCAAAATGAAACGCGCCGCCCCCCGCAAGCCCGCCAGCGCCGCCGCCGCCCGTGAGCGGCTGGCCAGCTGGATCTCGGCCCGCGGGCTGAAGGCGACCCGCCAGCGCGACCTGATCGTGGACACCTTCTTCTCCCAGACCGGCCACCTGTCGGTGGACGAGCTGGTGGAGAAGGCCAAGCAGCGGGACCCCAGCATCGGGGCGGCCACCGTGTACCGGACGATGAAGATCCTGGCCGACGCCGGCCTCGCCTCCGCCCGGCACTTCGAAGGAGGGCAGACGCGCTACGAGGCCGCGCTGGACCGGCACCACCACGACCACCTGATCTGCACCTCCTGCGGCAACATCGTCGAGTTCGAGAACGAGCGCATCGAGGAGCTGCAAGACCGGGTGGCGGAGGACCACGGTTTCACCGTCACCCACCACAAGCTCGAGCTGTACGGCCTCTGCGCGGCCTGCAAGCAACGGCAGTCCCCCCAAAACCCCAAGCGGTAGACGTCCAAGAAAGCGAACCCGTGATGATCCGCGTCCTGTCGTTGAGACTGAGAATCACAATCGGTCTCAACCTGCTCCTGGCCGGGGCCCTGCTGGCGCCGGCGGCCCGCGCCGACCGGCGCACCCTGATCCGCGCGTACGAGTACATGACCCAGCCGAAGGACAACCTGGAGCTGGAGATCTGGAACGACGTCGCCGCGCCCAAGGACGGCGGATTCGATGCCGCCAGCACGGTGCACCGCATCGAGCTGGAGTACGGCCTCACCGATCACTGGGACCTGGCGCTCTACCACGTGTTCGCCCAGAGCCCCGGCGAGTCGTTCAAGTTCGATTCCTGGCGGGTGGAGACCCGGTACCGGCTGTTTGAGAAGAACGTGCTGCCGGTGGACGTCGTGCTCTATTTCGAGGTGGAGCGGCCGGCGACCTTCACCGAGCCTTGGGAGATCGAGGAGAAGCTGATCCTGGAGAAGGACTTCGGCCGGTTCGCGCTGGTCGGGAACATCGTCGCGGAGCAGAAGCCCGGCCACGCCAACCAGGGCTACGCGTGGGAATTCGACCTGGGCGCGCGCTACGAATTGGTGCCGCAGCTGCGCGTCGGCGCCGAGTTCTGGACCCTCCGCGAGACCGCGAACGGCGTCACCGAGGCGCAGTACTTCCTGGGCCCGTCGGTGTCCTGGGCGACGAGCAAGTTCTGGCTGCAGCTCGGAGCAGGGTTCGGGCTGGGCGACGAGTCCTCGGGCGCGACCTTCGTCCGCTCCGTCCTGGGGATCAACTTGTGACGCGTGGGTCAGCCCTCCTCCTGCTCGCCGCGGCGTGCAGCTCGGCGCCGTCGCATCCGCTCTCGGAGGAGGAGCGGCTGTACCGGGCCAAGTGCGCCTCCTGCCACCGCATGTACGAGCCCGGCGAGCGCAAGGACTGGCCCGCGGTGGTGGACCGCATGCAGGCGGAGCGGAAGACGCACCTGACCGAGGAGGAGCGGGCCGAGATCCTCCAGTTCCTCCAGGGCACCGCGGCGACCCGGTAAGCCCTTGAAAGCTTACCCGCCGGTCGGGTAAACTCAATCGGCCAACGGCCTGAGCGGTGGCTGGAGAGGGACTTGCCCAGCGAATTGCACGTCCACCTCGCCCAGCTGGATTCCAAGCTGGCGCGCTTGCAGGACGGACCCCCCGGCTCCGGGGGAGAGCCTCGCGACGGAGCCCAGGAGATCGGCGGGATCCTGCGGCGCATGACCTCGGTCGCGGATCGGGGTGGCACGCCGGCGCAGTCGGAGTTCCGCCGGCTGATCCAGGAGCGGAAGGAACAGCTGCAAAGGATCCTGGGCGACGCGCTCGGCCGCGCGATCCCCCAGAGGGCGCTCGAGCAGGTGCAGCGCGTCCAAGACACGCTGGGGAGGGTCGAGGGCGCGCTGGAAAGGGCGACCGGGCTCGCCCGCAGGGGCGCGAACCTTCTCAGGGAGGACAGTGCTCTCGGACGCGCCCTCGGTCGCGCAGCGGACGTCGGGGATCAGGTCCACGGTTACCTGGACAAAGGGGTCCACGCGATCGAGCGGCTCCAGCGCGGCGTGGCCACGGCAAAGGGGGCGCTGGAAGACATCCCCGAAGCTGGCGCGAAGCGCGAGCAGCAGGTGGTGGTCGCGGCGCCCAAGCCTGCGGAGTCGGAGGAGGAGAAGTCCGCGCGTCTGGCGCAGGCCTGGCAGAAGATCGGATCGGTCTCGCGGCAGGTGCAGAAGTTCGAGGTCGACTCCGGGAAGGGGCAGCGCCGGATCCAGGAGCTGCTCCAGGCGGGGCAAGCCAACCAGGCGGGGACCGAGCTCGTCGGCCTCGGGTCCTGGTGCGCGCAGATCGACGGCACCATCCGCGAAGCGAAGGATCTCTCGCGCGGCCACGACGCCTACGAGAAGGAGATCGCCTTCTACGAGGATTGGCATCGGCAGACGCGGGGCAGGCTCCACGCCGCGATCGCCGACACCCAGGGGCTGGGCGCCCAGGTGGCGGTCTCAGGATTTGGCATCGAGGAGCGCACGCATCGCGACATCTTCGAGAACACGCGCGCCATCTACGCGGTGCGGACCAAGGTGGAGGGCCTGGCCGGCGCTCTGCGGGATCCGGCGGCCGCTCCCCACGTCGAGAAGGTGCGGGCGGAGGCGCGGCAGGCGAAGGCGGGCCTCGAAGAATTGCAGCGGAAGTACGGCGACGACAAATCCGCCTCGGCGTTCCTGACCGGCGGGGGGACGCAGGACAAGCTGATCGACGAGGTCTTGCGCAAGCTCGAGGCCGAAGGCGAGGCGCAGCCCCAGCCGCACGAGGCGGAGCCGCAGCCGCGGCCGGGTCCACGTCGACCGCGGCGCGGCGCGGATGGATCTGGTCGTGCACGACCTGCAGGACGTGGACGCGGCGGCCGTCGACACCTGGGTCGGATCGGGAGAAGGAGCCAAGCTCTTCTCCGAAGTCTTCGGCGGTTCCATTCCTGCCGAAGGCGCCGTCGTCCCGCACGAGGGGCTGTTCGAGCATCTGGAAGGCTTCGCCGATCGGATCGCGGCATGGGCCAGGTCGGGATCGAACGTGCTCGGCAAGGGCATGCATTACGCGGAGACGGGCATGCACCGGCTCTCCCAGGTCGAGGGCGCGGCGGCGAAGGTGCAGGGCCTGGCCGGCAGGGCCGAGGGCTTGCTGGAGAAGATGGGATTGCACAGCTTGGCGGAATTCGCCGGGCGGATCGGCGGGGCCGCGGGCTCGGTCGAGGGCCACGCCGAGACGGTCCATGGCGGGTTGAAGACCGCCGACCGCTGGATGGGCACCGGCAAGAAGGTGGCCGACCGGATCGAGGACGAGGCGGAGCTGGTGAGCGCCTACAGCGCCTCGAAGACCGGGACCGGCATCGACGGCAACCTCTCCCCGCGGCGGTTGCGGTGGGGGTCGGTCTTCGACGAGCCGCGCCGGCTGGACCTCGGCACCCTCTCGCGGATGGAGGGGTTCCTGGGCGGCGACTTCTCCGGCGTGCGCATCCACACCGGGCCCGGCGCCGCCGAGGTGACGCGGCGATTCAACGCCGAGGCAGTCACCGTCAAGGACCACATCTTCTTCGCCCCCGGCCGCTTCAGCCCCTCGACGGTCGAGGGCCAGAAGCTGATCGCGCACGAGCTGACCCACGTGCTGCAGGAGGGCCGCAAGAACCTCGACGTGCGCACGGCGGAGACGGAGGCGCTCCGCTCCGAGCACACCTACGGTCCCGCGCCCTCGATGGAGACGCTGAACCTGCGCAAGCCGGAACCGGGCTTCCGCATCGCCGGCGAGGGCGAGGGCATGGGCGCGTCCTCGGGCATCCACACCGCCCGGCGCAACCGCAGCCGGGGCCACGAAGTGGGCGCCAAGGACACGCTCCCGGACGGCGAGGAGTTCCTGGAGCTGGTCTCGGGCCGGGTCTACGAGCTCCTGATGGAAGAGCTGGAGCAGGCGTTCGAGTCGCGCTGACGTTTTCTTGCCCGGCTGCCGCCCCGGTGTAGCGTCGGGCGCACATGCCGGCGAAGCTGTCGCCCCGCAGGAAGCTGGTGCTCGGCGCGTTCACCGCGTCGGTTTGCATGGCGGCGATGTCGCTGGGCAACCCCAAGGGCCTGCGCCGCCTGGAGCGGCTGCGCGCGGACATCGAACGGCAGGAGCAGCGCAACCGCGAGCTGCGGGAGGAGAACGCGCGGCTCTCCAAGACCGTGCGGGAGCTGTCGCCTCCCATCCAGCCGCAGGCGCTGGAGAGGGCGGCGCGAGAGCAGCTCGGCTTCCTCCGGCAGGACGAAGTGCTCTTCAAGTTCGAGTGACGGATGCCAGAGGGGATGGGCAGAGCGCGCAGGTGGGCGGCCCTCGGGGCGCTCCCGGTCGCGGTCGGCGCGCTGTGCGCCCTCCTGCTCCGCGGTGCGTTCAAGACCTGGCATCCTCTGCCCTGGGCGCTGCTGCTCGCGGCCAGCATCGGCGCGCTGGCGCGCTGGGGCCTCGCCGCGAAGCGCAGGCCCTGGAACCCGATCGAGGACGGGATCCTCTGCGCGGTGGTGGTGCTGGCGCTCTCGCAGATCGCGCCGCCGCTGCAGCCGCTGATGTACCTGCTCGCCGCCGCGTACGTGCTGGCGCTGCCGCTCCGGCTGGCCATTCCGCTGCTGGCGGCGCTGGTGGCGCTCGACGCGGCCCTCGTGCCCTATGGACCGCAGCTGCTCGCCCACGCTTCGTTCACGGCGCTCTTCGCGGCGCTCTATCACGCGCTGCTCGGCGCGCGGCTCGCGGCGGCGCGGCGGGCGGAGAGCCTGGCGGTGCGGCGGCGCATCGCGGACGCCGAAGCACGGGCGCGGGAGCTGCGGCTGGTGGCGGTCTCCTCCGATCCTCCGGATGCGGCCGAGCGGCATTTGCTGGCGGCGGTCTCGGAAGTGGAGGAGGTCCTGCGCGGCGCCGTCGGAGTGGCGGAGGCCGCGCTCCGCCCGCACACCATCGCCGTCTTCCTGCTCTCCCCGGATGGCGAGAGCGTCCGGCTGCGGGAGTGCGCCTCGCGGAGCGACCGCCTCTATCGCGGACCGCTCCCGTCGCGGGAGGGCGCGCTCGGGGCGGTGCTCTCCACCCAGACGGCGGTCCGCCTCGAGGACGGGGGCGCGCAGCTCACGTACTACGACGCCCGGGCGCCGGTCCCTTGCTTCTGCGGCGTTCCGCTGCTGGAGGAGGGTGGCGGATTGATGGGCGCGCTGGCGGCGGATCGCGCGACGCCGTTCTCCGAGGAGGAGCAGCGCGTGCTGGAGGCCCTGGCGGGGGAGGTGACTCGCGCCGTCGCGGCGGAGAGGCTGCTCGGCGCGGTCCGCCGGGAGAAGGAAGAGAAGGCGCGCTTCTTCCGGGCGCTGGAAGAGCTGAACAAGACCACCACGCCGGAGCAGGCCGCGGAGACCGCGGTTTCCCAGGCGCGTCAGATGTGCCCCGCCCTCGACCTCTGCGCCATCACCCTCCTGGAGGATCGCAGGCATCGGATCGTGGCCGTGGACGGCGAGGGAGCCTCGACGCTGCGCGAGCTGTCGTTCGCCGACAACGCCGGGCTGGTGAGCAACGTGGTGAAGCTGGGAGCGCCGTTGCCGGGGCGGCCGCTGGCGGCGATGGATCGGGTGCAGATCTTCGACGGCGGCACCGTCGTGCGCGGGCTGGGCGCGCTGAAGATCTTCCCGCTCAAGGCGGGCGAGAGCGTGATCGGGACGCTGGTCTGCGGATCGCGCGAGGCCGGGGCGCTGCCCGAGGCGGCGCAGAAGGAGCTGACGATGCTCGCGCTCCAGGCCGCGGAGGCGCTGGTGCGCACCCGCCTGTTCGAGCAGGCGGAGCGGCTCGCCACCACCGACGGGCTCACCGGCCTGCTCAACCGGCGCACCTTCAACGCCCAGCTCCTGGGCCGCCTCCGCGAAGCGCAGCGCTACAACCGCCCGCTCTCGCTGCTCCTCTTGGACATCGATCACTTCAAGAAAGTGAACGACACCTACGGGCACCCGGCGGGGGACGCGGTGCTGCGGGGGATCGCCGGAATCCTGCAGAAGCAAGCGCGGGAGACGGACATCGTGGCCCGCTACGGAGGAGAGGAGATGGCGCTCATCCTGCCCGAGACGGAGGCCGCGGGTGCGCAGGCGATCGCCGAGCGCATCCGCCGCGCCGCCGCGGCCGTGACGCATCCGAGCGAGCAAGGTGCCATCCAGGTGACGGTCAGCATCGGCCTCGCCACCTGGCCCGGTCCGGGCGAGAGCGCGGAGGCGATCCTCGAGGCAGCCGACAAGGCGCTCTATCGCGCCAAGCAAGGCGGGAGAAACCGCGTCGCGTGCGCAAATCCCGCTTCCCCCACGGTCCGCGCCGATCTACGATCGATCGTTCCCGGGAGCCCAGGTTGAGAAAGAACTACGTCCTCGACACCAACGTCCTGCTCCACGACCCGCGCGCTCTCCTCCAGTTCAAAGACAACAACGTCATCATCCCCATCTACGTCGTCGAGGAGATCGACAAGTTCAAGCGCGATCTCTCCGAGCTGGGCCGCAACGCGCGGCAGGTCTCGCGCGATCTGGACGCCTTCCGGGAGGAGAACGGCAGCCTGACCGAGGGCGTGCCGCTGGAGAGCGGGGGGACGCTGCGCGTCCTCTTCACCCAGCGCGAGCTGCCGCGCGAGCTGATGAACCAGCACGTGGCGGACAACCGCATCCTCGCGCTCGCCCTCGACGTCAAGGAGCGGGAGCCGAATCTGCGCTGCGTGTTCGTCACCAAGGACATCAACTTGCGCATCCGCGCCGACGCGCTGGGGCTGGTGACCGAGGACTACGAGAACGACAAGATCGAGAACCCGGAAGTGTACATGGGGGTGCGCGAGCTGGAGGTCGGCAAGAGCGACATCGACGACTTCTACGCGCGCGGAGAGCTCGCCCCGCCCAACGGCATCAACGGCGTGTATCCGAACGAGTTCGCGCTCCTCAAGGACCGCAACGCCCCCAACCACACGGCGCTGAGCAAGTACAACGCGCAGAAGGGGCGCTTCGTCCCGCTGCTCAAGTCGCTCAAGGAGGGCGCCTGGGGGCTGCGGCCCCGCAACAAGGAGCAGAGCTTCGCCCTCGACCTCTTGCTCAACGACGAGATCAAGCTCGTCACCATCGTAGGCAAGGCGGGAACGGGGAAGACGCTGCTCGCCATCGCCGCCGGCCTGCAGAAGACGATGGAGGAGCAGGTCTACCAGAAGATGCTGGTGAGCCGGCCGGTGTTCCCGCTGGGGAAGGACATCGGCTTCCTCCCCGGGACGGTGGAGGAGAAGCTGAATCCCTGGATGCAGCCCATCTACGACAACGTCGAGTTCCTGATGGGGCTCTCCCGCGCCGACAAGAAGGCGGGGCGCAGCTACCGGGAGCTGATCGATCTCGGGCTGGTGGCCATCGAGCCCTTGACGTACATCCGCGGGCGCAGCATTCCCAACCAGTACATCGTGGTGGACGAGGCGCAGAACCTCACGCCGCACGAGGTGAAGACCATCATCACCCGCGTGGGCGACAACACGAAGATCGTGCTCACCGGGGACCCGTACCAGATCGACAATCCCTACGTGGACTCCACCAGCAACGGGCTGGTGCACGTGGTGAACAAGTTCAAGCACGAGCGCCTGGCCGGTCACATCACGCTGACCAAGGGCGAGCGTTCGGCGCTTGCCGAGCTGGCATCCAACGTCCTGTAAGGTAGCCAGTTTTCTGGCTGCCAGCCCGGGATCGAGCCCCTCCAGCGCCCATACCGCTCGTGAAATCCCTCGGGAACAGCGGGGAAAATCGGCCGGCACGTCGCTTGAACGATCGGCGTCGACATGTGGTCGCGGAGCTTCGTGTTCCCCGTCCGGTACGTTTCGGAGGGCATGGCCGTCCAGAGCACCTCCCGGCAGCTGAGCCCCGTCGGGATCGACGTGCGCTCGCTCTCGCCGCCTCGCGTCGGGTCGCGGGTGTCGATGGCGCTCTACCTCCCGAACACCTCGGTGCCGGAGGTGGCCATCGGCCGCGTCTCGCGCGCGGTCTCCGGCGTTCCGGGCGAGGCGGGATTCTGGGCGGACTTCATCGTCGTCGATCCGCAGGCGCGGCTGCGGATCTCCAACCTGCTCTCCGAGCGGGACGAGAGCGGCTCGGCCAACCACCGCGGGTTCCCGCGGCACGCCGTCAAGCTGGCGGTCCGCTTCCGCACCTCGCAAGACTTCGTGCTCGAGCACGCGAGCAACATCAGCCGGGGCGGCATCTTCATCCAGACCGACGATCCGCCGCCGCTCGATACGGCGGTGCAGGTGGAGGTGCAGCTCCCGGACGATCCCGTGCCGGCGACGACCAACGGAATCGTCGTCCATCGGCAGCTGGCGGTGGGAGGGAAGACGCCGGGCGCCGGCGTGCAGTTCGTGGACTCGAGCGATCCGTTCCGCGAGCGGATCGACCGCTACATGGATTCGCTGCACAAGTCGTGACTCAGGCGCGGGCCGTGACTCAGGCGCGGGCGCGGAAGTCGAGGAGCTCGAGCGGGCGCTCCGCCATCTCGAAGACGACCTCGCGGCGGTATCCTTCCGCGTCGCCGCCGATCTGGAGCGGCATCTCCCGATCGAACCGGATCAGCACCTTGTCGCAGTGGAAGTCGAGGACGCCGGAGGGCGCGGGTCCGCCGCGCCAGAGCGTGCGGAGATTGGCGAGGACCTTCGGCACGCCGATGGCGGTGAGCCGGAGCTGGAACCGGCCGGGGGCGCGCAGCGCATGAGGGAACATCTGGAAGCCGAACCCGTAGTTCGGCACCGTGCCCGCCGAGGCGATCTTGCAGGGGCCCCGATAGAGGACCTCGCCGCGCTCGATGTCCCGGCCCAGGGGCTTGCCGTCGGGACCGACCTGCTGCGCGCGGGCCCCGAGGTTGATCACCTCGACCTGCGGAACGCCGCGCTTCAGCATGTACGCGGGGAGCGTCTTGCCGACGACGGAGCAGAAGTACCCGAGGCCACCGTGGGCCAGATGGGTCTTCATGCTCACGTAGTCGTTGAGGACGGCGGCGTCGATGCCCAGGCCGGCGAACGGCGCCCGTTTCCCATCGATGGCGAGCAGGTGCAGGGGCCGCGCGATGGAGACCTCGCCGGAGCGGGTGCGGAGGATGTCCTCGACCACGCCGAGGCGGCGCCCGCTGGCGCCGGAGAACTCGGCGACGGCGTTGCCGGTTCCGAGCTTGAGGACGCCGAATCGGGGGAGCTCGATGGCGTGGACGGGGACGGGGAGAAGCTTGTAGGCTCCGCGCAGGGAGGAGCCGCTGGGCTGCTGCGCCTGCTCGAAGAGGCAGTTGACGTAAGCGACGAAGGTGCCGTCGCCGCCGCCGGTGAGGATGGTGCGGTAGCCCTTGTCGAGCACCTGGCGCGAGATGTAGCGGGCCTCGTCGAAGTTGCGCGAGTAGTACAGGTCCTCGGGAGGGACGAAGTTCTCCAGCTCCCGCTTGAGGCCCTCGCACACGCTCCTCGCGTTGGCGTTGAGGAGCACAGCCACCTTCTCGGACCTACGGAAGCTCGGAAGCCGCTCGACGTTGCCCATGCGGGTGGTGCTCAGAAGCAAACGGGAGGCCGGATCCCGCTGCGGCGCGTCAGGTCACAATCTCGAAACATTCTCGACACTTCGTTTTACTGCAGGTCGTACTTACACCTACCCATTTCCGCGTACGGGTGGTGGCGGTGCGAAGATCCCTACGCAGCTCACGTTTGCTCTTGGCGGGCAGTTGCGCGCAGCGTACACAGGGCGCTTCCAACTGGAGGGTAGTGCATGAAGGTCTTCGTCACGGGCGGCAGTGGATACATCGGTTCAGCGGTGGCGCTCGCGTTGAAGAAGGCGGGGCACGACGTGCTCGCGCTCGTTCGCTCCGAGGCGAAGGGCGAGACCCTGAAGAAGGCCAGCGTGAAGCTCGCCGTCGGCGATCTCGGCAATCCGGCCGGGTACGCCGGCAGCGCCTGGGGGCGCGCGGCGTTCGTCAACCTGGCGCAGGAGTACTCGCCGCAGGGGGTTGAGCTGGATCGCAAGACGATCACCAGCGCGCGCGACCTGCTGCGCGGCCAGGTGGGCGCTACCTTCATCTATACGAGCGGGTGCTGGGTGCAGGGATCGACGGAAGGCATCGCGGACGAGAATACGCCGGTGAAGCCCGCCCGCGCCGTCAGCTGGCGGCCGGCGCACGAGCAGGCGGCGCTGGAGATGGCGAAGGACGGGATCCGCTCGGTGGTGGTGCGCCCCTCGATCGTCTACGGCGGCGCGCACGGCGGAATTCCGGCGATGTTCTTCGGCACCGCGCTGAAGCACGGGGCGGCGCACACCATCGGTCCTGGCGAGAACCATTGGCCCATGGTGCACATCGACGATCTGGCGGAGCTGTACGTGCGGCTGGTGGAGCGCGCGCCCGCCGGGTCGGTCTATTACGCGTCGGACGCCTCGCGACTCACGCAGCGCGAGATCGCCGAGGCGGCCGCGCGGGGCGCGGGCAAGGACGGCAAGGTGCAGGCGCAGCAGCCCGACGGGTCGCCGTACCAGGAGGCGCTGATGCTGGATCAGCAGATCTCCAGCGAGAAGGCGCGCAACGACCTGGACTGGCGGCCGCGGCACGAGAGCTTCGCCGCGGAGGCGGCGCCGCTCTTCAACGTCTGGCACTCCGCGCGGTAGCGCGCGGCGCGGTAGCGCGGCGGGTGGTGCTGCCTGCGCCGCGTTGTCAGACGGGGTCGGTACGCTGCGATCATGAAGATTCGGGCGGCGGGGTTGGAGTCGCTGAGCAGCGCCGCGCTGCTCGCCGCGACGCGGGAGTTGGCGCGGAAATCTCACGTTCTCGAGGCGGAGCTGCTCGTCCACCTGGGCGAGATCGACGAGCGGAAGCTGTATCTCGCGTGCGCTCATTCCTCGATGTTCGCGTTCTGCATGGCAGAGCTCCGATTCTCCGAGGCGGCCGCGTACGACCGGATCATGGTCGCGCGCGCCGGCCGGCGGTTGCCGGCCCTCTTGGATGCTGCGAGCTCGGGGCGGGTGCACCTGACCGGGTTGCGTCTGCTCGTGCCGCACCTGACGGAGGCGAACCAGGAGACGCTGCTGGCGCAGGCGGCGGGCAAGTCGAAGCGGGAGATCGAGGAGCTGGTGGCGCGGGTCGCGCCCCAGGAACCTGGTCCAGTGGTGGTCTCGAGGGCTCCCGAACAGAGGGTTGTGGAGGTGTCCGCGCACACGAGGTCGGCGCCCTCGGCCGCGGGTGCGTCGGGGTCGGGCGTTCCTCCCGGTCCGGGTCTTTTTCCCGCGCCGTGGCCATCGAGCAGCGCGTCTTCGTACGACCAGCGGGACGCGCCGCAGCCGCCCCGGCGCCATCGTCCGTCCTTCGTGCCGGTCAGCGCGGACTTGTTCCAGATCCAGTTCACCGCCAGCCGCGCGTTTCGCGACAAGGTGGTGGAAACCCAGGGCTTGCTGCGGCACCGGGTGCCGGACGGAGATCTGGAGTCGATCCTCGGTCGGGCGCTCGACCTGCTCATCGTACAGGTGAAGAAAGAGCGCTTCGGCGTGGGGCGCAGGACCCGGAAGGCAGCCACGGAAGCAGAGCTGAAGCCTGCCGATGAAACCTCATCGCGGCACATTCCCGATGCGATCAAGCGGGCGGTGTACGAGCGCGATGGGGGGCGCTGCACGTTCACGGACGAGCGTGGCCGGAGATGCGAGGAGACGAGCGGGCTGGTGTTCGACCACGTCGAGGGGTTCGCGCGGACGCATCGCCGCACCGTGGAGGGGATCCGGTTGCTGTGCCGCGCTCACAACCAGTTCGTCGCGGAACAGATGTACGGCCGCGCCTTCATGGAAAAGGCCCGCCAGCGAAGAGAGGTGCCGGAAGTCGGCGGAACGGATTCGCCCGCGGGGACGCCGAAGAAGCCGGCCCACCCGCCGGCCACCGACGAGCAGACGCCCTCGATGTCGACCAAGACCGGCGAGCAGGGCACCGTCGCCGCGCCTTCGACGGCGGGCTCGGGGGGCGCGGCGCAGAGCGCGCCGGCCCAGGGCGGATCGCCGGCAACTCGTGCCGGCACGAGTTCGGGGCCGTCCGCCGCCGCCGGTGCAATGCTGACGGAGGTCAGCGATTCGGGCCGCACCGAAAGATCCGGGAGTGCCCTGGCGGCAGAGGAGCCGCGTGATGTGCTGGCCGCGGAGAGCCCGCCACCAGACGCTCGGGGCGCTACATCAGGGCTTGGGCTGCTCCAGCGGGGGGACGATGGCGTCGAGCAGGGCGCGGTCGGCCTGGATGGCGACGCGCTGCGAGTAGAGCTGGAGGCCGCGGAGGCCGCCCAGCTCTTCGCCGCCGCCGGCGTGGCCGGGGCCGCCGTGGAGGAGCTGCGGGAGGACGGTGCCGGGGCCCAGGGTCTGGCCGGCGACCTTCTCGCTGCCGATGTAGATGCGGCCGTGGTACGGCGCGATGGCGAGCACGCATTGGCGGAGGAAGTCGCGGTCGTCGCTGTACACGGAGCAGACCAGCCCGCCTCCGCCGCGGCGCACCAGGTCGGCCGGTGATTTTGCCGGTGCGAGAGTGGCGACTGGACCGAAGACCTCGTGCTCGTGGAATGACCGGGCGCTCGCGGGATCGCGAGAGAACAGGAGCACGGGCCCGACGAAGTAGCCCTTGCCTTCGGGTGCCAGGGCGCGAACGCTGCCGTCGCCGCCGAAGACGGGGGGAGCTTCCGCGGCGAGCTTCGCGATGCCGGCGCGGACGTCGCGGAGCTGATCGGCGGTGCTCAGCGGACCCATCGTCACCTCGGCGCGGGAAGGATCGCCGACGCGCACCTGCGAGAGGCGGTCGATGAGCGCTTCCTGCGCGGCGGGGAGATGGTCGCCGGCCACGAAGATGCGGCGCACGGCGGTGCACTTCTGGCCGGCCTTCTGGGTCATGTCGCGGGCGACGTCCTGCACGAACAGGTCCCAGGTGCCGGTGCTCGGCTGCACGTCGGGGCCGAGCACCGCGGCGTTCAGGGAGTCGGCCTCGACGTTCAGGCGAGCGCCGCGGCGCGAGAGCTGCTCTCGGAGTCGCGATGCGGTCTGGGACGAGCCGGTGAAGGCGACGACGTCCTGTGGACCCAAGCGGTCGAGCAGGTCGCCGGGCGAGCCGCAGATGAACTGGAACGTGCCCGGGGGGAGCAGCGGTGCGCCGATCTCGGCGACCCGGTGCGCGACCAGCGCGGTGCTGGTGGCGGGCTTGCTGATGATCGGCATGCCGGCGAGGAGCGCGCAGGCGGCCTTCTCGCAGGTGCCCCAGGCGGGGAAGTTGAAGGCGTTGATGTGCACGGCCACGCCGTCGCGGGGCGCCCAGACGTGGATGCCGGCATAGCGGGCGGTGCGGCCGAGCTGCACGGGCTCTCCGTCGCGGAGCGCATGGAGCGAGCCGAGCTGGGTGCCGAGGTCGGCGTAGTGCGCGAGGGTGCCGATGGCGCCGTCGACGTCGAACTTGGCGTCTCCCCGCGTGTTGCCGCCGTTCTCCATGGCGAGCCCGATCAGCTCGTCGCGGGCGGCGTGCAGGGCCTTGCTCCATGCCCTCAAGAGCTCGCCGCGCTGCGCGAAGGTGAGATCCCTCAGCGCGGGGCCGCCGCGCGAGCGGGCGAGCTCCAGCGCCGCACCGAAGTCGATGCCTGAGCTCGAGGCGCGGGCCAGAGGTTCTTCCGTCGCCGGATTGACGAGCGTCGCGAACGGCCCCCGGCCTTCCACCCATTTGCCCTCTACAAAGCTTCGCAGCGTCTTCATGGGGTCCTCGGTCAATGGGCTGCGGGGCGGGACGCCGGCTGGTTCTCTCGGGCTGGCTGGCGCGGTGGCCGGGGCAAGACGTCGGGCATTTCGGCCAGCGACCAGGCGACCACGGCGATGGCTGCCGCGTTCTTCGCGAGCTCGGTCGGGTCGATCTTGTCGAACGTGTCCGCCGCGCTGTGGTGGATGTCGAAGTAGTGCGTCCCGTCGGGATGGACCATCACCAGCGGGACCGAGGCGGCCTCCATCGGGCCCAGGTCGGCGCCGCCGGCGTCGCCGCTCTCCAGGCGCAAGCCCATCGTCTCCAAGGGAGCGAGCCAGGGCGCGAGGATCGCGGCGCCACCCTCGCCGGCGCGCAGCCGGATGGAAACGGGGCGCGCCGCGCCGGAGTCGGCCTCCAGCGCGGCGACGTGCTTCGCCAGCTCGCCCTGGTGGGCCGCCGCGTAGGCCTTCCCGCCCGCGAGGCCGTTCTCCTCGTTCATGAAGAGGACCACGCGCAGCGTCCGCCGCGGGCGCTGCGGCAACGACGCGACCAGCCGGCCGGCCTCCATCACCATCACCACTCCCGCTCCGTCGTCGTTCGCTCCCGTCCCCAGGTCCCAGGAGTCGAGGTGGGCGCTGATCAGCACCACTTCGTCGGGCCGCTCCCGGCCGCGCACGTCCGCGACCACGTTCGCGGAGTCCGCATCGGGGAGCATGCGGCAGCCCAAGGAGAAGCGGACGCGCACCGGCCCGCGCTGCAGCAGCCGATGGAGGAG
>WNFT01006081.1_pt1 | contig 16924 bp, 14 predicted proteins | sample 5400191 | NCBI WGS metagenome assembly WNFT01 (sample SAMN13153359, study PRJNA577476) | soil metagenome | isolation source: 80 cm saprolite under Madrone tree | place: USA:California | collected 2016-06-14 | reverse complement strand
GCGGGTCCTGCAGGGGCTGGGGACCGGGCTCGCCACGGGCGCGCTCAGCGCCTGGCTGCTTGATCTGCAACCGCCAGACCATCCAGACCTGGGAAGCCTGGTCGCTAGTGTCGCCCCGGTCGCAGGCCTCGCGGCCGGCGCGCTGGGTTCGGGCCTGCTGGTGCAATATGGCCCCGATCCGCTGCACCTGGTGTTCGCTTTGCTGTGCGCCGTCTTTGCGCTCGCGGTGGCGACGATGCCGGTCATCGCCGACGTTGCACAGCGGATGCCAGGGTGGCTGCAGTCGATGAGACCGCAGATCGGCGTGCCGCCGGCGGCTCGCTCCCTGTTCGCCACCTCGGCTCCCACGCTGATCGCGACGTGGGCTCTGGGCGGGCTCTATCTGTCGCTGGGACCCGAGCTTTCCCTCTCCTTGCTCAAAAGCGACAGCTACCTCGCCGGCGCCGGGGTAATTGTGGCATTGATGGGTGCCGTCACTGTGGCCGCCACCCTTGTCCGGGCGGCGGATGCGCGTGTGATCGTGATCCGTGCCTCGCTCGTCTTGGTGGTGGGCGTTGGGATCACCGAGCTTGCGGTAGCGCTGGGTTCGGCCGTTGGCCTCTACGCCGGCAGCGTGCTGGCCGGCCTGGGCTTCGGTCCGGCGTTCTCCGCAGTTTTCCGCAGCCTGGCCCCTCTAGCTCCGCCGGACAAGCGCGCTGGGTTGCTCGCTTCGATCTTCATCGTCGTCTATCTCGCCTTCAGCGTTCCAGCGCTCATCGCCGGAGTCGCGGTCACCCACTATGGCCTGCGCGAGACGACCTATGTCTACGGGATAGTGGTGATGGCCCTGGCCGCGCTGACGGCCGTTGCGCTCTGGCGCCGCAGATGACTCAGCGTTCGGCTCACGCCGCTGTAATCGGCCCAGCCGGGTTGTTGCCAGGCGTGGGCCACCGCCTGATCCTTATCTAAGGGATGAGCGGCCAGGCTGATCTCCTGTAAGTGCTGCAATCCGCAGAGAAGGGCCACCAGAAATTCCAGCACCTTGGTCTGAGGCCGATGATGGTAGTGCTTTTGCTTGAGGGAGACTCCTTGCAGTTTCTCGATCAAGCCGAGATGTTGGGCGAACCAGCCCCAGGCCACCAGAAAGGCGTGCTGGGTGTGTTGGATAGAGGTTTTGCTGTTGCTCATGACTGTCCCTCGCTTCACTGGGCATATTCATGAGCATACTGCATTTTGGCTTCAGTTGGTAAGGTACGAACGATCTTGCTGTTTGAGGTCGTTTTTCATGATTCGGCCTCTGGTTGCACAAAACTTACGCTAGATCAAGGAGAGCGCATAGAAGAAAGGGAAAAGCAATAACGCTATGAGTGAAGATTTTCCTTTGAAAAACAGTACAACACAGCTCATGGACGCGTCGACCCAATTTTGCCCGAATGAGACGTGTTCGGCAAGAGGCAAAATCGGAGCGGGCAATATTCGTATTCACTCCTATCAGCCGCAAACGACCGCCAGGGCGACCTCCCAAGGTGGCTTAGGCTTGTTCACCGGTTAGCAGGGTTGTACCGGATCCGAAAGATACCAGTTCTCAGGGGAAGACGGCGATGACACGACCAATTTATATTATCGGACACAAGCATTCTGATATGGATTCCGTCGCTTCAGCCTACGCCTATGCGCGGCTGTTGCAGTTGCAAGGTGGGAGGCATGTCACTGCTGCACGCAGTGGCGAACTGAGACCAGAGGTGGACTTTGTCTTCAAGCGGTTTCATATCGAGCCGCCCCAGGTCTTGAGCGATCTGTATCTGCAGGTAAGCGATGTCATGGAAAGCAACGTGGTCGCCATTCACACCAGCCAGTCGCTGCTGGAGGCCACCCAACTCTTGCAGAAGCATTCGTATCGCTCACTCCCTGTCATCGATGCACACAAGCAAGTCCAGGGCGTGATTACCCAGGAGGATGTCGCCAAACAATTTTCCCAGCAGCTTACTGAAGAATTTGACTCATCCGTTGATCATTTCGCTCCCTTGCAGCGTGAGAATGTGGTACGTGTCCTCAAGGGCCGTGTCCTGCTGGAGGGACAGCGTGAATTGGGCCAGCGTATTCTGGTTGCCGCGATGGAGTCGCAAACCCTGCGTACAGCTCTTGAGCCGGGAGACCTTGTCGTGACCGGTGACCTGCAAAGTGCACAGGCAACGGCACTTGAACACGGTGCCACTGCCCTGGTGGTCACAGATGGAGCAGCTGTGACCGAACGCATCCTGGCGCTGGCTCGTGAACACGGTGCCATGGTGATCTCTACCACTTACCGTACGTTTACCGCCGTGCGCTTGCTCAGTATGAGCGTGAGTGCTCAAGCCATGATGAAGCGTCAGTTCCCCATCTGTCATCCAGAGGACTACCTGGACGATATTCGTCCAGAGCTCTTACAGCACAATGCGCTCCCCGTCGTGGATAGCAAGAGGAGGCTCGTCGGCTATCTCTCACGGACCGATCTCATCAATGCTCGTCCCAAGCAGGTCTATCTGGTCGACCATAACGAGCGATCCCAAGCCGTCGATGGCATTGAGGAGGCAGAACTCTTAGGGATTATCGATCATCATCGCGTGGCCGATATTAGTACAAGCAGACCCATCCTCTTTAGGGTCGAACCAGTTGGCAGTACAAGCACCATCATTGCTACCTTCTATCAGGAAGAGAATATTCCCCTGCCACCGGAGGTGGCAGGCATCTTGCTGGGGGGGATCCTCTCAGATACGTTAGTTCTGCGTTCACCGACGTGCACACCGCGAGATAAGCGCATCGCAACAGAACTGGCCGCTCTTGCCGGTGAGGATGTGGAGCAGTTTGGCCAGGAGATCTTCGCCGTGGCCACCTCCATCCTCAGTAACCAACCTGCTGAGCAGTTGCTGACCGCCGATTTTAAGGAATTCGTGATCGAGGCAAGCAGGTTCGCTATCGGCACCATCGAGACAGTGAATACCGCCACACTTGAAAAGCGGATCCCCGAACTGCTTTCTACCATGGAGCGCATCGCCCAAGAACATCGATACGCCTCATTTCTGTTTATGATCGTAAATATTCTTCAGATGCGCTGCCACCTGCTCATCTGGGGTGGTGAGCGTGCGGTAGCCCAGGTACTGGGCGTGCCGTTGGAGACCAATGGACATACGGCGGTCGTAGACGGACTGGTTTCACGGAAAAAACAACTGGTCCCCTTACTCCCGCGCATCCATGAGGCGATGGAGGCTCTCCCACATCGGCGAGGCTAGCACTGCTCTCCCACCCCTGCAATGTTGAGGCAATCAAGGTTGCTTGTGAGTTGTCAATCTCTTGCGAGCAGCCAGTAAATATGAAAAGTACGTTGGCCTTGACAGGGTATCTGCTTGCACAAAATTTCCATGTGAGGGATGGGTGAGCTCGTAGGCGAACACATCACCCACGTGGTGCAGGACGATTTGGAATGCGAAAGCAGGAGGATATGCCTACTACACGCGGACGCGGGCAAGGGCCATCCTGTCATTTCTTGTCGTGATGAGAAATGTCGCTCTCGCTTCATTCCTGCCGGGCAGCTCGACGAACTGGTCTGGAAGGATCTCTGTGAAGTGCTCACACATCCTCAGACGATTGCAGAGGCGTTGCAACGAGCTCAAGGAGGGCAGTGGCTTCCTCAGGAGTTCCAGGCTCGTCGGGAGAATTTGCGCAAGGCTCGTGTCAGCCTGACGCAGCAAACGGAACGACTGACCGATGCCTATCTGGCTGCGGTGCTTCCATTGGAAGAGTACCAGCGGCGGAGGCGTGAACTGGAACAACGACAGATCGGCATCGCTGAACAGGCACACCAACTGGAAGTCAGTGTCGGACGCCACGATGCATTGGCAGGCATGGTAGAATCAATAGAAGCCTTTTGCCAACGGGTAAGGCAAGGGCTCACTGAGGCCACCTTTGAGCAGAAACGGCACTTGATCGAGTTGTTGATTGATCGTGTCATCGTTACCAACGAGGAGGTGGAGATCCGCTATGTGATCCCCACCTCAGCCAGGAGCGAGCAGGTCCGTTTTTGTCATTTGCGATTGGACTATTTCAATGGCGATGTCGTAACCTGCGTCAGCGTGGCGCACGACGCCGATGCCCGGATCGTTGGTCAGAACGCGGGACAAGCGTTCGGCCGCTTCCGGTGTGCCATCGGCGACAATCACCTGGCCAGCGTGCAGCGAATAGCCGATGCCAACCCCGCCGCCGTGGTGGAAGGAAACCCAAGTGGCCCCCGAGGCAGTATTGAGCAACGCATTCAGGATGGGCCAATCGGCAATCGCGTCGCTCCCATCCTTCATCGCCTCCGTTTCCCGATAGGGTGAGGCGACTGAGCCGCTGTCGAGGTGGTCGCGCCCGATCACGATGGGTGCTTTAACGATGCCTTTGGCGACGAGCTCGTTGAAGGCGAGTCCGGCCTTCTCACGCTGTCCGTAGCCTAACCAGCAAATGCGGGCGGGCAAGCCCTGGAACTGAATCTTCTGCCTGGCCAGAGTAAGCCAGCGGGCCAGGGCGGCATCTTCGGGGAAGAGGTTGAGGATGGCCTCATCAGTGCGATAAATGTCTTCCGGGTCGCCGGAGAGTGCCACCCAGCGGAAAGGACCTTTGCCGCGACAGAAGAGGGGACGAATATAGGCCGGGACGAAGCCAGGGAAGTCCAGGGCATGGGTTTCACCGGCGGCCAACGCTTGTCCACGCAGATTATTGCCGTAATCGAAGACGACCGCGCCGCGCTTCTGCATCTCCAGCATGGCCTGCACGTGCACGACCATTGAGGCACGCGACCGCTGGATGTAGCCTTGGGGATCGTTCTGGCGCAGTTCGTCGGCCTCCTGCAAACTCAAGCCAGCAGGGATATAGCCGTTCAGGGCATCGTGAGCCGACGTCTGGTCTGTGACCAGATCGGGGATGATCCCCCGCCGTACGAACTCTGGATAGATTTCAGCCGCATTGCCGATCAGACCAATGGAAAGCGGCTGGCCCTGCTGACAGGCTTCGCGCACCTGGTTGAGCGCCTCATCCAGCGTGCTGGCCATTTCATCACAATAGCCAGTCTCTAGGCGGCGCTGAATACGCTGCTGATCTGCCTCCACAGCCAGGCACACACCTTCACACATCGTCACAGCTAATGGTTGTGCGCCACCCATGCCCCCCAGGCCAGCCGTGAGGACAAATTTGCCCCGCAGGGAGCCGCCGAAGTGTTTGCGAGCTGCCTCGGCGAAGGTCTCGTAGGTGCCCTGTACGATACCTTGTGAGCCGATGTAAATCCAGGAACCGGCGGTCATCTGTCCATACATGGTCAGGCCGAGAGCTTCCAGGCGGCGAAACTCGTCCCAGTTGGCCCAATGGGGCACGAGGTTCGAGTTGGCAATCAGCACACGCGGCGCATTGGCGTGGGTGCGAAAAATGCCGACCGGTTTGCCGGATTGTACCAGCAATGTCTCATCATTCTCCAGGTTGCGCAATGAACGCACGAGCGCGTCGAATGCGGCCCAGGAACGAGCAGCCCGGCCTGAGCCGCCATACACGACCAGGTCACCGGGTCGCTCGGCCACATCGGGATCGAGATTGTTCATGAGCATGCGTAGGGCGGCTTCTTGTTGCCAGCCTTTGCACGAGATCTGTGTTCCACGTGCTGCGCGAACGGTGCGCGGCCCACTCGTCTCTGGCGCCGTTGCTGAGGATGGGGTGTCGAAGTGGGACATAGTGATGTTGCTCCTTGACCTGCGGTCATGTTACGTTTTATGGTATGCCTTCAAAAATTCATCTCTTGAAATGCCTGCTTGCGTACAGATGGTTCTCAAGGTTGATCCCTTGATTTTACTATGATTGGGTAACGTCAGTGGAGTTTTTGTCCCATCAGTGTTCTCACGAATCATAGCGATATGCTCTCGTTCTCGCACAAGGGAAAAGCCAAGCAGTTCGAAAGCCCTGATTACTTTCATCTTGGTAGCATCAACAGGGAAATGCGTCACTAGATCATTACCCCTGCTTCGGCCACGAAAGCCTCCAAGACGGGAGAATCGGTATCAAAGACCTCTCGGCCAAACGTCTCTAGATGAAAGCGTATGGCCGATTTCACATCAGCAAGGGCCTCCTCGTAAGTATCGCCTTCCCCAACCACAACACCTTTCAAACCTAATGGGTAAGCCACATAGCCATCTGCATGTTTTTCGACGATGATTTTGATTGGCTGCATTATTTGCTCCTCTTTCTTCTCTCAGGCGGGCTCTGTTCACACGAGGGAAAAGCCCCTTCAAACAGTCCTCGAGGAAACCTTATCAGCCAATGACACAGATGTCACACTTATGCTGAATTCCCTACGAGCAGAGCAGAGATAAAATACCCTCCCCGTAGCCTCCTTTGACTATGGGAGATAGTTTGCAGAAGGACTTGTCTTATGATAGACCCCGATAGTGAGTTGGGAGAACGATACCAATCGGTCACGGCCAACCCAGACTGGTATCAGACGAACATTCCTTGTCAGGTGGGATGTCCGGCCCATACCGACGTTGCGACCTATATTGGCTTGATTTCGCAAGCGCGCTTTGATGAAGCATATCTGTTGAACCGCAAGGCCAATGTCGTGCCTGGTGTGCTCGGTCGTACGTGTGCCCGTCCCTGTGAGCCGGTCTGCCGCCGTAATAAAATTGACGGTAAGCCGATCGCTATCTGCTGGTTGAAGCGTGCCGCATCTGACCATCGCGAATACCGCCATCATGCCGAGCGACCACCGATTACGAAAGAAAAAAAAGTGGCCATCATTGGCGCTGGTTCTGCTGGCCTGGCGGCTGCTCGTGATCTCCGCGAGATGGGCTACCCGGTGACAGTCTATGATGAATGGCCCACGGGTGGGGGCGTGATGGTGAACGGCATCCCCGTCTGGCGTCTGCCGCGCCAGGTCACGCGCGAAGAGTGCGACGAGTATATGGAGGACATCGGCGTAGAAGTGCGCTACAACACCAGGGTTGGGCGCGATGTCATGCTCACAGACCTGCTCAAGGAGTATGATGCTGTCTTCATCGCTGCCGGCTGCTACAACCCCAAGCCGATCACCGGCCCGGATAACAAGCTCATTCCAGGCCTAGAATATAAAGGGGTGGAGGATGGCATTCGCCTGCTGATGAAAACGAATTATGGCGAGCCCGCTTTTATAGGCAAGCGGGTGGCCGTCCTGGGAGCCGGTTTCACCGCGATGGACTGTTGTCGCACCTCCATCCGCTTTGGGGCCGAGAAGGTCTATGTGATGTATCGTCGTTCAAAGGAAGAGCAGCCTTCCGATGAATATGAAGTTGATGAAGCAATGGCCGAGGATGTGGAATTCCAGTACCTCGTCTACCAGACGGCTGTCCTGAGCAAGGATGGTGTCCATGCCAGTGGCATGCGCTTTATACGCTGCAAGCTGGGTGACCCTGATGCAGGTGGTCGTCGCCGCCCAATCCCCGTACCGGGCACGGAATTTGAGATCGAGGTTGATACTGTCATCGCGGCCTTTGGCCAGGACAGTGATACATCCTGGCTGCAGGCTGACGAACTCAAGCTTGAGGTGGATAGGTATGGCATTCCACTGGTGGACCGTGAAACCTGGATGACGAGCCACCCCGGTCTTTTTGCCGGTGGCGACTTCACCGATGGTGCGCGTAACCTCATCTCTGCGATTGGCGATGGCCGTGATATTGCGGGAACCATCAATCGCTACCTGGGTGGCCTGGATCAGCCTGCCGAAGCCGCCGAGGAGATAGAGCTGCCTGACTATCGTCGCGGCATGGTGGATGATTACGAGTCCATCCCGTTCGAAAATATTCCTTCTTTGCCGAAGCGAGAGCGCTACAGCAATACACGCGAGACAGAGATGGGCTATACGCCCGAACAGGCCGTTGTGCAGGCCCGGCGCTGTTTGCAATGCCAGTTGAATATCATGATTGACCCGTCAATCTGCATTCTCTGCTCTGGCTGCGTGGATATCTGCCCCTACGACTGTATCAGTATGGAAGGGCTTTCTCGCGTGGTCAAGGGAGACCCGATGCACCTGGGCACAGAAACCTGGCGCGGCGGAGCAGATATGATCATCGACGAGGAGAAGTGTATCCGTTGTGGCCTGTGTATCGTGCGCTGTCCCACAGATGCTATCTCGATGGTGCAGTTCGAGGTGGCAAGTCCTAATGCCCGCTGGACTGTCTCGAAGATACCAATGCTGGATACCAGGTAACTCATTGTTACGCAGGAAGCCGGAGATGGTCCCAGCCAGTAGACCGTAATGGGAGAGGTTTTCCCTGAAGAAAAAGGGTTAATCCTTCGCCCTCACAGATCGTGCCGATAGCAGTGGCACTGATGCCCGTTGCGGCAAAGAGGTCATGAACGAGAGCATCGGTACGATCAGCAGATACAGTGAAGAGTAATTCGTAATCTTCTCCGCCAAACAATGCCAGGTCTTGTGGGCTGCGCCCGTCCAGCGTCGCAATGGTGATAACCTCTGACTGGATAGGCAGCAATTCGGCTGTAATGTGCGCACTGACGCCACTTGCCTCGCAGATATGTGAGAGGTCTGCCGCGAGCCCATCGCTCACATCAATGCCAGTCGTCACACCATGTTCAGCAAGCCATTGGCCTGCTAGAACTCGTGGTGTGGGTGTGCGTTGTGCCGCTAGCACTCCAACCAGACTTTCTGGAGATAGCTTTGCAGCCAGGTCCTCATCTTCTAATACCAGCAGTCCAGCGGCAGCAGCACCCAGACTTCCTGTCACCATGACCACATCTCCTGGTTTCGCGTTATTGCGCCGCAGCAGTTTATGCCGCATGCCTGTTCCCAGGAGTGTGATATCAAGAATCAGCCGTTCAGCGTTCCGTGCAATGTTCCCACCAACAATCGCTACATCAAATTGAGCGGCCTCGTCTCGCAGTCCAGTATAGATGCCGTCAAGAATGCCTACATCGAGCGTGGGCGGCAGGAACAGGGAGATCAGAGCGAAACGTGGCTGAGCTCCCATGGCTGCGATATCACTTAGATTTACGGCAAGTGCTCGTCGTCCTATATTGTAGGGCCGCGTGTGACGCAAGCGGAAGTGTGTATCCTCCACTTGCGCATCGCATGTGGCTACTAAGAGATAATCTCCACCTATCTCAAGAACCGCTGCATCGTCTCCAACTCCCGCGATGACATCGGGAGATTGATGCAGGCCAGCAGTCAGACGCGCAATCAGGCCAAATTCGCCGAGCTCTGCGATGGTGGTCACGTCAGACCCCTTTCGACAGCCAGGCGCAGTTGGCGCGTAGCAGTAGTGATATCTTCGGCATAGACGACGGCGGTAATCACGGCTACACCAGAAGCACCTGCTTGTATAACCTCCAACGCATTCTCAGCCGTGATGCCCCCGATAGCAACAAGCGGCGTCTTGTAGCGATTCGCTAGCTCGGTTAGCAAATGGACACCTGTGACGGGTCCCGCGTCAGGCTTGCCCAGTGAAGGAAAAATAGGACCGACGCCCAGGTAATCCGCTCCTTCTGCAACAGCGGCCTCAGCTTCTTCTCTATTGGCTGCCGAAACACCCAGGATACGATGTAGCCCCAGCAATCGTCTCGCGAACGCGACCGGCATGTCATCCTGGCCAACATGTGCGCCGTCAGCCTCTACTGCAAGTGCTACGTCTATACGATCGTTCACGATGAGAAGGGCACCTCGTTCTCTGGTCAACGTGCGTAACACCCATGCTTCCTCGATAAGCACACGTGTGCTGGCCGTCTTATTCCGTAACTGGATGACAGTAGCCCCACCATCAAGAGCTGCTGCGGCCACTGTGAGTACGTCTCGTCCACGCGACCATTGGTGATCAGTTAAAACATGAAGTAGCAGGCGCGATGCAAGCGTGTTCTCCTGCGAGGAAGCAAATGAGGGAGACATCAGGCAATACTCACTTTCTGACCATGCGCAAACGTTTCCTCATTCAAGCCAGCAACAGCGTCAAGCAGGTGAGAGCGGAAAGTACCGGGCCCACCTGCCTTTGGGGCAGCTATTTCACCTGCCAGCCCCATTGCTACCAGACCGGCCGTGGTTGCAAGCCATGTATCCGACTCGATTGCCAGGAACGCTGCTACCAGCGTAGTCGCCATACAGCCGCTTCCAGTGATGGCAGCCAGCAGCGGGTGTCCATTCTCTATGCGGGCCAGGCGCTGACCATCGGTGACGACGTCGCGTGCACCAGTAATAGCCACGGTGCAGCCAAACGCACGAGCTGCGCGATTGGCTACTGCCTCACGATCTTCGGCAAGCGAGATGGAATCGACTCCTCGGGTCTCGGCAGCTGCCCCTACCAGCGTGCCTACTTCAGATGCATTGCCACGCAGAGCGGAGATACGTAGTTCACGCAGCAGGCGTAGGGCACTATGAGTACGCAGGCTCGTGGCTCCTGCACCTACCGGGTCGAGCACAATCGGTATGCCCAGCTCGTTGGCACGTTTACCCGCGCGCACCATTGCCTCGATCTGCTCAGGGGTCAGCGTACCAATGTTGAGGACCAGTGCCTGAGCCAGTTTGACCATCTCCTCAACCTCTTCGAGCGCGTGTGCCATCACTGGGGAGGCACCAATGGCAAGCGTAATATTGGCTGTATCGTTCATGACAACCATATTCGTAATGTGATGGACGAGGGGCCGTTGCTCGTGAATGCGACCCAGCAATGGAGCCAACAATGGCACCGCTGTAGGCTGCTCGTTATTGCTCACGTGTATCTCTCCTTTTGGGGACTAACTGTTGTGCGATACCTGTTCTCTCTTTTGCCATTGCCAGAAATGCCCAACTGGGCCATGTCCACTTCCTAAACCGGGAGCATGGCGGATAGCTTCCGTCGTATAGTGCTTGGCGCTTGCCACAGCGGCATCCACGGGCATCCCTTGTGCCATAAAGGCGGTAATGGCAGCAGAAAAAGTGCAGCCAGTCCCGTGTGTGTGGCGTGTCGAGATGCGTTCCCCACGCAATTCAACGAAGCGTTTCCCATCGAAATACACGTCGATAGGATCAGCTACGCGATGGCCTCCCTTGACAACGACATGACGGGGTCCCAATGCATGAATGGCCTGCGCCGCCGCACGCATATCATCCAACGTCTCAATTCGTTGGCCTGTCAGTACTTCAGCTTCGAACAGATTGGGCGTGACTACTTCAGCCAGAGGCAAGAGTACGGTCGCGAGCGTCTTAATCGCTTCGGGCTGCAGCAATGGATCGCCGCCTTTGGCGACCATCACCGGGTCTACCACCAGGCGCATATTCCATTTCGCGACGCATCTGGCGACTGCTTCAATGATGGGTGAGCTGGAAAGCATTCCTGTCTTGGCAGCATCAGCACCGATGTCTTCAAGGACAGCATCGATTTGTGCCGCGACCAGTTCTGGTGGGAGTTCCTGAGCAGCACGCACGCCTTGCGTATTCTGGACCGTAATGGCAGTGAGAGCTGAGAGCCCATAGACGCCTAAGGCTGCGAAGGTTTTCAGGTCAGCCTGAATGCCAGCACCACCGCCTGAGTCGGAACCGGCAATTGTCAGTGCTCGGGCGATACTGGTTTTACCTTGTGATGTATTGTTCGTACTTGTCATAATGGCCATTCCTCCAAACACCAGGCCATGTCCCAGAAGAGCCATTCGTAACGTGTACTGGTCAGGAAAATCTCATACAAACGTGCTTCCTGCTTAGAACTGAGGGAGGCAGCATGTACATCAAGTCGCTCACGTATCCATGTGCCGACGGCGTCGAAGTCGGGCGAGGCATAAGTCGCCAGCCAGTCGGCGTAAGGATGGTCGGGGGCAGGAGGAGTATTCCCAACGAGATGACGGCCAACCTCAGCGTAGATCCAGGCACAAGGGAGGATAGCAGTGAGGAGCTCGGGAAGCGTTGCGGTGGCGGCGATGGATAGCAAATGGCGTGTATATGCGTAGTTCGTTGGTGCCATACGAGTTGTAGCCATCTCGGTGGGGGTGAGCCCAAAGCGTTCACCATAGCGACGATGCAACTCAGCCTCAACCAGCAAGGTGCTCAAGAGATATTTGCCAAACTGCTCCATCTCCTCGTGGTCAGTGGTTTTAGTCGTGGCATAGGCGAAGGTTTTCGTCAGCTCATCAAGGAAGAGTGCATCCTGGCGGATGTAGAACTCAAAGTTGGCACGGGGTAGAGAGCCGTTGCCCAGTGCAACTACAAAAGGGTGCTCCAGCTGGCGTTGCCACAGCGGTAGTACACTCTGCCGCAGGCGTTCGCTGAGTCTCTGTCTAGCAGTCTCGACAGCACTCGGAACCGTTTCAAGTGACATACTTGACCTCCAGTGTGCAGAAGCCAGGGGAGTTCAAGTAAGGAGGAAAGCAAGATAGCAATAATCGATGCATTCCCTTCGCTGGCATGACCCAGATCAGGTTGAGGGTCCACCACACACTATGGTGATGCTCTCAGCCCGGCTGCACCGGACTCCCCTAGCAGACGATATCTAGCTGCATTCACTATTATAGTGCACAGGATCACCGAGATGCAATAAGTGACTTAGATTTTGACTCTTTCGCGCATGAACTCCAGTACGACGCGGTCTACGCGTGCATCCTCAAACCAACGTTCCTCAAGGTTTTCACGGCCACTGAACTTACGAAATGCGTCACGAGTGACTTCATCATAAAAGCCATTGACACTTCCCTGATAGTCGCCGGTTGCAGTGAGGAGTCTTTGCAGTTCACTTGCCATTGCGTGGTCAATCGGCCGAATGTCCTGCGGATCGGGTCGGAAGAGATAGAGCTTGTGCAATTGCAGGAGGCGCTGCAATTCGTCGATGGGGTGTGGGTGGTCGTCCACGCGCAAATCGATGAAGCGATCATTGAAGCCACTGTAACCACCCCCTGCACGCACAATCAGCAAGGCTGCCGATTGCTGGCCGCGACTATCACCACCGGCAGCCTGCCCTGCGGCAAGCGCTGCGACTAGACGATCACAGAGAAGGCCGGTTGTCTGCTCAAATGTACGCCCCATGGCAAGAACTGTATCTTCTCCCACCAGAATATTTCCCTGGCAGCTATAGTGTTCTCCAACGTGACCTCCTGCCCAGGGATAACATTGCTCGCCGGTGTAGGTTGTCGGTTCACCTTTCATGGCGACGATTCCCACCTGGCGATCTGCGCGGCCTCCATCTGCCTCGGTGAGCCGCGCCAGGGTCGCGGTCGCTGACAGCCCTCGTGCCAGCAACTCCAGTCCCTGGGGGCCATAACTCGTATTGGCCCAGGCTTGCGTTGCAATGGCTCCCACGTTTGCCATGGCCCAGGGCACAACTGCGCCGACTGCCAGGAACTTTGATTGCACCGCAATCCCTAACTCACCTGCCTGGGGGTCGCGTGCTACAATAGAAAACGTCATGAAATAACTCCTCTTCGCTGCTTTTGGATGATAACAGTGAATACTTGCATTATAGCACGGCCTCCTGACGTGTTTTTGGCTCTCTTCTTCCCTTCCTTCATGACCAAGTGGGGAATGAGTACCATTTTTGGGCGTTTTTTGCCCAAAAAAATGACCGAACCGAGAGTTCCTTCTCCGCCGTATTTACAAAACCACCTATTTTATGGTATACATACTATAGTGCTGTCAGGCGAGCATCTAAATGAGTTAGCTTTGAAAATGTATCCCGGAAAGTTTACACATGGTATAGTAGACTCTCCTCATTCAGAAAGTGAGAAAAACATATGCGACGGTTTACTCCACTCAGGATAGGGTTCCTGGGTGTTCTTACCTCTTTTGCGCTCTTGCTCGGCATGTTAGCCTTTCCCAGTCTGGCATCGGCACACACGGCATCAGCGCTGACGCCTGCATCGGCGCACAGTACAAACTGGGGGGGCTGTGGCGAATGCGGAGGCGGCTTCGGATTTGACCGCGGCTTCGGGTTTGACGGCGGGTTTGGCGGGTGCGGTGATTTCGGATTTAACGACGATGGTTTCGACTGCGGCGGTGGTTTCGGATTTGACAACGGCGGTTTCGGGTTTAACGACTGTGGTTTCGGGTTTAACGACTGCGGTTTCGGCTTCCGTCACCACTTCTTCGGTCACCGCTTCTTCCGTCACCGCTTCTTCTTCCCCTTCCACCGTCACCACCGCTTCTTCGGCTGTGGCTGCTTCTAGATGAACTTCGGGCCTGGCCCAAACGCCTGACAGACAACATACCAGTGAAGGGAGTCCCTTCACTGGTATGTTTTTCGCTCACCTGGGATAGTATAAACGTTACTGCAACCAGGTGTCATAGAAGATGTTACTTTACCATCCTGGCCTCGTGGGACTTTTCCCAATCATACAGCATGATACCCCTATGTTCTGAATAGCCTACTTCAACTAAGCGCGGATTAGTTCTAGCAAACTTCCCTAAGAACGCCTTAGCTGAAGTATGATGATTGTTGGGTTTTATCCTTTCCACTGCCTGGCTAATTGACCATGTCAGGGTCAATATACCCATGAGGAAAAAGAACCGTCTCGCTCTGGATGCGTGAAAGTGGGATATCCTCAAGCTGAGGCAACGTTTGCAGCTCTGGTGCTGGTATATTCCTTCTTTGGTGAAGCAGTGGATGGCGTCTCCAATCCATACGGGTGAGCCGCATTGGTGGCAAGTGTCGGTGAAAGCCGATCATTTCTTCATCTGAAAGTTGTGCAATCTCCTGGCTGGCAAGCAAGGGAATAGGTCGCTCGGTCTGTCCTTCGCTTGTTTCTTCCCCGTCGCGTGAGGTTGTGGAATGCGCAAACGCTGACATGGTGCCGAGTCTGTCTTCAAGATACTTGGCGGTCTGCTGATCTGCCGGTCTATAGTAGATTTGGCTTTCCATATTATCCCGCAAGACTTGCGCTCTGGCTTTGCCGTAGACGGTCTCAAGTTGTGCAAGGGACTGAATGGCTATCCACATGGATATCCCTCGTCCGACAACCGTGGTTGCCTGGTCTGCAAGCATCGGGATAGCGGTTCTGCCTGCCTCGTCAATGAGAAGCAGGACTGGGTGACAACCGTTCCCCTGGGCTGTGTCATAGGTGGTAATTAACTCATTTATGAGCGATCCCCATAACAGCCGGACAAGCGGGGAAAGGCTAAGCAGGTCTTGTTCTTTCCAGCGAAAATAGACGGTCACTGGTTTGTCACTTCGCAAAACTTTCTCTGCTGTAAAATCCGAGCGAAGAAAACACCGCACAACGGTTTCTGTCAACAAAGGCCGCATCCGTGCTGCTAAGGTTCCCCAGCAGGAAAGTAAAAACCGATCAGTTAGGTTGGCATGGTCAAATCTGGTATCAAGAAACTGGGTGGCAAGGGACGGGTCAATCTGATTAAGCCGTGTGGCGGCATCAGATAACCCTAAGCGGATAAGAAACCGCACGTACACAAGCGGGCTAATCCCTTCATATCGTGCCGCAAGAAACAACTGCGTGAGCATGACAATTGCTCTTTGCGTAAAAATCGCTCCCTCGCCTTCATCGGCTTGAAACAAGAGATGTGAGGCTGAAGAATAGAACTCATCTTCGGTGTGTTTTCCCTCTAACGGGTCAAAGCAGTGGCCTATGCCTGTCGGGTCAATGACAAACACATTGCCAAGGGTTGCTCTGTATCCTGCGGTTTGGGTAAAGAGGTCGCCTTTGATGTCATTGACGATCGCTGAATGCTGCCAGGATAACAGTTGGCTGGTTGCCAACAGTCCTTTCCCGCCCCTGGTTGGCGCAACAATCAGCAGATTGCCAAGTTCGCGGCGGGTTTTTGTAGGCCGGACACACACAACGTGTCGCGTCTTCCTGGTGCCAAGAAGCAGACCGTCAGGAACAGGGGTCTGGTGAAGAAGTTGACGTAGTTCATACGGGTTGGCAAATCGTGCTCTATGCAGGCGGTTGTCAGAAGAAAAAAGAGCAATGATCCGGTGTACACTCATGCTGAGAAACAACCATACTCGTTGGATGACTAATATCCCCGCTCCCATTGTGCCTCCTCCCTCTCCCGTCGTTCTTGTTCTTGTTGTTGGTGTTCTTGTAGAAGATCACGCTCGTGCCGCTGGTCTAAACACGCCTGGGTTGCCTCAAGACGTAGTGCCTGAAAATCCTGCACCTGCAACCGTCCTGGAACAATAGCCACAACATGTACATGGCGGTGTGGTGCGTGGTCGTCATGCTCTGCTGCTACCCATTGAACCTGTTGTTTTAGTCGCTCTTCGAGTATTTGCATGGTTTGTTCTGTTATTTCCCGCAATTGTAAATCTTTTTCTCTGTCTTCGCTTTTGGGGTCGGGGCTGATGACAAAGCGGAAAAAGAGACTGCCTTTCTCAGCCTCATCAATCATGCGGTATGCTTGCCACCTCCCCATTAACCCGTCACTTCCAAAGAGCGTCCGGGTGATTTTTTCATTGTCTTTTCCAGGCCGGTGCTCCATATAGCGGATGGATGCTTTTGCGCCATTGCTTTGTTTTGTATACGTGGCTTTCACAATTGCCATTACTCATGTGTTTGTTTCTCCCCTTCTTCTGCACCAATCCATTGTTCAACAGCTTCAATAAGTTCAATCAGTTGGGGTGTTTTTCGGGTGATATTTGCCTTTGCTGTTTTACTGCTCTGATCCAGAATGGTTTTGAGCACCTCCGGTGTGACGCCTGATTGTCTCCCAAGAATATTGGTGACAAGACTTCGTGTCTGACCACTATCAAACGCAACACGCACAAGAAGCCAGGCAAGACGGGTACTGATCCCTCGCATCTGTTTGCGGATTGCCTGTTCAATGATGGGCTGCAAGAGGCTGCCGTATTGCATATCAACGTTTGCTTGCAGTGCTTTTTCAAGAAACGCTCCGCCTGTCGCTGAAACGCTTACTCCCTCCCGCTGTGCTATCCGTTGTAATTCTGCTTTGACTACAGGCTTGACCCACAAGGTGAGGTGTACCGTCTTTCGTTTG
>WNFT01004625.1_pt1 | contig 16925 bp, 17 predicted proteins | sample 5400191 | NCBI WGS metagenome assembly WNFT01 (sample SAMN13153359, study PRJNA577476) | soil metagenome | isolation source: 80 cm saprolite under Madrone tree | place: USA:California | collected 2016-06-14 | reverse complement strand
GCGCGTGCCGGCGGCGACCTGGAGCAGCATATGGTATCTGCTCTCGTCCTACGCCGTGATCAGCTATACCGAAAACTGGATCTACGTCGCCTTCGCGGCTCTTGGTTCGTGGGTGGGCGCATTTGTAACGATCACCTACTTGCATCGGCCACCCGGCGGTCCGCCGATCGGTGCCGCGCCTGAGTAGATTCACACTCATTGCGAAGGAGCCAACGGGTCGCGCGAACGCGCGCCCGATGACAGGCTCCGCGACGAAGCAATCCATCCTTCCTTTACGCGGCGAGATGGATTGCTTCGCTTCGCTCGCAATGACGTGGAAAATTCTATGTCTCCGAAAATTTCATGTCTCCTCGATCCCGCGGCGCGAGGCGCCCGAGGTTTTGCAAGAACCGTCCGCCCAAAGAAATCAGAGGGCGCAGGGAATGCCGGGTGCCAACTGCACCCGCAGCCTCGCGTGCGAAGTGATAAAGCACACGAGTTAGTCACCACAGGTTCAGACGGATTCACCCGACATTCCCCGCGCAATGGTTTTACGGCTTACTTCGCGCTCTCCTCGGTGACCACGCTTTTTGACACCGTCGCCTGCGCTTCCTATCGCAGACTTGACGCCAAGGATTGGGGCGTCAGAACCACACGACTTCGCCGTCCGCGTCAGCACCATTCGTCAAGTGCGCCAACCGCGTCCACCGCATCCCGCCCCGCGTTGATGACGTGCGCAACGCCCCTCTTGTCGGAACCGGACGGGGCGAATCAGTGAACTGATTTGGGTCGGGAGAAAACAGAAATATTTTTGCAAAAGGGCCTTGACACGACTTCGGAAAATCGGAAGTGATTTGCCCGTCGGGCAAAATCAGCTCGGCCTGCCCGCCGCGAAATTCAGATCACGACTGTTTCAAGGATAGCCTTCGATACCCAGGAAAGTTACGGACGTAACCTGTTTTTCCAGCATTGAAGCCGTCCGGCAACAAGCACTCCATACGCTCCTGAAGCTGACGCGCGCCGCATGCGCATATATCTAAAGGTGCATGGCTGAACGTGAGGCCCGCCGCCAACAGGTTCTCATTCGAGCGCGTGGAGAATTGCAATGACCCCGAAACAAGTCGCACTGGTTCAGGACAGTTTTGCCAAAGTTGCACCGAATTCTGAAGCCGCGGCCGCGCTGTTTTATGACCGTCTGTTCGACATCGCCCCGCAGATTAGGGCAATGTTTCCTGACGATATGATCGAACAGCGCCGCAAGCTGATGACAATGCTGGCCGGGGTGGTGAAAGGTCTCGGCAATCTCGAGCAGGTTTTGCCGGCCGCCAGCGCACTGGCAAAGCGGCATGTCAGCTACGGTGCGAAGGCGGAGCACTATCCGGTGGTCGGCGCCGCGTTGCTTTGGACGCTGGAGAAAGGCCTGGGGGATGGCTGGACGCCGGAAGTGGCGGAAGCGTGGGGCACCGCTTATGACACGCTATCCGGCTACATGATTTCCGAAGCATATGGTCGCAGTCAGGCGCCGAGCAAGGATGCCCGTGAGCTAAGCCGGGCCAATGTGCGTTTGTGACCCAGGCTGTGTGAAAACGGACACGAGCAGAGAATGCGCAGAATTGTTTTCTCTCTTTTCTTCTTTCGGCGGTGACTGCCAGAGCGTTCTTTGCTTATTCAATGTAATTGAGACAAACTTTCTACGCGTAAGTTCGACGCCGGAGTTTTCACACAGCCTGGACCCGGCTCGGACATCGGGCCGGACAAACGAACCACTAGATGACGCGCTTATCATTGCGCTTGCGTGCGACGATCTCACAATCGCCCTAGGGCTGCTGCGCTCCTGCCTCGCTTCCGTCAAACCATGAGAGCCTCTTCCGTGAATAATCAAGAAGAACCCGCTGGTGGAGGTACCCAATGCAGTACTCGCAAAGCCCGCCTCTCGCAGAGAAGGAGTGGCAGACAGCCGAGGCACACGATCTGGACGCCATATCCGATCAGCGAATTGGTAAACGGCCCGCGAAGCCGTCGATCCATTCTCCACGCTCCTCCAGCGTCAAGGACGATCACCTCGCGAGCGACCGGCCGTCGGTTGGCAGGCGAATATTTCGCGCCGTTAGCCGATTTTTGATTGTGGTTCTCATCGGTGTCGGCGGCACGCTTGCCTGGCAGTCCTACGGTGATGCGGCAAGAGAGATGGTGATAGTCCGGGCTCCAACGCTGGCCTGGTTGTTATCGGTCTCGACGACGAAATCGCCAGCCGTGGCTGCAACTTCCCCTGCCCCGGTGCAGCAGCTCGAGCCCTTGGCGTCCAATCTCGACGTCGTACGGCGCAGTATAGAACAACTCGCTGCCAAGCAAGACCAGATGGCCCAGAACATTGCGTCATGTCGAGGAGGAAATCAGACAGAAGATATCATTCGCGCCTCCGTCGACGCCTCCGCAGGCGGCCCCGATCCCGCAGCCTAAACCCCCACAACCCAGGGCGCAGTCATCGGCTGTGCAGTCATCGCCGGTACCTCGCCCGCCGCCTCCTGCCGGACCACTCGTACTCTCGCGCTGATGGCACAGATTTGCCCAGGGCAGGGTGAAATTGATAGGCGCTTTCCTTGCGGGCGATCTTCAGCGCCTCGCAGAGCTACCCTATCCTCCGTCAATCTGCCGGCCAATGATCGCGATCGCCCGCTGATAGACCGGAGCGGCATTCCATGCCTGGATGGCTGCAAAATTGGCTTCGGCTGCAAAATTGGCTTCGCCGGGCTGGTATCCTGCGCCGGCGCGCCAGCCATGGGCCTTGAGAAAATTTGCCGTCGACGTCAGCGCGCCGGCTGCGGTGTCGAGGCTGCCGGTGCCGTAGCTCAGGATGTTCTTGGGCAGGAACTGGGTATGGCCGACCTCGCCGTGCATGGAGCCGCGGGTGCCCGCCGAGAGGATCCCGCGATCGATCAGCGTCAGCGCCGCGTTGAGCTGCTCGGTGAAATAGGCCGTGCGACGGCAGTCATAAGCGAGAGTAGCCACGGCCGACAGCGTGTTCTGATTTCCGCGCGACCTGCCGAAGCCCGTCTCCATTCCCCAAATCGCCAGCAGCGGCCCCGGCGGGACGCCGTAGCGTTGCTGGATGGACGCCAGGAGTGCCGCGTTGGATTGCTTGAGTGCACGCCCGCGCCCGGCGATGGCCGAACCGCCGCGTCGGGCGAGAAACTGATCGAGCGACAAATGCATGCTGCCCTGGTTACGGTCGGCGGCGATGGTTGCAGACGCATAGCTGGTCGCCATGAGGGCTGCGAGGGTGGAGGCGCTGACGCCCCTTGCTCTCGCTTCATCGGCGAACTGCCTCTTCCACGCCTCGAAGCCAGCCGCAGTGCTGCCGCACTGCGCGGCGCCAGCCTTGCCGGTCATCCACAGGAGCGCGACCAGGACCGCGACGGTGACCGTCTTGAGCTGCCCGCCCTTGGTCATTCGGACTCCTTTCCCACCCTTTGCGTCAGATGAAACGCTGGCTCGCCATCCCTGCCGGAACGCGATCGCCGGCTCTTCCGCTCTCCAAGCACCAGAGTATTACCGAAACCGGCGGGGGCAAGCCCCCAATGGCGAGCGGCGCTTGCAGGTCGCTGCCAGATCATTCACGGCCCCCAATGGTTGAGTGGAGAAATTCACGGAGCGCTTCGCTCGATTGATCCGCCGCTGATTTGTTGAACTCCATGCGATGCCCGAGATACTGGGTCGACGTCTGCAGGGTTTGAACGGCAAACGCGAAATGCGCGTCGGGATAAACGATGAGCCGGAGCGGAGCACCTTCACCCTTCTGCCGGGAAATCCCCATATCATCTTCGCCAGCAACCATTTTGCGGCAGGCATCTGCCCTGCCCGGGTCATCGCGCTCGCCAATCAGGATCAGGGTAGGAATGGTCATGATTCCCTTGTAGCTGCCGCAGAATGGATCGAACGCAGCCGCTGCATGGAACTTGTGTTTGGATGCGCGTTCGATCGCGCCACGTTCGACAGCTGAAAAGGTCAGCAAGGCGCCCCACGCAAAGCCGACGATGGCAACGCGATTTGGATCGACGAAGCCTTTTTCAATAAGAAAATTCAAACCCCGGTAGGCGTCGAATGCAAGTTCGGGATAATTCATGTCACGGTTGCCGCAATCCCTGATCCCGCGCGGACCGAAACTGTCGAGTGTCAACGTGACGTAACCCCAGGACGAGATTCTCGTTCCCCAGTCTTCGTCGAGCGGCCTGGCATATCCATCGCAGACGGGGAGCAGGACGACGGCAGGGGAAAGGCCTTTGCCCCCGGAATGTCTGAGGAAACCCTGCAGGATGAAGGGCAACGGGCTGACAGGAATCTGGACCATCTCGGCCGGCGCAATGGATGGTTGTTCCGCGTGGCACGGGACTGAATTGCCGGTGCAAAAGCAGACAAGGAGAGCGGTGACTTTAAATAGCCGAGACGAAACAAGCATAGGACGCCCTTTCGTCGTTCCCGGGGAGGGACGAGCCGGATGATCCCAATGCAATGGTACACCCGAAAATCAGCAGAATGCGCCAGGCGCCAGCATGTTTGCTGCTTTTCCAGCCCGGGATGCTATGGCATCATGGCACAACCAAGAGCCGGAAAGGCCTGGCCAACGGGAGGTTTTAAAAATGGATGAGCGTGCTTCGCTATCGCGTCGCCGGCTGCTGCACACAATGGCCGGCGCGGGCGTCATCGCCGCAGCCGATCTGGCCTGGTGGGATGCTCCGTTCATTGGCCCCCGCAAAGCGTGGGGCGCCGAGCCGGTGCGCTTTCAGTGGAGCGTTCCCGAGCCGACGCGCATCGCGCTGATGAACTCGCTGGTCGAGCGCTTCAATGCGTCGCAGAAGGATTTTGCGGTGCAGATGGAATACGTGCCGCAGGCGCAGGCGCGCCAGAAGCTGATCAGCTCGATCGCCGGCGGAAGTCCGCCCGATCTGTGCCAGGTCTGGGACAACTGGGTCGGCCAGTTCAACGGCATGGGCGCGGTCGAGGACATCACCGCGCGGGCAAAATCCTGGAAGCACTATGCGGATGTGGCACCGACGGCGTGGCAAACCGTAACCATCAATGACAAGATCATCTCGCTTCCGCTGGCCGTGACGCTTGACGGGATTTACTACCGTACCGACCGCCTGAAAGAGCTCGGCCTGAAGGAGCCGACGCCGGACTGGACCTGGGACGAGTTCCTCAGCCTCGCGAAAGCCTTCACCAAGGTGGACAAGAACCAGTACGGCTACGGGATGCGCGGCGGCGGCACCTGGGCGCTGCTCTATCCGAGCGAGTTCGCCTACGCCAACGGCGCCGAAGTGCTCAAGGACGGCAAGGTGGTGATCAATTCGAAGGAGGCCGTCGACGCGCTCGCCTGGTATCTCGACCTTGCGCTCAAGCACAAGGTCACGCCGCCGAGTGCCGCGACCGACGGCTTCGTCGAAATCGTCGAAACTTTTGGGCGCGGCGTCACCAGCATGTACCAGCACAATTCCGGCTCCAGCGGCCAGCAGAAGAAGAACGTCGGCGCCGACAATTTCGCCACGCTGCCGGTGCCGATCGGTCCTGCCAACAAGCGCGCCTCGTTCTGGTTCTCCGAGACGCTCACCATGTTCAAAGGCGCCAGGAACAAGGAAGGCGCGTGGCAATTCATGAGCTTCATGCTCGAGGACGAGCCGAGCCTCAAATACAACTCGACGCTCGGCCTGCTGCCGGCGCGCCAGTCGATCCTCAAGCAGCCGGAATTTGCCAAGGACCCGACGCTAGCGGGCTTCGTGAACTCTTTCGGAATCGGGATCGTCAGCCCCTATCTCGCCTATCCCGGCTGGGGCGGCAAGATCGACTCCGACGGCGTGCCGCTGATCCAGCAGGCGATCCTTGGAAAGATCTCCGCGAAAGATTGCCTCGACCGCTTCGCCGAAATCCTGAAAAAGGAAATGTCGTAGGCGTTTGACCCAGAATGCAGCCAATGAAATTGGGCATTCCGACGCAACTCGTCATGTCCGGCCTTGGGCCGGGCATCCACTTCTTAGCTGCACCAGGTAAGAAAGACGTGGATGGCCGGGACGTCTAGCGCGAAGACGCGCTTCGCGCTTTTGCCCGGCCATGACGAAAAAGCGAATCAGCAGGAACCATCATGACCACGCTCACCCTCGCAAAGCCGCGCACCCGCCCGCTGATCAGCTGGCGGATGCGCAAGCTCCTGATCGGCTATTCATATCTGGTGCCGGCCGCGCTGTGCATGCTCGCGACCGTCGTCGTGCCGATCATCCTCGCGATCAAGATGAGCCTCTATGCCGACGTGTTGTACAAGCCGCAGGACTACCGCTTCATCGGGCTCGGCAACTACGTTCGCCTGGTTCAGGACCCCGTGTTCTGGCTGACGCTGTGGAATTCCGTGGTCTGGGTGTTCGGCTCGGTCATCCTGCAATTCGTGTTCGGATTTGCAGCCGCCCTGCTGCTGCAGCAGGCCTTCAGGGGCCGCGCTTTGGTGCGCACGCTCACGCTGTTGCCCTGGATCATCCCCGGGGTCGTGGTCGGACTGATCTGGGAATGGCTCTATCAACCGAACTACGGCGTCATCAATGACCTGTTGATCCGCGCGGGGTGGATGCACGAGCGCCTCGCCTGGCTGTCCTCGCCGGACACAGCGATGGCGGCGGTCGTCTTCACCAATGTCTGGCGCGGGATCCCGTTCTTCGCCATCATGCTGCTGGCGGGGCTGCAGGCCGTGCCGGACGAGCTTTACGAAGCGGCCCATGTCGACGGCGCCGGCGTGCTGGAGCGTTTCTGGCACATTACCCTGCCGTTGCTGCGGCCGATCATCGTCGTCGCAACCGCCACGCGGATCATCTGGACCTTCAACTATGCCGACCTGATCTTTGTCATGACCGGCGGGGGACCTGCCAACGCCACCCAGATCACGTCGACCTATACCTTGCTGCAAGCCTATTCGAGCCTTGACTTCGGCTACGCCGGCGCGCTCTCGGTCGTCCTCCTCATCGTGATGCTGACATTCACCGCGCTTTACCTCCGCGTCACCAAAGGCGTCGAGGAAACCGAATGACCCGCCGCCACGTCCCGAAAGACCTTGCAGAGCGACTATTGGGCGGCCCGGTGGTCTGGATCGGCCTGGTGCTGCTGACCGCGTTTGCGCTCGGGCCGTTCATCTGGATGTTGCTGACATCGCTGAAGGATCGGCAGGAACTCTACGCGACGCCGCTGCAGTACCTTCCGGTGCGCCCTACCTTCGAGAATTATGTCGATGCCTGGACCTCGCCGGTCACGCCGTTTTCCCGGTTCTTTCTCAATAGCCTCTGGGTGTGTTCGGTCACGATGGTCGCCACCACGGTGGTGTCGGTGCTTGCCGGCTATGCCATCGCCCGCTTTCGTTTCGCCGGAAGAGATGCGCTGCTGCTGATCTTTCTTGCCACCCAGATGTTTCCGAGCGTGCTGCTGATCGCCCCGCTCTTGACGCAATGGCGCGCGCTCGGCCTTGTCGATACCTACCAGGCGCTGATCTACTCGAACTTTTCGTTCACCGTGCCGTTCACGGTCTGGATGATGGTCGGCTATTTCAGTTCGATACCGCGCGACCTCGAGGAAAGCGCGATGATTGACGGCTGCAATCATTTCGGCGCGCTTTGCCGCATCGTGTTGCCGCTCGCCGCGCCCGGGATCGCCGCAACCGCCATTTTCGCCTTCGTGGTATCCTGGAGCGAACTTTTGTTCGCGATCTCGTTCACGACCGAGACCAGCATGCGCACTTTGTCGGCCGGGCTGCTCTACATGGTCGGGCAGTACGAGGTGCAATGGGGGCCGCTGTCGGCCGGCGTCATCTTGAGCACGGTCCCGGTGGCGGTGCTGTTCAGCTTCCTGCAGCGCCATTTGATCCACGGGCTCACCGCGGGCGCGGTGAAGGGTTAGGCGCGGTTCAAACCGTGCTGCGCAGGATGAGTTGGCTTTGGCACATCTCCAGCGGGCGGATGAATGAGCAGGCGCCCGAACCAACGTCGTGTTAGGCTCTCGCCGGGGACGTGGGGGAAGGGTATGTGACGTCGAGAATTCATCACGCTTGCTGGTAGCGCGGCGGCCTCATGGCCGCTCGCGGCGCACGCACAAAAGGCGCCAATCCGCCTCGGATTTCTAGCCAGCGGTGCCGCTGCACAGCTGCTGCAGGCTAGCTTTCGCCGCGCTCAGACGTCCTGCTCGCGGAATGCCGCAGCCCGCCGCTGCGCCCGCAGCCACACCGCGAAGGCGATCACCACGGCACCCGCCAGGGCAAACCAGGTGATGGCGTATTGCAAATGATCGTCCTTGAGATGGACCTCGAGCGCACCCGGTTTCGGGATGCCGCTTGCGGGCACCGGCTGCTCCAGGTCGATATAGAACGGCGCAACCGGCGCACCGCCCTCGCCCCAGCCCAGAGCGCGCGCCATGGCCAGATGATCCCGCGTGAACCACAGCCGCTTTGCGGGATTTTCCGGCGGCGTCAGCAGCCCCGCCGCTTCGGGGAAGCGGATGTAGCCGGTTAAATTCACCCGCTCCTTGGTGACGAGCCGCGCCACCGCGCGATCCTGCTGCTCGCGATCCTGCATCGTGTTTGGCACGAAGCCCGCATTGACCACGACGGTCTCTCCGCCTGGCAGGCGCGCCGGCATGAACGCCCATGTACCGGGGCCGGAAATATCCTCGCGAATCCCCGAGCCGGAACTGTAGACCATCGCATCCGGGCGGGATTCGTACGTCGCCGCAAAACTGATGCGGCGGAATTCGTCATTTGCCGGCGTGAGCGCGCTCCACTGCGAAGGCGAGGGCAGCGGTCCAGGCGTTGCCGCTAGGCGCTCGCTCAAGGCCGCGATCAAGGCATGCTTCTCGACCCGGCGCTGCAACTGCCACACCCCGAGCCCAACGAACAGCGTCACCATCGCGAGCGTGAACAGGCCGAAACCAGCGACGCCACGCCGCCGCATCTTTGCCTCGATCATTTCGGCTCGCGATCGATCAGCCGGCCTTCTGCGGCCTTGTGGTGGTACTGCAGCGCGATCAGGAGCGACTTCATCGAGCGCAACGGCAACAGCGTGGTCGCCAGGATCAGCGGCAGCCAGAGCACCGCGTGCAGCCAGAACGGCGGCTGATACTTGATCTCGACGATCAGGGCGCAGCCGACGACGACGGCGCCGGCAATCATGATGATGAAAACCGCCGGCCCATCGCCAGAGTCGATAAAGGCATAGTCTAGCCCGCAGGCTTCGCAGTTCGGCCGCAGGTTGAGGAAGCCGGCATACAGCTTGCCCCGGCCGCAACGAGGACATTTGCAGGCAAGCCCGCGCATCGCGCTCTCGGTCACCGTAGGTGTTTGGTCCTGCATGCGTTGGTGTTCCCAAACAAAAGGGCGGCCCTGCGGCCGCCCCGTTGTAGCACAGTGGCTCTTTTGTTTTGACGCGTTTCCTTTATGCGAACCGGTATCGCCTTCGCTCGGAAACGCTATGGCAGATCAATGCGCGCCGTGGGCCATGGTTTCCGCGCCGTGGCCCCAGACATAGATGCAGATGAACAGGAACAGCCACACCACGTCGACGAAATGCCAGTACCAGGCGGCGAATTCGAAGCCGAGATGCTGGGTCGGCGAGAAATGCCCGAGATAGGCGCGGACCAGGCACACGGTCAGGAACATGGTGCCGATCAGCACATGGAACCCGTGGAAGCCGGTCGCCATGAAGAAGGTCGCGCCGTAGATATTGCCGGCGAAGGAGAACGCGGCATGGGCGTATTCATAGGCCTGCACGCAGGTGAAGCAGGCGCCAAGCGCAATCGTCAGCATCAGGCCGTATTTCAGCCCCTGGCGATCGTTCTCCAGCAGCGCGTGGTGCGCCCAGGTGACCGTGGTGCCCGAGGTCAACAGCAATAGCGTATTCAACAGCGGCAGATGCCAGGGATCAAAGGTCTCGATGCCCTTTGGCGGCCAGACGCCGCCGAACAGCGCCTCGCGGGTGGCGTGGACCGGATCGGCCGGGAACAGCGCCGAGTTGAAGAACGCCCAGAACCAGGCGACGAAGAACATCACCTCGGAGGCGATGAACAGGATCATGCCGTAGCGGTGGCTGATCTGCACCACGCGAGAGTGATCGCCCTTGTACTGCGCCTCGCGGATCACGTCCGTCCACCAGCCTGCCATGGTGTAGAGCACGCCGATGGTGCCGACCCCGAAGATGATCGGCGCCGCCGCGAACATATGATGCATCCAGGCGATTGCGCCGACCGCCATGATAAAGGCCGAGACCGCGCCGACGATCGGCCACGGGCTCGGATCGACGAGGTGGTAATCATGGTGCTTGACTTGCGCCGTAGCCATTTCGGTCTCTCCGTTAGCGGTGCCGTGGTTTACCCGGCACGTCTTCGTCCCAAAAATCAAATCCCGGGATCTTTTAGAACCCGGAGATCGCCAGCCTCAAAGTCTTCCCTCGCGCTTGTCCGGCTCGCCCGCGGCCAGCGGCCTCGCTGCCGGATCGCGCACGGGATAGAAAGTATAGGAAAGCGTGATGCCGTTCAGCCCGTCATTGTCGCTGTCCTTGACCAGCGCCGGATCGACGTAAAACACCACCGGCATCTCGCGTGTCTCGCCCGCCGCCATGGTCTGTTCGGTGAAGCAGAAGCAGTTGATCTTCTGGAAATACGCCCCGACGGTGAGCGGCGCCACATTATAGGCCGCCTGCCCGGTCGTGGCCCGCGCCGCTTGATTGGTCACGGTGTAGAACACGGTGACGACTTCGCCGATCCTGACCTCGATCTCGGTCTGCTCCGGCTCGAATTTCCACGGCAGGCCGGCCGCGACATTGGCATCGAAGCGCACCGCGATCTTGCGCGCCAGCGGTGCCGATGACGGCGCCGAGGTCGCGACTTGCGTGGTGCCGTTGAAGCCGGTGGTGCGGCAGAACCAGTTGTAGAATGGCACGGCCGCATAGGACGCGCCGACCATCAGCACCACGATGAGGCCGCAGATCGCCGCCACTGCCGCATCGCGACCCAAGCCGCGACGAGAGCCGCGGCGTGAAGTCTCCTCAAGGCTTCTGGTCGGGGCTTGCGGCATCGTCGGCTCGTTCTCCATATCCATCACATCGGCCGCACTAGCACGGCCGGCCCCTTGACGAGGGTGACTGCGAAAAACAGCACGGCCAGAACGCCGAGCGCCAATGCGATCGCGATCGAACGCTGGCGGCGGCTTTTCTTCTGCGCCTCGGTGAGGACGATTCCATCTGGCTCCCGCTTGTCGTCCATTGCTTCGCCATGCGCCCCCTCTACCAGATCGTTGGCGCGAGCGCGCGGACAACGACCTCGAGCAGCAAGGTCGCGAACAGCCCAAACAGATAAAGGATCGAGAACGCAAACAGCTTTCGCGTCGCGCGCCGCGCTTCGCTTCCCTCGCGGCGGCGGTAGACGCTGACCGCGAGCGCCAGCATGGCGCCGCCGAGAACGAGCGAGGTCACGCCATAAACCGCGTCGAAATAACCGAGCGGCCACGGCGCGAAGGCGACCGCGATCAGCACGATCGTGTAGAGCAGGATCTGCAGCCGCGTCGCATCGGGGCCGGCGACGACGGGCAGCATCGGCACGCCGGCACGCGCATAGTCGTCGCTGCGAAACAGCGCCAGCGCCCAGAAATGCGGCGGGGTCCAGAAGAAGATGATCAAAAACAGCAATATTGGCTCGACCGACAGCGATCCGGTCGCCGCCGCCCAGGCCACCACCGGCGGCAGCGCGCCCGCCGCGCCGCCGATCACTATGTTCTGCGCGGTCCAGCGCTTCAGCGCGATGGTGTAGATCACGACGTAGAAGAAGATCGTAAACGCGAGCAGCGCGCCGGCAAACCAGTTGACCAGGATGCCGAGCGTCATCACGGAGAAGAACGCCAGCGTAGTGCCGAATGTCAGCGCTTCCGCCTGCGTGATACGCCCGCGCGGGATCGGCCGATTGGCGGTGCGCGACATCTTTGCGTCGATATCGCCCTCGTAGGCCATGTTGAGCGCGCCGGAAGCGCCGGCGCCGACCGCGATGCAGAGAAGCGAGGTGAACGCCAGCACCGGGTGAAAATGCCCCGGCGCGAGCACGAGGCCGACCAGCGCGGTAAAGATCACCAGCGACATCACCCGTGGCTTCAACAGCGCGATGTAGTCGGCGACATCGGCCTCGGAAATCCGGGGCGACAGCTCGATGGCGTTGCGATCGACAACCGACAAGATTTGGCTTCCCTAAGGCGCGGCGCCAACAGGCGCCCGACGCATTTCCGATTACTGCACGCGCGGCAGCACTTCGAACTGGTGGAACGGCGGCGGCGACGGCAGCGTCCATTCCAGCGTGGTGGCGCCGGCTCCCCATGGATTGTCCGCGGCCTGCTGCTTGCGCACGAAGGCGTCGACCAGGCCCCAGAGGAAGATCAGCACGCCGAACCCCGAAATGTAGGAGCCGATCGACGACACCAGATTCCACCCCGCAAACGCGTCGGGATAATCGACGTAACGGCGCGGCATGCCGGAGAGACCGAGGAAGTGCTGCGGGAAGAACACCAGGTTGACGCCGATGAAGGTGAACCAGAAGTGCAATTTCCCGATGGTCTCCGAATACATGTAGCCCGACATTTTCGGAAACCAGTAGTACCAGCCGGCGAAGATGCCGAACACCGCGCCGAGCGACAGAACATAGTGGAAATGCGCGACCACATAATAGGTGTCCTGCAGCACGCGGTCGACGCCGGCATTGGCCAGCACCACGCCGGTGACGCCGCCGACGGTAAACAGGAAGATGAAGCCGATCGCCCACAGCATCGGCGTCTTGAACTCGATCGAGCCGCCCCACATCGTCGCGATCCAGGAGAAGATTTTTACGCCGGTCGGCACCGCGATCACCATGGTGGCGGCGACGAAATAGGCCTGCGTCGCCGACGACATGCCGACCGTGTACATATGGTGCGCCCACACCACGAAGCCGATGCCGCCGATCGCGACCATCGCATAGGCCATGCCGAGATAGCCGAACACCGGCTTCTTCGCGAAGGTCGAGACGATCTGGCTGACCATGCCGAAGGCAGGCAGGATCAGGATGTAGACTTCGGGATGGCCGAAGAACCAGAACAGGTGCTGGAACAGCACCGGATCGCCGCCGCCATCGGCGGAGAAGAAGGTGGTGCCGAAATTGCGGTCGGTCAGCAGCATGGTGATCGCGCCGGCAAGCACCGGCAGCGACAGCAAGAGCAGGAACACCGTCACCAGGATCGACCACACGAACAGCGGCATCTTGTGCAGCGTCATGCCTGGCGCGCGCATGTTGAAGATCGTGGTGATGAAGTTGATGGCGCCCAGGATCGACGAGGCACCGGCGAGGTGGATCGACAGAATGGCGAAATCGACCGCCGGTCCCGGATGGCCCGAGGTCGACAGCGGCGCATACAGGGTCCAGCCGGCGCCGACGCCGTTGGCGCCCGGCTCGCCTTCGAAAAGGGACGACATCAAAAGCAGCGCGAAGGAGGCCGGCAACAGCCAGAACGAAATATTGTTCATGCGCGGGAACGCCATATCCGGCGCGCCGATCATCAGCGGCACGAACCAGTTGCCGAAGCCGCCGATCATCGCCGGCATCACCATGAAGAAGATCATGATCAGGCCGTGCGAGGTCACGAACACGTTGTAGGTATGGGTCTCGTGGAAAATCTGTACGCCCGGGTACATCAGCTCGGCGCGGATCGCGATCGACATCGTCGCGCCGATGACGCCGGCGATGATCGCGAACACCAGGTACATCGTGCCGATGTCCTTGTGGTTGGTCGAGTAGACAAAGCGCCGCCAGCCGGTCGGATGGTCGTGCGCGTGATCGTCATGCGCGTGGGCGTGATCGCTATGAGCCGGTGTCGCTGTTGCCATTTTCAAATCCTGCCTTGCAGTCCCTTGCGGACCTTGCGGTCCCGTCGCCCTTGTCCCGTTTCGATGCGCTCCAGGCTTTTGGCTTACTGCGCCGCTGCGCTCGTTGAAGCGAAAGAATTCACCGGATTGGCCGCAAATTTCTTCTTCGCCCCTTCCACCCAGGTCGCGAATTCCTGATCGTTCACCACCCGCACCACGATCGGCATGAAGGAGTGATCCTTGCCGCACAATTCAGAACACTGGCCGTAGAACATGCCGAGCTTGGTGGCCTTGAACCAGGTTTCGTTGAGGCGGCCGGGAATCGAGTCGATCTTGATGCCGAATGCCGGCACCGCGAAGGAATGGATGACGTCCGCGCCGGTGGTTTGAATCCGCACCACCTTGTTGACCGGCACCACCATCTCGTTATCGACGCCAAGCAGCCGGGGCTTCTTGTCCTGGGCCAGAAGCGAATCGAATTCGAACTTGCCGTTATCGGGATAGGCGTAGCTCCAATACCACTGCTTGCCGGTCGCCTTGATCGTCAGATCGGCTTTGGGAACATCGAGCTCCTCAAAAGCCCCAGAACGAACAGCGTGATGATGGTGATGAGCCAGAGCAGGAAGTTATGGAACCAGATGATGTTGTCCATCACCGGCGAGGCCGATTCCTGCAGCGTGTATTCCCACGGCGCGGGCTGCCCCAATTCGGCAAAGGCCGCCCCGCCGGCTGCGAGCGCAACGCCTGCTACCGCAAATCCCAGCAACCGCCGGCCCATCTGGCCCTTCGACACCTTCATGCCGCTCGCGCTCCCTTGATAAAACCCCAAAGCATTTCCGCCGAGGACGGCAAATGCTGCACGATCCGCCCTGACAAACGGCCTTCGGATGTACTTTAGGAGTACTTGGGCCAGATCGCTAGAACGCGTCGAAATCCAGCCTCTCAAACCATAATTCTCAGCCCCTCGCAATGCAGTAGTAGGGCGCGCAGCGACGCCTCACTGGGTATTCTCCTGATGTCACATTTCCCGATAAATCAGGCAAAAGCGCCACTTTTGCATTCCGACGCCGCTTGACAGGCGGATTGCCCGATGTAGGCACAGACGGGGTGCTCCACAGGAGCCTGATTCGCTCGCTCACGGAGCAGCCATCCCGGCGCAAGGCGGGGCCTGGGGCCCGCCTTCAAGGCGCCGTGATTGCCGTATCAGTCCGTGGTTCCGACCGACACTTCCAAGGGAATTTCAAGGGATCGACCCCGATGGGGCCTTCGAAACACAGGGCGAGCAGAGCGGCAAGGCGAGGCAATCCATTTGCCGTGAGCTTCGCGGGCGGCATCCTTGCCGTCGCGTTCCTGTTTGGTCTGACCGCTTCCGCCGGCGCGCAAGGCGCCGTGCGCTCGGTCCATGGCGACTGGCAGATCCGCTGCGATACCCCGCCGGGGGCGCAGGGCGAGCAATGTGCCCTGATCCAGAGCGTGGTAGCCGAAGACCGCTCCAATGCCGGCCTCACCGTCATCGTGCTGAAGACCGCCGACCAGAAGAGCAAGCTGATGCGGGTGGTGGCGCCCCTTGGCGTGCTGCTGCCATCAGGGCTGGGCTTGAAACTCGACAATCAGGATGTCGGCCGCGCCGGTTTTGTCCGCTGCCTGCCCAACGGCTGCGTCGCCGAGGTCGTGATGGACGACAAGCTGCTGGGCCAGTTGCGCACGGCCAAGACCGCGACCTTTATCATTTTCGAGACTCCCGAAGAGGGCATCGGATTCCCGCTGAGTTTGAACGGACTTGGCGAGGGTTATGACAAGTTGCCGTGAGGCATTCTGCCTCGCTGGGTTATCGCCCGGCAGCCCTCCCCTTCTTAGCGATCATCCCTATCTTGGAAAAGACCGTCGTCCCGGCCAAGCGAAGCGCGAGCCGGGACCCATAACCACAGGTTACAATGTTGTAAGGCGACCGTTCCGCAGTCCCTTGCTTAACTCACTACGGCCTGTGGTTATGGGTCCCTGCGTTCGCAGGGACGACAGCAACTTCTGAATTGGAGCCTTCATGAACCCCACAACTTCCCTCCTGGACCGCGCCAATCTCGACCGCGACCAGGTTCGCCATGAAGTCGCGCGGGGACTTTCGGGCGCCGACGACGGCGAGTTGTTCCTGGAATATGCCCAGACCGAGGCGCTGATGTTCGACAATGGGCGGCTGAAGCAGGCGACCTACGACACCAGCCAAGGGTTCGGGCTGCGCGCCGTGAAGGACGACGCGGTTGGCTATGCGCACTCCTCCGACGTCTCGCTGCCGGCGCTGATCCGCGCCGCCGACGCTGTCGCAGCGGTGCGCGGCGGCTATAGCGGGAATTTCGCAGCCGCCCCCGCGCATACCAATGTGCGGCTCTATGGCGACGAAAATCCGCTCGATGCCCCGGGCTTCGAGTCGAAAGTAAAACTGCTCGCCGAAATCGACGCTTATGTCCGCGACAAGGATCCGCGGGTGCGGCAGGTCACGGTGAGCCTGGGGGCGACCTGGCAGGTGGTGGAAATCCTGCGTCCCGACGGCGAGAGCTATCGCGATATCCGCCCCCTGGTGCGCGTCAATATTTCGGTGGTCGCAGGGCAAGGCGACCGTCAGGAAAGCGGCAGCAAGGGCTATGGCGGCCGTGAAGGCTATGCGCGCTTCATCGACACCAAGGCGTGGCGCGAAGCGGCCGACGGCGCGATCCGCGAAGCGCTGGTCAATCTCGAATCCGTGCCGGCGCCCGCCGGCGAGATGGATGTCGTGTTAGGGGCCGGCTGGCCCGGCGTGATGCTGCACGAAGCCGTCGGCCACGGGCTCGAGGGCGATTTCAACCGCAAGCAGACATCGGCGTTTGCCGGCCTGATGGGCCAGCAGGTCGCGGCCAAGGGCGTCACCGTGGTCGATGACGGCACGATTGCGTCAAGACGAGGCTCGCTGTCGATCGACGACGAGGGCACGCCGACCAACCGCACCGTGCTGATCGAGGACGGCATCCTGGTCGGCTATATGCAGGACCGCCAGAACGCCCGGCTCATGAACATGAAGCCGACCGG
>WNFT01002924.1_pt1 | contig 16926 bp, 12 predicted proteins | sample 5400191 | NCBI WGS metagenome assembly WNFT01 (sample SAMN13153359, study PRJNA577476) | soil metagenome | isolation source: 80 cm saprolite under Madrone tree | place: USA:California | collected 2016-06-14 | reverse complement strand
ATAGCTCCGGAAACAAATGCTACGACTCCGTCCGCACTACCGTTACGGACTGGCCAGGGCAGCGAGACGACCTGCTCAGTCCCGCAGACTTTTCGAAGCACTGCGTCAATCTCCTGCAATTCGACTCGGTAGCCCCGGATTTTTATCTGGTGATCGATCCTTGTCAAATAGAAGAGACAGCCGCGATCATCTTGGCGGACGAGATCGCCCGTGCGGTACCAAATGGCTTCGCCCCTTCCCCGCAACCGAACAAACTGTTCACATGATTTTTCTGGGTTATTCCAGTAGCTTGAGGTCACCTGGGTTCCGGAAAGACACAACTCTCCGGGTTGCCCGGTCGGCACAGCTTCGCGATTCGTGCCCGTGATGCAGGCACGCTGCCCATCGAATGGCCAGCCGATCGGAACAACGCCGTTCACGCATTCGCCGGGAGATCGTTCTGCATTCCAACGGTAACAAGTAATTGCGATGGTCGTTTCGGTTGGCCCATACAGATTTTCCACGATCGAGTTGGGCGCAGCGTCCTGCCATGCAGCCGCGTACGATGCCGACAAAGGCTCGCCGCAGAAAAGGCTGCAGCGTAGCGAGGGGAAGCAATTCGCCGACAACAACCGCATCCGCGAAAGCAAGCCGATGACGGAGGGAACCGAAAACCACATCGTTAGTCCATTGTCACGGATGAATTTTGCAGGCGCCATCACAGATTTCTCAGGTACGACAAACAGGCAGGCGCCGCGCTCCCAGCAGACGAACATGTCGTGTACACTCAAATCGAATGTGAGATCAAACTCCTGCGAAAACCGATCCTCGTAAGATACCCCGTACCGATCGCAAATATATTCGACATATGACCGCACGTTCGCGTGGTGGATCGGAACGCCCTTCGGCACGCCGGTGCTCCCGGACGTAAACAACAGATATGCAACCGCATGCTTGTCGACTTCGGCGGAATGCGGAAATTCGACGGCTCTGGGGATGTCCTCGGCGAACACCAATCGATGTTGCGGAAGATCGGATGCTAGCTTACTGTCGGTCGTGGTGTCCGGCAGGATCACCGTCATCGGCCGGTCCTGGTCGGTCAAGAGCTGTGGGAGCTGTGAGACGCCCTCCTTTCCCGCGATGAGTGTGGCACATCTCGATAGGAGAAGCATCGAGCGAGTGCGTTCGACCGGGAACTTCGGGTTGAGCGGCACGTACCCTTTTCCTGCTCCCAGAATTCCCAAAATTCCTGCGTATGCGGTCACGCTGCGACATGCCAGTAGAGCTGCGAGAGGCTGTTGATCTCGCTCGTATTCAGCGATTGCAGCCGAAACCGACATGGCCTTTTGCAAAAGCTCGCCATAAGCGAGTTCCTGCCCCTCAACAGATAGCGCTGGACGCGCTGCAAATTGATCTGCAGATTTGAGGAACCCAGCGAGGATGCCGGTCGTTTTCTGCTCAAGTTTCATTCGTATCTCTGTCAAGCCCACAGTGGAACATCCGTGATTCGGATGAGGGCGGGAGCCAGCCTTCCATTCGCTGAGGATAGGTTATCGCCATCGCTCTCTGTTGCACGCCGAATTCCGAGTCTCCAATCTATGGCCCAGCTGCTTCGTTCCCAAGTTATTGAATACAAGCTAGTTAGTGGCACAGTGCCACTTGCGCACGATGAACAAGTGATTTCTTCCGCTTGGGATTTGGGAAGTTTCATGCCACAACTAGGGAAAATTCTTGACCGAATTGCCAAAAGTCTGTAAACGGCTCTTAGCCTTGACAACTGAGGAATTTGCGGAATGGGGCTTCTGCCGATATGCAATGCACTTCCTAAGAAGCTGCGGATCCGCCGCTCATTTTCAGACGCATCACTCTAAGCCACTGATTCTACGTGCTCTGTAACAGCTGGCCAAGGTACTTAGCCCCTCAATATGGTTAGAGGATTGCACTAGCTTCTAGCGGCGATCTTCCTTCCTTAGCAGGCGTGTGCAGATTCCGAGAAATGAAGGGAATGAAGGGAGTTGTCGCTTGGCAAATACAAGGAGACTGGGTTGAATCATCAGACATCGTCTACGAATGCTTCCCAGAAGCTGGAGTGCCCTTTCGCGACCTCTCAGAGGATGAATGAACCGGCCAGGAGCTCCGACTCGTCTAAACCGGGTCCTGAGTCTATTGTGGAGCGTTTCCGGACACATGCGGTGGCCTCTCCTAATGCGACTGCAGTCTTCAGTGGTGCTGAGAACCTTTCCTATTCCCAGCTGGATGCCAAGTCAAATCAACTAGCCCAATGGCTCCGCGCCTGTGGGGTGCGCAGCGAGAGTGTGGTCGGCCTCTGCGTGAGCCGCTCTGCTTTCCTGGTCGTTGGAGCGCTCGGCATACTCAAGGCGGGGGGTGCTTATCTACCACTTGATCCCGACCTCCCGGCCGATCGCTTAGCATTCCTTCTCGGCGATTCTGGAGCCGCAGTCTTAGTTACTGAAGAAAAGCTTGCAAGAAAGGCGGGCATAGGTGATCGCCACGTGGTCATGCTCGACCAGGATGCCCAGCGACTCAGCAGCATGCCCGCAAGCCCTCCGGAACATGCCTCAGCGCCTGAACAATTGGCCTATGTGATTTATACTTCCGGTTCGACGGGCACCCCGAAGGGTGTCGAAGTCACGCACGCCAACCTGCTCAATCTAATCGAGTGGCATCAACAAGCCTTTGAAGTCACCGCTGCGGATCGGGCCACCCAACTGGCAGGACTTGGCTTTGACGCAGCCGTGTGGGAACTATGGCCCTATCTGACCGCGGGCGCGAGCATCCACATGGTGCCCGACTGTGTCCGAACCGTACCGGAGCAGCTCCGCAATTGGCTTGTTGAGAACAAGATTACGATTAGTTTCGTGCCAACCGCTCTGGTTGAGTTCTTGCTTGCGCTGGATTGGCCACGAGAAACGGCGCTTCGTATCCTGCTGACGGGTGCCGATGCACTTCGCCGGTACCCATCGCCCAACCTCCCTTTCCGACTTGTGAACAACTATGGCCCGACGGAGTGCACGGTTGTTTCAACATCCGGTTTTGTCCCGGCTGCAAGCGATACCGACGCCCTACCGCCTATCGGATGGACGATTGCTAACGTACGAGCTTTTGTCCTTGATGAAAACCTCGAAAGAGTTCAGAACGGGCAACCTGGAGAGCTATTTATAGGAGGAGCGGGAGTGGCGCGGGGCTATCGTCATCGCCCGGACTTGACCGCCGAGCGGTTTATTCCGAATCCGTTCTCCAATGAAACGGAGAGCCGACTCTATCGTACCGGCGATTTGGTGCGCATGCTTCCAGACGGACAGTTCGCGTTTATCGGAAGGACGGACGAACAGGTTAAACTCGCAGGGTACCGGATCGAACCGAATGAGATTATGCACGCGCTCGAAAGGCACCCGGCGATCCAATCCGGCTGTGTGATTCTCCGGGAAGACACCGCGGATAACAAAAGGTTGGTGGCCTACATTGTCACGAAACCAACAGTTGAGGTGACCGAGAGCGAGCTTCGCAGTTTTCTGCAGCAAAAACTGCCGTCATACATGATTCCCGCAGTGTTCGTGGTGCTGGACATGTTGCCGTTGACGCCCAATGGAAAAGTAGACAAGACGGCACTTCCGGTTCCCGAATCAACCAATTTGTTGCGAGATACCCTACCCGTCGCTCCACGGAGTCCCATTGAGCAACGCCTGACGGAGATTCTCTCGAAGCTACTTGGGCTTGACCAAGTGAGCGTTCAAGATAACTTCTTCCTGCTGGGCGGGCATTCCTTGTTAGGCACTCAGCTGATCGGGCGTGTTCGCGACACTTTTGGAGTCGAGCTTTCACTGCGAACCGTTTTTGATGCTTCGACAATCGCTCTTCTTGCCGTAGAAATCGAAAAGCTCCTGTTCGCAAAACTCGATTCGATGAGCGAGGAAGAAGCCGAGCAACTACTGGCCGCCACCGAAGAGGCGCAACTAACGGAGAATGCGGAGTGAGCGTAAACCTGCAGACCACGCTCCCCAAGGAAAAGATCGGCCCGGTGCTGAGCTTATATCATTTACTCGACCCTCAAGTCCTCGCCAATCCTTATCCCCTTTTCCATCGCCTGCGCAACGAGGACCCGGTGCATTGGGATCCCTATCTCCATGCGTGGGTGGTGACGCGCTACGCTGATGTTGTTAGAGTCCTAACGGAGTTTTCCGCCGATCGGACACCGACTCCGGAACGTCTCGCCGAAATGGGGCTTGAGGAACTTTCCCCGATCGCCAAAGTAATGGTCAAGCAGATGCTGTTTCTCGATCCGCCGACTCACACGCGGATCCGCGGTTTGGCCTCGTTTGCGTTTACGCCTCAGAGGGTGGAAATACTGCGCAATCACATCCGAGATATCGTAAAGATGCTGCTCGATGTCGTGGTGGCCAAGGGCAGCATGGATGTGATTGCGGATCTCGCCGAACCTCTCCCCTACACGGTCACTGCGGAGATGCTGGGAGTCCCAGTCGAAGATGCTCCACAGTTGAAAGCCTGGTCGCAAGACTTCGCGGAGATGCTTGGCAATTTCCAGCACAATCCGGAGCGCGCACCGCGAGTGCGCCGTGCCGTAGATGGAATGACGAAGTACTTCCAAGCTGTTATCCAGAGAATTAAGGAGCACCCACGCCCCGGACTGATCCATTCTTTCTTGACAGCAGAAATAGGCGGGGATCGCTTCACGGAAGAGGAAGTAATTGCCAACACAATCGTCACGATGGTCGGCGGCCAGGAAACCACAACCAACCTCATAGGTAATGGCGTGCTAACGCTGCTCCGGCACCCGGAAGAATTTGCAAAACTGAAAGCGGATCATTCACTGGTTCCTTCCGCCGTTGAGGAAATGCTGAGGTACGAACCGCCCAGCCAGCAGACCGCTCGCCTCGCACCATGCGACCTCGAGCTAGGCGGAAAGAAGATTCGCAAACGCCAGGCAGCAATTGCGGTGATGGCTGCCGGGAACCGGGACCCTGATCGATTCCCCGATCCCGACCGCTTCGATATCACTCGAGCAGACAACCGCCACCTCTCATTCGGTTGGGCGGCTCATTTCTGTTTTGGAGCTGCTCTAGCACGTATCGAGGGCCAAGTGGCTTTCGAAGAGATGTTGAAGAGAACGCCGAACCTTCGACTTGCAGAGGACCCTCTTGTCTGGCGTACTAACCTCGGCCTGCGCGGACTCACGGCGCTTCACGTGAATTGTGATGCCGTATTACCGCCCGGTTAAGCGGGTTCCTTCATGTCGAAAGGTTGCACATCGCAGATTCAAGAGAAAGTCGGGTCATCGAGCAGGTCTACGCGCACCGGGGCTCCGTTAAAGCTGCCCTCCCCGTCTTGGCCCATACCGGAGCTGCGATTCAGCCCTTTAGGCGCCGACATCACTTTAGTTGTACTTCATCAGGACCGATTGACCCATTGCACCCTGCATCCAGAAGAGGCCTCATTGCTTCGGGGCAACGTTGCAACGAAACGCTGGAACGATTTCGTTCTCGGCCGCGCTGCCGCTCGGTTGGCACTCATTGGGGCAGGAGTCAGGAATCCCTCTCCAGTGCTTCAAGGCTCGGGTCGCGAACCTGTGTGGCCCCAAAAAATCGTGGGTTCCATCACGCACTGCGGGCCATGGGCGATTGCCGCCGTTGCAAACAACGAGTCCGTAGAGGCGGTGGGAATTGACTTAGAGGATGCTCAAGACGTACCACACGAAGAGATAGCTGGCATGGTTTGCAGCGATTCAGAGAGAGAATGGGTGTTTGCAAGCGGTGACAATCAACTTAAGCTTGCAATGATTTTCTCCGCGAAAGAGGCTATATATAAAGCGCTGTATCCTCTTTGCAAGAAGTTTTTCGACTTTCACGCGGTTGAGCTGACTTGGTTTCCACAAAGCAATCAATTTCGAGGCATCTTACTTGTCGATTTAGGTTCGAAATGGCCAAAAGGATACCGCTTCAAGGTCGGGTGCCAGAAGCGGGCAACGTTTGTGTTCGCGCACGCCATTGTGACCAAGCGTGCTCTAGTTTCCGAAGATGCCCAGGGCTTCAGCGCCACTTAAGTGCATGAATCAGCCAGCAACCCCTCGAGGAAAGAACTTCTCTGAATCCAAGCGGCGACTGCTCGAAAAACTAATGAGAGGCAGCACGTCTCAGTCGCACAGTGCTTCCAACCTCGTAACGCGGCGACCACCAGGTGAACCAGCACCACTTGGATTAGCACAAGAGTACGTCTGGCGTCGCTCACTCAGAGCCGCTGATAAGCCTCCGTTGTACAACGAAGTTATCACTGTCTATCGCGAGGGATCGCTCGATGTCGGCGTGCTTGAGAGATGCATAACCGAAATAACTCGGCGTCATGAGGCATGGCGATCCTCGTTCGATACCGTCGATGGACAACCCGTCCAGCTCATTCATCCCGCGCCAGTCGAGACGAAAATTCCTTTTGTTGATCTCCAAGGTTGGCCTGCCAGCCAGCGCGAAGCAAAAGCTGTGCGGCTCGTGTCTGAGCAGGCTCAACAACCGTTCGATCTAAAGCAAGGCCCACTGCTGAAGCCGTTACTCCTCAAGTTGGATGCGAACGCTTACAGATTAACGATCATCGCACATCAGAGCATCATCGATGGCATCTCCGCATACCAGGCCTTTCCTACCGAGCTTGCAGCACTGTATGAGGCCTTTTCCACCGGAAACCCTTCGCCGCTTCCAGAATTGCCAGTACAGTACGGTGACTTTGCGTATTGGCAGCGCCGGTGGCTTCGGGGTGAAATCTGTGAACAACAAATGGCCTACTGGCGAAAACAATTGGGAGGTGAACTTCCACGCTCGCAATGGCAAAAGACTTTCGTCTCTTCGAATGACGAAAGTTTCCGAGGTGTAATTCAGCCTTTCGCAGTCCCCGTTGAGCTGGCCCGCAGAGTCAAAGAGTTCAGCCATGAACACAGCGTGACCCTCTTCTTGGTTCTTCTGGCTGCATTCACCGGCCTGCTCTATTGCCATGCGCGTCAAGATGACATTCTCATCGGGACTTTATCGCCGGTAGGTCGCAAACGATCCGAAGTGCAGGCGCTCCTCGGCTATTTCTTGAACCCGGTCGTCCTACGGTATCGTCTTTCCGGGGAGGTTACATTCGAGGGTCTACTTCAGGAATCGCGTCGTTTACTTTCTGAAGCGATTTCAAACGATGATGTGCCGCTTGAGGTTGTAACGGAGGAATTGAAACTGTCTCGGGAGCGGGACCCGATCGTGAAAATTGCAGTTTCTCTTCAGCCATGCGTGCCCACTGTCAAGAAAGGATGGGACGTGACCTCCATGGATGCTCAGAATGGCGGGACGGCTTGGGACCTTTATTTGGCGTTCATTGATGGCGCGCGGGGGCTGGTGGGCCGCGCACAGTACAATCCCGATGTATTTCAGGACGCCATGATTTCCTCGATGCTCGACGATTTGTGGAAGGTTCTCTCGGCAGGAATTTCGGACTCCGCAAGGCGGCTCAGAGGTTTGCTGTAGCCTCCGGTTTCGTAGAAGGAAGAGGCTCTCGTTCCCGTTGTTTCTGGGAAGTATCGATTGATTTGTTCTATCAGAGACTTAGAGCAAATAAGCAGAACTAGCCGAAACGGAAAAAACGGGTCAAAACTAACCAAGCGTTAGCGCGGCGCCAGTTGATTAGCCGGAGCGCCCCGGCCTCTCGCGGAATGGCTCCTACCGGAAGGTTCCTTCTGCGTGCCATAATCCTCCCTCCTTACTACTTCGCGTCTTCGAGACGAAGTCTACCTTGATAGATAGTCACAGCCTAGTGTCGCGTTACCGAAGAAGGTGACACGCGAATACGTTTTCTTGGGTTGCGGTAAGTCCAGTGGAACGGCTGGGCGTTGCGGTTATAGAACCGGATGTAGGTCATGATTTTGTGCGCCAAATCCGACACCGAGTGAACCACGCCACGTCGGATGCAGTCTCGGGTGATCATCCCCAACCAAATTCCGATTTGGTTCAGCCAAGAGGCATAGGTGGGGGTGAAATGAAAAGTCACCTGGGAGTGCTTTTTGGCCCAAGCCTGAACGACGGGAGCTTTGTGCACCGCAAGGTTATCCAGGATCACGTGGATGGTCTTGCCGCGATGCGTGGCTACCGCTTCATCCAAAAACTTCACGAACTCCTCGCTGGTGTGGCGTGGCACGCACCGTCCTACCACCTTCCCGCTATGCACTTCCAAAGCGGCTAACAGCGAGACGGTTCCGTGTCGCACGTACTCGACGGTCTGCCGTTCCGGCCTTTGCGGTTGCAGCGGTAATGCTGCTTGCGTGCGGTCCAGAGCCTGGATCGCGGTCTTCTCGTCGATGCAGAAAACGGCTGTGTTCTCAGGAGGATGCAAGTACAAACCCAGAATGTCTTTGGCCTTGGCTTCAAAGTTCGGGTCCGGGCTGGCCATGTAGCGGCGCAGCCGGTGCGGCTGCAGCCCTGCCTTGTGCCATACCCGCATGATCGTGACGTTGCTCACTCCCAATCGTCGCGCCAGCCGGCGCGTGGACCAATGCGTGGTGGATCCCGGGGGATGCTCTTCGGTGGCCGCCAGGATGGCCGCCTCCTTCGCCACCGTCAGCTTCTTCGGTCTACCCGCACGGGGAGCATCCAGCAGACCATCCAGCCCTTTTTTCTGCCAACTCTTCCTCCAGTGCTGAATGCGCCGCGGGCTCATCCCCGTCTGCGCTTGGATCTGTCGCAGCGAGACTCCTTCGGCCAACAGCAACAATACGCGCGCCCGTCGGACGAGCCCGGCCGAGAGGGTGGTCGTTCGCACGATTTGTTGCAGGCGATCACGTTCCTGGGGTGGCAGTTGAAACGGTTCGTAGGCAGTGAACATGAGCCTGTATAACATAGATCAGGCTATGTGTCACTTATTTATGTAACACTAGTTAACCGAAGATTGGACATCACGAGAAAGGCTATTCTGTAGGAACTTAGGTAATTTACCAACACTATATCACTGTGCGCCCGGAGTGCCGCTAGTAAACAGCGGGCCGATCAAATATATGTCCGTACAACTTGAAACCGTGCCGCATCCTTTGGCAGCAAAGTTCGCATTAGAATCGAAAATCACGTACTTTCCGTCATAGCTAACGGCAGCTCGTGGGTCGCTCCAGAAATAGCCGTTACCATCAGCTCCGCCACCGCGCGCGTGGGATAGTGCTAGTCGGTATATCTTTGCCGGATTGTTGTTGGAGTCGATCCGCACCATGAGGATTTCATTCTCGAAGTATCTCCAGTTGCTCGATGAAGGGTCGGCGTAGCAAGCCGCATTGTTGAAGCACTCAGGCCCGGCGTGATTAGCCTGCGCTGAGTAGACGGTCCAAGCGCGCGTCGGCCAATCTCGATAACTGACGTGCCAGCCGGGATTGCTGTTTGGATTAGCAAATAAGCACAGGTAATTCGCATTGGTCCAGCCAGAATCAACCAGCACAGTATATGCCGGACTAAACGACGAACCATCAGGACATGTGCCGCCAACATTCCCTGACTCCGTTATAGCGACAGTGTGGCCAGACAAGTCTCCTCCACTGTCCGTGTGTGGCTGGTCGTAGACTTGTGGATTCGCAGGCCAAGGTGAGTGCCAAAGGATCTGACCTTTGGCCGGAGCCTGAATCAACACACCATCGTCAGCCGTACCAATCAACTTATGGATACAGCTGTCACTGTTCATGTTCCCGGCGTTTTGTGTACAGTTGCCAATTACACTGCTTGAAGTAGATAGAACTGGAGATTTTGTAAGAGTCGTCGGATTCCAGAGAAAAATATCCATCGCTCCGCCGACCGTAGCTTGGCCGACCATCACCAGCCAGCCGCCAGGGGTCATATCGGTTTCATCCATCATGTTCACAATGCCCCCGGCGTACTCACTGAATGTGTGGTTCACAACGCAACTCACCGTTGCGCCCGGGAAATTGCTCGAAACGGTACATTTCCTAACCGTGTTGTCTCCCGGAACATTCCAAAACACCATATCATTCGTGCGGTCCCAAACGGCGAGTCCTTGATCGGCGGGCATGTTCCCAGCGCTAACAATCGTATTTCCATTCAGGTCTATGATTAAGTCATTTCCCCTGCCCGTCATAATCTTCGTGTCGCCCGCACTCATAGGGTTGACCGTCGCATAGTAGTGCGTGAAGTTTGCTCCCCTTGCGGCAGCATTTGTCAGCCGTTTGACGACGCAACCATAAATCGCGTCGTCGCCGGTTGTACCGTAAGTGCTTCCAACCGCAGGAGGAGTAAAACTTCTCCAAGTTATAGCGTTGGGAACGTGTTTCGCTTTGTCCTTGGTCAGTCCGCACTTCGGAGCCGTCGTGTCCTGAGCGAAGGCCGCCAAAGGCAAAATTAACAAACCAAGGAATGGAAAGATTCTCAGCACGGACGAGTCCCCATCAATGTAATTGAGCACTTTGGCGCAGCGTCGGCTTCCTGAACTTTTGGGCACCAGAACGTCGAGAGCACATTCCGAAGGACCAATCCTGTGAGACCGGGAGCAGCCCAACGCTGCATCCAACTCGCACAGGCAGCTTTCTACCTCATTCTATCAAGAAGAAAACTCTACAATCGTAACTCTTACTGGCGCCAACTACTGCATTCTCTCTTTGCTGCTTGTCAACCGCCAACAAGTTCTGGCTCTCGCTTAAGCCTCGAGCAAGTCGCGATTTTGAACGATGCCGTAAATGATCAACACTTGCATGAGTCCAGATTGATTGAGCGAACGTAGTTGGGGCGGAACTCCTTGGTAATTCGGTGAAACTGGTGAATAAGGAATACGGAAACTCCCGAAAGTAGAGTCCGGTAAATACCCGACTGCATCTTAGGCGCCACTTCATAGCGCGGGGTTCGCCGCACGTTCCGAGTCGGTTTGTCGCGTCAGATATCGGACCTTGCTTGCACTTATTGTGTAATACTTTGCCGTTCTGCGGGATAGCGTGGGCCCTGCAGCGAGACGCCGCGGTCGGTCTATAAGTGCACTGGTTACAGTCCTTTGGATATAATCCAGCCCGCAGTGCTTGGATGGTATTCGGTGTGCAGGCAATAGGGCAGTTATGGTAACGGGTGTTGGATGAATCGACTCGCTCAGTTGGCGCAGGCTGTGGTCTTGGTGGCCCTTGCTTCGTTAGCCGCCGTGCCAGTACACGCCGATGGCACCACGGCTGTTCCGATCAGTGGTACTGCCACCTATTCTCCCGATTGGTACTTCTCGCTGAATGGCCCGACGCTCAGTTTCAACGGAGGTATGTTATTCGATAGTACAATTTATACCTACTGTACTCCGGGCACGCTCTGTAACATCTCGGCGGACATCACGAACAACGAGTTTTGCAGCGGTGACCCTTGCGGCGGCTCGTTTAACGGCCAGACCTTCAACTGGTACATGGGAACGTTGACGCTCGAAGCCGCTGCATTTGCACCTATTCCACTCGACTCCAGCGTGGATAGTTTCGTTCTAACGGCACCTGCGACCATTTATGGGCAACTCTTCGCCCTTGATTGCCCAAATCCCTATAATTCTCTTTCCTGCAACTCGGATCCTCTTTTCGGCTTCAATATTGCAGCGACCGGAACCGTCACAGCCACAGGTTATACAAACTACAGTTCCAGTCACCAGGATGCCATTTTGAGCCCAATTCAGTTTTCCTTCGCTGGCACTGCAACGGAGGCTCCCGAACCGCCAGGGTGGCTGCTCAGTCTGTCAGGACTCGGCATCCTCGGCTGGATAGCCCGAAAAAGACAGCTACTCCGAAAAGCTTCATTGGGCTGTAACGCTTTCTAGCTCCGGCGAAGCGCCGGAGGCTTCAAGAATGTCTTTGGAAAGATACCGAGCGGTCCCGCAGCAAGTTGATGCTGCGCGTCTTGTGAGTTCGAGTCTGCGAGGGATTTTGGAACCAGCGCTCATCCAGGAGTAGCAGACCAGCTGAAGATCGGCATTCGATGGAGATCTTGCAGAATTCACGCAACAGCAAGAGCCCTTGTTTGGTGGCAGTTATCCGCTGCCAGATTTCGCCGCGATCCCATAACGGGATTTGCCCTCGTGCTCGCTGGCCAGCAAGTCAAAGAGCAAGCGATCGAATTTCTGGCCGTCTATTTCATGACAGCTTCGCAGCCGGCCGATCAGTCTGAAGTTGTTCTGCTCTAGAACCCGAATCGAGGGGATGTTTGCTTCAACGGTCCAGGCATTCACCGCTTCCAGGCCGAGGTTGGCGAAGCCGAAATGAAGAAGCTTGCGAACAGCGCGTGTGGTGTACCCGTGACGGGAGCAGGCTTTGTCACCCAGCACATACCACAGCATAGCGCTCTTGAAATTCGGCGAAAGATCCCTCAGGGCCACGATGCCGATCGGCACATCCCCCGAATCTGAGGTGAACAGTCGGATTACATTGGTCTCTCTCGCAATCATTAACTTCAGAGCGGCAGGGTGCAAGGACTGAGTTCCGCTCCCGAAATCGAGCCACTGACAATTGTCCTTCTGCGTGAGCCAATGAAGGACATGCTCGACGTTCGACTTATCTATGAGTCTGAGATTCATCTTGCAAGCTCACCGAAGCCTTTTTCGGATAATCGTGCATTTGTACAGCAAGCCGAACTGTTCCCCTTGAGCTCATGTCAAGACAGGGGATCCGGAAGGGACGTACGTAAACCTCTCCCGCTTCAACCGCAGAAACGGGCTTTCCAGCCACTTAAAAGACGCGCCAGCAAGGACAAACGTAATAAGCAGCCCACAAACTAGGGTGAGTGTCCATTGACCATGACTCGGGTGGTATCTGCCAAAGAAGCGATCCGAGAGCTGCAGGCTGAGAATGTGGTATGCATAAAGTCCGTATGAAATTTTACCCAGATATACAAGCTTAGGATTCTTCAGAAAGCGAACTCCGTCCTGGGGAGCCCCCAGCAGGGACAGGAAGATCGCAACGCATCCGAGCGACATGAGCGGATACCCAATCACGCCGCGAGCAATTGTTGGAAACGGGTCAAGCAACCCGCAATAGTTTCCGACGAAAACCCACAGGGCAATTCCAACCAGGAGCAATCCCAGCCTATTAGAGAGTGCAAGCCGGAGCGTGCGTCTGTGAAGAACCATCGCCAGTAGTATCCCAAAGGCGATCGTGTCGAGCCGCGCGAAGGTGTTCCACCAAATTGGCTGCCCTCCCTGATGTTTGAATAGAAGAATGAAACGAACGAAGTTAGCCACTACCAGAAGTCCGATCGCGATTCTGTAGATCGTCCTCTTGGACGCCCTGACCAGAACGAGAGGCCAAAGCAGATAGAATTGCTCTTCGAACGATACGGTCCACATTGGGGCGATGATTCTCGCTCGCGGAAAACCCCTGAAAATATCAATCCAGTTCCCCATAAACAGCAGATACGCGACGCCATAGTCCCATCCCAAGAATTGACTTCGATCGAACACAGAAAAGAGACAGGCAAGCGCGAGCACGAAGAAATATAGCGGCCAAATTCGTAGGAGGCGGCGAATATAGAACGCTTTCAAGTCCGCCGAGCCCCTCAATTCCCTCTCGCGTAAGAGCAACTCTGTGATCAAGAACGCGCTAAGAACGAAGAATAAGTCAAGGCTACACATACCTGCTTTGATAATGCCGGTGATCAAGTCCGCGAGAGCCGCCGGAACCTGGTACATGGCGTAGACACTCTCTTCCTTTGGGAGGGCATGGAAACTCCAGACCGCGCAGAAGAGGAAGAATCGGATGGAGTCCAGCTCAGGGTAATAGAAACGCTCTGTTACCGCCCCCGGACGCGCATAGGCTGACGGGCGGGCTGTATCTGCGGGAAGCGCTGTTTGCGTGAGCGAATCCAGGGATTCAATTCCCTGCCCCGTCGGCGCAATGCAAGAACTGCTCGTTGAATTCATTCAAACCACCTTGTGGCAGTTTCTCAATGCCGTTTCATCGGGGCGGTGGACAGGTCTGGGAAGAGGGCGCTCCTTCTAGGAAAAGCCGCTCATCCGTCCTGCGTCGTGACTCTGTAATCGATTCCGTAATTCGAGTCCACGGCAACTCCAAGCTTCGTCGCAACCGGCAACAGGTTCTGGCTCTCGCTCAAGCCCGAGAAAGTAGCGATGCTGAACGTTTCCGTAAGCGATCAAGACTTGCATTAGCCCAGGCCAATGGGGCGAAGGTACTTCTAGTTGCGGAGGAACTCCTTGGCAATCCGGTGAAACTGGTGATAAAGCATAGGGGAAACTCCTGAAAGTAGAGTCCGGTAAATACCCGACGCACCAGTGTGACGGCTCTAGTCTCCGCAGCTACCGCTAGGTTCTCGGAGGGAGTCGGGGCGCGGGGCGCCGCAGCGGAGTTAGATGTAGTGCGCCCCGCCGGACAGGCCTAACCAGGTATGATCAGGGACTCCAAAACAAGAGGCGTCGCGGGCAGGAAACCACATGCAGATCCGACTTCTGATCAAAGTCCAATTGCGTTGTCAACTGAGCACCTGTGGTCGAGCTGGACGCATGATTATGACAGCATCGGCCGTGCTCGTTCGGCGAGAACCTCCAAAACCCCGATGGAAGACCATTGATTCCCAGCCCCCCTTTTGGACCGGAGAGCGGCCCAGAGCAGCGTGGCCAGATACACTAGACCACCTGCTGCAAGAAGGCTGAGTAATACCAGCCACGACCCAACGGCGACCCACGAGTGCAGCGCGAGAAGCGCTGCGGCGCAGGGGATCGTCAGGAGGCATGGCTTCAGGCAACCCTCAATGAGGTAGGTTCTCAGGGGCAAGTCAAGTATTTGGCATACGTGCCGGGGAACAAGGATCAAGCTCGTGAGCAGCAAGGTAGCCGAGACCACGATCGAGAACGCCTCGAGCCCCGACAGCTTCAGGGCGATACCCCCAAGCACGATGAACGCTGCGGCTTCCCCTAGTCGATATCCGATCAATCCCTTGTGCCGGCCCATGCCGAACAACATGGCCTGTATGCCCGCTTGCGTCGCGCCTGCGCTCATTCCCAGCGTGAGTATCACCAAAAGGGCGTAGGCAGAGACGTACGCTGCACCCACCCAGAGTCGCAGCAAATCCCGGCCGAAGATGAACAGAAAAGTCGCCATCGGCGCGAGTAGAAGAAACGCACCCTGAGCGCTTAATAACAATAATCGACGCAGTTTCTTATAATCCCCGCCCGCCTCTAGGTGGCCCGATGCGGGGTTGACAACCTCTGTCATCGTGCTCGCTCCGTCGATAGGAAATCTCAGCAGCCGCGTGGGGAGGGAGAACAACGTCACGGCGATGGGACTTGCTAACACGCCCACAATCACCGGGAAGATGTTGGCCTTTAACTTATCTCCGATACCCACTCCGATGGATACGGAGGCGTAGCGAAACATTTCTTTGAGTTTGGCCTTGCTCACCCATCGAGGATTCAAGCTTATGCCGCGAATTTCACGCATCGCGAGGGGAATCTGGAGCACGTAGGCTAGAAAGATCGAGGCGAGGACAACTGCCCCCACGGCGAATAACTGTCCCCCTGCACGGATGACGGCAATCACCACGACGACCCGAAGCGCCAAACTCAGTATCTGCACCGCATAGACTTGGTCAAATCGCCCGGAAGCATCGAGTGAGCCGGCGAAAACATTCAATGGAAACGTAAGCCCTTGCACAATTCCAGCAAGAAGAAACAAATCCTGAAACGCCCGCGCGGTTTGCCCGCTTACGCTGAAGATATGCGGCAACCAAGGCAGCACTAGCACTGTCGCTAGAATCGCAAGAATGCAAATTCCCCAATAGAAATAAAAGGCGCTGGCTACGACACAATTAATCTCTTCGCGATCATTCAATGCGAGTGCTCTCGACACAAACCGAAGCACGGCGGAACGCACTCCGAGATCGAAAAGTCCGTAGTATCCCGTGAGTGTCGTCACCAGGGTGTAGAGACCAAACTCCACATCACCGATGTGGTGCAGCACGTAGGGCGTCAGAAGAAATCCGACAACGGCATTTGCCAGAACTGCAAGCCAACTGGTCGCAACAGCCCTCAAAACATGAGACAGCTTCATTAGCAGGTCCTTATCGACTTGTAATCGCGCTACTTCTTGAACATATCGAGGGTGGATCGCCCCCACAGCGCGCGAATAAAAGACAGCAGAGGTTTTTGATCTGCCGCCTTGAGGAGTTCCGTAAATAGGTCACGGCTCTTGGGCCAGGCGTCAGTTAGCGCTCGACAGCGATCGCAGTCCTTTCCGTCCGAATGCGCAATTCTGCGAACAGCCTCGAGCAATCCGGGTTGATATTCCCGATCGGCGATCCAGGTACCCAGGGAGCGTGCCTCGCGGCGGCACGCGATATTACCCGGTGCAAAGCTGCGAGTTGAGGCACGAAACATCGCCAAGTCGGGCTCTGAATCACCAATCGAAAACACTTCTGCTCCGCCCAAGCCGACAAAATCTTGCATCGCCACCAACCCAGTGCCTTTGTCCAGATCCCTCGCCAGCACCGCGGTATCAAGGCCTGTATGAACAACCCGCAGACGCTCGACACCGAGACCAGCGATTACGTCTTGGACTACCAGAGGCGGAATCGCTGTGGTCCGATCGCCCCTCAGCGTGTAGGCGCGGAGTGAATACTCGTAATCCGGATTGAGGAACACTCCAGGAATCTGACGGAGCGCATCTCTCACTCGCTCTAGCTCATGCAATGATTCCTTACTGATCAGAATCTGCTCTTTTCCGCGGACAGCGTCCCAGATTACGCTTCCATATTCAGCTACTCCTCCCGCGAAACCAAACGCGCGGCAATATAGCTTCACTTCCCCGAGCGTTCGGGCCGTATTCACCGCAATCGTAAACCCATGCGCGTGAAGCATGGAGATCGCCTGAATTCCAGAGGCCGTGGTAAGAGGAAACCCGAACACCATGCGATCCAGCACGCCATCGATATCGGTCATGACCAG
>WNFT01002126.1_pt1 | contig 16926 bp, 13 predicted proteins | sample 5400191 | NCBI WGS metagenome assembly WNFT01 (sample SAMN13153359, study PRJNA577476) | soil metagenome | isolation source: 80 cm saprolite under Madrone tree | place: USA:California | collected 2016-06-14 | reverse complement strand
CGATGCGCAAGCTGCAGTTTGGCTTGCGCCTGAGCTTCTGACACGTTTTCCTGGCAAGCTCAGAGCTTCCGTAAGGTTTATCTGTCCCGGACGGATGAAATGATTATCGAACCAGCCTGGGTATTATGGTCTGGTCTGAGATTTCCGGTTTGCTGGACGATTCTCTGGGAAAATCCTACGACGCTCGAACGCGCGGAATCAATTGCGTGAGATGATCGCGCGTGATTGAAACCGACCGTGCGATAATTATGCGTTCGATGGCCGCCGAGACGCCCCTTAGTTGACGACATGAATTCTATCCTACGCACAATTCGGCTGCTTCCGCTTGTCTTCGTGTTGGTTTTGTCGGCGACTGTTTTGGTCGCAGCGAGGTCGCGCATCAATGTCTTGAAGCTGTCCCTAACCAATCCGACGGATGAGTTGCGGCTGCACGAGAACATCGTCATCAGCGTTGCCGAATTGAAAAAGATCGCACCGGATTTCAAAGCGGGAGATACAATCGTAACCACTAGCGACGCCGCGACGCTGGATGAAGACGCGCGTACGCTGCAAACAATCGAGCTTCCCTCACAGGCAGACGATCTCGATGGGGACAATAATTATGACGAACTGGCGTTTCAGATCGATCTAAAGCCCAGGCAGTCGCGCATCGTGACCATCGTCTATGGCGAAACCACGACAATTCAGCGTATCCGCAGCGAATATCCGAAGCGGACTGCGGCGAAGTTCACCATGAAGTTCGATGGGCTCGGTTGGGAGTCGGAAGTGAACGCGTGGCGAATTTATTTTGACCAGCGCAATGCAATAGATATTTGGGGCAAGCGGCGGCCAGGGTTGTATCTCGAAATGTTTGGTGCGCCTGAATACGTCTATCATTGGGAGTCGCCACTGGGCCGCGATATTTACCGCATCGGAGATGCGATTGGAATTGGAGCGGTCGCCGCGCTGGTTGATGGCAAGGTGGTAAAGGTCTCGGACGTCGCGGATCGCAAATGGCGCATTATCAACGCCGGGCCAGTGCGCGTGGTCGTTGAGCTAACCTATAAAGGTTGGAAGGTCGGCGGCCGCGAAGTGAATCTAACCAGTCGCATGATTCAATGGACCGGTGAGCACGGGTTTGAGCATCGCATTACGGCCGAAAACGCTAATGGCTTGACGTTCGTTACCGGAATCGTGCGGCAAGCCGCCTTACAGGAGAAGGTATTTGCGCCGACTGCGACCGAACCAACTCTCGTCCGCGCGTGGTGGGGACATCAGGTCGAAGCGGAAGGACCACCAGCGACAGCCATCCAGATGCTTTCCGATCAAAACCTCGGCCTGGCGATTATTGCGACGGGTCGCGATAGCAAAGTCGCTGCTGACGATCCACTTAATTTGCTTGTTCAACCGCAGGTTGTAAATGGAAAGGGGAGTTGGCAAGTTCTCGGCCTATGGGACCAGGAGAACAGCGACAGCCTGGCGGTGAATACATCAGGCGCGGACGCAAGATATCGGTATGGTTCACTCGCCTTGCCTCCTTCTGTCCCGAAGACGTTCGAGGCATTCACTGATCTTGTGCGTGAGACGGAACGGCGGATCACCCAGCCCGCACAGGTAATAATTCTTTCACGCACCGCCGCGCCGCAATCGGCACCTCCAGATACTTTGAAACCGGCGCGAAAGAAAACTTATGACGAGGCAATCGATCTATTGAAACAATCCGCTGAGCGCACCGCACAGAAATGGGAGTCGATCATTTCAAAGACCGCACCGGAAGAAGCCACGCACGATAAGGGCGACGGATTTTTCACTGAAGGCGACAATCAAACCGGCGAATGGAAAATGCAGAAGGGGTTTTTCTGGACCGGCAACTTCTGGGTTGGCGAGCTCTGGCAACTCTACGCCAAGACCAAAGACGAACGGTTTCGTCGTTGGGCCGAGTTGTGGAACGCGCGCCTGCTCGGAAAAGAGATGACTGAGAACCATGACACGGGATTTATCAATTATTACTCGTCGGTACTCGGCTATGGTCAAACAAAGGATGCGAAGTATCGCGAGGGCGGACTGCGCGCGGCAGAGCGTTTGAAGCAGCTTTACAATCCGACAACTGAACTGGTGGCTTCGTGGGCAATTAATGGAGACGACACAATCATCGATACGATGATGAACCTCCAAATCTGGTGGTGGGCTTCGCGCGAGACGAACAATGCACAGTGGCGCGAGTTTGGTTTGAAGCATGCTCTGAAATCGGCCGAGTGGCTCGTCCGCCCTGATGGTTCCGTCGCTCAATCAGTTCATTACAATCCCGGGGACAATCGGCAAGAATTCAATTCGTCCCAGGGCGGGAACAACACCCTCAAGTATGCAAACAGCGCGAAACCAGGCGAAAGGGTTTTCACGCACACGCACCAGGGCTTTGCTGCGGATACAACCTGGTCACGAGGCGCAGCGTGGGCCCTTTATGGTTTCTCGGTGGGGTACGCAGAAACTAAAGATCCCAGACTGCTCGCGACGGCGGAAAAAATTGGCGGCTACGTTATCAATCACCTGCCTGAAGACAGTGTGCCCTGGTACGATTTTGCGGACGAAGGCGTCCACTTTCGTAATCGCGACACATCGGCCGCAGCGATCATGGCTGGTGGGTTATTGCGTCTCTCGGAATCGACGCCGGATAAAGCGCGGGCGGCTAGCTATCGACGTGAAGGCGAACGGATAGTGCAATCGCTCATCGACCGGTACCTGACCCCAGTAAGCGACGACGACAAAACACCACCCGGTATACTCCGCCACGGGTCGAGCACCCGACCAAGCGACGTCACATTGGTCTATGGCAATTATTATTTACTTGAAGATCTCCTGTGGCTCGACTCGCATAAGAAGTAGCATAGCCCTCTGTCTGTGATTCTTTGCTCTGAAAGGGCAACATGATGAAACCCGAATTGAATGCTTACCAAACTACGATTTTTGACGTAGAGGACGCTGAGGTTTTCGCCAAGGGCGCCGAGGAATACCGCCGCGTTCCTCGGCTAAATCCTCTGTTTCCTCTGCGGTTAATTCTTGCCGCACTTGTCATGATCGCGGCAACCGTCACCGTCTCCGCCCAACGAAAACCGAGCGAGTCCACGCGGCCTTTTGTCGTGATGTCGTCACAATCACTCGACGATTTGCAGAATAAGCTGCATCCCGAAAACAAAACCGAAGAGTTGATTGACAGCGCTGGAATGCAGTTGCGCGTGGCGGTGCAGCATGAAAAAAACAAAACCGGAGCGGCAGCGGAATTGCACGACGCTTCCGATGATGTTTACTTCGTGTTGGCTGGATCCGCAACGCTGACTCTCGGTGGCAAGCTTGATGCGCCAAAAGAAACTGACCCCGGCGAGTGGCGCAGTCCGCGTATCGTCGATGGCAAGACCGTTGAAATCAAGAAAGGCGATCTCGTCGTCGTGCCGCGCGGTACTCCGCATCAGCGCAGCACCACGAACCAGGACTTCACTATGATCCTGATCAAAATTTACCAGGAACCGTTGAAAAAGCGATCTTGAGACCGGATTTCTCGCATCGTTTGCGACTCGGATTTGTACAACTCCCTCTCCCTTTGGGAGAGGACTGGGGTGAGGGCCTAGCGACGAAACCCAAATTACTTTTTTCTCCTTTTTTATCGGAGCAGACAGTAAAAAGGATGGAGGAGAGTTTTCTTTCTATATGACTTAGCTACGCCCTCACCCCGGCCCTCCCTCAATGGGCGAGGGAGATGAAGTACTTGCCGGTTTTTTGGACTACACTCCGCCAAACTCATTGATTGACTCCGCTGGCCAGAAAGCCACCATCAACGACGATTACTTCGCCCGTTACGAAACTAGCGGCGTCGGACGCGAGAAAGACCGCCGCGCCGCCCAACTCTTCAACCTTCCCGAATCGTTTCATCGGCGTGCGCAAAAGGAATTCTTTGCCGCGCTCAGTTTCATCAAGCAGCTTTTGATTTAGCGGCGTGCGGAATACACCGGGCGCGATCGCATTTACGTTTACTCGGCGAGGCGCCCATTCGATGGCCAACGATTTTGTCAGCATCGCAACGGCTGCTTTGCTCGCCGAATAAGCCGCGACCTCATAAAGCGCCACGAATGAAGACAGTGAGGCGATATTAACTATGCGTCCGTACTCACGCTCCAGCATGTGCCGGCCAAACACCTGACACGCGCGCAAAGTCCCGGTGACATTGGTATTAAGAATGTCGTTCCATTCGTCCTCGCTTACTTCGATCGAAGATGTCCGCTTAGTTTTGCCGGCAGAGTTGACCAGAATGTCTACCTTGTCGAATGCCTCGACGCATTTCCGTAAAACGTTATCCAAAGATGCTCGATCGCCGACGTCCGAAACTACTTCCAATGAGCGACGGCCCAACTGCTGAATCTCTCGCGCGGCTTGAGCGACTTGTTCCTCTCGTCGCGAAGTCGGCACGACGTCGGCGCCGGCTTCAGCCAGCGCAAGGGCAATCGCGTGTCCGATACCTGACGTACCTCCGATGACGACCGCTGTTTTACCGGTTAGATCAAAACCTTGATAAGCCATTATGATGTCTAGTCTCCCTGCGAAAACTGATTTGATGTTGGATTGTAGATCTGCTCCTCGATCATGGCCACTAATCGTCCGGTCTCGCCATTTACCGCGGGCTCACGACTATCAAAGACTGCGGCGACGAAATCCTGAATTAAAGGCGCGTGCCAATTTGCGGCGGGCGGATGCGATTCAATTCGCTCACCTTGCGCGCTGACGACGCGCAAGGTTCCTTCGTTCAGGACTGGCACATGAATCGAGCCCTGAGAACCAAAGATTTGGAGTGTATCCTGCGGCTCGTGGGCCGCGTGAGTCACCGTGAGCAATCCGCAAGTGCCGCGCTCAAACCGAAACAGAGCCGCGGCAGTGTCCTCAACTTCTCGCGCGAACAGAACGTTGGCGGTCATCGCCTTCACCTCAGAGATCGGTCCGAAGATATTCGTCAGCACTTCAATACGGTGACAGCCGAAGTCAAACATAGGCCCGCCGCCGGCTCGCTGTCTGCTGAGCAACCAAGCGCGCGAATGATCGGGAGCGGGATTGAACCATTCAAAGGCATTGATTTGCGCCATCACCGGCGTTCCGATCTCACCTGATTCGATCACTTCCTTGATGCGTGCTATGACCGGATAAAAGTGACGATAGTAAGCCACGCCCAGCTTCACATTATTGGCGCGGCAAGCGGCAAGCATCCGATCGCCTTCATCAACGGTGAGCGCCAGAGGCTTTTCACAGAGCACCTGCTTGCCTGCTTCCGCCGCGGCAATAGTTTGTGCGGCGTGCAGATCGACTGGCGTGGCGATGTAAACAGCATCAATTTCATCGTCCAGTAATATTTCCTGCCAGTTCGAGTACCACTTTTCTGCGCCGAATTCTCTAGCAAACGATTCTGCAAGTTCACCACGCCCGCGGCTTACGGCTACCAGATCACACTCCGTAAGATCGCGCAGCGCCGGCGCGACGCGTTTGCGCGCGATGTCGCCACAGCCGATCAATCCCCACGCGAGCTTCATGTCCCAGTCGGAACCGCCTGCGGTAGCGGGCGGTTGATCTTTCACAGTGACTCAAAGATCCAAGATCAACCGCCCGCTACCGCAGGCGGTTCTGACTTGGACGTTGAAAACCGGTAACTCGTGGTGGTGTGATAGCGCGCGCCTTTTTTCAGCACCGTAGTTGGAAACTTCGGCTTGTTTGGTGAATCGGGATAGTGCTGAGTCTCCAGGCAAAACCCGTAGCGTTGTTGGTAGACTTTGCCGTCTTTGCCCGTGAGCGTGCCATCGAGAAAATTGCCCGTATAGAATTGCACGCCGGGTTCGGTGGTCCAGACTTCCATCACCCGTCCCGTCGCTGGTTGATAGACTTTCGCTGCCTGACGCAACGCACCCATTCTCCCATTCAGCACGAAATTGTGATCGTAGCCTTTACCTAACTTCAATTGATCGTAATCCTGATTGATGCGCGCGCCGATGGCTGTCAAGCGCGTAAAGTCGAACGGAGTTCCCGGTACACTCCTTAATTCTCCGGTAGGAATCGATCCGGCATCTGTAGGCGTGAATCGAGCAGCATTAATGAACAGCCGATGATCGAGAATGTCGCCGTTGCCTTGTCCAGCCAGATTGAAATAGGAGTGATTCGTGAGATTGACGACTGTGTCCTTGTCGGTTATCGCGGAATAATCAATCTTCACCTCGTTTGCGTTCGTCAGCGTATAAATAACTTTGACTGAGAGATTTCCCGGATAACCTTCTTCGCCATCTTTGCTCAGATAAGTCAGCTCCAACGCCGCGGCATTCGGAACTTTCAATACTCGCGCGTTCCACACAATTTTGTCGAAGCCTTTGATGCCGCCATGGAGATGATTCTCGCCGTTGTTGACTGCCAGCTTGTATTCGACGCCGTTAAGGGTGAAATGGCCTTTGGCAATGCGATTGCCATAGCGACCGATAATCGCGCCGAAGTATGGATTGCGCTTTCGGTAAGCATCGAGATTATCGAAGCCGAGCACGACATCGCCAAGCTTGCCGTTGCGATCCGGGACCTTGAGTGAAGTCACGATGCCGCCGTAGTTTGTGATCTTAGCTTCGACACCGTGACGATTCGTCAACGTGTAAATATCCACGCCCTGTCCGTCCGATGTTTTGCCAAAACTTTCCTTTGTCACTTTGGCCTGACCTTTTGCCTCGAAGGTAAGCGGGAAGGCCGTGATAGTTAGCAGAAGCAAAATCAAGAGTCTACACCTCAATTTCATACTCTTTCCCTTCTCAGCTTTGCCTCAATCTCAACTGCCCAAAAATATTGGCGCCCGGTGAAGACCCTGAAATGACCGCCGGTTGATAGCCGGTTTTTTGGCGATAATACTTAGCGATTTTCCGGACCGCGTTGCCAGCGCCCCGACGACCAAGAATAGCGACAGTGCCACCGCTTCCGCCGCCAGTAATCTTTGCGCCATAGAGATGATCGCTTTCCGAATCTCGAACCAGCGCGACGAGTTCGTCGGTTCCGTCTGATCCCAATCCACACCGTGAGTAGCTGTCGTGCGATTGAAACATCAATTCGCCGAGGCTGTGCGCCTGGCCAAGACCGCGCCAATCTTTCAGAATCCCCGCGAACGATCTTACGCGAGCATGTTCGTAAATCGGATGACGCGTCGCCGCCGCGACGGGATAGCTAACGTTCGCAGCCACTGAGGTGGCCGGGTCTGTGACGCCGTCATACTGTTTCAAAAAGTCCGCGCCTGTAACCAACCCAGGAACGTGCGTCGCGAAGCAGCGCTCGAACTCGTTTGGTGTGACATTGGCAAGATAACCTTTCCATTTCGGATCATCAATATGGACGTGGCCATCGCGCGCGCGGTGCCTAACCCTTAACCCGGCGACCTCGGCAATGATGCGATATCCCATAAACGCGGCCGTGCGCAATGTTCGATAATCCGAGCCACCAACCGAATGGCGAATACCGGAATCGATGCCCCAAATATCCAAGTCTTCCGGCAACGCAACCGTGCCCTTCAATTCAACAGGCTTACACAAAAGTTCCAATAGACGATTCGTCTCGCCACAGGCTGCGGTCATCTGATCCATGACTCCGCAGGGTGCGCCCACAATGTAGTTCTCGACTTTCTGGCACAGGAGGGCCAACTCCGGCGCTGAGATTTCCAGCTCGTAAGCCGCCGCCACCGCTTGCATCGACGCGACTTCGAGCGCCGCGGAGGAGCTGACGCCTTTGCCTTCGGACACGGTGGACTTAATGAGAATGTGCGCTCCTTCATTGAATAAAACATTTCTTTCGCGCGTCAATACAGGAAATACGCCAGCGACATAGGCGGCCCAGTGATTCGTTGGATCGTTAGCGAAACAGGCACGCGTGGCCGAATAGTCAGCGGAAGATTCAAAGCCGAGAAACTCGTCCAGGTTGATTTCCAAACAGCGGGAAGTCTTGGTTTGCGTTTCTGACAGACTGGCGATGCGCAACGTATTGCTTTTGTCGCGCTGAATGGCAACGTGCACAGCGTTCTGAATTGGCCACTGCAAAACCAGTGAACCGGAATAGTCTGCGATACCGCCCATCAGGTCGAGCCGGCCAGGAGCGCGAGTGACGATCAACTCGCGCCGTGGATCGAAGAGATTGCGCCATTCGCTGGGAAGCGAAGCGATCGATGGGCCCAACGATTTGATGAAGTCTGCGGTGTCGCTTAGATCGTGAGTGGAACCGGAGATGATCATTTGAAGCCGACGGTTCGTGCTTTTTCGTATTAGTTCGTGTGATTTCGTGGATCGGTTTTTATCGGTTCACCAACAGACGATCCACGAAATTACACGAAAAGGCCGGAAACCTGCACGAATAAGTCTCGCAACTCCCGAGCCGTTTTTAATTCTCCCGGCGTTGCATGGTCGAAGTAGTAAAGAAATAGGTGTTAAGCCCACTAGGTCAAGCCACGCCGCGCCAGGGCCGCTTGCAGCAGCGGCTCGATTTGCGCCCGGATGTTTTTGTTAGCATAACCGGCCCAGGCGACGTTTGCCTCGACGGCCAGCGGCGCACTTAGTCTTTCACCACGAACATCGGTGACGATGACTCCGGCTTCCCGCGCAATCAACTCAGTGCAAAGGTCGTACGGGTGACAACAGATGCCAAGCAATGTGCCGCGTTGGCAGAGAACATTTTCCATCAACGGTCGCAGGTCGGCGACGAAACGATCGTGGCCGGCAATTAACTCATAAAGCTGCCCGCCCGACGAGGCATATTGATCTTCGAAGCAATGCGCCTTGCCCGACGACACCGGTCCCAGCGCGCCGTAAACGATTTCCTCATCGATGGCCGCGAGTTCGTCGCGCGCTCCGGGAAAGAATCGCGCGATCCCGGCGTAACCGTGAGCGATGCTCTGAGCGCGCGATGGCTGCAAAGAAATCGTGGAGCGTTCATTCGTCAGGCGATTGAAACGCTCCGCGAGCGCGCCCTCGCCTCGCACTGCCCAGAGGCAATCCGACAAGTGCTGCTTGACGAGCGGTATCTCTGTCTGAATCGCCAACTCAATATCGCTCAGATTTGTCTCAGCCCCGCGATTTGGCGCCACGCCGGTCAGCACCCAGGCGCTGCGTTTCTGATACATCAAGCCGCGCGTGCCATCGATCGGATCGACAATGATTCGCCAGATTGCATTTTCTTCCGGCGTTCCTAACGGCAGCACAAGGCTTCCGGTTGGCAACCCCTCAGCGATCAGCACGATTGGCGTCGCCGGCGCTATCTCACGCACGAAAAAATCGATCAACAGTTCTTCGGTAAGGTAATCGACGGCATAGATTGTGTCGCCTTCTTCTTCCCGGGCGATCGCCGCCATTGATTCCATCGACATGCGTTCGCACGCATCGACAACCGTCTGCCGAATAATTTCATGGAGCCGCCTTAGCGGTTGAAGCAAAGAATGCGAATCTTTAGAAGACGGATGCGCAAAAGTCACAACAGAATCGCGAAGCCTTCCTGCCTGAAATGATAATCGTGAGTGAGAACCTCAGTTAGTGCGCGATCCCGCATCAGGTTCATAGAGATGCAGTCAGTTAAGCTATAACCTTTGTCAGGCCGTGCTCGGTATAATTCGATCCCGTCAAGGAAGTCCGCGTGGGTTTGCTCAACGACCTCCAACTCTTCGCGCCGAAGTAGCGTTTGCACAAGACGCGCTGTCCTGACGCGGAAGCTTGGTCCGTATTCGGCTAAGAAATTCATTAATTCGATCAAGACAGATTCTGTCGTTACCAAACCGCGTCCTTCCAAGTTCTTACCAACCTCTAACGCTCTGACGTGCCACTGGTCTCTCTGATTAATGACTGCCACCCAATAGAGCGCGTCGACAAAGATGCGGCTCATTTCCTGGGCGCTCCATAAAGATAATGGTCCAGATTCTCCGAAGCATCCGAAGGCAGCTTTTCCCACTCGGAGTCAGGTATATCGTGATACAGCTCGGTGATTTGTTCGACTAGAGATTTTCGCGGAGGCGGCGTGAGGCTTTCTACAAAGCGTAATACTTCTTTCTGCCTATCGGGTGGCAAAGAATGCACTCGTTCGATAATCTCTTCCTCTAGTGCGGACATATATGCGCCTCCATCGAAGCATTAGTGTATCAAACTCCTTATCGAAGACGTGAGAGCTAGTTAACGGACACATTCAGGTGTGAGAGTTTTGGGATCGGCCTTTTGCTCAAGACATTGAAAGTCGTGCAACTCAAGCCCGCTTGGTGTAGTGCACGCTCGGCAACGCACGCAACTCCGCTGCCTTTTCTTCCGGCGAAGTGTCACTGAGAAAATTCCCGCCGCCTATCTCTGGTCCGGCCAGATACTTTAAAAGATTTGGCCGGCGCAATGGCGGGTGAAACTCGATGTGAAAATGAAAGTTGCGATAATCGCCGCCATCGGTCGGCGCCTGGTGTAGAGGCATCACGTAAGGAAACGGCATCTGCCATAAATTATCAAAGCGGACCAGCGTCTCTTTCAAAACCTGCGCGAGGTCGTGCGCCTCCGCGTCACTAAGCGAAGCAATGCTCGGATGTGTCCGTTTAGGCGCAATGAAAACTTCATAGGCGTAGCGGGCAAAGTAGGGAAGAAAAGCGATCGCCGTTTCGTTCTCGCAAACAATGCGCTGTCCTTCGTCTTGCTCGGCAGCGATGATGTCCCGGAATAATATGCGTCCGGTGTCAGACGAATAATGTGCGCTTGCCTTTGCCTCGGTCTCGATCGTCTTGAAGACAAAGTTGGTCGCGTAAATCTGGCAATGCGGGTGCGGATTTGAAACGCCCACGACTTCACCCTTGTTCTCGAAGATCAGAACGTGATCGATCTCAGCGCGGTTTCCCAGATCCAGGTACTCGCTTTGCCATGCGGAGATCAGATTTTCAATCTCCGCAATTTCGAGTTGGGCCAGCGATAAATCGTGCCGCGGTGAATAACAGACTACGCGCGCGATTCCCCGTGCCGGACGGTTGCGATGGATGGTTGGTAGATTGCTTGGCGGTGTGGGCGCGTTCATTCCCACGCACGGATGGTCGTTATCAAAGACGAAGACGCCTGTGTACGCGGGATTGACCTCACCACTCACGCGGCGGTTGCCGGGGCAAAGATAGCAATCCTGCGCGTAGTGTGGCTGCGTCGCGCTTTCATGTTTGATGGTCTCGCCGCTCCAAGGCCGATCCTGGCGATGCGCCGCAACGATCACCCATTCTTCGCGTAGAGGATGCCAGCGCTCTTCCCAGGTCATTAGTTTTCTTCGCCCGTGCCGCCGGAGTGATCTGCGGCCACCGGATTTGGCGCGCGCATGTCGGCTCGAGCGGACTCGCGCATCAAAGCAACCTGCCGGCGATTCCTGCGCTCAGTAAAAAGCTGATCCGCCATAACTCCGATCAAAATCACCGCGCCCATGACCGCAAAGTCGAGCGAACTCGGAATGCCGAGCAGGTTAACCAGATTGCGCAGCACCTGAAGCAGCGCCGCGCCGATGATGATGCCAACGACTGAACCTTCGCCGCCACGTAAAGAACATCCACCGAGCACAGCCGCGGCGATCCCGTAAAGTTCGTAAGCATTTCCGTGATTCGCAGGCGAGACTGAGTTGGTGTAAAAAGCGAAAATGATTCCGGAAACGGCCGTGAGCGCCCCAGAGATTACGTAAGCAATCGTAATCATCCAACGCGTATTGATGCCGGCATAACGCGCGGCTTCGGGATTTCTGCCGGTCGCGAATAGATATCGGCCATAGACGGATCGGTGCAGGACTATCCAAGTCACTATGCTGATCAGAATCAGCAAGACGAACGGCATTGGAATACCGAAAAGATTTCCATTTGCCAAAAACCGAAGGAAGTCCAGACCGCCGACCGTGCCGAATCCTTTCGTCTCATCCTTGGTGATGAAGCGTGCCAATCCGCGATAGAACAGCAGACCGCACAACGTCACGATGAACGGTTGCATGTTGACTCGCGTGATCAGCAGCCCATGGATTAAAGAAAGAAACATCGCGATACTGATGCAAGCCAGCACGGCGATGACCACGCCGAGGTTCCTTTCAGTCAGCATCATCGACAGCAGCACGCCGAGCAATGCCATCATCGATCCGACGGAGAGTTCGATTCCGCCGGTGATAATCACCAGTCCCAAACCAATGCTGAAGATGCCAAACGCGCCTATTTGGCGGGCGAGATTTTGCAGATTGATGGCTAAGAGAAAGTTCGGATTGATCGCCGAGACGATGATGCAAAGAACGACAAGCAGAATGAAGATGCCGAGTTCTTTTTTCATGAAGGTGGTTGTCGGTTGACCAGCGATTCAGAATTGAAAATTGCAAATTGCAATGTCTTTCGTAGTTAACGCTCGCCGCCGGTTGCCAACCGCATCACCGCTTCTTCGCTAAATTGATCGCGATTGAGAATTCCGGTGATGCGTCCCTCATGCATGACCGCGATACGGTCACTGATGCCTAGCACTTCTTCCATCTCGCTACTAATCGCGATGACCGACACGCCCTCACCCGCGAGCTTCCGTATCAGGGTGTAGATTTCAGACTTGGCGCCCACATCAATACCGCGGGTCGGCTCGTCAAAGATTAGCACCTTTGGTGAAAGTGCGAGCCATTTTGCCAGCACGACCTTTTGTTGATTTCCGCCGCTAAGATTCGCAGCTTTCATTTCTGGCAAAGGTGGTTTGATATTGATCGACAGGCAAGCTTCCTTTGCCGCCAATGTTTCTTTCGCCGAATTGATCAGCCCCGCGGTCGAGTATCGATCCAAACCCGGCAGCGAGATGTTTTCGCGGATATTGAAATCAACAATCAAGCCGCTCAGGCGGCGATCCTCGGGCACGAGATAGATGCCTTGCCTGATGGCGCCCTGGGGCGAAGTGACTTGCAGCGTCTTGCCCGCGAGCGCGATCTCAACTTCGGTCGTGGCATCGATGCCGAAGATTGCTCGGGCAACTTCCGAACGTCCGGCTCCGACTAAACCGGCAAGGCCCAACACTTCGCCTCGACTTATATTGAAAGAAACTGACGTGTTGGGATATCTCAAGGTGCGCAAGTTGCGAACAGTAAACCAATCATGGCCGTTCTTTATCGAGCCATTTCCACTGCCGGATTTGAAAAACTCTTGCAGGTCGCGGCCTACCATCATGCGGACCATGCGATCATGCGTTATCTCGCTGCGAGCAAGATTGCCCGCGTTGCCTCCATCGCGCAGGACGACGGCGCGATCGGCAATATCTTCGACTTCGTGCAGGCGGTGCGAGATATAGATGATGCTGACGTCGTGGGCTTTGAGATCTTTGACTATTTCCAGCAGGCGGCGTGTTTCTGTAAGCGTGAGGCTGGACGTAGGCTCGTCCATGATCAGGATTCGCGCGCCGGCTGAAATAGCTCTGGCGATTTCCACTAACTGCTGTTGGGCCAGTGAAAGTCTGGCGAGCGGCGTTCGACTCGAGATATCAAGGCCGAGCTTTTCAAGTAACCTGTCGGCTTCGCGGTAAAGGCGGCCGTGGTCAATCAACTTTAACCAGCCCGCCTTAGTTGGTTCGCGCCGCAGAAAAATGTTGGCAGCTACGTCGAGATTGTCCAGCACACTGAGTTCCTGATGAATGAACTCGATGCGACGGCTGCTGGCTTCGCGCGGCGAGTGAATTTCAATTTCATCTCCATCGAGCCGAATGGCGCCGGCGTCTCGCTGGATCACCCCGCCGAGGATCTTCATCAGTGTCGACTTACCGGCGCCGTTCTCGCCAATCAACGCCACAACTTCGCTCTGGTAGATTTCCAGATTTACTTGTTCCAGCGCGACTACGCCGGGAAAGCGCTTGCTGATACCTGACATCTTGAGAAGTGGGTTGGACATTGTTTGAGACGAAAGATCATTTTCCATTTGTCATTTGACATTTGTCATTTGCCAATTACTCCTTCGGCAACAGTGTTCAGCGTTCAGCCTTTAGACTGCCATTCCCGAAAGAAGCAAGCTGAAGCTTGAACTCTAAACCGTGAACCGACGATATCAAATGGCAAATGAAAAGTGTCAAATGACAGAGGGAAAATGAACTCAGAACCAGAGCTTAACGACCACGGAGAGCCTTTACCTTGCTCGCAAACTCGTCCACGTCGGCTTTCTTGATCGCCAGCGTGGGCACGAATATCTGCTTGCTCGCCGGAATCCCCGAGCGATCGCCGTCGAGAATCCTGGCTATCAACTTCATCGATTGATATCCAAACTCGAAGGGTTGCTGGACCACGGTAGCGTAAATAGACTCTTCCTTGATGCCGTTCAAGGTTTCGTCCTCTTCATCGAAGGCGACGATTTTCACTTGGCCGGTTTTGCCGGCATCGCGCACCGCCCCGACGATCGCCGGGCCGTTGTATGACCAAAGTCCAACCATGCCGCCGATGTCAGGCTGATTGACCAGAGTGTCGGCGGCGTTCGATTTCGCGCGCACTCGATCGGTACTGTCGGTGCGAACATCAAGGATTTGAATGTTCGAGCCTTGCAGCGCCTCTTTGAGTCCCTGATATCGCTGCTGTGCGTTCGCCGCATCAAGCGTTCCGACGAAAACCATTATCTTCCCGCCTTGCGGCAGTGCTTCCTTGACCAGGCCGCCCGCTTGACGTCCCGCAGCAACGTTATCAGTGCCAATGTAACAAACTCGATTGCTGCTTGGAGCATCGCTGTCTTGGGTGATTACGAGCGCTTGCTGCGCGGCGCGGTTGAGCATCTGAAGTTGATTCACCGGATCGACGGGACTGATCGCGATGCCGGCAATCCCCTTGGCCAACAGGTCATCGACTACCCGTTGTTGTTCGGCAGCTGTGCCGTCTGAGTTGATTCTGAACTCGACATCCGCGTTGGGAAGTTCGCCGGCCGCTTTCTCCGTACCCTTGCGAGCAATCGTCCAAAAGTCGGAGGCATTATTGGTGACGAAGGCGAGTTTGTGACGTTTGCCGGCACCGGTGTTTTTGCAAGCGCCCAACAACAGCGCCGCGAAAACCAATAGGCCGCAAACCGAAGCGCAGGCTAAGCGCGATGATCTTATTTTTGATTTCATTTGTTTCCTCTGACGATCAATATATTTAGCGTCCAAACTTCAGTCTTGCCGCCTCGGGTTCAGTACCGCGAGCGGTAGCGACCGGATCCTGTCAAGCGTACCTGATTGACGACGATGCTGGTTCGCAAAGTAGATTGAATGATCCGGTCGCTACCGCTCGCGGTACTGACACGTGGACAACAAAGACTGAACCAATGGCGGCAGGATTCTGCGGCCCGAATCGCTCTTGAGTCAAGATAAAACATTCCTTCAGTCAAGAGTTTGTCCGTTAAACTCCCTCTCCCTTTGGGAGTGGGTTGGGGTGAGGGTTTAGCGAGTAACAAGAAAAGAAAACTCTCCTCCCTACTTTTCCTCTTCGATCCAAGAAAAAGAAAAGGAGGTATTTTGGGCTTCGTCGCTAAGCCCTCACCCCGCCCTCTCCCAAAGGGAGAGGGCGTCACATGCCAGCGGGAGACGGAATGAAGAATAGTCAGCACGTTATCTCTCGCAACGCCGGATAGATCTTCCTGAATTCTTCGTAATGACGACTGAGTATTCTTACTGACTCCGCGTCTGGTTCAATAGTTGAAGCGATTCGCACTACGGCATCACAGGCCGCGTCAACGGAAGGCCACGCACCTGCGGCCACGCCTGCTAATAGTGCCGCGCCGTAAGCCGCGCCCTCTTCGGCCGCCACTGTCTTAGCTTCACGGCCGTAGGTGTCGGCTTGGATTTGTCGCCAAAGTTTCGATCGCGCGCCGCCGCCGCCGAGCCGCACTTCCTCTACCGGGACATTCATTTCTTTGAAGATCTCAAATGTATCCCGCAAGCTAAAAGCGACGCCTTCAAGAATCGCTCGCACAACATGCGCGCGTGTGTGACTCGCAGTCAACCCCACCAATGCCGCGCGAGCGTGTGGATCGAGATGAGGAGTGCGCTCGCCCATTAAGTAAGGCGCCCAGAGCAAACCATCGGATCCAGCCGGAGCGTGCGCTGCTTCTTCGCTTAATCTGGCGTAAGGATCGCGACCATCTTCAATTCCCGCCCCGAACTGATCGCGGAACCAACGCAGCGAAAGGCCCGCTCCCTGTGTCACTCCCATCACATGCCAGCGTCCCGGAACCGCATGACAAAAAGTGTGCACGCGGCCTTTCGGATCGAGCGAAGGTTTGTCGCTCGCTGCAAAGACAACGCCTGAGGTTCCGATGGTCGCGCTTACTGTGCCCGATCGAACGATGCCCATACCGACCGCGCCCGCAGCCTGATCGCCACCGCCGGCGACTATTGGTGTGCCCGCGCGCAACCCTGTCGCTTCGGCTCCGGCGGGCGAAACTACGCCAGTCACGTCAGGCGATTCATAGACGCGCGGCAACAGGCGCCGATCGATCTCGGTCACCGATAACATTTCTTCAGACCATTTACGTTCGGCAACATCGAAGAGCAACGTGCCAGATGCGTCAGCTACATCGGTAGCTTTGTCGCCGCTGAGGCGCAGTCGCACGTAATCTTTCGGCAGGAGCACCGCGTGAACTTTCTGCCAAAGCTGAGGCTCACATTCACGCACCCAAAGCATCTTCGGCAATGTGAAACCCGTCAGCGCGGGATTGCAAGTCAGTTCGATGAGCCGCTTCGCGCCGATTTCTTTGGTTAGCGATCCGCATTGCGAGTCGGTGCGCTGGTCGCACCAAATGATCGAGGGACGTAGCACTTCGTCTTTTTTATCGAGAAGAACCGAGCCGTGCATCTGACCTGAAAGGCCTACAGTACCGATCTCTTCAGCCTTCTCTTTCGCCAATACCTCTCGGATCGCCAACGTCGACGCGCGCCACCAATCGCGAGGATCCTGTTCGGCCCAGCCAGT
>WNFT01003884.1_pt1 | contig 16936 bp, 14 predicted proteins | sample 5400191 | NCBI WGS metagenome assembly WNFT01 (sample SAMN13153359, study PRJNA577476) | soil metagenome | isolation source: 80 cm saprolite under Madrone tree | place: USA:California | collected 2016-06-14 | reverse complement strand
CAGCATCGACCCAAACCCGACTATAGCACCGTGACTAAGGCCGAACGTTGCTAGACGCCTATTCAAGCGGCAAGCCGGCCTGGCCCAGCAGGTCCATCCCGTGGGCTTCAAACAGCCGGCGCAGCCTGATTACCTGGTCCTCGGTGTAAGTCTTCTGGATCACCTGCTCGCGCGTTATGAGGTCTTTGAAATTGCTGAGCGCATGAAAGAACTCCTCCATTTGGCCAGCGGGCTGGTAAACGTTGATGATCTTGCCCGACTGATCGCCCACAGGACCCCAGACATGCGCGACTTTGCGCGGCAGAAAAACCGACTCGCCCGCGCTGACGCGAAATCGCTTGTCGCCAACTTCAAATGCCCACTCGCCATCGACGATGTAAATCCACTCGTCCTGGTCATGGTGCCGGTGGCGCGGCCATCCCGCAGTGAACTCGAACGCGCACATCGCGCCGTTTGTGTCCTTTGCCGAAACCTTGCAATTGATCGGCTCGCCGCCGAGTTTGATCTGTTCGCCGAAGCGGTCGATCCCCGCCGCCACGCTGAAACCCGCAAACATTTCCTCGCTTTTCATCCTCTTTGCTCCTTCGAGGTGCCTGATTGTCTTGTCGATGGTTTCGATCAGCGTGCGCGTCCGCGTGAGATTCTTTTGTAAAAGCTTCCGGTGCGATTGGAGGGCCGCGACTTTCTCGAAATCGGCCCGTCCGAGGATGCGTTTGATTTTCTTCAACTCAAACCCCAGCTCCCTGTAAAACAGGATTTGCTGAAGGGTCAGCAGCTGAGGCTCCTCGTAGAACCTGTAGCCATTCGCGCCATGGTAAGCGGACTTCAACAGGCCCGTTTCATCGTAAAAATGAAGCGTGCGCACGCTGACGCCCGACATCGCGGCCACTTGCTTGACTGTGTAAGCCATCGGTTTGTTCCGCCGCGAAGACCGCCGTCGCCTCCGAGGTTGTCCTGAACGCTGAGGGATCACGTAACGTGAGGGTCAAGGGATATTTTGCGCTACGAATAGATTTTTGGAAGCGGGAAGACTTGCGCGTTCCAATGGGCCACTCCGGGTTCACCGAAGCGAATGTCCGAAACTGGCGACGAACGGCCCAATCCGGGGGTCGCCCGGAACGGCAGCGAAGGTGTCATGAGCAGACCTTACCCATAGACTTGGCAGTTACGGCTGTCACTATTGTCGCGCCACTGTCAGGGACCAGTTCGCAGTTTCATCCCCCCCGGGGGCACCAGTCTACGCCGCATCGCGGCGGAGACTGCCGCACCGAAGCGCGAAAGCGCGTAGGCGGGCTGTTCATGGGTTGGCCCGCTGAGTTTACCCTCGGGCCACGCATCGCGTGGACCCGGGGGCGCGGACCCGGGGGCGGGCCACCCAGCCTGCCTTGCCGAAGCGCGTTAGCGCGAAGGCAGGTCGGGCATAGAGCTCAAAGCTCACGCTGAAGTGCAACATGGCTGTATCAACATAAAACCGGGGTTCTCTAATCGCGGCTGAGCTGTATCGTTTTTGATTCGATCACCGGAATCCGCTCACCCGATTTTTCGCCGCTTAACCATGATTTTCTCATTGCATTTGGAGACCATGAGGAATACATTGAGACGGAGTGGCTCTTTGACATTGTTGAACGGTAAGGAATGCGCAAGCGAACGCGAGCGGCAGCGTTCTTTGCGCGCGTGCCTTGTTCTTGCCGAACGAGACCGGCGGCTCGCGGTCTCTGATATAAATCAATGTTTTTTTTAAATCAGAACGCCGCCGCGCGGGCGCGTTTGAAAAATTTCTGGATATCAAAAACTCCGCGGGAATCCTCGGTTTCTTGCAAAAAAATATCAAAGAAATCAAATAAATCAAACGCTCCGGCTTCGCGCTGACGCGCGTCGGGAGGACTTTACGCGGCTACGACTTGGCAAGCCAACCTTCGCACTGCGTGCTTCGGTGTCCGCCGACTTGTCCGCCGTAGCTTCATGCGAAGGCGGAAGCCTTGGCGAAGGCGGACCGGTGACGATGAAGCTTCGCGGTGCCAGTTCGCCGTCCCGCCGCACAGCGGTTCACGCGGTTACGACTTGGCAAGCCAACCTTCGCCTGCGGAGTTTACTCCTGGGCTAGCCCAATGCCTTCGGGTGTTGGCATGGCTGCAAAAAGCCAGCCTACTTCCTCTTCGCCTGCCAGAGTCCGAGGATGCCGCCCGTCGGGTCGGCGATGATGGAAAACGATCCCATGTCGGGAATTTCACTGACGTCGCGGTAAACCTTCGCGCCCAAATCCTTCGCTTTGGCCGTGGCATCGACGACATTGTCCACCAGAACGTAGGGCACCCAGGTGGAGGAGCCGCCTGGCATCGGATTCTTCATGATGCCTCCGCCCGTGCCTTCGCCCACTCTTATCATCGTATAGTTGGCGCTGCCTTGCATGGGCATGTCCTCGAGTTTCCAATCGAACAGAGCCCCATAAAAGGACTTGGCCTTGTTCTGGTCGGTGGTCATCAATTCGACATGCACGAAGGGATTTGCCATGGCCGCTCTCCTTGTCTGGACGACGCGAAAAAAAGTGTAACGATTGCAGTGATGGATGGTTCCCGTCTGCACGGCTACGGCTTGGCAACGAGCCCTATTTCTTCAGGGAACGATACACCACGCGCACGAAATTGCTCGCTTGCTGTGCGTTCAGATGGAGTTTCGCATCATAGTCGGCGGTGGGCTTCGCCGCGACCGCCTGATCCTCGGTCCGTCCCGCCGTTTTCAATTTCGCGACACGGTCGCGCGCATCGACGAGCATCCGTCGATACTCGCGAACTTGCGCTTTCGTGCCAAGAGGCCCGTGACCCGGCACGATCTTAGTGTCGTTTTTGGCCGCGCCGAGCACGACGTCCACGCCGCGGATCATGCCGTCGATATTCCCGCCATAGGCAAAATCGATGTTGGGATAGCGCCCGAAGGTAACGATGTCGCCGGTGGCGAGCACATTGGCTTCGGGAAAATAAATATAGGTGTCACCGTCAGTGTGCACGTCGGCCACGTGTTTCAGCTCCGCCGTGCGGCCACGCAGCCGGAGGGTCGTCGTGTCCTTGAAGGTTTGCTTCGGCAGTGCTTCCGGTGAAGCTGGCGGCACGACGTTGCCTGTCAGACCATTCTTGGTGCCGGTCGCAAGCCGCGCTTTGACGGTCTCCTGCGCTACGATGATGGCGCCATCCTTGGCGAACGCCTCATTACCCCCGGTATGATCGCGATGGAAATGGGTGAGCGATGGCCGATTTGATCTTGTCGTGCAGCGGCGCGAACTGGTCGTCCACCATGATAACCCCGTCATCGGCGACCGCGACAACGATATTCCCGCCCTCTCCCTCAAGCATGAAAGTTCGATTGCCGAGATCGGTGGTCTTGATTTGAACCGCGTCGAATTCCGGACGCGGCGTCGAGAGCTGGAATTGAGTCTGCGCAACTACATTCGAGACCAGAAGAACAACTGTCGAAGCCGCGGCAATCCGCGCCCACATCCGGTTTTTCATCCTTCGATTCTCTAAAGCAAACGGCGAGTGCGATATCGCACCCGCCGTCTCAAACTATCCCACTTCACCTCTGGCGCGTCACGCCGTCAGCGTTGTAGCGGATGCGCGTTCCGTTTTCGTCGAGGATCTGCACTGAAGCCTGGAATTGCGCCGGCGGAGGAATATTCATCGCCGTATCGGCTTGTACGATGTAGAGCCGCGTGCCGTGCACCAGGATTTCCGAGAGGATGCGTCGCTTGTCCGCCGTTTCGACGGTCATCCGTTGCGTCTTGATTCTATCGACATTGCCGGGCTCATCATATTTGGGCGTGCCCCTATCGCGAGCGACTTTTGCGGCCTCTGCGATCGCGGAGCCGACGCATAATCGACGACCGTCATGGAGTAGGTGCCGGCCAGAATCGACTTGGGGTCCGCCTTTGCCGTGAAGACGCGCGCGGTCAGCTTTGTTCCCTTTGCCGTTGAATAGGGAACTTGCTGCATGGTTGGTTCGCCGGGAAAATTGACGGTGAAAAAGTTCTCGCGATTGACGTACTCGTCCCATTCTTGCGCGCAGGCCGCGTTCGCAAAGAACAAAGCCAATACCGCTGGAATCAGGCTTACGAAGCGCATTGAATTACCTCCCGTGGTCTTCACTGCGGAAACATTGGCACAAAACGCCCCATACTGTCGCGCGGATCGAGAAACTTGATGCCTCTGTCGGAAACCAACGAAAGAACTAAGACATTGATACCGCTCGTATAAATTTCGATGTACGTATAGAGACCCGTGGATGCGCGCTTCTCAATTCGACGAGCATCCAAGCCCCACGGGGTAGCTTTGTGAGAGAGCCTTGAGATGTACAGCACGGCGCGAATATCGGTGATCTGTGCCGTTTGGCACGGAGATCCTAATCGCTTGGAACTTCTGCGCGGCCACGCCGCAAACTTGGCAAGACAAAGCGTCGCCGTCGAACCGGTATACGTCTTCGATGGCGGCGATCCCATTCCTTCCTGGGTTCGTGGCCGCGCGGTCTCCGTGAGGGAGAATCTCACGATTTACCAGGCGTGGAATGTCGCGCTATCGCTGGTTGTGACTCCGGGCGTCATGAATCTCAATCTGGACGATCGCTTGGCGCCCGATGCGGCGGAGGTGCTGGAAAGGGAAATGCTGGCCGCCGGCGCGATCGCCGCGGGCGGCGACTGGAAAATTTGCTACACGCAAACGGAGACCGATGACGTGGAGCCTTGCTATCCGGCAGAGCGCGTTCCCATCGTATCCGGATGGCCCCCGGTGCCCGGGACGCTGCGACGGTTAGGCTGTGGCACGCACAATTTCGGCTCGTTCGGACCCGTTACCTTGTGGCAAGTGGCAGCACATCTGCGCGCGCCACGTTATCCGTGGCGTTTGCGCGACGGCACATTGCTTCGAATTGTCGGGGATTTGGCTTGGTGGACGATTCTAACGGGCGATCTCCGTCAAAAAATCGTACGCGTGCCTATGATAATCGGCAATTACCATAGTCATCCGAAGGATCAAGCCGAGTTCCGGAGCTTATCTTACGACGAGAAAAAATTACTGCGCGATCCTGGCGTATCTGCTCTGTAGCGCAGTCGCGACAAGCGAGGGTACACTTCCATGAGTCGGGCATGACGACAATGTCTGCAAGACCCGTGCTGCTTCTTGTGCGGCATCCCTTGACGGGAAGCGAGCTCCAGAAGCTGTGGGAAGATGCTTACTACAAGGCGTTCCGCAATCATTTCGATATTGTTGTTACCGAAGAGGATTGCGATCTCGATGCCCTGTGCGATCAGGCCAGGCCGGACCTGATTGTCTTCCGCGGAGCATACAGTGCGCTCCACCGACGCATTGCCGTCAAGAATCCGTTGAGCCACGGATCCATCCCGCGTGTCGGGCTGTATTTTGGCGACGGTTTTTGTCCAACGCGTCCGGCGTTTTTTCACGACATGGAACGCTGGGGCGTAGATACCTACTTCACCCAAACTTTCTACTTCTCAGAAAATACGCCCGAGATCGCCGATCGAACTTTTGTCCTGCCGCAGGCCTTTGACGAAGATCTGTTCCGCGACTACGGCGAGGAAAAGACGGTGCCTTTCATTGTATTCGGGGAATTGGCACCGTGGCGCCGGTGGCGAGCCGAAACCGCCGCGGCCTTGATGAAACGCTATCCGACGATGATTTGCCCTCATCCCGGTTATCGCGCTTCGCCTACCGTCGGCATGGGCTGGGTCGGGGAATCCTACGCACGGGCGCTCAACCGTTCCCAGTTCTCGATCTGCGACGGTTCGATCTTCAACTGCGTGCTGCGCAAGCACGTCGAGATTCCGGCCTGCGGCGCGATTCTGATCTCGCAGCCGATCGACGGCCTCAAGGAGTATGGCTTTGTCGATATGGAAAACGCGGTGATCGGCGAAGGGGAAGCACTGCTGGCCAAGATCGCGGCGCTTATTACCGATCCCTCACGCTTGCTGAACGTTGCACGGTCGGGTCAGAAATTGGCCCACGCGCGCCACGCCTCCAAGCACTGCGACCAGCTTTATCGCTGGTTTCTGCGCCGACGTGAACTGAAGCCCGGCCAGACCATCATTCAGCATGGCACGTTTGGCCCCTTTGAAGTCGTCGAGAATGGAAGAAGCGGGGCAGCGCGACCCTTCCCGATCCAAGCCAATGAATTGACGGAGTCCTATAGGGAAGCCGATGAGGATTACCGCAGCGGCGCTCCCGGTATTTGTCTCAAAAAGCTGAGCCGAATCCTAGAGCTCAAGAAGGAATACGCGCCGGCTCGTCTGCTTTTCGTTCGTGCCCTACTGAAGTCGGGGCGGCCGCAGGACGCGGCGCAACAAGCCCTCTTCTTGTTCCGCTTTGCCAAGCAGGCCGATCAGGCTCCGGAACCCGATCCCGTCGAATGGGCGTGGTGGGTGATTGCCAATCTCTGCCGGGGCGATCTGGCTCAAGCCGGCGCTGCGCTCGATGTCTATCCGGCGCTCGGCCATCCGGAGTTGCGTCGCGCGGCGTGGCTCGTGGCAGCGCTGCAGGGCCAGACTCGCCCCCGGCCTCAGCCGGCGAAGAAGAGCGACCGGCCCAGTGTGGCAATTTCGCTGGCGCCGTCGCTTGCGTCCTGGCTGGCCGAAGTGGAGGACTTGCTCCGACGCTGCAACCAATTTGGCTTTGCCGACATGGTCTCGGCGCTTCTTCGAGAAGAGCGTTCGCTTGGCTCCGACTCGGCCGCGGAAAAAACCGCTTAGGCGGTGATCAGTTCCCTTAAGAATCGACGATAAGAGTAGGTGACATGGGCGTCGCTGCGGTAATCCGGATCTTGCATCAGGGCCTTGTGCAGCTTGTGCAAATTCCGTCCAGGCACGAAGGGGAAAAGATGGTGCTCCAAATGATAGCAAACCCCGACTGGCGCAACGAACCAACGGTCGATCAGGGTGGGAACGACGGTGCGAGTGGAGTTGAGTTCGCGCGTCAGCGGCAACGCACCGTGTTCGGCGGCTGCGCGCAAACGGCTCACGCAATTGGTCCAGAATAGCGAAGGCAGGACAAAGAGCAGGATCGCGTCGGGCAGCAGGTGAGTCGCGATTAACGTGGACAACACGGTCGCCGCCCAGGCGACGTAGAGAATCCGCGCCCACAGCGGAAAAGGAGATCTCTTGAGCGGCGTGAACAACTTCGGGCCTGGCGCCCACCAGCGAAACGCGAAACGCGCCATTTGCGGAAAGTTTAGAAACAGTGCGCTCTTGAAGGTAAGCCAAGCGAATCCCGCCACAGTCTTGGGGAAATGCTGATCGGGATCGGAGCGCTGGAAGGCATAATCGGGATCGTCGAGCGTGTTCAGCGCGCGATGGTGCCAGAAATGCGTGGCGCGATAGAGATGGATGCTGATGCCGGCAGGGAAGCCGATGAACAGCTCGCTGAAGACGTCGTTGGCCCACGGTTTCGAGAATACGTGATTATGGGCCGCTTCATGAATGAGGACGCCAAGCACCACCATGCGCGTGCCGATGAAGAGCATTGCGGCGAGGTAAACTGCCCAGTAACCTGACGCTACCGCCAGCCATCCCGCGCCCAAGATCATGAGCCACTGCCGACCGATCAAAAGCGCATTGGCGAGGTCATTGGGGACGGCGAGGGCCCGCGCTGCTTCGATTCCCTTGCTGCGGTCAAAGCGCGGAAGCGCGTTTCTGGGCGCGAGATCATCGGTCCAGACGACGCCTGCCGGTTCTGCCGTAGCCAACGCGCTCATGAAAGCCCCCTTTGATCCATCCTAGCATCAGATTTGCTCGCGCGTCATGCCATTGAATTCTGCTAATTCTCTCGCCTATGCGGAAATCATGTGCGTTGGTGATCGGCCTTTCACCGTAAGACTTAAAATTGCATTGGAATCCGAAATGACCGAAGCGGTGAAATTGCCATTGCAGCGGGTTCGGCGCTGGTTCAAGAGCACCTCGAACCGGACCTTCATCGTCTATCCGATCGCTATCGTGGCCTTCGAACTCGGCCTTCGCGGCGGCAAGCTCTCCGTTCAGCCTTGGGGCGTAATCCTGCTGCTATGGGGCTATTTGCAATATCGCCTGGTCGGGGCCTATCGACAGCGGCTGGGCGGCGGCGGCCCGGGAATCGACGTGCCGCCTGATAGCATCGTGGCTGAGGGTCCTTACCGCTATGTGCGCAATCCGATGTATCTCGGCCACCTGATTTTCATGCTCGGATTGGCCATTGCTTTTTCGTCTTGGCCGGCGCTCGCACTTTTTGCGCTCCATGCGAGCTGGTTTCATCGCCGCGTGCTCAAAGACGAAGCGCGCCTGGAATTGCGCTTCGGCGAGCCCTATCGCGCTTATAAGGCGCGCGTGAAGCGCTGGATTCCAGGCGTGGTGTAAACGAAACAACGCACTTCCACTTTTCTTTCGAATCGCGAAAGCGCGCTGTTACGCCAAAACGGATTAGTGTCAGCCGATAGCCGGCACGTACCACCGCCCGTCGAGCCAATACTCACGACCGTACGGTCCATTCCGATAACGTAGTCCCGTATACGTCGTGCCGCCGATAACGACGGTTCCGCTGTAGGTTGGATACGCACAATAAGCCGGCCGATAAGTCCCGTAGCATTCATTGTATGCGTAGGCTGTGGGGTAATACGCTGTCCGCGTATAATATGGGTCCGCACATGCGCTGAGCGCGAGCACCGCCGAGGCCAAGGTGGCCACACGAACGGCGATGCAGAGGGATTTTTTCATGTTTACCTCCTGCCACAGATTATTGCGGACATAATTTGTCCGATCGTGATCACAACGCGTGACAAAAGGCCTTGTTCCGGCCGCAAGCGTGAGGTGGGCAGCAGTAATTCGGCACGGATATTACTCTTTACACGGATTACTTAGGCCTAGCTCGTGCCCGATGCTATGTCCTGCCAGGACCAGATTTCGGTTTGTCCGCTTGCATCTTTGATCTTGGCGGCCGCGTTGCGCGCAAGCGTCCAAGCTTCGGCGGGATTGCGCGCCAACCGGCAGAGCCGCGCCTCTCGCGTCCAGGTTTCGTGGAAATTCCAGTTTTTCCCCGAATCGTCGTTCAGAAGAACATGCGGGATTCCCAACAGCAAACAGAGAACATGGCCCAGTAAACGGTCGGTGATCACGACATGGCCGAGCGCGAGCATATGGAGGCCACGCGAGAAATAGACCGCGGACTGCGCGTCGAACTCCAGCCGTTTGATGGCTGTTCTGGCTTGCTCATTCTCGAAGAACAGAGACTGCCAGTCCGTTAAAAGCACGGTCGGCGGCCTCTGTTTGACGACGAAATTGATCTCGATTCCGTCCACGAAACTTGGCAACAGGAATTTTTCCGCCGACTGCGAGGACAGCCGCGCCGCAACTTCCGTCTGATCGTTTGCGCGCGCCTGGTCGGTTCGCGCTATCCAAACGATGTCATAGAGCGGCTCGGTCGGACGTGGCTGCACTCCGAGCATGAAGGCCATGTCGGGCGCGAGTTCCACGCGCGCCGAGGAGCCGAAGTGGCGCGCCAGCAGATGCTGCGCCAAAAGGGTTTCCGCGAAGAGCGTGATATCGGGATGCCGGCCTGTGAGCGCGGCCGTACGCTGCAGATAGTCGTTGTCCAGGAATGTCACATGGTGGGGAAACACGATCACCTTGTTGCCGCGAAAATCCTCGAGCACGCGGAGCCGGAACTCGTGGTAGGCGGTATGGCGGTCGCCGAAATTGGCGCCGCCATGCATTAGAATGGCACCGCTGCCGACTTCAGCCTGCATCCGGTCGCGCTCGTAGGTCTGCGCTGAGCACTGATAAGCCACGGTCAGGCCCAATTCCTTGAGCAGTGTTTTTTCACCGAGCCACGTTGCGTGATCGCCGCAATTTGCGGAATCGGGGAATCCTACCAATCCGAGGCGCCGGTCGCGAGAAATGAGCGGCGCGAAGATGTCGCGCAGCTGCCTGCGATAAAGGCCGGCAAAGTCGCCATCGGTCATTCGAGATGCTCTTGCCGCATTGTTCCGCCCACGACCTGCTTTTTGGCCAATCCTTCGCGCCATGGCAAGCGTCGTAAAACCCGGCCAAAGCTCGGATCGGCGCCGGCCGATCGCGGAAAGCCTTGTCAAAGAGCAGAAGAAACGCCAATAACTCGGCCCGCCATTCCGTTCGGACTTTGTTTCATCGTGACAATGCCTCGCCCCTCGCTTCCCGTTCTCGAACGCCAAGTCGCGGAACGCAATCGACAGGCGGCGCTCGAAACCGTTCTAAAAATGCTCGACGCCATCGACAACCGCTACGGCCGGTTGGAACAGGTCGAACTTGGCGAAATCACTTCCGATGGCAGCGACGAGGATATTGCGCTGATTTTTTCGTCCCGTTTTGCCACGGCTCTGGGATCTCTCATCATCGACCTAGAATTGAATATTTCGGCGGCGGATTTCGAACGCTTGCTGATGCATCATCGTTGGATCGATCTGATCTTCTCGTTGAGCGGATATCGCACATCCGATCACCTCATCCCCTTGCTGGCGAAGGTCCAGGGCGACAACCGGATGACGTTCGAAGCTTCGAATTTTGCGCGCCTTCTCGTCATCCGCTCGATGAATTCCCGCGTCTTCGTCAATTTCGACGAGTTCTCCCGCGCCAACGCGGTCGGCTCGACGCTTGCGTTCCTGCACTACATAAGCTCGCGCTATGTGTTTTGGCCGCGCGCCTTCGAATTTCGCGAAAGGCTGCTGGAATGGATTCCGGGTCGGCTCGACGCGCTCAAGCTCGGAGGACTCACGTTGGCGCGGCTGCCCGAAATTTACATGCATTGCAGTTACGCAATCACGCCGAAAAAACACGCTATAAAGACCGATCTGATGAAGCAGATGCGCCGCGCCTGTCTCGAAATCGGTTGCGTCGAGGTGTCTACCAAATTGCCCGAAGCGTTGCCCAAGCGGCCGACCGTCGTCGTCGTTGCCGAGCATTTTTTGCCCGGTCACGCCGTTCATCGCACCCATTCGCGGGCCATCGCATCCTTGCGTGAGCGCTTCCACGTCGTGGGCGCGATCTATCCAAATCCAGTCGGCACGCCTATCGCCGATTTTTTCGACGAATGCATTCCCATGCCGGTGATGGATTTCATGTCGATGGTGCGTAATCTGGCCGACCAAATCTCCGCGCACAAGCCGGTGCTGATCTTCTACCTCGGTGTTGGCATGGTCCCGCATGTCATTGCGTTGGCGTCCATCCGGCTTGCTCCGATCCAGTGCGTGTCATTCGGCCACACTGCCTCGACCATGAGCGAGGCGATGGATTATTTCATTCTGCCCGAGGATTTCGCCGGATCGCCCGAGACATTTTCCGAGAAGGTGTTGGCTGTTCCAAAGGCCGCGATGCCTTTCGCGCCACGGCCGTTCACGCCCTTCCCAAAGCCCGCGCCGGACGGAACGATCCGGGTGGCCATTCCCGCCTCGACGATGAAACTCAATCCGCGGCTCTTTGATGCCGTCGCCCGCATCGTGAGCGGTGCGAAGTCCCCGATCGAAATTCAGTTTTTCCCGCTCGCTGGCACCGGCCTTCCCTACATTGAGCTTTTGCGCGTGGTCAAGGCGAGGATCCCGGGCGCTGCGGTGTTCGCCGAGGCGCCGCACGAGGTCTACATGGAGCGGCTTTCCAAGTGCGATCTCTTTCTATGCCCGTTTCCCTACGGCAACATGAACAGCATCATCGACTCGTTCCGCTTCGCGATGCCGGGCGTCTGCCTCGATGGAGCGGAAGCACATTCGCATGCGGACTCCGCGTTCTTCGCCCGCATCGGCCTGCCCTCAGCCTTAACCGCCAAAACCGTCGATGAATACGTCGCCACGGCGATCAGGCTGATCGACGATTCCAAGTGGCGGGCCGATTGTCGGAAGATCGTAACCGATGCTGATCTCGACGCCGCTTTTTTCAGCGGGAATGCCAGCCTGTTCTGCGATGCCATCGCCGATCTGATTTGGCCCAAGGGGGCGACGCACGCTGCTTGAGGATTTGCGGTTTGCCCTTTATCAAGACCTTGGGGCGCGGTTACATACAAGGTTCAAAGATGCAGGCGCTCTTTATCGGCCAGACGTATATCGATGTGACGTTTATTGCCGATCATATTCCGACCGGCGACGAAAAGGACGTGGCACGCGATTATGCCGTCTCGTTCGGCGGCAACGCGGTCACGGCGGCGTTTTGCTGCGCCAAGCTCGGCGTCCCGCCTGATCTGTTGACCTCGAACGCGGACGATTGGCTGGGGCGCATGTTTCTCGACATGGCGCTGAAATATCAGGTCTCGGTGCATCCCCGTAAGGTTCAGCGTTCGTCGCTTTCCTTCGTCATGCCCAAGGAAGGCAAGCGCGCCATCGTGCGTTGCCGCGACGACGACTATCTGCACCCGTTTCCGCCCCTCAATCTCACCGGCTGCCGAGTCCTCCATCTCGACGGTCATCAGGCGGACGCCGCATTTTATTATGCCAAGGCCTGCCGCGAAAAAGGGATTCTCACGTCGCTGGACGGCGGTGCCGTGCGCAGCAACACGATGGAGATCCTCGCCTTCATCGATGTCGCGGTCGTCTCAGAGCGTTTCTGCGAACAGCTGAAAATGTCGTCGACGGCCGTGCTCGAGCTCCTGAAAAGCAAAGGCTGCAAAATCGGGGGCGTCACCCAGGGCGAGCGCGGAATTCTCTGGTACCACGAAAAGGGCGCGAGCCGTACGATGCCCGCGCTCGCCGTGCCGCCGCAGGAGATCGTCGACACCAATGGCGCCGGCGACGTCTTCCACGGCGCCTACATTTATTCCTATCTGGCGCAGCCTAAACTTGCTTGGGATGACCACTTCCGCTTCGCGCGCGCGGCCTCGGCTCATGCCATCCGCTATCTCGGCAATGAAGCGCGACTGCCCTCGCTTGCCGACGTGGAAGAAGCCGAGGTCCGCTATCGGCCGGCCAGCGTCGTACCGGCGTAGAGTTTATTCGCCTGGAACCGCGTGCAGCGCCTCGGCGCGCGCCCGGACCCGCGAATAATCGTGCGCGATCAGCACGTAGAAGGTCGGCACTACGAGTAGCGTGAAGAGCGTTCCCACCGAGATGCCGCTGAAAATCACCAAGCCCATGGCAAATCGCGCCACGGCACCTGCACCCGTCGATAGCAGCAGCGGTACGACGCCGAGGGCCATGGCGGCCGTCGTCATCAGGATCGGGCGCAAACGGATGCCGGCCGCGAGCTCAACCGCTTCGCGCTTCGCGTGACCTTCGCGCTGCAGCCTATTGGCGACGTCGACGATCAGAATGCCGTGCTTGCTGATGAGACCCATCAGCGTGACGATTCCGACGAGCGTATAAATGTTCATCGTCGCGCCACCGAACTGCATCATGGTGGGGAAGAACACGCCGAGCCCGCCCACGATGTGCATGGCGGCCAGCGCGCCGGCAATCGACATCGGCACTGAGACAAGAATGATGACGGGATCGCGGAAGCTTTCGAACAGCGCCGACAGCGCGAGGAAGATCAGAACCACGGAAAACAACAGCAGCGGCAAAAACCCGCTCGATTCCTGAATGTATTGGCGCGCTTGGCCGGAATAATCGATGATGTAGCCCTGCGGCAGAACTTTCGCCGCCGTCTGTTGCATCAGCGTCAGCGTATCGCCCAACGTCATGCCCATCCCGATCTGCGCATTGATGGTCGCCGCGTTGAGCTGCTGGAAATGGGCCAGGGATTCCGGCGTCGTCTTCTCCGTGATGTGCGCAATTGTCGACAATTGAACAAGGGAGCCGTTCGGCGCGCGGATGTAGTAGCCGAGGATCTGGTTGGGATTGAGCCGGAACGGCTGGTCCGCTTGCGCCATCACGCGGTAGGAGCGGCCCTCCATGCTGAAATAATTGACGTAGCCGCCGCCCAGCATGGCGGAGAGCGCGCTGCCGACGTCGCTCATCGAAAGACCTAAGAGCGCAGTCTTGTCGCGATCGATTTCGACGGTGACCTGAGGCCGGTCGATTTTCAGATCAGCATCCAGGAAAAACCGGAACTTGTCCGTCTTGCGAAGCTCGGCGAGGAAGCTTTGTGTCACCTCGTTCAGCCGGTTATAGGATTCCGTGGTGCTGATGACGAACGAAACTGGCGCGCCAAAACTGCTGGGCAAAGGCGGCGGCTGAAACACCGCGAAATTGTTGAACACGGGGTATTTCGTGACAGCGCTCTGAACGTCGTTCTGGACCTGCATCGAATTTTGTCTGCGTTGGTCCCACGGCTTGAGCGCGAAAAATTTCATCAAGCGGTTGGGCGAATCCATCTGAAAGACGAAATCCACGCTGGGATTCGCCTTGAGATTGTCGTAGACCGCACTCGAATATTGTTCGTACTGCGTGACCGAAGCGGTGGGCGAGGGCGGACCGAAAGCAAAGATGAAGCCCTGGTCTTCGCCGGGTGCGAGCTCGGATCTGGTTGTCATCCACAGAGCGACGATGCTGACCGCAACGACCACGCTGAAAACGTACACGACGGGTCGGTAATCCAATACGCCGTTCAGCCTTCGACTGTAAAAGCGATGCAATCCCTCGAAACGCGCGTCGATGAAGCGGGTAATGCGAGCTTGCAAGCCCTTGTCTTCTTCGCCATGGGCCTTCAACAGCCGCGAGCACATCATCGGCGAGAGCGTGAGCGCCACGATCGTCGATATGACGATGGTGCCGACCAGCGTGAAGGCGAATTCGATGAAGAGCGCGCCAGTGAGGCCGCCTTGAAAGGCAATCGGCAGATAGACCGCCACCAGCACAGCGGTCATGGCGATGATCGGACCCGCAAGCTCGCGCGCCGCCTGTATCGCGGCGTCGAACGGCTTTGCGCCCTCATTGATGTGACGGTGCACGTTCTCGACGACGATGATGGCGTCGTCGACGACAAGGCCGATGGCCAACACCATCGCCAGCAGGGAAAGCAGATTTATCGAGAAACCCAGCACCAGCATCATGATGAACGCGCCGATCAGCGACAGCGGGATGGCGACAATCGGAATCATCACGGTTCTGAGCGAGCCCAAGAACGCGAACACCACCAGCATGACGATGAGCAATGTCTTTATGATTGTCGATTCGACTTCGGAAATCGCGGTGCTGACGTAGCTGGACGCATCGTAAAGAACGGCACCTTCCAGACCCTGCGGCAGCTGCGACCGTATTTGCGGAAAGACATCCTGCACGCGCTTCATGACTTCGAGCAGGTTTGCGTCGGGCGCAATGTCGATCGAAAGCGCGATCGAACTTTGTCCGTTGTAGGTGATGTTGGTGTTGTAGTCCTCGGCTCCCAATACCACCGTAGCGACATCGGAAAGCCGCACCACGGCGTCGTTCACCTGCTTGACCACGAGACTGCGAAATTCATCGATCGAATGCAGGTCCGTCGATGCCGTCATGTTGACCTGCACCATCTGGCCCTTGGTGTTGCCGAGGCCTGAGATGTAGTCGTTTGCGGCAAGTGCCTTATTCACATCGGCTGCCGTCAGACCGTAGGCGGCAAGCTTTTCCGGATCGAGCCAGGCACGCAGCGCGAAATTGCGAGCGCCGAAAAGATTCACGGTCTGCACTCCAGGCACCGCCTGCAACTTCGGCTGCACGACGCGGACAAGGTAATCGGTGATCTGATTGGGCTGCAGCACGTTCGAGCGGAATCCCAGATACATCGCCGATATCAGCTGGCCAACTTGCACTTGCAAGGCTGGCTGCTGCGACTGGGGCGGCAAGCGGTTCAGCACGGAGCTGATCTTGCTGGTGATCTCGGTGACCGCACGGTTGTAGTCGTAATTCAATCTCAAATTGACCGTGATGGTCGACAAGCTGTTTGACGAGCTCGAGGTGATGTAGTCGATGCCGTTTGCTTGCGCGATCGCCGCTTCCAAGGGCTGCGTGATGAAGCCGGCAACCACGTCGGGGTCGGCTCCGTAGTAGGCGGTCGTCACCGTTACCACCGCGTTTTGGGTGCGCGGATATTGCCGGATCGGCAGCGACAGCACCGCGCGCAATCCGATCACCAGGATGACGAGGCTCACCACCGTCGCCAACACCGGCTTATTGACGAAAAGATCAGTGAATTTCATGTCCCGGTCTTATCGCTCGCGAGGCTGCGGGTTGGGTTCGTTGGAAGGCTGGATCGCGTTATTGACCGTGACGGCCACTCCGTTCTGCAGCTTCGTTTGCCCGACGCTCACCACTTGATCGCCTTCCTTGAGCCCGGAAAGAACCGCGATTTGATCGCCGCGCGTCTGGCCCGTCGTGACGACCGTCTGCTTCGCGACCAAGGCCGTCTTTCCGGTCGCGTCGGTCCCTTCGGACACGACATAAACCATGTTGCCGTAGGGATTGAACGTGATCGCGGTCTGCGGCAGCGTGATGTAGCGCTGCGGCGTGCCCGTGGTGATGTCGGCCGTCGCGAACATCCCAGGGAGCAATTTCCGGTCGCGATTGGGAAGGGTGGCGCGCACCGCGACATTGCGCGTGGCGGGATCCACCTTGGGATCGATCGTGCTGATTCTACCGGTGAACGTCGCTTGCGGATAGGTGTCGACCTTCACGCGTACCTCTTGCCCCACCTTGATTTGTTGCAGCACCTGCTGGGGGAGCGAGAAATCGAGATAGATCGGATCGAGCGCCTGGAGCGTCACGACCACGGTACCGGGGGCGATGTATTGGCCGGCATTGACCGCGCGGATGCCGAGATGCCCGGCAAAGGGAGAGCGCAGCGTCTTTTTCGCGATAATCGCCTGCTGCTCCGCAACCTGGGCCTGCAGCGATTTCAAGTTCGCCGCTGTGACGTCAAATTGCGCCCGACTGATCAATTGGCGGGCAAGCTGCGCTTCGTCACGGTTGTAGTTGGTCTGGGCGAGATCGCGGGCGGCTTCGAGCGTGTGGAGTTTCGCCACGTCGTCACTGTCGCGCAGCCGGATCA
>WNFT01002262.1_pt1 | contig 16945 bp, 17 predicted proteins | sample 5400191 | NCBI WGS metagenome assembly WNFT01 (sample SAMN13153359, study PRJNA577476) | soil metagenome | isolation source: 80 cm saprolite under Madrone tree | place: USA:California | collected 2016-06-14 | reverse complement strand
GCGTGTCGAGAAAGGATTTCGCCTGGGTCTGGTGGGCGCGGAACGAATCCAGCGCCATGCGCCAATAAGGCTGCTTCGACGACTTGGAAATGTCCTTGACGGAATACTCCGGGCCTTTGCCGCGAAAAATGTCTTCCCGGTCTGCATCGGGAAAGTAATAAATTTTCTTCACCTGCCACGGCCGTAGATTTTCGAGCAGCGGTTCGAGTCGCTTGGTCGGTCCTGCAACTTGCTCCGGGAACACCGCGGGGTCCCCGGCAAGATCGAACGCTTCCGTCGCCAGCACGCCGGAAGCTTGGTGGTCGCCGTGGTCTTCGCCAATGAACGTGCCGGGCAAGAACGTCAAAATCACTTCGGGGCGAGTCACGCGAACAAGTCGGACCAGTTGCTCGAGCGAAGGGCCGTGCCCCCAGTTCGCAAGCGACTGCAGGACATTCTGCGAAGCGGTATCCTTGCCGCCAAGAAACCAAACGTTTGTAATCCCAAGGGTTGCGAGAGCATTCCGCGCTTCAATCTCGCGGATGTCGCCGAGCGCCGCAGCCTGTTCCGCGCCCGCCTCATTCGCCCCGCTGCTGCCACGCGTGCCAAAGACGACAGCGATTCGCCTATGCTCGTCCAGCGCCCGGGCCAGATAAGGAGTTGCCGCACCCTCGTCGTCGGGATGCGCCACCACAAGCAAAATGTCCACCTTGAACCGCTCGTCCGGCTGCGGCAGCGTTTTGGCCTGCTGCGCTCCGCTCGCCAGCATAGGAGCGAAGATTAGGAGTGCAAACAATGGTTGCATCACGAATCGTTTCATTCGCAGGCCCCTGTAATTTCAATGCCACCGAAGAAACGAAGAGTTTACGCTGTAGAGGAGCGGGAACGAAGCGTGCATATGGCGCCCGACCCGCAGGGCGGCGATTCCGTGCTCTCCCGGTTTTGTCCCGTGCGTCTAAGGGAGGAAGAAACGGTTTGTCAAATTTCAGACTACTTTTCGCGGCGCTCTCCTTTATCGCCAGCCCGCTTCTGGCCCAACAGGGCCGGGCCCCCGGTGAGAAGCCCTCGCCTTTGCAAACCGGCGTGATCCTTCTTCGTGTCACGGCCACGAAGCAGCCGGAGCAGAGCTACGCCCTTTATCTTCCCTCTCAATATTCACCAGAAAAGCGCTGGCCTATTGTTTACGCGTTCGATCCGAAAGCACGCGGTAACGTCCCCGTCGAGTCGATGAAGGAAGCTGCCGAACGCCATGGCTATATTCTTGTGGGTTCGAACAATTCCCGGAACGGCTCGTGGAAGATTGAGGCGGAGGCGGCCGAAGCCATCGTCCAGGATACGCACGCGCGGTTATCCATTGACGACCGCCCCGTCTATCTCGCGGGATTTTCTGGCGGCGCGCGCGTAGCCGCGCAGGTCGCGCAAGTCTGCAAATGCGCCGCTGGCGTGCTCTTGAATGGTGCGGGATTTCATCCACTGGCGTTCGATTCGAAAGATGCCCCCTTCGCCGTCTTCGCGATCGTCGGGACCTTCGATTTCAACTATCCCGAGCTTGCCCGCACGGACGAAGAATTGGAAAAGCTGGGCTACCCGCATTTCTTACGGCCGTTCGAAGGACCACATCAGTGGGCCCCGGCAAGCACCATGGAGGATGCGCTTGCCCGGTTTCGATTGCAGGCCATGAAGAGCGGCCGGGAAGGCCGGGACGATTCGTTCATTGCTTTGCAGGCCGCCAGGGAAACCGATCGTGCGCGCTCGCTCGAGCAATCCGGCGATCTCTACGCCGCTTGGAAAGAATATCGTCAAGCCGCGCAGATGCTCGCGGGACTCGCCGATAACGCTGCCCTTCGTGCGCGAGCTGATGCGCTGGAAAAGGACAAGGCTGTTCACAACGGCGCGAAGCGGGAAAAACAGGAATTCGCGGAGCAAGAGGATTTGAGCCAGGAAATTTCTGCCGGACTTTTGGAATTGCAGCAAAACCCGCCCAACCGTGCGGGCATTCATGACACGGTGGAAAAACAGCTCGCCGCCCTACGCAGCCGTGCCGAACACGAGAAGCGCGAGGAAAAATTGCGGGTTATAAAACGGGCTGTTGCGGGCTTGCTGGTTCAGGCCATGGAAATGGGAAATGCGCGTCTAGATCAAAAAGATGTGAGTCATGCGAAAGACTATTTTGAGCTGGCCAGCGTTGCCGACCCCGATTCCATGTGGGCCCTCGGCAATCTGGCAGTGGCCAGAGCGATGGACGGGGACCGTAAAGGCACGATGGACGCGCTCCGCCGGGCAAGATCGAAAACTAAAAGCCCCGGCCGCTTCACGGAATGGCTGAACGAAGAGCCCGCCTTTGCAAAGCTCCGCGGCACTCCCGAATTCAGCGCCATCCTCGGAACATCCACCCAACGCTAGTCCTCGCCTCGGCTCCGAGCGCCGGTACAAAGGGGGCGGAATGACGCCATACGGTTTGTTATCGACCTGAAGTTGGTATGACTGATTATCAATCGATAGTTATTTGACATGCGTGCCGTTCATCGATAGAATTGGCGTAGAGCAAGTCTATGGAAACCGTAAAAGTATCTCCCAAGTTCCAGGTCGTCATTCCCAAGCGCGTCCGCGAGGAGCTTCAGCTCAAGCCTGGCCAAGAGCTTATCGTTTACGTATTGGACGGAAGCATTCGCTTTAGCAAGCCCCGATCTATCAAAGACCTCCGCGGCATCGCCAAGGGCATGAAGTGGAAGGACGACTACCGGGATAGAAATGACCGCTTCTGAGATGGTCCTCGTGGATTCTTCCGGCTGGCTGGAATACCTCACCGGTGATGAGAAAGCCGATGCGTTCGGGGAGGTCCTCCAAAGGGACGTTCAAGTCCTTGTTCCTACAATTGTTCTTTACGAAGTTTTGAAGATTCTGCTTCTTCGAGCAGGCAAGTCCGACGCTGACGTTTTTCTCTCGGAGGCACTCCGGCGGAGAGTCGTGGACCTCACCGAGACAATTGTTCTCGCGGCTGCCTCGCTGAGCATCGACCACAAACTGCCGATGGCCGACGCGATCATCTACGCGACAGCAAGAGCGCATCACGCAGAACTAATCACCTCGGACACACACTTCGTGGAATTACCGGGCGTAGTCGTTCTCTAGCTCTGCAAAGTTCTCGTTCCTACTTTGCATCTCTCTGCCATGGACTCCGCCTTGACCCAGTTGGAAGCCGCCGATAAGCTTAGTGTTTCTCCTTCCGGGTGAAAGCGAACATGGAGCAAATTCACGTCACATTGCCGGACGGCAGTGTAAAAGATGTCCCCAAGGGCACTACGCCCGCCGAGATTGCGCGGAGCATTTCGCCGCGCCTCGCCGACGCCGCCCTGGTCGCGCACGTGGCCGCTCCCAACGACGGTGAAGGCGAGCTGATTGATCTGCGCCGTCCCCTCGAGCAAGACGTCAAGCTGCGCATCCTCACCGAGAAAGACCCCGATTCACTTTTTGTTTTCCGGCATTCCGCCGCGCATCTTCTCGCCGCCGCCGTGATGGAGCTTTATCCCAACGTGAAACTCGGCATCGGTCCGCCCATCGACACCGGCTTTTTCTACGAATTCTTGCGCGAAGAACCATTCACGCCGGAGGACCTCGCGAAAATCGAAAAGAAAATGCGCGAGCTCGCCGCGCAGGATCTGCCGAACGAGCGCAAGCTCATGCCCAAGCCCGAAGCGCTCGCTCTTTACAAAAAAACAAATCAAATTTTCAAGTGCGAGCTCGTCGAAGAAAAAGCCAGCGAGCCGATGGTTTCCTTTTACACCACGGGAAAATTCATCGACTTCTGCCGCGGCCCGCACATTCCTTCCACCAAACGCATTCAAGCGTTCAAATTGATGAGCGTTGCCGGCGCGTACTGGAAAGGCCAGGAAGGCAATCCCCAGCTTCAGCGCATTTACGCCATCGCATTCTTCACGCAGAAGGAACTCGACGAACATCTGCACCGCCTGGAAGAAGCCAAGCGCCGTGATCACCGCAAGCTTGGAACGGAACTCGACCTCTTCAGCGTCCAGGAAGAAGCCGGCCCCGGCCTCATCTTCTGGCACCCCAAAGGCGGCCTCATTCGAAAGATTGTCGAGGACTGGCTCCGTGAAGAGTTGCTGAAACGCGGCTACGACCTCGTCTACACGCCGCACATCATGCGCCTCGACCTCTGGAAAACAAGTGGCCACACCGATTTTTACCGCGACAATATGTTCGGCGCCGTCGAAGTCGAGAAAGCCGACTACCAGCTCAAGCCCATGAACTGCCCGGGCCACATTCTGATTTACAAATCAAAGCTTCGCAGCTACCGCGACCTCCCCGTGCGCCTCGCCGAGCTCGGCACCGTCTACCGCTACGAACGCAGCGGGGTTCTTCACGGCCTTCTTCGCGTGCGCGGTTTCACGCAGGACGACGCGCACATCTTTTGCACGCCCGATCAAATCGAATCTGAAGTCGAAGCCTGCGTCGATTTTGCCTTCGCCGTGATGAAAAATTTCGGCTTCGACAAGTTCGAAGTTGAACTTTCCGATTGGGACGAAGCGCATCCGGAAAATTACGCCGGCAAGCCCGAAGACTGGCACCGCGCTACTGCCGCCCTCGCCGACACCATGCAGCGCATGAACATCCCGTACAAGAAAATGGAAGGCGAAGCCGCGTTCTACGGCCCGAAGATCGACATCAAATTAATTGACGCCATCGGCCGCCCCTGGCAGCTCACCACCGTGCAGTTTGATTTTAATTTGCCCGCCCGCTTCGGCCTGCAGTACGTCGCCGAAGACGGTGCCAAGCATCAGCCGCTCATGGTCCACCGCGCGCTGCTCGGCTCCGTCGAGCGCTTCTTCGGCATCCTGATCGAGCACTATGCCGGCGCCTTTCCACTTTGGCTCGCGCCCGTGCAGGTCGAAGTCTGCCCAGTCAGCGAAAAAGTTGCCGACTACGCCGAGCATGTCACCGAAACACTGAAGCGGCACAACCTGCGCGTCCATCTCGACGACCGCAACGAAAAATTGCCTGCCAAAATCCGCGACGCGCAGCTCCAGAAAATTCCCTACATGCTCGTGGTCGGCGCGAAAGAAGCCGAAGCCGGCACCGTCTCCGTCCGCCATCGCGCCAAGGGCGACCTCGGCCCCAAGCCCCTCGCCGAAGTTGTCGAATCGCTCCAGCGCGAAATCGAATCCCGCACAACGAGCTAAGCACTTTCAAGGATCAAGCGAAATCACGCCTTGCAAGCCCCGCAAACCATCACGAGCCAAGATTTTTTCGCGCAAAGTGTCCGTCTTCTCACGGATCGCGATCCCCATCTCGCTGCGGTCGTGAAAAAATACGGCCAGCCTCCCCTCTGGATCCGCGAGCCCGGCTTCCCCACGCTCGTCTACATCATCCTCGAGCAGCAAGTCTCTCTCGCTTCCGCAAAAGCCGCTTTCGATCGTCTCAATTTCGCCGTCCGCCCGCTCACGCCACGGGGCTTTTTGAAACTGACCGACGCCGCGCTGAAGCGCATCGGCTTCAGTCGCCAAAAAACTCTCTACACTCGTCTCCTCGCCGAATCGCTCTCCCGCCGCCACTTCGATCTTCGGTACCTCCACGATCTGCACGACGATTCCGCGCGCAAGATGCTCATCGCCTTCAAAGGCATCGGAAATTGGACCGCGGACATCTATCTATTGCGCGCGCTGCGCCGGCCCGATATCTGGCCCGTAGGCGATTTAGCTCTGGCCACGGCGGTGCAGGAAGTGAAGCAACTCCGCAAGCGCCCTTCGCCGGAACGCCTGGAAAAACTCAGCCAGCCCTGGCGTCCGTACCGCGCCGTCGCCGCCCGGCTTTTCTGGCATCATTATTTAAGCAAGCGCGGCCAGCGCACGTCGGAAATTTCGCTCTAGCGGGACGGGCGAGCGCGCCCCACTCCATGGAGGTCACGAATGTCGCAGCCGCTCTCACGCCGTATCTTTCTAGCGCTCACCGGCGCCGCGCTCGCAACCCCGTCCCTATCCTGGGCCGCGGCCGACGCGGAAGAAGATGACGTGCCCGTTTTGCTCGATCACATCATTCTCGGCTGCAACGACCTCGATCTCGCCATGGAGCTCGTCGAGCAAAACACCGGCGTCCGCCCCGCCATCGGCGGAGTCCATCCCGGCCGCGGCACACGCAACGCGCTGCTTTCTTTCGGCGAGGGCCGTTACCTGGAAATCATCGCGCCGGACCCCGCGCAGCAGAAAATCGTCCACTTTCCGCAAATCCGCGAAATGAAAGTTCCGCGCCTCATCGGCTGGGCCGTCCACCCGCCTGACATCGCCGCCATCGCGAAACTTCTGCGTGACAATAAAATCGCCTTCCAAGGCCCGGATGACGGCTCCAGAAAACGTCCCGATGGCCGTGTTCTCAATTGGAAAACCATCAATCTCGCCGACGACCGCCACGGCATCCTCCCCTTCTTCATCGAATGGAGCGCGGACTCCGTCCATCCCTCGAAGGATGCTCCCAAGAAGTGCGGCCTCGACTATTTCACAGTGATGGCTGTCGACCCCTCCGAATTGTCAAAGGTCTTTCAACAGATCGGGGTTGAAGCAGCATCCGTCGAACGCAGCGACAGAGACCGGCTTCGCGCCCACATCACCGGGCCGAAAGGCGAACTGGGCCTGACTACCTGAGCCACTGGCCGCATATTGTATTTGCCTAGCGAGAGGATGGGACGTGAGTTATTGCGGCGATCTTTCTTCTTCTCGCGCCTCGCGCATTGATTTGCTGGCTTTCCGAACCTTATACACGAGTCGCCAGAGCACCAGCGCGGAGGCTGACCCAAGGATAATTCGCTGAGGCCAGGTCAAATGCGCTTGGACAAACGCGTTTGCGAGGCCAATGCCCAGAACCCACGCAAAGATCGTCCAAGGACGGGGCATCATTCGTCGGCCTCTAAGAGTCCTATACCACTTGTCTGTTGCCCGTTCAATCCTTGTTGTCACGAGCCAAAAGAGCCGTGCTATACTTTGAAGCTCGTCCTCCGGCGCTTTTGCGCTGTGTGGGCTTGGGTTGGTGAACTCGAGGGCCCGTCTCCGGCAAACCGGGGCTTGCAGGCGCCTTTCTTGAACTAGGGGGATATATCGCAGAACGGAATTTCCGGCAGCAGAGTGACCGTGTCCGCGTCAACGAGCGGATTCGAGCTCGCGAGATCCGGGTGATTGATGAAGAGGGCGGCCAGCTCGGCGTCATGCAGCCGTTTGAAGCCATCAAGCTGGCGAAGGAAAAGGGGCTCGACCTGGTGGAAATTTCGCCCACGGCCGACCCGCCAGTCTGCAAGATCACCGACTACGGCAAGTATCTCTATCAAGCCAATAAGAAGGCCCACGAGCAGCGCAAGAGCAGCCGCGGCTCGCAGTTGAAGGAAGTCAAGTTTCGCCCCGCCACCGCGGAACACGACTATCAGGTTCGCAAGAGCCAGATCATCCGGTTCCTCGGCGAAGGCCACAAAGTGCGCGCGATGATTTTCCATCGCGGGCGCGAAATGGCCCACCAGGAAGTCGGCCGCGCCAAGATGAACCGCTTGCTCATGGAGATTGGCGACCAGGGGCAGATCGAGACGATGCCCCGCATGGAAGGCAACGTTCTCGTGGCCTTGCTCGCCCCGAAAAAAGGCGTCAGCGTCGCCAAGCCAGCAGGCCAGTCGGCATCCAGCGCCCAGCAGCAGCAGTGAGGGTTATATAGGTCGGACTTTAGTCCGGTCTCTTCGGTGTCACCGCCGAATCTCTGGAGAAGGAATCAGGCAATGCCAAGAAACCGATCGAAACCAAAATTGAAACTGAAGACGCATCGAGGAGCCCGGAAACGCTTCAAGATCACGGCCAACGGCAAAATTAAGCGCGGGCACTCCGGCAAGCGCCATTTGATGGGCACCAAAGCGCCCGGCCGCATGCGCAAGCTCAAGAAGCTGACGCTCGTGAACAAGGCCGACGTGGCCAGTGTCAGGCAGATGCTTCCCTACGGCTAAATCCGTAACGATTTTTCTGCGCGTGCCGTGACATTGCACGCCATCCGTTTTCTTCGTAGGGGTACACGCCGCGGCGGGTGTCCTTCCGTTTGAATCGCAGGGTGCAAACCCTGCGCATCGTGCCAGGCAGCGCTTCACGGGTGCCTGCCGGCCGATCCGCCCCGATGTCGTCGGGGCACTTGTAGCGGCCGCCTTCTGAGGCGGGCGCCTTCGCGGAACCGGTTACGGTTCTCGCGGGAGGCAGGCTACATTGCACTACCCCGGAAACAAACCCGTTGCGCAACGCGTGTACTCTCGCGTCCGCGCAACCTGTTTTGTTTCCAACAAAAAAGGAGAAACCCCATGGCTCGCGTAAAACGCGGCACCAAGCGCCGTGCACGGCGCAAGAAGTACCTCAAGCGGACAAAAGGCTTCTTTCTCACCAAGAGCAAGCTCTACCAGTCCGCGCAGGAAGCGGCCAATCGCGCCGATCGCTACGCCAAGCGCGACCGGCGCGTCAAAAAGCGCGAGTATCGCAAGCTCTGGATTCAGCGCCTCGGCGCAGCCGCTCGGAACAACGGCCTGACCTACGGCCAGTTGATTCACGGATTGAAAGTCGCCGGCGTCACGCTCGACCGCAAAGTCCTCGCGGACATCGCGGTCAAAGACGCCGCGGCATTCACGTCGCTCGTGGCCACCGCCAAAGCCGCCGCTCCGCCTCCAACCAAGGCGAAGAGGGCCTAGCGCAGGCTTGCCCTGGAGCCCCGAAGGGCATCCTTGCCGGCCTTGCGTAACTGTAGCGGCCGCTTTCCGAAGCGGGCGAAGTTTCTTTCGTAGGGGCACGTTAAATCGTGCCCCTGCGGTGTAATGTATCGGGCGACTATGCCTAATGTTGAAAATCCAACTGAGAAAACACTCGCTGCGCTAGCAATCAACGACCCGCTCGCGATCGAAGAGTTATTCACGAACGAGGCGGTACGCTTCGACAAACAACTCGCGGCAAAAAATCCTGACGAAATCAGTTACACCTTGATGAAGAACGCATGGCTGGGCAGAAAGGCTGGTGTGCTCACCCTCATCACGGAAAATTGGCTTAAGTCCGCCGCGCCCGCTTTGAAACCCATTGTCGGTCAGTCCCTAAATCAGCTCAAGCGCCACATCGAAGAATCCCTCGAAACATTTCGGGTCGCTGCTGAAAAGGCTTCTGAAGAGGTTGCGTCGAACCGCGATCGCGTGGACCTCTCTCTCCCCGGCGTCATTCGCCCCGTCGGCTCGCATCACCTGATCCGCCAGGTCTTTCAGGAAATCGAGGACATTTTCTTCTCCATCGGCTTCTCCGTCGTCGAAGGCCCCGAAATCGAAACGCCCTATTACAACTTCGAAGCGCTGAACATCCCGGAGTTCCATCCCGTTCGCGACGACATGGACACGTTTTATCTGGAATTGCCCCCTTCACCCGATAAAAAGACTGCTCCGACGCCGCTCCTCCTCCGCACGCACACTTCGCCCATGCAGATTCGCACCATGGAAAAACAGAAGCCGCCCGTGCGCGTCATCGTCCCCGGAAAGGTCTATCGTCGCGACAATCCCGACGCCACCCATTCCTTCGCCTTTCACCAAATCGAAGGCCTCGCCGTGGACACGGATATCACCTTTTGCGATTTCACCGGCACCATCGAGTATTTCGTAAAACAATTTTTTGGCCCCACCGTCAAAACGCGCTTCCGACCCAGCTATTTCCCGTTCACCGAGCCATCCGTCGAGTTCGACGTCTCCTGCCCGTTTTGCGGCGGAACCGGCGCTTCGAACGGCAGCACCTGTTCGAAATGCAAGGGCGCCGCGTGGATCGAACTCTTCGGCGCGGGCATGGTCGATCCCGCCGTCTACGGCTTCGTGAATTACGACGCGAAGAAAGTGAGCGGCTTCGCCTTCGGCATCGGCATCGATCGCCTCGCGATGCTGAAGTACGGCATCGACGATATTCAAGTCTTTTTCCGGAACGATGTGCGCTTCCTACGGCAATTCCCATAGGAAGCATGTGTAGGCGCTGGGCCTTAGCCCGGCCCGCCAAATTCGAGATTCGTGTTTGGTTCCGAGAGCCGTACGTAGGAACAGGATCATGAAGGTTGTTTACAACTGGCTGAAAGATTTCGTCGACGTGACGGTGCCGCCGCAGGACCTGGCCTCGCGCCTCGCCCTTTCCGGCACGAACATCGGCGGAATCGAAAACGGCCCGCACGGCGCGGTGATTGAGGCGGAAGTCAGTTCGAACCGCCCCGACTGCCTCGGCCATCTGGGAATTGCGCGCGAAGTCGGCGCCATTTACAGACTCCCGCTGAAATCGGTTTCGCCGAAACCGGTGGAAAGCGCCGGGAAAGCCAGCGACGCCGTCAAAGTCGAAATCCAGTCGCCGGAACTCTGCGGCCGCTTCACCGCGCGCGTCATTCGAAACGTGAAAATTCAACCGTCACCGAAATGGCTGAAAGACCGGCTCGAAGCTTCCGGCGTCGCCAGCATCAGCAACGTCGTCGACGTTTCGAATTACGTGATGCTGGAGTTGGGGCACCCGCTGCACACGTTTGACTATGACAAAGTGCGGGACCGCAAAATCGTCGTCCGCCGCGCCAAGCCCGCCGAAAAAATGAAAACGCTCGACGGAATCGAGCGCCAGCTCGATTCGAACATCTGCATGATTTCCGATGGTGACGGCTCCCGCGCCGTGGGCATCGGTGGAATCATGGGCGGCGCGGAAACGGAAATTTCCTTTTCCACCAAAAATGTTTTGATCGAGTGCGCCTGGTTCGAACCGATTGCCATTCGCCGCGCTGCGCGTTTTCTGAAATTGCACACCGAGGCTTCCACGCGTTTCGGCCGCGGCGCCGATCCGGAAGTGGCCGAGCTGGCTTCGCGTCGCGCCGCGGAGCTGATTTTGCAGCTTGCCGGCGGCGAATTGCTTTCTGGCGTCGTCGATATTTATCCGGGAAAGCGCGCACCGAAAAAACTTCGCGTGACGCGCGCGGAAATTCTTCGCGTCATGGGCGCCGACGTCCCGGACAAAGAAGTCGAAGCTAGCCTCAGCGCCCTCGGATTCGCGCCCGTTCGAATCGACCAAAATCGCGGTGCGGAAGGCTCGCTGCTTGCCGCGTGGGAATGCACGCAGCCATCCTGGCGCGCTGAAGTCGAACGCGAAATTGATCTTATCGAAGAAATCGCCCGCATTTACGGCCTCGGTAAATTTCCGTCGCGCCTGCCCGCCGCGCGCCAAGGCGCCGTGCGCCTCCCGCATTACGAAGCCGAAACGCGTTTGCGCGAACGGCTCATCGGCCTGGGCTACCGGGAAATCCTGACAATTCCCCACGTCGCCGAAGAGCGCGACGCGCTGTTCCGGCCGGTCGGAATTTCTCCCGCGCGACTTTCGAATCCCCTTTCCGAAGAAGCAAACGTTCTGCGCTCCACGGGACTCGTGACGATGGCCGCGGCGCTCGAGTGGAATCTAAATCACGGCCAGCGCAACGTTCGGCTGTTCGAAATCAGCAGCCACTATCGCCTCAACGGAGCCGAACCCATCGAGACTCGGGCCCTGACGATCGGCGCGACGGGCGAAGCTCGAGAACAAAATCTCTACGATGCGGCGCGCGAATTTTCCTTTGCCGACCTCAAAGGCGATCTCGATTCGATTGGCGAATTCGCGGGCGGCTTCGCCTGGCGCGACGGCGGGCCGGAGTGGCTGCATGCTGCTCGACGCGGTAGCGTGGCGCTCGGCAAGAACGAACTCGGTGCAGCAGGCCAGCTTGCGCGCCGCGTCGCCGAAAAATTCAAATTCCGCCAGGATATTTTCCTTGCTGAATTGGAACTCGATCCGCTGTGCGTGGCGTACCGCACTGCGAAGGAAGCTCGGCGCTATGAACCGTTGCCGCGATTTCCGGCGGTCGAGCGGGATTTCTCGGTACTCTTACCGGACGGCACCCATTTCTCCGATGTTGTGAATGCGATCCGCTCGCTCAACATTTCTGAACTTTCCAACATTGAAGCAGCCGACCTTTTCCGCGGGAAAAATGTTCCCTCCGGAAAATATTCGCTACTGGTGCGCGTGACTTTTCAAAGCCGCGAAGCGACCTTGACCGACGCGCAGATCAGCGACTACAGCGGCAAAATCGTTGTCGTGCTTGAAAAGCAGCTCAACGCACAACTCCGCGCGCAATAAAAACGATTCGCAAATCACACGCACGACGCCGCTTTGTTCGACCATTCCAGTTGAATCGTGTAACCGCCGAGCGTCCGTGTTTTCCATGCGCAAATGTCGCCGATCTCACCGTTGCTGTCGTCGTACCATCCCTGGCCCGGTACCGGATCGGTGATGGCTTCGCAAAGTTCGTGCGAGGTGGTGGAAGTGAGCGCGTCGACGACGCTAAGGCCGCCGGTGCACCCGGAACATCCGGGGTAAGGCATCACTGCATAGAAAATGTTGTCGCTGGTGGAGTCGTGATAGCCGCAGAACTCCCGGCAGGAAGCGCTGCCGCCCAGCACAACCTGCACGCCGGGGGGAAGAAAGAAAAAATAGAGTGAATTGGGAGAAGGCGCCGGAAGATTCTTGGCGGCGATTTCCTGCTGCAATAACTGTTGAATCGCGCTGTCCTGCACGGAAGCGTTTGGAGCGGGTGAAGTGAGCGCCGCGGTGCCCGTGCGTTTGCCATGGCCGATATTTTTTCCGGGGACGCTGTATTCCTCGAGCTGATCCATCAGCGCGCTCGTGAGAATGTAGTCGAAAAACAAATTCATGTTCGTGGCAATCGCGCTCTGCGCTGCTTGTTTCCATTCCGCGCCCAAAAAAATCGTAAAAATTTCCACGGCGGTGAGCAGCGGCCCACCGCGGTAAGTAAGTTGGGGCGCGGCTGCCGCTGCGATCCGTTGCGCCTCCGGGCGATGGAGTGGCACGACCCGGATGGGGCGTTGCAGCGCAGCAGCGGATTTCTTGGAACGAGGCTTGGTGACCATGAAGCGCTCCTTGTGCGAGCAGATGAATTCGCATTGCGCGGACTGGGGAAACCAACAGGCTGGAATTCACACGGTAGCGGACGGCTCGAGAATTGTAAATGGGACTTCGCACAAGAGGCGCACGCGGACGGCAGGGATTTATTCGGGGAGCGAATGTGGTATTGTGCCGATAAGGACGCGCGGAGACTCCATGAGCGGGCCGATAAAAGTTGAGATTTTCGGTCAAGTGTACTCGATCCAGGGAGAGCTGGATGCGAAGTACGTGCAGAGACTCGCGAAATACGTCGACGAAAAAATGCAAGCGATCGCGGATGCGACGAAAACCGTGGACACGCAAAAAGTTGCGGTGCTGACGGCACTGGCGATTGCGGATGAACTTCACAGCATGCAGCGCGAGCGCAACGATCGCGAAGAATTGCTGAGCGAGCAAGCGGAACGCTGCCTGACGCTCGTCGAACGCGCGTTGAAGCAAACCGCGTAGTTTTTCCCCGAGACATGTACATCCTACTGGCTCCACTTTGTGGGGGTGCGATCCCAGCGATGTTTGCGCAATTGCGCGTGGAGTGGCGCGGGCAAGGGGCCTTTGTCGCTGGCGGCGAGATTGGATTCGACGTTGCGGAGCTTGCGCATGCCGGGAATGATGGTGCTGACGTCGGGATTGTTGAGGATGAAGCGCAGGGCCATTTCCGGCATGGTCGTTCCTGCGGGGACGAGAGGTTTGAGGGCGTCGGCGCGAGCGACGCTGGCTTTGAGATTTTCGGGAACGAAATAGGTGCTGCGCCAATCGTTCGCGGGCCATTTGCTGTCGAGCGTGAGCGTGCCGGTGAGGGAGCCTTCGTCGAACGGGACGCGGGCGATGATGGCGACGTTTTCTTCGCGGCAGGCGGGGAAAAGTTCGTCTTCGGGATTTTGGTCGAAAATATTGTAGATGACCTGGACGGCGTCCACGAAGCCGGCGCGCACGGCGCGAATGCCTTTAGCGGGTTCCCAGCGGTTGAGGCTGAGGCCGAAGGCGCGGATTTTTCCACTGCTGCGAAGTTTTTCGGCGGCGCGCAAGACTCGTTCGTCCTCGAGCCAGCGGTCTTCCCAAGTGTGAAGCTGGATGAGGTCGAGGGTTCCGACGCCGATATTCTTGAGGCTCTTGTCCACGTACTCGAAGATGTGGTCCGGCGGATAGGAATCGTCGAGAGAATATTCCGGGAGCGCGGGCCAGCGGCGATTTTTGGGCGGAACTTTTGTGGCGACGTAAAGCTTTTTGTCCGGTCCGCCGATGGCGGAATTATTTTTTTTGGCGCGCAGGATTTTTCCGAGAAGCTGTTCGCTGTGGCCGTCGCCGTAGGCCCAGGCGGTGTCGAAAAAATTGCAGCCGAGATCCACGGCGCGCTGGAGGGCCGCGAGCGATTCGGCGTCGTCGGAGCCGGTCCAGCCCGCCATGCCCCACATGCCGTAGCCAATTTCGCTGACGTTCCATCCGGTGCGACCGAATTTGCGGTAGCGCATGAGATGCTCTCCTGGAGTTGAGGGCACATTATACGTGGAGCGGGCATGGCCCGTGACCGGTGTCCGGTGATCCGTGAAGCAGAAGGGATCGGGGCTCGTGCGACGATTTGAACGTCGGCAGGTTTGAACGTCGGAGGGCTGGGAGGGGGGTACACACCCCCCATCCGATGCATGAATGTCAAAAGAAAGGACTTGCGAAAAGGGCAATTCATAAACGCATGAAAATAAAGAGTCTATTTTTCGTGAGAAAGAGAGGGGCAATTCATAAGTGCATGAAAAGAAAGAACGGGGATGGTGAGGGATATCGAGGGGTAAATCCCAGAACGGGAATTGTTGGGTGGAATCCGGCAGTTTTCGTAAAAGCCGAAATGGGGCGGTCGGCGAAGATTTTGATTGGCAAACATGCGGAAGGATAGCAAGAGATTGCGGATTGGTTAAGTATTATGCAGGAAAAAGCGAGAATTGAGTGCTGGACGGCTGCGGAGGCGGGGTTAACGGTTCCGGTGGAGGCAACTTGTTGATGCTAGAGCCATCCTATTGCACTGAGCAAGATTAGTTGTATTGGAGAAAGGGGTCACTACCGTGATGAAAAGAAAAAACTTATTGCTGCTGGGCCTCGCGTGCGCAGCGGCTGTGTTCGCCGGGCAGGCTCACGGAAACGCGGTGGAAGAGGTTGCGCGGATGGCGGCTTTGATGGAATGGAAGCCGGGGACGGTAGCGGCTGATATTGGCGCAGGCGACGGGGAGTACGCGTTTGCGGCGGTGGAACGCGTGGGGGCAGCGGGAAAAGTGTTTGCGACAGAGATTGATACAAAAAAGCTTGCAGAGTTGAGGAGCGAGGTTGCAAAACGCAAGCTGGGGAACGTCATCGTGGTAGAGAGCAAAGAAGCGGATACGAACCTACCGACAGGCTGTTGCGACGCGATTTTTCTAAGGCGCGTGTACCATCACCTGACCAAGCCGGTGGAGTTCGATGCCAACCTGGTGCGGTCCTTGAAGCCCGGAGGGCGGCTGGCGATTATTGACTTTGCGCCGCGCGCAGGACTGGATCCTGTGGAAGGAGTTCCGAGCAACCGGGGAGGGCACGGCATCCCGCAAAAGTTTGTGATTGAGGAACTGAGTGCCGCAGGGTTGCGGGTCGAAAAAATTGTGAACGACTGGCCGGGGGATAGTTACTGTGTTTTGTTTGTGAAGAGATGAGCCTCGGCGGTACAAGTGTTCGTGAGTAAGTGATCGTGCGGAGCCCTGCCCTACGCGCACAGCCAAGATTGGCTGTGCCACAGAGGAAACAGAGAAACACCGGTCTGAAGACCGGCCACTACGCGGGAGCCGGCAGGATGCTGGCGCTACACGGACGGAGACAGCGGAATTCAGCAGCGGTACCCAGCGGAGGCAAGTTTGTGTATACTTGACGTATATACATTCGGTGGAGGGTTAGAGATGGCGACGGCCAAGGTATTCAAGTCGGGGAACAGCCAGGCGGTGCGGCTGCCGAAGCAGTTCCGGCTGAAAAGCAAGGAAGTAGAGATTTCCCGGCGGGGCGATGAAATCGTTCTGCGGGAGCGCCGCGGCACCATGGCACGGGCGTTTGACCTGCTGGCGGGTCTGCCCGAGGACTTGAAGCTTCCTGGGCGGGAGAAGGATAAGCCGCAGAAACGCAAGGGGCTGTAATGGAGGCGCGCTACCTGCTGGACACCAACATCTGCATTTACATCCGGCGAAAAAAACCGGAGAAGGTATTGCGGCGGTTTCGAACGCTCCGGCCGGGGGAGGCGGTTCTTTCCGTGATTACGTTCGGCGAATTGGTGTACGGGGCGGAGAAGAGTGCGCAGCGCGGGGCGGCGCTGGAACTGTTGAATGATCGGGAACAACGATTTGTGGATTGCGGCGCATGCCAAGGCGGCAGGCCTGACACTGGTAACGAACAATGAGAGAGAGTTCCGGCGCGTGCGCGGATTGAAGGTGCAGAACTGGGCAGTGTAACGGGCCGACGCGCAGGGAAGGATTTAGTCGTCGGCGCGGCGATAGGGAGGTTTTTCCTGCGCGACAGACGGAGCGGGCTTGCCGAACGGCGGATCGTTATTGGCATTGGACGTGGCAGGGTTTGCGATTGCAGGATCTTTCGTACTGCCCGATGGGTCATCCAGTGCGGTGGCATGCTCGAGAACGCGGCGTGCGTATTGAGCGACGCCTTTCACGCCGGAGGCGTAGGCAGGGTTGGGAGCCTTGACGCCACCGTTGTAGGCGCCGGTGGCTTTTTCGACGTCGCCGCCGAAATGATCGAGAAGGCCGCGGAGCAGCAGGCCCGCGTAGGTGGTGAGCACAGCATCATCCACGGAATTCAGGTTTAGCTCGCGCGGAGGCCGCAGACGAGCGGGCAGCTTGGTATTGTCCCGTTTGTCCTTCAGATAAAGCTGGTGGGCGGCACGGAGCGTTTCGCGCGTGATTTGCCAAGTGCCGATGGCGTAGTTGCTGACCATGACGCGCTTACGGCCACGGCGGAGA
>WNFT01002484.1_pt1 | contig 16953 bp, 15 predicted proteins | sample 5400191 | NCBI WGS metagenome assembly WNFT01 (sample SAMN13153359, study PRJNA577476) | soil metagenome | isolation source: 80 cm saprolite under Madrone tree | place: USA:California | collected 2016-06-14 | reverse complement strand
ATAACGGGCTGCTGTTCCTGCCGCTCGACGGCGTGCGCGACACGACTCAGCACATCATTATGGCCCAGCCGTTTCTCGGACCGCTTGCCGCCGATCCAAGCCTGCGCGGCATCATGGACGGTTTGTCCACAGCGCTTGTTGGGGTCGAAAACAACGCGGCCAATCTTGAAGATCTTGCCCGGCCTGTGTCGGCTTTTTCCGATACGTTGGAAAAGACGACGGCCGGCCGTTCCGCCTTCCTGTCCTGGCAAGCCCTGATTAGCGGCGTCTCCCCGACGACGCGGGAGACTCGCCGTCTCATCGAGGTTCAAGCAGCCCTTGATTACAGTAGACTGGCCCCTTGCCGACGAGGAATTCGCCACGCTCCTCGACCACGTCGAGTTGCTCATCGCTTTGATGATGTCGGCGATTCTGCTGATGTTATGGCTCGCGGTACGTTCGCCGAAGATCATCGTCGCGATCTTGGTGACGCTCTTTGCCGGATTGGCGATCACGACCGCGCTCGGACTTGCCGTGATCGGCACGTTCAACCTCCTGTCGGTCGCTTTCATTCCGCTTTTTGTCGGCATCGGGGTCGATTTCGGCATCCAATATTCCGTGCGCTACCGCGCCGAGCGCCATGCTCTCAAGGATCTCGAAGCGGCCTTGCTGAGTGCGGGCGCGAGCATGGGCCCGCCGTTGACGGTTGCTGCCGCGGCGACGGCGGCCTGCTTCTTTTCGCTCACGCCGACCGATTACGCAGGCTTGGCCCAGCTCGGTTTCATCGCCGGCAGCGGCATGATCATCGCGTTTCTCTTAAGCGGGACGCTGCTCCCGGCGCTCATCAAGCTGCTCAAGCCCAAGGCCGAGGAGGCGGAGATCGGATTCGCGCGGCTGGCGTTTTTGGATCGCTTCCTCCACCGGAGGCAGTGCGAAATTCTTGCCTCCACTTCCATCCTGGTGGCGATCGGATTGTCGCTGCTCCCGTTTCTTTCGTTCAACGCCGATCCGCTCGACCTTCGCAGCCAACGCACCGAATCTGTGGCGAGTTTGCTCGATCTCATGAAGGATCCCGATACGTCGCCGAACACAATTGATATTTTGGTGCCCTCGCTCGCCTCCGCCGACGAAATGTCCAGCGGCGGAGGCTGCGCGGCGTTTGGCCGACAGGTTGGAGCAGCTGGAGAAAGCGGACAGTGCGGTGGTTTCCTTGACGGACGCCGCTCTTGTGCCCGGTCTGAACACCGTGCTCATGCAACTGCGCGCGGTCCTCGCCCCGCAGCCGGTGAACGCCGAAATCTTGCCGGCGGATTTGAGGCGCGAGTGGGTCGCGCCGGACGGACGAGCGCGCGTGCAAGCCTTCATGAAAGGCGATGCCAATGACGATGACACAGTGCAGAAATTTGCCGACGCCGTTCGCAGGCTGGCTCCGAACGCGACCGGAGCACCGATCTCGACGCAGGAATCGGGCCGCACCGTCGTCAGCGCTTTCGTGCGTGCGGGCATTCTCTCGCTCTTCGCGATGGCGATGCTTCTCGCGATCACTTTGCGCAAATTCAAGGACGTCGTCTTGACGCTGATCCCGCTCATAACGATCGGCATCCTGACCTTTGCAACTTGCGTCGTGCTCGGCCTTGAGTTGAACTTTGCCAACATCATCGTTCTTCCGCTTTTGTTCGGCATCGGCGTGGCGTTCAACATCTATTTCATCATGTCATGGCGCGCGGGCGGTCACGACTTTCTGCGGTCGAGCCTGACCCGGGCCGTCGTCTTCAGCGCCGCTACGACGGCGTCGGGTTTCGGGATGCTCTGGCTCTCCAGCCATCCCGGAACCGCGAGCATGGGAGAGTTGCTGTCGATCTCGCTCTTTTGGACGTTGGTAACGACGCTGTTCTTCCTGCCGGCGCTGCTTGAATCCGCATCGCCGCGGTGATCAGTCGCCGCTCATCTGCTTGTCGACAAGCTCATTGATCTTCTTGATCAGGCCCGACGGACCGGAGCTCGTCACGGTTGAGGAAAAATCCGACCGACGGAGCGCGAGCTGGCTCACATATCCGTTCAGATAGACGTCTACGATCTTCCATTTGTCGCCGACCAGGTGCATCCGATAATTGAACGGCACCGTCGAGCGGTCGGAGCCAACCAATTTCGACTCGACGACCTTGTCTTCATTGCGCAATTTCACCATCGGGTCGACGACGAATTGCTCGCCTTCGAACTTGGCGAAATTCTTCGCATAATTCGCAACCGTCATGCGGCCGAACGCCTCGACGATAGCCTTCTGATCCGTCTCCGAGATCGAGGACCAGGAAGGCCCGACCGATAACCGCGCCATCGCCGCGAGGTCGAAAATATCCTGGGCAATCGGCGTGAGTTGCCGATACCGACCCTGCAAGCCCAATTCACGTCCGTTCTTCATCGCATCGATCAACGCGGCGTAGAAGAACTCGATCCGGCGAGCGGCGGGATCGAAGGCCGCATCGGCCGCGCGCAACGCCGGAGTCGATAGCGCCATCAGGAAAGCAATCGTCAAGCTCAATGCATATCTTATCATCTTCAGGCCTTACGCAGCTTCGCTACTGAATTTAGGCGGTTAGAGACGCAACGTCGCCCTCGCGGCCGAGAATCGAAAGGGCGGCGGCGACGATGGATTTGGAGTCGAGCTGGGCCGCTGCATACATGCGCTCGGGCGTATCCTGATCCTGGAAGCGGTCGGGGAGCACCAGCGTGCGGATTTTCAAGCCGTTGTCCAAGAGGCCGTCCCAGGCGCAGAAGTGCAGCACATGCGCTCCGAAGCCGCCAATAGCGCCTTCTTCGATCGTCAACAACACTTCGTGATTTTGCGCGAGCAGGCGAACGAGATCGGTATCCAAGGGCTTGGCAAACCGCGCATCGGCTACGGTGGTCGACAATCCGTAAGTGGTAAAACGGTCCGCCGCTTTCAAACATTCCGACAGCCTCGCCCCGAAATTCAATATCGCAACAGAGGAGCCTTCGCGGAGGATGCGCCCCTTGCCGATCGCGAGCGGCGAGCCGCGCTCCGGTAACGGTACACCCACGCCCTCGCCGCGCGGATAGCGGAAGGCCGATGGCCGGTCGTCGATCGTACGGGCGGTCGCCACCATATGCATGAGTTCCGCTTCGTCGGCCGCCGCCATCACGACGAAACCCGGCAGGGTCGCGAGATAAGCCACGTCGAACGCGCCCGCATGCGTAGGTCCGTCCGCGCCGACGAGCCCCGCGCGGTCGATCGCAAAGCGCACCGGAAGGGACTGTATCGCCACGTCGTGAACCACCTGATCGTATGCGCGCTGCAGGAAAGTCGAATAGATCGCCACATAGGGCTTGAAGCCTTCCGCTGCCAGTCCCGCCGCAAACGTCACCGCGTGCTGTTCGGCTATGCCCACATCGAAGCAGCGGCCCGGAAAGCGGTTGGCAAAGAGATCGAGCCCCGTTCCCGACGGCATCGCTGCGGTAACCGCGACGATCTTCTCATCCCGCTCGGCTTCGGCGATTAGGCCCTGAGCGAACACCCTTGTATAGCTCGGCGGACCCGGAGCGCCTTTCTTCTGCTCCCCCGTCAGAACATTGAACTTCGAAACGCCGTGATATTTGTCGTCCGAGACCTCCGCCGGTCCGTATCCCTTGCCCTTATTGGTCACCACATGCACGAGCATCGGACCGTTGTCGGTGTCGCGCACGTTTTCCAGCACCGGGATCAAATGGTCGAGATTGTGCCCATCGATCGGCCCGACATAGAAGAAACCGAGCTCCTCGAAAAGCGTGCCCCCCATCCAAAAACCACGGGCATATTCCTCGGCGCGATGCGCCGCCACCTGCAGCAGCCGCGGGAAACGCTTCACCATCCGCTTCAGGAAATAGCGAACGCCGCGATAGGACCGGCCCGATACCAATCGCGCCAGATACGCGCTCATCGCGCCTACGGGGGGCGCAATCGACATGTCGTTGTCGTTCAGGATCACGATCAGCCGAGCTCCGAGCCCGCCCGCGTTGTTCATCGCCTCATAGGCCATGCCCGCGCTCATCGCTCCATCGCCGATCACGCAGACGACATTGTGATTCTCGCCCGCAAGATCACGCGCCGCCGCAAAGCCAAGCCCCGCCGAAATCGATGTCGAGGAATGCGCCGCTCCAAACGTGTCGTAAACGCTCTCCGTCCGCTTGGTAAAACCGGAAAGTCCCCCGCCCTGACGCAGCGTCCTCATCCGCCCGCGTCGTCCCGTCAGGATCTTGTGGGGATAGGATTGATGTCCGACGTCCCAGATCAGCTTGTCCCGCGGCGTGTCGAATACACGATGCAGCGCCACCGTCAGCTCGACGACGCCAAGACCGGCGCCCAGATGCCCGCCGGTCGCGGAGACGACGTCGATAAGCTCCTGGCGCAATTCGTCGGCAACTTGTCTAAGCTGACGTCCGTCCAAGGTCCGCAAAGCACTGGGCATGTCGATCTGGTCGAGTAACGGCGTCTTGGAAGGTGATGTCATTAAGGCCTCTTATCGTACGTTCGCCGTACCGCTTTTATCGACGCTTAGGATTCGCGATCAAGCAGGAAAAACGGAAGCTCCTTGAGAAGGTCTGCTTTATCGCCGTAGTATTCGAGCACGCTCGCCGCGCTTCTTGCCAATCTCGCCGCTTCATTCCTTGCACCGTCGACACCAAGGATCGATACGAGGGTCGCTTTGCCCTGCCGTTGATCCTTGCCGACGGCCTTTCCCGTCTGCTCGCGCGTACCTACGATATCGAGAAGATCGTCGGTAATTTGATAGAGGAGGCCGAAATCGCGCGCATAATCGCGCATCCTCTCGTGGTCCGATTCGCGGGACCGTGCGAGGATCGCGCCCGCCTCGCAGGAAAATTCGAACAGCGCGCCGGTCTTCATCCGTTGCAGAGCGACAACATCGCCGGCATCGAACGGCTGATTCGCCGCTTCGATGTCGATCATCTGACCGCCGATCATGCCCGCGTTGCCTGCGGCCTTCGCGAGCTTTGCAACCAACTGGCAGCGGACCTCCGCAGAGGGATGTGTCTCAGGCTGCGAGAGTATCTCGAATGCGATTGTGAGAAGCGCGTCGCCGGCGAGCACGGCGGTCGCCTCATCGAACGCCACATGCGTGGTTGGCCGCCCGCGACGAAGATCGTCGTCGTCCATGCACGGCAGGTCATCATGGACGAGCGAGTACGTGTGCAGCGCCTCAATGGCCGCGGCCACGCTGAGCGCTCGCGGATGGTCCACGCCGAACAGCCCCGCGCAGCTCAAGACAAGCAGCGGCCGCAGACGTTTGCCGCCGGCGAAAACCGCGTAGCGCATCGCTTCGTGTACGCGTCGATGAAGACCATGGGGCTTCGGCAAAACCAGTTCCAGAGTTGCTTCAACCTCGCGCGCAACCACAGCCATCTCGGCCTGCACGCGGGCAAACCGCCGTGGCCGCGGCGCTGCGCCTTCGTCAAATGCCAAGTCTGCCAAATCAGACATGAAGCTTCTTGGACGGAATCCCGGTGGAAATGCAAGCGACGGTTCGTTGGCCGCCTCACCCCGAAAATCGGGGCGCCCCCGGCAGCCGGCTTATCTTTTCACCCGATCGGTCGGATTGCAAACCGTCGCGAAGCTTTGCCGCACGGTGGTCACAAAATACTCTGGTCGCGCCCTCGGTGAATCGTATGCGTGCCTTGTCGGTTGAATCATTGTAATGCCGCGGCAAGGATCAAAGCCAACATCCGCTGCAACCGCCTCTTGAATCGACGGGGCTTCTGCGGGATGGTCATATGATTATGCTTATACCCGATCATGGACTGAGGGAGTTCAACCCGCCCGTTCTGTGCGTGGCAGGAGTGGACCTTCGGTCGGGAGCAGTCCGGGGCCGCGACGCTCTTCGGCCGTCGCGGGATATGATGAAATGATGCGCGTCGTACTTGCCCAACCTCGCGGCTTTTGCGCCGGCGTGGTGCGCGCCATCGACATCGTTGAACGAGCGCTGGAGAAGACCGGTCAGCCCGTCTTTGTGCGCCATGAAATCGTCCACAATCAGCATGTCGTCGGTGACCTCAAGAAGAAGGGAGCCCATTTCGTCGAGGAATTGAGCGAGATTCCGGATGGCGCCTTGACGGTGTTCAGCGCCCATGGCGTTTCGCAATCCGTCATAAGCGAGGCTAAATCGCGCGGGTTGCCGGTGATCGATGCAACCTGCCCGTTGGTTTCGAAGGTGCATTCCCAGGCTAAGCGATACGTTGGCCACGGCCGTGCATTGATCCTGATCGGTCACCGCGGGCACCCTGAGGTCGAAGGAACCATGGGACAGGCGGGAGCGGAAGTGCATCTGGTTTCGTCGAAGGAGGACGTAGAAAGGCTGCATCTGGCGCGCGACCTCCCGATCGCCTACGTCACTCAAACCACGCTGAGCATCGATGACACGCGTGGGATCATCGCCGCCTTGAAGGAACGGTTCAGCGACATCGTGGGCCCTCAGATCTCGGACATCTGTTATGCCACGCAAAATCGTCAGTTGGCAGTTCGCGAACTTTGCAAGATTTCAGATCTCATTCTTGTCGTCGGCTCGAAGAACAGCTCCAATTCGAATCGCTTGCGTGAAATCGGCGTCGAGGAGGGCATCCCTTGCCATCTCGTTGCCGATGGCTCCGAGCTCGATCCGGGCTGGTTGACCGGCAAGGAGGTCATCGGCCTGACCGCCGGTGCGTCCGCGCCTGAAGCGCTTGTGCTCGACGTGATCGATGCTATACGGCGTATGGTCGGAGACGTCGACGTGTCCCAGATGGACGGGATCCAGGAGCATGTCGAATTCCGGCTTCCGGCCGAGCTTAGAGCATAGGTTCTGCTGCCCGTAACTTTGAAGGCGATACTCCCTTGGGAATTCCGGTTTCACACGCGTTTCGCATCGGAGCCTACGTCCTCAGGCAGCACGTGAGCGGCCGAGAACGGTATCCTTTGGTGCTGATGCTGGAGCCTCTATTCCGCTGCAATCTGGCCTGCGCCGGTTGCGGCAAGATCGATTATCCGGACGAAATTCTCAATCAGCGCTTGAGCGTCGACGCGTGCATGAAGGCCATCGACGAATGCGGCGCGCCGGTGGTCTCGATCGCCGGGGGCGAGCCTCTTCTGCATCGCGACATGCCGGAGATCGTGCGCGGGTTTCTTGCGCGCAGGAAAATCGTAATCCTGTGCACCAATGCGCTTCTCCTGGCGAAGAAGATCGATCAGTACCGGCCCCACCCGGACTTCAACTGGTCGATCCACCTCGATGGCGACAAGGAGATGCACGACAAATCGGTCTGCCAGGAGGGCGTTTACGAGAAGGCGGTCGAGGCGATCAAGCTCGCCAAAGCCAAGGGCTTCCGCGTCAGCATCAACTGCACGCTTTTCAACAGCGCGTCGCCCGAGCGCATGGCCCGATTTTTCGACGAAATGAAACAGCTAGGGCTAGATGGCATCACCGTTTCGCCCGGCTACGCCTATGAGCGCGCGCCCGACCAGGAACATTTTCTCAACCGCGCAAAGACCAAGCAGCTGTTCCGCGGAATCCTGTCGCGCGGGCGCGGCGGAAAAAGCTGGCCGTTTACGCAATCGGCTCTGTTCCTCGATTTTCTCGCTGGAAATCAAACCTACCGCTGCACGCCTTGGGGCAATCCCACGCGCACGGTGTTCGGTTGGCAGCGTCCCTGCTATCTCTTGGGCGAGGGCTATGCCGAGACTTTCAAGGAGCTGATGGAGGAGACCGATTGGGACTCCTACGGCGTCGGCAATTACGAGAAATGTGCCAATTGCATGGTCCACAGCGGCTTTGAGGCAACCGCTGTCGTCGACAGCGTCAGGCGGCCGCTGGCCGCGCTTAAGGCGACCATCAGAGGCGCGCGCGTCGATGGTCCGATGGCGCCCGAGGTACCGCTCGACAAGCAGCGCCCCGCCGAATTCGTGTTTTCAGCGCATGTCGAGCGCAGACTGGCGGCTATCCGGTCCGGCGAGACGAAACCCCAGCGCATTGCGGCAGCGGAGTAGCGCGTCGAACGCCATCCTTGACTCGCGCGCTGTTCTCAACAGTCCCGGTATCTGGCGCGGCTCCGCCAGCAGCGCTTTCAGAACGGCGCGATAGTTCACCTTTCCCTCGCTGGTCAAAGCCGTCAAGACGAACAGCGGCAGCCGGCGGTCCGCCGGGTCCGAGACGGTGCGCAAAACGGCGAAGGGAATCCGATGCAACGCGGCAAGCCGCGCCACGACATGACACTCCATGTCGACGACGTGGGCCGCCGTCGCGCGGAACAAAGCCGCCTTGTCGTCTTCGCCGGAGACGATCGCATCCGTGCCGGTTACGGGCGCCACGGTCGCAAAGGGCACGCGTGCGGACATGCGCGTCGTCCAGGCGGCATCGGAGGAAAAACGCTCGCCGCCCATTACGACCTCGGAGCCAATGACGCAATCGCCCGGCTTCAACGACGGTGCAAGCCCGCCCGCGATGCCGATGCTGATAATTCCATCCACACCTTCCGCAATTGCGCGCTCAAGTTTCTTGTGCAGCAGCAAAGAATTGCCCCCGGCGGTTATGGTCCTTACACCCGGCCCCGCGACGATCCGGGCCTCGCGCAAAAGACCGGTCGCCGCGACAATCATCACAGACCGTGAACGACCCGGCGCGAATTGCCGGATTTCAATTTCCTGTAGCGGGCCAAAGCCCAAAGCGGAAAGAATTTCGCGTAGCCGTGATAGCGCAAATAGAAGACGCGCGGAAAACCACCGCCGGTGTAATGGTCCTGAGACCAGAGCCCCTCGCGGGTTTGGCTTTTTCTCAAGAATCGGACACCCCGCACAACAGCGTGATGATCCGCTTTGCCCGCCGCCATGAGGGCGAGAAGCGCCCACGCCGTCTGCGACGCTGTCGAGGGAGCCGGCTCGTGACCGGCATAGTCGAGCCGGTAGCTGCTGCAATCTTCGCCCCAGCCGCCATCCGCATTCTGGATCGAGATCAGCCACTCTGCGCCTCGGTGCATCATCGGATCGTCGAAGGGAATCCTCGCTCCATTCAACGCTGCGAGCGCCGACCATGTGCCGTATATATAATTGACGCCCCAGCGGCCGAACCAGCTCCCATCCGCTTCTTGAACCTCCCGCAAATAAGCGAGCGCCGCCGACATTGCAGGGTCGTTCGCATCGGCGCCGAGTTGGGCCAGCATGCCGATGCAACGGGCCGTGACATCCGCCGTGGGTGGGTCGAGCAAGGCGCCATGATCGGCGAACGGGATGTTGTTCAGGTAATAATAGGTATTGTCGGCGTCGAACGCGCCCCAGCCGCCATTCTTGCTTTGCAGACCCGCGACCCACTCCCGGCCACGCGCTATAGCCTCGTGATAATCGTTGCCGCGGTGAAGCTCGCTCCGCGCCCGGTCGAGTCCCATCACCACCACGGCCGTATCGTCGACGTCCGGATAGTGTGCATTGCTGTACTGGAAAGCCCAGCCGCCGGGACGAACGGACGGGCGCTCCACCGCCCAATCGCCTTTCACGTCCAGAACTTGGCGCGCCAGGAGCCAATCGTGTCCGCGATTTACGGCCGCGGCGGTCTCCGCGCCGCCAACATCCATCAGCGTGTGACAGACAAGAGCGGTATCCCACACCGGAGAGACGCAAGGCTGACAATAGGCTTCGGCTTCCTTCATTACCAAGAGCTTTGAGACGGCATCACGGGCGATAGCGCGTTCCGGATGGTCCGGCGGATAGGCGAGCGCGTCATACATCATGACGCTGTTGGCCATTGCCGGGTAGATTGCGCCGAGCCCATCATCGCCGTTCAGCCGTTCGGAAACGAAGGCGACACAGGCCTCGATTGCGCGCTGTCGCAGGCGCTTCGGCCACAAAGGCTCGACGAGTTTCATTGCACGGTCGAGAGCGCCGAAGAAGAACGCCCAATAGCGACTCTGATGCGGCGCGCGGCGCGCGGCCGGTGAATGACCCGACGCAAACAATTCGCGGATATGGATTTGCCGCGGGTTGCGCGCCGCCGGGCGCAAGGTGCTTAAAACCAGCAGCGGGACCAATACCGTCCGCGCCCAATACGACATCTTCGACAGATGCACCGGAAACCATCTTGGCAACAGGATAAGCTCGACCGGGATCGTCGGGACGGCATCCCAAGGATGCTCGCCATAAAGTGCCAGCAGAATGCGGGTGAAGACATTCGCTTTGTCGGCGCCGCCGCGGGCCAACACCGCATCGCGCGCTTGCGCCATATGGGGCGCATCCGGCGGGTCGCCAATCATTTTCAAGGCGAAATACGCCTTGACGGTTGCGCTGATATCGAAGGCTCCGCCATGAAACAGGGGCCAGCCGCCATCGGCCCCGCGCGTGCGGCGCAAGTAGGCACCGATCTTTCGTTCAAGCTCAAGATCGGGCATTTCACCCAAATAGTGGACCAACAGAACATACTCCGACGGAATGGTGACGTCCGCTTCCAGCTCGAAAACCCAATGGCCGTCTTGGCGCTGTTGGCGCAGAAGCGCGGCACTGGCGGCGTGAATGACGCCGTCGAGGTCGAGATCGGCGGTATTTTCGACGTCTGAATCGGTCATGCCACTGTGTTGCGCCGCTGAAAGATCTGTCATGCAACCATGCGGGCGAGAGCAAGTTTCGCCGCCCGTTGGCCGGAACGTACCGCCCCTTCGATAGTGGCGGGAAGACCGGTATCGGTCCAATCGCCGGCAAGAAAGAAATTAGCCCACCGCGTCGTGGCGGCCGGCCGTTTCCTTTGTTGCTCCGGCGTTGCCGCGAAGGTCGCGCGCCGCTCCTTCACGATCTGCCACGCGGGCATGTCTGCGGGAAGGCCGCACACCTTCGCAACGTCCCGCCAACAGAGCACGGCAAGTTCCTCGCGGTCCTTTTCGATCAGCCGGTCGGCATTGCTGATCGTGACGGAAATCCGGTCGGGAAAGGCGAATATCCACTCGCTGGTTCCGCCGATGACGCCGGTGATCGGCGCGGTTCCCGTGGGCGGCGCGATCTTAAAATGTCCGCTCACGATGCCATGGAATGCATCCGGCACGGCAATGTCCGGCACAAGCGATTGGGCTGCCCAAGGAGGTACCGCGAGAATGACGCTGCCTTTCTCCGGCACGGGCAATTTCGCGTCGGCGAGCTCAAGTTCCTTCACCGCAGAGCCATCGAATTTAAGACCGCGGAGGCGCTGTCCGAAACGCACCGCGCCGCCCCGTTCCCTCACGAACGCGATAGCGGGATCGACGAAAGCCGCGCCGAGCGTCGGCGAGGCGATGCGCGGCCGGCAAGCCCCGCCGCCTTTGGCAAGCGTCTCGCGCAGGATCGTCGCAACGAGCGCGGCCGATGCTGTCTCGGGCTCCGTATTCAACGCCGCAAGCAAGAGAGGATGGACGAGTTTCTGCCACAGCGCGGCGCTGCAGGCGGGTTGTGCGAGCGCTGTCCCGTCTCTGCCGTGCCGTATCAACTTTGCGATCGCGAGATAATCGATGGCGCGCGTGCCTGGTACGCGGCGTTTGGGATCGAGAGTCCACCAGGGCACGGACCCATCGTTCGGCTTGAGCGTCCAGCGCTCGTCCGTTCCGACATCGACGAACGCATACTCGGCTTTCTTCGAGCTCAGAAAATTTTCCTGCGTGCCGATCGTGCGCAAATAATCCTGAACGGCGGCGTTGCCGGACAGGATCAGATGATTGCCGTTATCGATCGTCTGGCCCAATGCCGCATCGTAATAGGAGCGGCAGCGGCCCCCGGCGAAACCGGCGGCCTCGATAATTTCGGCGCGAACGCCGGCCGCGGCAAGTGCCACCGCAGCCGAAAGTCCGGACAGTCCCGCGCCCACGATATAGACGGGGGCGGATTTCATCCCGCCAGCCCGTAACGAAGCACAATCAAAAGAAGCTCCCCCCGGCCGATCCGTGCGCGCCGGCGCGGCGGCGCCCAACCCGCCATTTCCATCTTGGCGAGCAATCGCGAGTAAACCGCGGCCATGAGGCGGGGCGCGCGCAACAATCCGCGGGGCCGGGCCCGCAACACCAAATCCGCGCTCTGGTAGTGTCCGTGCGCCATGCGGGCGATGGCGCGGCACGCCCTGTCGACGGCGGGATTGGCGATAATCGCCGCGGGATCACGGGTGCGGATTTCGGCTTCGTCGAGAAATTCGCGCGGAAGATAAACCCGGCCGACCGCCGCATCCTCATCGACGTCGCGCAGGATGTTGGTCAATTGCAGCGCCCTGCCGAGTTGTCGGGCAAGCTCGAAACCCGGCTGCTCCTCCATGCCGAAGATCCTGATGGAGAGGCGCCCCACGGCACTGGCGACCCGCTCGCAATAGAGGTCGAGAGTGGCAAGATCCGGCGCGCGAATATCCTCGACCACGTCCATTTCCATGCCGTCGATGATCGTGAGGAAGTCTTGCTTGCGCAACCCAAAGCGCTGGACGGCGCTTAAAAGAAACGCTGCCCGCGGAGATGGCGAGCCGCAATAGAGCGCCTCGATGTCCCGGCGCCAATTGTCGAGCTCGGCGCGGCGCGCGTCACGCGGGGCATCGGTCTCGTCGGCGATATCGTCGACGGCACGGCTGAAAGCGTAGATGGCGAACATCGCTTCGCGCTCGGCTTTGGGCAATATCCGCATACCGGCATAGAACGAGCTGCCCGAGGCGCGTGTCTTAGCTTGCTGCGATTCAACGGCTGCTTCGCTCATACCGCGACGCCTATCGCCGTTCGTCGGCGGTTGCGGTTCGCGACTCTTTGCGACCGCGGGTGGCGACAAATCGGAACACAGCGGGAATCGCGAGCAGCAGCACGCCGCTCTTGCGGTGATGGACCCGCTCCGATAGCGGATCGCGTTGAATGAGCCGGCTGTCGAGATCCTCCGCGAGAGCCTGAATGACGCTGACTTCGCAGGCCAGTCTGCCGTCTCGGATCTGCGCCGAAAAGGGTCTGGCGCGAACGAGCAAATCCCGCGTCTTCTGCGCCATGGCGGCGATGATGCCGCGCAACGCGGGAGAAGCTCGCGCGTCTCCCAGTGCGTCGGGAGCTATGCCGGCGCCGGAAAATGCATCCAGCGGAATGTAGACACGGTTGAGGTTGCGATAATCCTTTGCACAATCCTGCAAGTGATTGATCACCTGCAGCGCGGCGCAGAGCGCGTCCGATGCCGGCCATGTCGAACGCGATTCGCCGTGCACATCGAGCACGAAACGGCCGACGGGCATCGCCGAAACGCGGCAATAATCCATCAGATCGTCCCAGTCGCGATAACGAAGTTTCGTCACGTCGCGGCTAAAGGCCTCCAGCAGGTCGAGAGCATGTTGCGGCGCGAGGTCTCTCGCGGCAAGCACGGTGCGCAGCGCCGTCGCCGCGGGAACCGTCTCGGCCTCGCCGAGAAGAGTGCGGCGCATCTCGTTGAGGAGGCCGAGTTTCTCGTCCGCGCCGGCCGTCGCATGGTCGGCGACATCATCCGCTGCTCGGGCAAAACGATAGAACCCGAGAATAACGGCCCGATGGCGCGGATGAATCAGGAACGATGCAACGGGGAAATTCTCGTCGTGCGAGCCTTTTCCCGAGCCGAGCTCTGCTACGGCGCGCATCATGTCTGCTTCATCGCTTGAATGCGGCCTTTCCAAATGCCGCCGCGCCCGCTCCAGAATTGGATCGCGGAGCTGAGGGTGAACGCCGTGTAGAAGAGCGCAATGAACGGAAGTGCCACGCCCCAAAGCGGCGTCAGCCGGTAGAAGCGCAACATCGGCTGGAAGGACACCGCCATGCACAACCAGACCAAAGCAGCGACGGCGCGCGCCTCTCCTGCTCCCAGGAGGAGAACAAGAGGCGCCACGGCAAACGTCGCTGCCATGCCTGCAATCGTTCCGACGAGGCGCGCCGTCGAATAGTCGAGCTCCGCGAAGGCGGAACGCGCCACCATCCGCTCGACGTCGCGGACCCGCTGGTAACCGCGCAGGCTGGTGGCGCGCTCCGTCAGTCCGAGCCAGATCGCGCCCTCCGCCTTCAGGCGGCGGCCCAAGGCGCAATCGTCGATGATCTCGTGTCGCACCGAGTCGATGCCACCCGCTCTTTCCAGGGCTTCGCGCCGGACCAAGATGCAGCCGCCGGCAGCGGCGGCGACCGGTACGTCCCGGCTATTCACCCAGGAAAACGGAAAGAGCATCTCGAAGAAATAGGCGAAGGCTGGAATGAGCAGACGTTCGGCGAAGCTCTCGCAGCGCAATTTTGCCATAAGCGAAACCATGACGAGATTGTCGCGCTCCAGCCGCTCGACAAGGCGCCGAAGATTATCCGGCGAATGGACGATATCGGCATCCGTGAACCAGAAGAAGTCAGGCGGTTGCGCCGCGTTGGCGCGCCCGATGCCCTGGTTCAAGGCCCAAAGCTTTCCCGTCCAGCCCGAGGGCCGTTCGACGCCGCGCAGGATTTCCAAGCGTCCGCTCGAATTGAGGGCGCGTGCGGCTTCCGCCGTTCCGTCGCTGCTTTGATCGTCCACCACGACGATGCGCAACTCGCCGGCGTAGTCCTGCGCGAGCAGGCTGCCGACGGAACGCGTGATCACGTCGGCTTCGTCGCGTGCTGGAATGACCGCAGTCACCGACGGCCATGCTGCGACCGCGGGCGCGCTGGCACCGACATCGTCGCGCTCGCGCGCCAGCCAGAATCCGCCGCGACATGCGAGGAGATAGCTCCAGATCGCGAGCGCGATGAGACTGAGGATCATTGGCAGACTCATTTTAGGTACCCGCGTTGCCGAAACCAATCGATGGCATCGGCAATTCCGAGCGCATAGGGCCGCGCGCGGTATCCGAGCTCGCGTTCGGCTTTGAGCGAGCTGAAGAACATATGATGCTTCGCCATCTTGAGTCCGTCGGCGGTAATGAAAGGCTCTCTGCCCGTCAGCCTCGCAACGGCTTCGGCCGCGTAAGCGATGGGGAAAAGCGGCGTCCGCGGCAATCTTAATCGGGGCGGCCGCCGGCCCGCCAGCGGTGCGATAACCGCCAGCATGTCCTTGAGCGTTACGTTCTGGCCGCCCAGGATGTAGCTTTGGCCGATCCGGCCGCGTTCGAGGGCCAGCCTATGGCCCTCCGCAACGTCGTCGACATGGACGAAATTCAAGCCCGTATCGATGAAGGCCGGCACGCGGCCCATGGCGGCCTCGACAATGAGGCGACCGGTCGGCGTAGGCTTGACGTCGCGCGGTCCGACAGGCGTGGAGGGATTGACGATGACCGCCGGCAGACCTTCATTGGCGATCATCGCCTCGACCAACCGCTCGGCGGCGACTTTGCTCTGCTTGTAGGCACCGACGGCTTCGCTTTCCGCCAAACGCGCGCTTTCATCGGCTTCGCCCCCGGCTCGTGGCTTCAACGTCGCGACGCTGCTGGTGTAGACGATCCGTTCAACACCGCACGCCCGCGCGGCGCTCATCACAGTACGCGTGCCCTCGAGATTGTTGCGGACGATCTCGCGGGGATCCCTCGCCCAAAGCCGATAGTCGGCGGCGATGTGAAAAAGATAGCGGACATCTTTTAGCGCATGGACAACGTATTGCTTGTCCAACATGTCGCCCTCGACGATCTCGCAAGCAATACCCGCGAGATTTGTCCGTGGGCTCGAGGGGCGGGCAAGCACGCGAAGATCAAAGCCACGTTCTGCGATCGCTCCGGCCACCGCCGAGCCGACAAAGCCCGTGCCCCCGGTGACGAGTATGCGGTCGCCACTTGTCATGCGCTGTCCATTTCAGCTTTTGAGATAATTCGCATCCTTAGCTCGCGGAGCCAGAGCATGTCGTCCCTCAATCGCCTGCCACGTCAAGAGCGCGGGTGCGCCGATCGCAATGTCGCGAGCGCGCTTCAAGAGTGACACCGCGAGGCCGATTTCAGGCCCTAAGCCCAGCAGCGGCGCAAGTACGGCATAGGCGGCCTCCTGTACGCCCAAGGCACTCGGCACAGCGAAGGCCGCGCTCCGCAGCGCGCAAATAAGCGCCTCCAGGGCGATAACGGTGCCCACTCCCGCATGGATGCCGATGAGCCTAAGGGCAAGCCAGGTCGCCATCGCACTGGCGATCCAGCCGGCAAAATGCACGACCATGGATGCAGCGACCCGCAAAGGTGTGCGGTGAATCGCCTCGAGCGCGGCGGCGAACGCGGTCGCGTGTGAAAGCGTTTGCGGGAGCCACCGTAGCGCGAGCTTTTCCGTGATCCACATCCCACGCCGCTGCAGGAAGAGAAAAATTCCGCCCGCTACGCCGGTAACGATGAGGCCTACGATCAAGGCGCCGGTCAGTGAGGCCGTGAAGGAGGTCTGAGGCGCACGTCCTGCCAGAAGCGCAATGCCGAGCGCCACATAGGCGACCTGTGCCATCATTTCCGCCGTTACGTCCACGACGGTGGAGGCGAAGGCCACGGAAGGCGTGAGTCCCCCAAGTATTGCGGCACGCGCGCCGATGACAAACCCGCCGACCTGGGAGAAAGGCAGCAGCTCGGCAGCCGAGTCCCTGACCATGCGGCTCCATATGAGGGTTTTGAGCTGCGCGAAGGATGCTCGCGCAACCAGTATGTGCCAGGCGGTTCCCAAGAGGACGAACAACGCCAGGGCATAGGCGCAGAAGATGGCGAAGCCACCCCATCCGATTGTCAGCGCCGCCGACAAAACCGCATTGAAGCCGACATGGCCGATCAAATACACGGCCAAGCCGGCGCCAAGCGCGGCGATGATGATAAGCCTGAGTTTCATGCGGAGCCGCGGCCGAAGCGCATGAAGCGCAACGCAAGCCTCACCAATGGCGGAATGGTCCTCGGTCTTAGGAGACGCCGATCGTAAGCCGCCATGCGCCGGTCGTTTTCGGCGAGGCATATCGTCATCAACTCGGACACATCGATGTCGGCGCCAAGGGCGTTCGCGCCCGTTACCGTGAAGTTGTTATCCTGCGCACCGTTTCCGACATCGCGGGCA
>WNFT01002119.1_pt1 | contig 16954 bp, 17 predicted proteins | sample 5400191 | NCBI WGS metagenome assembly WNFT01 (sample SAMN13153359, study PRJNA577476) | soil metagenome | isolation source: 80 cm saprolite under Madrone tree | place: USA:California | collected 2016-06-14 | reverse complement strand
TGCTGCTCGATGTGGAAGGGTTGATCGAGGCGCCAAAATGAGGTGAGCGGCGACAGGTCTGGATCGAGCGAGCGAAGATGAACGGGCTAATTTTCGCTTTCAGCCGAAGGACGTCGAAGGGGTGATCATTTACCGAAGGCTCGTACCCTGGGTTGAGTTCAACGCCTCCGGCGTGTTACTTCTTCTTTGCATCGCCGCCTGGACGGCTGCTGCACAAACCCACGACTACCCCAAAGAAATTCGCGGCTACAAAGTCGAACGCGCGGTCGTTGAAGTAAAGCGATCCGATGCGAAGGAAACAAAGTCCACCGGCGATAAGAGCCAGACTCGTCAGCAGAACTCCGCGAACGCCAACGAACCGGCTGACAACCAAACACGTTCAGACCCTGACACGTTGATTCGATTGGGAAAGCCGCAACTCGCACGAGTCACGCCGCTGGGAGTTACTTTTGAAGTTCCGCTGGTCATCGCGCCGGTGAAGCGGAGCGGCCACGTCGACTTTCTGCTCTTTGAAGCCATGGTCATCAACGGGACATCCGTGGACATTGACGAATATCATCGCGCTTTCGACCTGCCAAACAAACAGCCGCTGACTCTGCGCGAGCCGCTGAGTATCTATCTACATCTTCCCAGCGCGGTACTGGCCGCTGTCGACGAGTGGAGCAATTCGAAAGAGACCTGGCCGGTAACCGGACGCGTCTACGTCTGCGGAAGTTTCAAGCGGAGCATCCTGAGTTTCAAACGATGCGTGCCAGTTGAAATCAACACGACGATGCGAAATCCGTTACCGAACCCCGACTAGTCGGGGTAGCGACCGGGTTATTCCCTCTCCCATTGGGAGAGGGTTAGGGTGAGGGTGCGCAGCATAGCGACCGGATCATTTATCATCTTTCATTTGACGCTTTTCATTTACGATTTTGGCCACGAGCGCGTACCTTTATTCTGTCGTTTGCACAGCTTGACGATCTTCGAAATCAAGGAATCTCGCGTCCAACCGATGGCAAATGAAAAAATGTCAAATGATAAATGGAAAGTGATCACTTCGCCAATGAATAAACCTTCGCGATGTCGGTAAAATAAACCGCACTTGAATCAACGGCAAGATACTTAACCCAACCTGCCTCCCCTTGATCCAACGCTACGACGCCATCTCACACCGTTATGAGTTATACGCGTCCAATATCCTGATAGCTAATCCAAATCTCAATTTGCTGAAACCGCTCTTTCAGCGTTTCCTTGAAATCAGTAAAGAAGGTGTGAACGTCCGGCTCGTCTTCAACATCCACGGTGACGCGAATAAGAAGATCCTCGTACTCCGTGCCCTGCTGTACCCAAAAACCACGCACAGGCTGCGGGTCGAAAGTTGCCCCATGAAATCGGTCGATGAGTTCGTGGCGAGTTTGCTCGAACTTTTCAGGCTCGATGGGAGAGCTGTCGTTATACCGGAGTGGCAGCAGAATCTCGTAGCGCTTTAAGGGCATGGTCAAGTCCAATCTGCTCCAGGACAATATAAGGAATTGCCCGCTGATCCAGAACCTTCAGCCCGGCCTCCGGGATCATGAACTCATCATCAGGCAGGCAAACAACACGCACGCGTTGTATCAGTTGATGAAAGCCGTCCGTGCGGCTCTTATCATTCATGAATCGGATTCGGACCATCTGCATTGTTTTTGCCCTCATCTAATCTGCGCTTATTGTAACCAGTCACAGTTTACTCGGCAACCAAGAGCCGCGAACAAAAGAAGTATGCACGCCGGAATCGGCGCACAAACTTTGGGTTTATTAGTCATTGCCTTATGGCCACGGTTGAAGCGTGCCAAGCAACAACCTGCCATTTGCCTTTGCGCCGAATGTAAACCTTGGTAAATCGCCACTCGTCGTTCACGTCATGTCCTTGAGCGCTGCGCGTCCGTTCCAGCCGGCCCGTTACGACAGCCGCATTATCGTAAACGTGGATGCCGAGGTCCGACGTTTCGTAACGCTCAAACTTGACCTTGCCGGATCGCAAGATGGCGATTGATCTCTGCTTATTCAACACCACCATATCAGTCATCGCCACCACCAGATCATCCGCGCACAGTTGCTCCAAAGCATCAGCGTCAGCTCGGACATAAGCATCATTCCAGACCTTCTCGAGCCGCGTAAGCTCTTGGATGTCCGCTGAAGCGTCAGGCTTTGCGAGTGCGGTCTGAATGAAAATGACAGCCAGAATAGAAAGTGCCCGACAGAATCTGAAATGCATATATCCTCCTCGCAGCGACTAGCGTTTTGAGATTATCCTGGTGATCTCGGTATTGCGGGAGAGTATTGCACGATATTATTTTTTCGCGCTACGCTCAGGGTCAGAATGCGATGAGAACTAAAACTAAGAGAAGACCTACTCACCCCGGCGAGTTGTTGCGCGAGGAAACACTGCCAGCGGCTGGACTAACGCCTTCCGAATTGGCTGCTCAACTCAGGGTGTCTCGTCGCGGGATCAACGAGCTCCTTCGCGAGCGTCGGTCAGTAAATCCTGACTTAGCACATCACCTTGCCCGCGTCTTCAACACCACTCCCGAATTCTGGCTCCGACTTCAGGAAGCCGTGGATATCTGGGATGGCAAGCCTCCCGTGTGATCAAGGCGGCTCACTACGTAAGGAGCTTCGGCTTGATGTCGGTATCTTCGGTGAGGAAAGGCTGAAAACTAGCCGACTCCAATCCGTCGCATTTCTGTCTTACTATCTGCGAGGGATGGAACGGAGGCAATCTGATCAGCCCTTGTATGCCAAAGATCAACTGCATTTCTTAAGGCTTCATCCTCTAGTCTTCCTCGGTATGCTCGTTCGAATTCGCGCTTCCGGGGTACCGTCTCATCAATTGGATCTTCACCAAGTAGCGCAAGCAACCAAGTCTCGATGCTCCATGTCGGAACAAGATTTACAATAAGCTCGCGCTGCTCACGACGCGCTAACCCTGCCTCAGTAAGTGTCAGGTCAAGATCGTCTTTCCTAGATACCCAACCTTGATTGTCTCCGTCACGCATCGAAATTAAGGCAAGGCGCTGATGTCGTTTTTGTCGCAGCAAGTTCACCTCAGATGGGTACCGTGCTCGGACCCAAGCGCCGGCGTCACCTCCACCCAAGGGAGCCGTCTCAAACCTGAATCTAATTTTGCGGAAACCAAGCGAGACTAACAATTCTCTTAAGAATCTTTCGTGCCGCCGATCTTCGGACAGAATGGTTCCGCGAAGCTGCGGCCGATCATTAGCCATCTAAAAGACCTCGCGTGACAAGTTCGGATGCCTTAAGACCGTGGTTACGATCAAAGGGGTTAGAACGTGACCGCGTAGGGCCTCCGTTCGGACGCTCGAATAGTAACGACTCGTCAGCCGCCAAATAGTCAATGACTTCGGGGTGATGAGAGATTAGAAAGAGCTGTCCTTCGCTTCTCATCGCGTCGGCAAGATCCACCAACCACGGTTGGACTAATTGGAGACCAACGTAGTTCTCTGGCTCGTCTAAGAGGAGTGTCCTTCTTCTGCTGTTGGGATCCATGAGAATACAGTACAGAATGATTGTGGCCCGTTCACCATCGGAAAGGTCATCGAAGTCTACTTCATACTTCGTTTCCGGATTTCCAAAGCCGAAGGAGACAACCAGATCACGCTTGCGCCCGTGCTGCCCAGTGCTTATTGTTTTTAGAGTGTGAAATCCGGGCAACGTATCACTCAGTCGTTCGAAAAGCTTGGGTAATCCTTCGGGGCGCTCTTGCGAAAGATGACGGTACCAGGACGCGAAGTTGGAGCCATCCGCGTGAAGCGTCTCAGACTCGCGCAAGCTTTCCCGGCCCACATCGGTGGGGTTAAGTTTGAGAAGCCAGATTTGGGCTAACGACTCAAGGAACCACCGAAGCAAGGTATTCTCTGGACGGGCTTCCAGCTGGGAAAGAAAAGAGCGAGTTCCGCGATATGGGAATTGTGCGCCTAACTTTCCTTCGTTGTTGTGAAGCTTTACGACATCGTTATCATAGAGGAATAGTGGTCGGCCTTCATACGTCACTTGCTCCCGTTGCAGCGCAACGGTTAGTTGATTGAGATCGTGTGAGAGATCGATGGAATATTGGTACACTCCACCGTTTCCTGTGACTTCAAGTTCAATTCGTTGGTTGGATCTTTTGTCCCAACTTGTGCGCGTATGCCACGGAAAGGCGAGATCAATCGCGTACCCCATAACAGCCAGTTGAACAACGCGGTGGACAACTTCGATGAAGGTTGACTTGCCTGCGCCGTTGTTTCCGATGAGCAGGTTCAGCCGGTTTGGCTTAACTTCAAAATTGGTAAAGCACCTGAAGTTATCTATATAAACGCGGGTGATCATCAGTGACTCTCAAAACTTAAAGGTTAACATATCATGACTTTACACACGCTTCATATATTGAACCGATACTTCAGGCCCAATCAACTTTCGGATGCATCGTGTGCCACTTGGTCGCTTGTTCGAACGCCAGCGCGACGCGTAGCGGCGATGCTTCATCATACAAGCCGCCGGTGAACATGATCGCTCGTGGCAGACTTGGCGTGCCCGTGAAACCGCAGGGAACGCAGACCGCTGGATGGCCGGTTAGGTTGGTAATGATCAGGCTCGCGCTGCCGGGCGCGGGCGAAACAAAAACGTCCCACTGCGACATCAGCTTGTCCATTTCGCGCATTAGCAGAACGCGCGCGCGCTGGGCTCGCAAATACTCGACCGCGGGAACGAAGCGTGAAGTGCGAAACGAGTTGGGCCAGTCGCTGGCGTCCTGTCCGGAGAGCTGATTCACTCGCCCATCGCGCGTGATGTCATCGAACGCGGTCGCGGCTTCCGCCGTCAAGATGTAGCGAATGTTCTGCGTGGGAAACTTTGGCAGTTCGATCGGCGTCATCTTCACGCCGGTTTTTTCCAGAGCGCTCAATGCCTCCTTGTACATCGCATTGCGTTGCTCGAATTGTTGTCGCTGCTGATCGGTAGCGTTTGGTTGAGGGGTCGCTTCGAATTCAGTCTTTAAATAGCCGACGCGCAAGCTGCTCAGCGGAGCGTCGGCTGACCAATTGAACGGAGCGTCGCCGACAGTCAGGTCACGCTGATCCGGCCCATAGATCGCATTGAGCGCGGCGGCGCAATCTTCCACGCCGCGACAGATCGGTCCAATCTTGTCCATCGTCCAGCTCAAACCCATCGCTCCGTAGCGACTCGCGCGGCCATAGGTCGGGCGCAAACCGGTCACGCCGCACGTCGACGACGGCGAAACGATTGAGCCGAGCGTTTCAGTGCCGATCGAAAAACCTACGAGGCCCGCGGCGGTCGCCGAGGCGGGACCGGCTGAAGATCCGCTCGATCCGGCGCGATCTTCATTCGGGTTCCACGGATTGCGCGTCACGCCGCCGAACCACTTGGGCCCCTGAGCGAGCGCGCCCATGGATAGCTTTGCCACCAGCACCGCGCCCGCATTACGCAAACGCTCAACGACCGTGGCGTCGTAATCGATCATTTGATCTCGATAAGGCTCGGCGCCCCAGGTTGTTTTGATTCCCTTCGTTGCCAATAAATCTTTTGCGCCCCAAGGGATGCCATGCAACGGCCCACGATACTTGCCACGCTTCAGGTCGTTGTCTGCGTCCTGGGCTTGCTTCATCGCCAAATCTTCGGTAAGCGTAACGATACACAGCAGTTTCGGCCCGTACTTCTTCAGCCGGCCGAGATACATCTTAGTCAGTTCGACTGACGAAACCTTTTTGGTTCGAATCAATTCAGAGAGTTGCGCCACGGTCGCGAAGGCGAGGTCTTCGACCGACTTAAACTGTACCGGCTCGTTCTTACCAAATTTGAATTTCGTCTTTGTGCGCGCGCGCTTGATATGAAATCCCGGCAATGCCGGATGAAAGACTATGGCCGGCTCGGTATCGAGTGGGACATCGATCTTGCGCACGGCTTCGTAGTTGTCCAGATTACTATTGACGCCCCGTAGCGCCATGGTTTCCTGCGCGTCGGTCAACTCAATCCCAATCAACTTCTCGGCGTTGTGCATCATCTCTTTGGTGATGCGTAGAGGCGGCGTTGGTGAAGGTCGCGGTGAAGGTGACGGAGTCGGCATCTGCGCGAGCGCCTTCAACGGTGTCGTTGATACCGCCAGGCCCGCAGCGCCGGCGGCCGGAAGAAGTTTGACGAAGCTGCGGCGATTGATTGATGTGCGTTTTGTTTTCTTCATAGACGTCCTCATGCGTTTCTCGACTTTAGCCCGAAAAGACAAGCTCGATTAGTACGAGCAGGATGCTTATCGTTAAGGCCACGTCTCAGCTCCGTAGGAGCACAATATTTATAGCAACCGCGAGCAAGACACCTCTCCAAGCTCCGTAGGAGCGCAATGGCCCGCTCGATTCATCAGATGAAGTGGAAAACATACTTCTCTTCAAAAGCGATATCAAACTTTCGCAGAAGAGTCAGGTATTCACTCCTGAACAAACTTCCCTGGTGATGTTTCTCCTGATTTTGAATGTAACGAATAACTGCATCGAGTTGCGAATGACCGTACGAGAAAGCTCGATATCCTTCCTGCCAACTGAACCTCCCAGGAACAAGCTTCTTTTCATTTATGAAGTTGGTCGGACCTGATTTATCGAACTAGATCGGCTAGGGCAATGGCAGGCTTCAGTCCGATAAGGATATGAACGTGATCAGGCATCCCGTTGATCGAGATAAGCTTCTGCCCCTGATTCCTCACGATTCCGGCAATGTATTTGTGAAGGTCCCTTTTGAACTCTGGCTTAATGAGTGATTGCCTGGCCCCAACGGTGAATACTGTCTGAATGTAAATTTGTGAGAATGTGTTTGCCATCGCGACCACCTTTCGCTCCTAAAGGAACTGTCTCGAGATTCAGAGAATCGAATTCTATGAACATTCGGTCCCTACGGGACTTGCGGCGAAATGCTTACTCTGCGCTATTGCCGAGTATTACCTACTAACACCAATCGCTACACACTGATCACCGCACCATCGTCCCATTGCCGATTCCTGGTTCACTAGGCTTTCCGTATTTCATCTTCACGACCTTCGCCTTGCCTGTACGATAGATGGTAACAATGAAGAGATTGTCGTACTCAGATTCCGGGATAATTGGAAACTGCGGCCCGCCGGCAGCGGCAATGATCTCCGGTACGGTGTTGTTATGGCCCGCAATGAAAATGGTTTGACCCGAGTGCTGCGCGCGAATCTGCGCCAGCAAGTCGCCGGTATTTTTTGCGTTGACCTGATTGATAGGCAAGCCCAGACGATCAGCCAGAGGCTTCACCGTCTCCTGAGTCCGCTTGTACTGCGTCGCGTAGATGGCATTGATTCCGGCATCAGCGAACATGTGAACTAACTCCTGCGCCCGCGCCTGACCATCAGCATTCAGATCAACATCCGGGTTGTTAGGATCGATAATCTTCTCTGCGTGGCGAATGAGAATTAGGGTGGTCACAGGTCTCCGAAACGTCGCGTAATAGGCAAAGACCAGGATGGCAGCCAGAATTGCAAACAACATCGAAAAGACCAGCGCCGTTTTGAAGCCGGGCTTGCTCTCTGCGATTTGTTCGGCCATGAAATATAATTTCTCGATTCGTGAATCGAACAGAGCGAATGGTCGGATACAATAGCATTGCTCGCCCGCAAATTCGAGCGATTCTCTGCCCCGAGCCAATTAGAAGTGCATGGAGCATCAGTTACAGTACCGCGAGCGGTAGCGACCGGCCTTAGTTCCATTGATGCGATGAGTGGAAAAAAGAGAAAGCCGGTCGCTACCGTTCGCGGTACTGTAACTATGGATGCAACAGCCCTTCGAAGGTGGTAGTCTATTAAATCAAGAGATGAGTCTCGAACCACTATCGACGTCAAACGAATTGTCCGAAGTCATAGCCGAAAGCTTCGGTGCGAATGCGACTTATGTTGAGGGTTTGCTGGCTCGATTTCGCAGCGATCCGTCTCTGGTTGATGAATCCTGGCGCACGTATTTCGAAGAGTTGCTCGGCGAAGTTGCTGTTTCAGAAGCTCAGCCAGAAGGCCCGCCTGCAACGCTCCCACCGGCGGACGGAAGCGGAGCGGCGACGGCGCCCAGTGGCGACGGCCGCGGGACCGTGATCGCAGCACGCGCCGCCGCGAAACCAGCGCCTGCTCCAGAAACAAAACCTTCCGCCGCTAAAGTTCAAGCTGAGCCAATTCGCGGCGCGGCGCTCAAGATCGTTGAGAACATGGAAGCCAGCCTGGCAGTTCCGACCGCGACTTCGCAACGGCGCATCCCAGTGAAACTTCTCGACGAGAATCGGCGCATAATCAATCAACACTTGAGTCAGAATTTCGACCGCAAGGGAGGTCGCAAGGCTTCCTATACTCACTTGATCGCCTGGGCGATCCTGCACGCGCTGAATAAGCTTCCTCAACTCAACGATGGCTTTGAAGCGATTGATGGACAGCCCGCAAGAGTGAAACGCGAGTCGGTGAATCTGGGGCTGGCAATCGATCTGGAAAAGAAAGATGGCACGCGCACCCTACTGGTGCCCAACATCAAGAATGCGAACCAGCTTAGCTTCTCGGATTTTCTCGCGGCTTATGACGACACGGTGAAGCGTGCACGCGCAGGCAAGCTGCAAGTCGCGGATTTTCAGGGGACGACGATCTCGCTCACTAATCCCGGAACAATCGGCACGGTCGCATCGACCCCGCGTTTAATGGCCGGGCAATCGCTAATCATCGCCACGGGAGCGATCGAATACCCGGCGGAATATCAAGCGATGGCGCCGGAGATTCTGCCGCAACTGGGGATCAGTAAAGCGATAAACATTAGCAGCACTTACGATCATCGCATCATTCAAGGCGCGGAATCCGGCGCGTTCCTCGCTCGCGTTCATGAACTGCTGCTGGGCAAGCATAAATTCTACGAAGAGATCTTCTCCGATCTTAGCATTCCGCACGCGCCCTTGCGCTGGAACGTCGATCGCAATCCCTTCTTCATGGGCGCCGATCAGATGCACGAGCAGTCGGTTCGTCAGGCGCGGGTGATGGAGTTGATAAATGCTTATCGGGTGCGGGGCCACCTGATCGCCGACATCGATCCGCTGCACGCAATGCCTTTGCTCTATCACGCTGAATTAGATATCGAGACTTACAACCTCACGATTTGGGATCTCGATCGTTTGTTCGTCACCGGCGGGTTGGGTGGAACTGAAACGGCTACGTTGCGCGAGATCCTGGATATCCTGCAGCGGGCTTACTGTGGCAAGGTTGGTATCGAATATCGACACATTCAGAGCAAGGAAGAAAAACTTTGGCTGCGCGAACAGATTCGCCGCGAGTTTGTTCAACCCGAACCGATTGAGGTCGAGACCAGGAAACAGATTCTTTGGAAACTGATTTCCGCTGAGCAGTTCGAGCGCTTTCTGAATACTAAGTTCCTTGGCCAAAAGCGATTCTCGCTCGAAGGTTGCGAGACGATCGTGCCACTGCTTGATCGTCTGATCGAACGCGCGGGCGAACTCGGCATCGAGGACATTAAGCTGGGCATGGCGCATCGTGGCCGTTTGAATGTCCTGGCAAATGTGATTGGCCATTTCTGCGAACGTATTTTCACCGCGTTCGAAGGCTCGGTGCACCCATCTTTCCCTGCCGATGAAGGTGACGTGAAATATCATCAGGGCGCTGTCGGCGAACGCGAAACAGCGAGTGGAAAGAAAGTTCGGCTGACGCTTTCACCAAATCCCAGCCACCTCGAAGCCGTCGATCCGGTAGTCGAAGGCATGACGCGCGCGACGCAGGATGAACTGATGGAGCGCGTCGATCTTTCACGCGAAGAGGTTATGAGTCGAGCGTTACCGGTGCTGTTGCATGGCGACGCGGCATTTGCCGGCCAGGGCATCGTAATGGAGACCCTGCAATTGGCGCAGCTGCGCGGTTATCGCACCGGCGGGACGATTCACATCATCATCAATAATCAGATCGGATTCACTACGTCACCTGAAGCAGGACGTTCGTCCATTTACTCGACTGACGTGGCGCGCATGACGCAGTCCCCGATCTTTCACATCAACGGCGACGATCCCGAAGCGGTGTATCGTACGTTGCGCATCGCGCTTGATTATCGGCAGAACTATCACAAGGACGCGGTGCTCGATGTCGTCGGTTTCCGTCGTCTTGGACACAACGAAACAGACGAGCCGAGTTACACGCAGCCATTGATGTATCAGCGCGTGAAAGAACATCCAGGCGTCCGCGCTAAATACGCGAAACAGTTGATACGCGAAGGGACGATCGACGAAGCGGGTGTGAATCAATTGATCGAAGAGCGTGTTCGTCGCTACGAAGATGCGCTGGCCCGCGCTAAAGAGATCGCCGCGAAACAGAAGTCTGCTGAAGTGGTTGCCGCCGTCGTCGAAGAGCTGGATGGCTCAGATATCGTCGATACCGCAATCGAACCTGACGTGATCAAGACCATCGCGGGACGGATTTCGTTGGTGCCTGAAGGTTTCAACCTGAATCCAAAAATGGTCAGCCAACTGGCGCGCCGGGCGAAGATGGGCGAAGGCACTCAGCCGATGGATTGGGCGTTTGCCGAAGCGATTGCCTTTGGTTCGCTCGCGCTCGAAGGCACGCGCGTGCGCCTGAGCGGACAGGATTCGGGACGCGGCACCTTCAGTCAACGACACGCCGTTTTGTATGACACGCAAACCGGGCAAGCATGGGCGCCGCTTTCCGAATCACGCGCTGAAGCGAAACCGCGCGGTCGTTTCGAGGTTTTCGACAGTTCGCTCTCTGAAGCCGGCGTCCTCGGATTCGAATACGGTTATTCGGTGGTCGCCGCCGATGCGCTCGTGATGTGGGAAGCCCAGTTCGGCGATTTCAACAACGTCGCGCAATCGATCGTCGATCAATACGTTGCGGCCGGCGAAGATAAATGGAAGCAGACTTCACGACTGACAATGCTGCTACCGCACGGTTACGAGGGCCAGGGACCGGAACATTCCAGCGCGCGACTCGAACGTTATTTGCATCTTTGCGCCGAAAACAATCTCTGCATTTGTTATCCAACGACGCCCGCGCAGTACTTTCATCTGCTGCGGCGACAAGTAACCGCCGGCTTTGAACGGCCGCTGATGATCATGACGCCAAAGAGCCTTTTGCGTTTGCCGGCTGCGGCTTCATCTCTGGATCAATTAACGAGCGGCGGCTTTCAACCAGTGATCGATGATGCGGAAGTGAGCGACCCTGCTCGCGTCGAGCGCATCGTGCTGTGCAGTGGAAAAGTCTTTTACGACTTAAGCGCCGTTTCAGTACCGCGAGCGAGCCGGGGTCCCCGCGCGGGCAGCCCGCGTGGGGTGGAGGTTGCGACCGGCCCTCAACACAACGATAGAGGAACCGAGGGTTCATCCGATTCGGGCCGCGATCGGGTCGCGATCATTCGCCTCGAACAGTTCTATCCGTTTCCGCTTCGGGTCCTGACCGATACGATCGCGCGTTATCCGAACGCTAACGAACTCGTGTGGTGCCAGGAAGAACCAAAAAACATGGGCGCCTGGACTTTCATGGAATCCCGTCTGGAGAATTTACTGCCGCGCTGTGAACGGCCGCGATACATCGGCCGCAATGCCTCAGCGAGTCCGGCGACCGGAAGTTACGCTGTGCACGTGCAGGAGCAAGAGCGTTTGGTGAAAGCGGCGCTAACGATCGATTAGTAAAAGTGGCATCGAAGTATTTCCTGCTTAAATGTGACACAATCCTTTTATGAGCATGAACACTGAATTTTCACAGCTCTTCAAACTCGGGCGAGCCGAGCGCCTGCAACTCGTAGAAGATCTTTGGGACAGCATCGTGCAAGAGGAGGAAACTGATTTGCCGGTGCCAGACTGGAAACGCGACGAATTGCGACGGCGCAAAGAGCGTTTCTTGAAGCACCCATCCTCTGGCCGTACGTGGGCTCAGATCAAACAGCGTGCTCGAACTCAAAATGATTGAGCACGTTATTTACACGGAGGAAGCCGATGACGACGTCGTCGCGCACTATCATTGGTACGAGAGTCGGGAGCCGGGACTGGGCGAGGACTTTCTGCGTTGCGTAGAGGCGTGCGTGCTCGGCATCAAACGTCATCCGCGTCTCTATCCGATCGTAGTAGACGACTTTCGGCGGCGCTGGTACGGCGGTTCCCATTCGAGATTTTCTACGAACCCACCGAGGATTCAATAGTCGTTTATTCCGTCTTTCACTCGTCGCAAGACCCGCAGAAATGGCAGGCACGACTGGCACAAGTAACCGATAAACGTGAGTGAGCACAATCCATTGATCTTCGAACCTTGAGTCTATTCTCCAAGCGGAGATCATGATAACTCTCGTTTTCTCATGATCATGGAAATGATAGCCGCGAACACAATCCCGAAAAGCGCAAACCCGACTGACACTCCCAGAAAGGCTTTGACATAGCTGGTCTCGCCTTCCTGCTGCATCATCTTCGGTCCGACGGTTGCCAGCAGAAATAAAAAGTAAAGACTCGTGAGGATCGCATACGTGACCGCAATCGCGATTCCTGTTTTCCAACCATCGCCGAACGTCAAAGAACCACCATTCGCGGTGCGCTTGGCTTTGATACCCAGGACCAACCCCGCGATAGCTGCGAAGTTGAAGACGAAAAGATCGGCAACCTGTGCCGAAGGCCCTTCAAAGTGCAGAACGAAATGTTTAAGCGCCACCCAGGCGGCGATTATCAGCGTTACTGCGATTCCGTATTTGAGTGTGATCTTCATCTAACAACTAACCGACCGCGTTTGCACAGCGGCTGCTGACTCCGAGCAAGGGCGAACAAGTCCGCCGTCTAAACGAATCATATCTTGGCGGCGGGCGGTAGCCCACTTCTAAACAATTTCCGACTCTACAGCTTCTATCGCTTCGCGCCTCTGCAATCTTCGTTCAAGCCTGCGCGCCAGATGCGCCATCGGCAAACTCATCGCCAAATAGAATAACGACACTGCGACTCCCAGTAAGAGGAACTGGCCCGACGCATTCGCCAACTCACGATAGGCAGTCGCCAATTCCCAAACCGAAATTGCATACGCTACCGACGTATCTTTGAAGAGCGACACGAAATCGTTGGTCATCGGCGGCAGCGCGATGCGAAATGCTTGCGGCAGAATGATGCGGCGAAAAGCGAGCAACGGATTCATCCCGAGCAAATACGCGGCTTCCCATTGTCCGCGAGGAATCGCCTCCAGCGCTGCGCGATAAACCTGTGATTCGTACGCCGCGTAGTTGAGGCCCAAACCTACGAGCGCAGTTAGCCAGCCAGGCATTGCTAAGCCAATCGTCGGCAAGCCGAAATAGAGAAAGAGCAACTGCACCAACACCGGCGTGCCGCGGAAGAACTCGATGTAGATAGTGCACAGCCACTGAAGCCACGCGGGTCCCTTTGATTGCCCAATCGCCAGTGGCATTCCCAGAACCACGGCGATTAACATCGAACCGAACGCGATCAGCACGGTGACCATGGCCGCGCGCGTGAGTCGCCAAACAGCTTCGCGCCAGTTGAAAACCGCGGACGTTATTTCATAACCCGTGTTGTTGGTCGGCGGTGACGCACCAGTGGGGCCCTGCAATTCCGTCTGCGCCTCATTCCAAAGATTCCATTTGCGCAGAATCTGTTCGAGTGTCCCGTCGCGAATGATTTTGTCTATGGCTGCGTCAACTTCCGCTTTCAACGCGCCGTCGCCTTTACGAAGACCGATGTTGTAGGTGCCGCGAAAGAACGGTTCGCCCGCTCGCTTCAGCGTTGTACTCTTGCTCGCGTAAAAGACTTCCGCCGGCACATCCATCAACACGGCATCGATGCGCTTCAATTCTAAATCGCGATACGCGGTTAGCGGTTCGGCATAACCGCGCATGGGAATGCCTTCCTTCTGAAGCAGGCGAGAAGCCGCGGTGTTGCCCAGCGTGCCCACCACGCGATTGCGGCAATCGGCAAGCGAGTTGATTCGCTCCTCGGCTTTTCGTACCGTCAAGGCGAGCTGAAAGATGTAGTAGGGTTTGCTGAATTGAATTTGCTTCGCGCGATCGGCCGTGGGCTCGAGCCCGTTGACGATCACGTCGAACGATCCACGCTGTAACGCCGAAACCAGCGTCTCCCAATCCGAAGGTACAAATTCCGGGGTGCGATTCATGGCGACTGCCAGAGCATCAACCATTTCCTTTTCATATCCGATGTATTGATCGGGATGATTTGGATCGTTGAAGACGTAAGGCGCGCCGCCACTCGGATCGGCGCCCCAGCGAAGAATTTTCTGAGCGTGAACGGAGAAGCAAGAGAACGCAACCAGCGCGAAGATGGCGAAGTTGACGAGTTTGCCGAGAATCACCATTTTCAGGTTTGATCTGAAACGGAAGCAACGCATTGTACCTGATATCTGAGGCCTTGGGTTGATGCACCTTTCAACTCGCCCGGACATTGGCCCGCGGCTTCGCCGCCCGATGTGCGGCAAGTCTCCGACTTGCCGGAAGACTCCGCAATTTACTCTTCGGGTCTCTGACCCAATCGTCTTCGGGTCGGAGATCCGCCGAGCTTAAGCTAGGGACTTACCGGCAAGTCAGAGACTTGCCGCTTATCTGACGGCGGAGCCGAAGTTTGTCGGACAGTACAGCCTTCTATTACAATCTCGGCCCATGTGCACTGACCGAAGAGATTTCCTGCGAGCTTCCGCTGGACTTGCCGGCGCCGCATTAATCTCGAAGGCTTTCGCTTTCGCTGACACGGGCGAGATTGAAGCCATTCAACAACGCCAGGATGTTCCCGCCGTCATCAGAAACCTGCGGCGTATGACCGCGGATGTCATACCCGTCAGCGACGACGAGCGCCAGGCGCGCATCGTCAAAGCGCAGCGCTTGATGGGGGAGCAAAAGATCGATGCGATCTACCTCGAGCCGGGTTCGAGCATGTTCTATTTCACCGGCGTGCGCTGGGGCACGAGCGAGCGCATGTTTGCAGCAGTGATTCCACAGCGCGGCGAGTTGGCCTGGGTCTGTCCGAAGTTTGAAGAGGAGCGCGCGCGTGAATTGATCAGGTTCGGCACTGACGTGCGCACCTGGGAAGAGGACGCCAGCCCTTATCGCCGCGTAGCTGAGATTTTTCGCGATCGCGGGATTCGCAACGGCCGTGTCGGCATTGAAGAACGAGTCCGCTTCTTTCTATACGACGGCATTCGTCAGGAGGCTCCGAAGATCGAGTTCGTTAGCGCCATGCCCATAACCGCCGGTTGTCGTATGTTCAAATCGCCCGCTGAGATCGCTCTGCTACAGAAATCAAACGATCTACTCCTAATCGCTTATCGCGCGACTTGGGCCACGATGCGCGACGGCATGCCGCAACAGGAATTTGCCGGCAACTGCGCCACGGCGCTGCACAATCTGGGCGTGGATGGGGGAATCTTTTGCAGTTTTGGCAAATACACCGCGTTTCCGCACGGCAGCATCACTCCGCAGAAACTGCAAATGGGCGACGTAGTTCTGATGGATGGCGGCTGCAGCGTCGAAGGTTACGAATCGGACATCACGCGTACCTTTGTTTTCGGGAAGCCGACTCAGCGTCAGCGCGACATCTGGAACCTCGAACGCAAATCACAGGACGCCGGCTTTGCCGCCGCGAAAGTAGGCGCGCCCTGTGAATCTGTGGACGCGGCCGCACGCAAAGTGATCACCGACGCCGGCTTTGGCCCGGACTACAAAGTGCCCGGCCTACCGCATCGCACCGGTCACGGCATCGGACTCGACGGACACGAATGGACCAACTTCGTGCGCGGGAACAAAACCCCGATTCAACCGGGCATGTGCTTCAGCGATGAACCGACGATTGTGATCTACGGCGAGTTCGGGATTCGTCTGGAAGACTGTCTCTACATAACTGAGAGCGGTCCGAGGTTTTTTACCAACCAGAGTCCTTCCATTGATAAGCCGTTTGAATAATTTGAAGTGCTTGACCCGACTCTTGCCACCCAAACTAAACTGACAACAAAGGAGGCCAATGAAAATGAAAAACTATCTGGCTGCCGGTTTGTTTGCCCTCGTTTTTGCAGGGGCAGGATTTCTTGCCAGTGTTGCGGGACTTAAATCAACGGTTGCAGCAGACGTTCAAAATGTGAAAATCGTCAATTCCCGAACACCATTCCTCGCAAAAGTCGATCTTAACGTCGGCAAGGGAACAGCGAGCTCTTTTACGACCCAGGACATACAGCAGATATTTCAAGTGCCTGACGGGAAGCAGTTAGTCATTGAACATGCGTCGGCAGAGGTAAATCGATCCACTCAAGTCGATCTCGCGATCTATCTCCTCGGCCCTGGCGACGCCAGCTACAGGAGAATTTACCTAAGCAACTCTCCCCAGACGCCGTTCGCGCACAAAATCATTTTCAGTCAAGCGATTCGCTTATACGCTGATTCTGGCGCTAAGGTAGAAGTGCTCGGCGAGTACAACGTCGATCCACAAAAGATCGCAATGCGTCCGGTTTTCTGCAGAGTTACGCTCTCTGGCTATCTCGAAGATGTTCCGTGAGGAGTTGCTCGCAATCCTCGTTTTAGGGTGAGAAACCGCAAGTAGGGGTAAGGCGTTAGCACAGAGATCGCGAAAACCGATGTTCTTCAAAGCGAGGAATCATGCTGCCGTTGAACCTGGGCTTCTTAGAAAAAGCGCGGTTAGTATCATTGCTCAAACTCCCTCCACTTTTCTTCGAGCCGCCACTGTAGCTTTGCCTTTTCGCTACCCTCCACGTATTGCCGACAGGCGTTGGAAGTGAGTTTGATCATCGCGATATCCTGGGCGCACTGCGCCACCGGAACAAATTTCCGCGCATCGCTCCAGAGGCTGCCACCGGCGATGAAAGCGTACTGAAGACTGTTGCGAGTCATCGTCTTCATTTGAATGTATCCGAGCCCCTGGTCTT